>Ga0182027_10002184_pt1 | contig 31909 bp, 22 predicted proteins | sample 712E1DmetaG_FD_121300 | JGI IMG/M metagenome (GOLD analysis project Ga0182027, IMG submission 121300) | Permafrost microbial communities from Stordalen Mire, Sweden - 712E1D metaG (Illumina Assembly) | ecosystem: Environmental > Terrestrial > Soil > Wetlands > Permafrost | place: Sweden...
CGCCTTCAACAACTTCCGCATGTAAAATACCTGTTAATATTATTTTCACAAACCATTCAACTGGTACCGGCCTTACATACAATTGGAACTTTGGCGACGGCAATAACTCCAATGCACTAAGTCCTTCACATATTTACACTGCATTTGGTAGTTACAATGTAAAATTAGTAACCAAAAGCAGCTATGGTTGCAATGATTCTACAACTACAGCCATAAATATTGAAGATGTCATAGCTCAGGGTACATTAAAACAAGGTTCAATAACCATTGTTGCCGGTACTATTATTTGTCCGGGCCTTGTAAATTACTCAAGTACATCCATTGGTGCCAGCAGCATTAAATGGGTGTTTGGAGACGGCGGTTCTTCAACAACCTCATCCGGAAGCCATAATTATTTAACTACAGGTAATTTTAAAGCCCTGTTGATAGCCTCTCCGGGTACAAGCTGTGCCGATACCATAAGTTGGACTTTCACTATTGAAAATATAGTTGCGAATTTTACTATGGCGCCAACATCTTCATGCCAGTCACCGCTGCTGGTTTCTTTCACAGACCAATCGACGAATCCGGTTTCATGGGCCTGGACTTTCGATGACGGGGCCACATCTACAACTAAAAATCCGACCCATATTTATCAGGTTCCTACAGAGACAGATCCTTATGCAATAAATATCGAACATACTTTTAACTCGATATTGCAAATCACGAGTTCTCACGGATGTATCGCTTCAACAAGCAAAACCCTCAGAATTAAGAAGCCTACTGCAATCCATAGTGTTGATACTGTCATGGGGTGTAAACCTTTGAAAGTGAAATTTTCCGATAAAAGCTTTTCCGATTTAGCCATTACAAGCCGTAAATGGTTGTTTGGCGACGGGAATACTCAAACAACCTCCTCAGACACAACTTCTCATGTGTTTGTTACTGAAGGGGTCTATAATACAAAATTATTGATTACGAATTCGGGGGGTTGCACTGATACTTCATACGTTATTGTTGTAACGGTCGGCAAAACGCTCAGTCCTGATTTTAGTGTTAACCCTGCCAATGCTTGTCCGAATGAAAAAATTCAGTTTATAGACAATACTGCTCAATCTTCGCTTATCCAGGCGTGGCATTATTTTGTGGATGGCAATAGTGTTGAATCTTCACCATCCGATCCCAATCCTTACTGGATGGTAAGATCCGATACAGGATATTCCGACGTTAAACTTGTCGTAAATTATAACGGCTGTATTTCAAAAACGACAAAATCTAAAGCTCTCTTCAATAAAGGTCCTGTTGCAAATTTCAATTATACTTTTTCATGCAGCACACCACTCAATTATAGTTTTTCTAACTCTTCAATTGCAGCTGACAGTTATGAATGGAATTTTGGTGATGGTTCACCGGTTAATATTGCTGTGAACCCGAATCACATATACTTAACAGAAGGTGATTTTACAGTAATGCTGGTTGCGACTAAGAATTCATGTCATGATACAATCCGGAAGGAACTTAAAATCAGGATTCCAAAAGCCGTGATAACAGCCAATTCAAATTCGTGCAGGGCCGTGCCTGTATTTATAAAAGGAACGTCATCTTATACCCTTGTTGACTATTGTTACGAAAGGTATTCCTGGGACTTTGGTGGTGTTGCTCCAAATTTGAAAACCAACAGCGATAGTGTAAGCGTCTCTTTTCCGAACCGTGGCAATTTTACGGTAAAATTAAAAACCGAATTTGACAACGGATGTTTGGATTCAACAACAAAACTCATCCGCATTTTTCAACCCTATGTTGGGATAGAAGCCGATACTACACGAGGTTGTCCACCCTTTGACGTAAATTTCACCGATACTTCAAAAGCCGATGTAAACCCTTTGAACCGCTGGACCTGGAATTTTGATGACGGAAGCAGCAATCTTGTCTATACAACCCAGACAAATCCTATTAACCATCTTTTTGCAGTACCAGGTGAATTTAATGTAAATCTGACAGTCCGTGATGCAATAGGATGTGAAGGAACAGATACCATAAAAGTTGCTACAGCAAATCCCAATGCTCAATTCTCATCAGACGATCCCAAGGGGTGCGTTGGCGAAAAAATTAACTTCCATTATTCATATCCTTCTCCGGACAGTGCTATATGGAAATTCGGGGATGGAACTGTAGTTCGTGATACGACCAACCCCATTATACATAGCTACCTGAATAGAGGGACATACCCTGTACGGTTGATTTTATATAAATATGCCTGTCCTGATACCTTCCTAAGTCCTGCAAATTATGTCCAGATTCAAAAAGCAGATGCCAGTTTTAATGTTTCCGATTCTATCTGGAATTGTTATCCAAAACAGATTACGTTTACATATAACTCAACCGATTCAGTTGTTGCATCACTTTCGAAATGGGAATTCGATTATCATGGCAATATTGGTCCATTCAATAATACTGTCATATTCAATTACCCGACACCAGGCGAATACAAGCCTAAATTATATATAGAAACAAATTTTGGTTGCCGGGACACAGCAAGCCGTAATATTTCGATTACCGGACCAACCGGCACATTTAGTATATCCCCAAAAGTGGCATGCAGTGGTGATTTAATTACTCTCAACTTAGTCGATACAAATCACGTTTTCGCTTTTGAATGGGATATGGGCGATGGATCACCTTTTCAGCTGGGTAATCCGGTCCACTATACCTACCCGGATTCAACCAGTGGAACAATTAATGTCACATTGCTACTTTTAGGCGACACCATTATAAACAGCAATATCCGATGTCCGGCCTCTCCTCATGATACGCTTACTATTTCGGTGATCAACGCAAAGTTTGATTATGACAGCTCTGCCCTCTGCGATCATTATAATATTGACTTTTTTAACCATTCGGATGGTACCGGCGGATTTACAAGCAACTGGGATTTTGATAATGGAAATACCAGTACGGATTTAAATCCTGTAGAGCAATTTGATCCCGGAACCTATAACATACAATTAACAGCTGAGAATGCTTACAATTGCAAGGATGCAATGCCCAAAAAGATAACGATTCATCCATTGCCTGCTATTCAAGTAACCAGGGATACCTTTATCTGTGTTGATAAAAGTATTGTCTTACATGCCGTGGGCGGAGGTGATCAAATTACCTGGGAACCGGATTACAGATTAAGCGATCCGCATTCATACAATCCAACTGCATCACCACTTATCACTACTGATTATAAAGCTACTGTGGTAGATTTAATTAACAATTGCCGGAATTCCGATTCCCTTAAGCTTTATGTTCAACAACGACCCGTATTACATGTTACTCTCATTCCTGCAATTGACAGTCTGATTATTGGCGAATCGGTTTTATTCAGTGTAGATTCAAGTGATGAATTTAAATATGTTTGGTCGCCCGACTACATGCTAAGTTGCACACATTGCGCCTCACCGACGGCACAACCTTTGCAGAATACAAATTATCTCATACAGATGAGCGACACCAATAGCTGCTTTATAGTTGATTCCACAATATCATTGGCTGTTAAAGAACAATATTCCATAGTTCTGCCATCTGCCTTCACACCTGGCAGTTCTAATGCTAATTCTGTTATTTATGTCAAAGGTTCGGGCATCAAGGAACTGATTGAATTCAGGGTTTTCAACAGATGGGGTAATGAAATATTTTATACAAGTGATATAAATCAGGGTTGGGATGGCTATTACAAAGGCAAGTTGCAAAATATTGATACATATGCTTATATAGTTAAAGCCGTGATGTGGGATGGCCGGGAAAAAATGATCAAAGGAACCTTCAATTTACTCAGATAATTCAGCAATCAATTTATATAAAAATAAAACAACCATTAAGAATGAAAATTTCTAAAAACATAAAATGGACCGGTTTGGGTTTAAGCGTTCTGATATGCCTGGTGTTGTTCACCGGCTGTGCACACAAAGAAGTAGTGAGTCAATGTCTCAATGGACATACTTATGGATTTTGGGCAGGTTTGTGGCATGGCATTATTGCCCCCTTTGATTTTATTGCCATGTTAATCTGGGATAACATTACAATGTATGCACAAAACAACAACGGGGCATGGTATGCTTTTGGATTTTTAATTGGCAGTGGCGGATGGGGTTTTTTGGGAGGCAAAGGCATTATCCGCAGAAGAAATCCATAATGTTCCGAAAGGATAGTCTTACTGATCAGGTAATATTGATATGATGTCTATTATAAGCCGGAAGGGTATTGTATTCTAATTTGCAATCTGCATTTTCAATTAAAATCTATATCCGAAATCAAGATAAACCTGCCAGGGTGTAGTGGATGAAATGGATTTGTAAAAGCCAATTTTGAGCGGCCCGATAAAACTATTATAGCCATAACTAATCCCGGCGCCCTTATAAATTTTTGCATTGGTTGCCAATATCAGGTTTTCCCATACATCACCAATATTTCCCGCATTTCCTTCGACCAACAAATAATGATTGTGTATAAATTCCAGTTGGGCTTTTAAACCAACAACTATTGCGGCTCTGCCCTGTAATTGCATAAACCGCAATCCATTAAACTGAAATAAACCGTTGGTTTCTGCCCCAAATTCATACGAACCTCCCATAAACATATAACTGTCGGGAGGAATTGAATCTCCCCGAACTATACCTGTGTTAATGCGGGGAAGGAATGTAAGCTTTTTCCCTATGGGGATAGCTGTTTCAGCTTTTAAAATCAATCTGTAAAACGGGTTATAACTATAATCACGAATACCGGGATCCTCATTGGCATCAAATTCAACAATTATTGAAGAACCTTTCCGCGGAAAATCGACATGATCATAGCTGTCTTGTTTAATCAATGCATAAATTTTAAATAAATCATTCGTCGCACTCCGCATATCCTGCGAATATATAACATTGTATTTTGTTGCATCAAAGCTGAGACCGGTTTCAAAATAGAAGGCATTAGTAAATCCGGAAGACGCATAAATACTGGTATTAAGGTAGGTATACTTATAGTTCGATGTAAGCATTTCATGATCGTATGAGTATGTTTCAAATGTACGGGCATCAATATGCATCCCAAAACCTGGAAACCATCTGAATTTAGATTTTCGTGGCAGTATTAATAAATTCCTGGCTCTCCAGCCTGTAATAATTCTATAATCAGCCTCAAATCTCGGGAATTCTCCTAACTGAAGATCCAGCTTAAGTTTGGATCCTTTGATCAGTTTATTTCGAAAAGTTGCATTCAATAGCAACTGCGTTTTAAATTGACTGTCATATCTTACACCCAGTCTCAGCAAATCGATATTTTTTTCCTGAACCCGTATAACCAAAATAGTATGATCTCCTGAAACCGGTGTTAACTTATAACTTATTTTTTCAAAAAACTGTGTTCCATAAGCCCGTTGTATAGCATCATTGAGAGCTTTTACCGAAAGTTTGCCGGGTATTGAAAAGTTAAACTTTGCTTCCAGAAAATTTTGTGGTACACTATTTAATCCTTCAAATTGCATGGCTTCAACATAAATTGAATCAACACCATGAATGCATGGTGAAGGGTAATTATTTCTGATCAGTTTAATTGAATCAGCCAAGGCCTTAAGTTCATCAAAGTGACTCATTGCCGCATCCTCACCAATTTTTATCAATGCAGCCGCATTAGAAAAACTAGCGGCATTGCTGGTATAAACGTCAGGAGCGATAAGAACCCTGCATAATTTCTGGTTTTGCTTGTTGAGCGTCTTGGCATGTATGAATATTGATTGCTCCAGAACGGCAGCCAGACTTTTAAGATCATCAGTGTTATATTCCTTTAAACCCAGATTAACACCGATAACAATATCTGCTCCTCGTTCAACCATTCGATCGGTAGGAAAACCATTAACAAGTCCGCCATCAACCAGCAATTGTCCATCGATTTCAACGGGAGTAAAAATCGTTGGAATAGCCATACTCGCTCGAATTGCATCGGGGAGATATCCTTTATCAAGCAGAACTTCTTCGCCCGAAACTATGTTTGTAGCAATACAAAAGAAAGGACGTGGAAGTTTACTAAAATCAGTGATTTCATCAACCGGGAAAGTTAATTGTGATAATAATAAGGAAACATTCTGTCCTGCACCAAGACCGGAGGGTAAAAGGATTTTTTTCCCTTTAAAAGGAACCGAGATTAAATACTTATCATAATCCTCTTTTTCAACAACCGATAAACTTGAACGTTGAACCTGATCGGTAAGCAATGCAGTCCAGTCTTGTGATAATACAATCTTTTCGATTTCTCCGGCACTATAACCTGCAGCATAAAGACCGCCAACAATACTTCCCATTGAAGTGCCTCCAACCATGTCAATTGGTAGTCCGGCTTTTTCTAAAACTTTTAGGACTCCAATATGAGCCAGGCCCCTGGCTGCACCACCGCTTAAGACCAATCCAACTCTGGGTCTTTGTTCAATGCTTTGCTGACAATATGTTTGCAACTGAAGATTCAATAGTATCCCCAATATAAATATTTTGATAAAACGGGTGAACATTGTTACGGGATCGTTGGTTAGATTTCTTTTGTAAATATATTTATTATTGATTTGAGTATATCTCTTAAATTTGGTCATTAATCATTCAAAAATGAAACTTTAATAGGTTAATCCTAATCCATTTTAAAATATGAAATACGATGTAATCATTATTGGAAGTGGTCCCGGCGGATATGTTGCCGCCATAAGGGCATCTCAGCTAGGCATGAAAACCGGTGTTGTTGAAAAAAGTGAGTTAGGGGGAATTTGCCTCAATTGGGGGTGTATACCTACAAAAGCGCTGTTGAAGAGCGCACAGGTTTTCGAATATATTAAACATTCCGTCGATTATGGCATAGAAGTTACAGGTGAAGTTAGACCGGATTTTTCTAAAATTGTTGGTCGTAGCCGCTCAGTTGCCGATGGTATGAGTAAAGGAATTCAATTTCTCTTTAAAAAAAATAAAATTGACCATATCCAGGGACATGGTCGCCTGATTGATAATAAGACTGTTGAGGTTGAATCTTCCGATGGCAAAAAAGAGAAACACAGCGCAGATCATATTATCATTGCAACCGGGGCAAGATCGCGTGAATTACCGAATTTAAAACAAGACGGTAAAAAAATAATCGGCTACCGTGAAGCCATGACACTGCCAAATCAACCCAAATCAATGATCGTTGTCGGATCAGGCGCTATCGGAAGTGAGTTTGCATACTTTTATAATTCGATTGGAACAGAGGTAACGCTCGTTGAATTTCTTCCAAATCTTGTCCCACTCGAAGACGAAGAAGTTTCCAAACAACTCGAAAGATCTTTCAAAAAAGCCGGTATGAAAGTATTGACAGGCTCTATGGTAGAATCTGTTGATACAAAAGGAAAGACTTGCAAGGCAAAGGTTAAGACCCCAAAAGGAGAAGAAATCCTTGAAGCCGATATTATTCTTTCTGCTGTTGGAATTACATCAAATCTTGAAGATATCGGTTTGGAAAAGATGAATATAAAAGTTGAGAAGGGGAAAATTATAGTCGACGAGTATTACAATACTTCCGTTAAAGGAATCTATGCTATTGGTGATATTATTCCCGGACCTGCCCTGGCGCATGTGGCATCAGCTGAAGGAATTTTATGTGTTGAGAAAATAGCAGGTAAGAACCCTCTTCCGATTGATTATAAAAATATTCCGGGATGTACTTATACAAACCCCGAAATAGCATCTGTTGGATTAACTGAAAAAGCAGCCCGTGAAGCAGAAAATGATATCAAGATAGGAAAGTTTCCATACACTGCTTCTGGTAAAGCAAGCGCTGCCGGACAAAAAGAAGGTTTTGTTAAATTGATATTTGACGCAAAATACGGCGAAATCCTTGGTGCCCATATGATTGGCGCAAATGTGACTGAAATGATCGCCGAGATCGTTGTTGCACGTAACCTGGAAACAACCGGACATGAAATAATTAAATCAATCCATCCACATCCTACAATGTCAGAAGCTATAATGGAAGCAGCAGCTGCTGCATATGGAGAGGTTATCCACATCTAGAGACAACGTTTTCGGCATATAGACTGAAGAAAAACAAAAGAGGCCAATATAATTTGGCCTCTTGCTTTTGATAATAATATTAAGGTTGTTGATCAATAGGAAAACTGGTACTTTCTTCTAAGCTCTTTCTGATACTGAGCAATTTTACCTTCCAGCTCCTTGTTTTCTCTTTCGAGATGAACAGCACTTTGACCTTCCGATTCAAGTTCACGAATAAATCTCCGGTTAATAATAATCTTCTTCTGACATTCGTAGACACTTGAAATCAATCCCTTTATGTTATATTTTACTTCCAACATAGCACTGAATTTTAACGCAGGGAAAATGAAATTATTTAACTCAAAATTATCAAATACCCAAGCACATATCAAGTTATTAAGAATGATCTTGGTTACTAATGAGTGGTGATCTAAGTCACTTTATTTTAAGCAGCCCAAATCGCTTAGTTATAGTTCAATACTCTAACATAGATAAACAGCAATTGTTCAAAATTAGTATCTATCTGTGACAAAAGTTGAACTTTTTAGGATTAATTAACAAAAAAATATAATTAATTTTTTGATATGTGATTGATTATTAATGTTTTATAAGAATTTACTATATTAATATTCCATTCTTTTATCTTCATTCAGAATTTTGATGAATCAAATGTTTTTATACTTAATCAATGCATATTTTTATGCGGTTAAAAAGCAAAACTATGAAACCAAGGTCTTTAATATTTATAATCTTCACTTCATTACTAATTATTCCCACAAAAGCGCAAAAAATATACAGTGAAATAGGTGGTGAATTTATTTTTTCGTTCAGTGACCCTCAATTTTCAAGTGCTTTTAAATTACAGTATACTAACGCTGAAGTTACAAAATCGGACATGCGGTTTACCTGCTTTTTTCATCTCGATGAATATTGGCATATGGATTTCACTAATAATTTAGGATTATATACAGGAATCGGTATTCGCAATGTGGGACTGATTTCAGATGAAAAATTACCCGACTTTGTTGGTTCCAATCAAACGATTGATTACAAAATTATTCGCAGACTTTATACCTTGGGCGTTCCGATCGCTTTTAAACTGGGTTCTTTTAAGGATAATTTTTACTTTTATATGGGGGGTGAATATGAATGTGCAATTCAGTACAAAGAAAAATACTGGACAGACACACAATCAAGATCCGGCTCAAAAACCAAGAAATACCAATGGTTTGGTAACCAAACGCCCCACTTTCTTCCGTCAGTTTTTGCAGGCATCCAAATGCCCCATGGCCTTAATTTAAGATTCAGATATTATCTCATTGACTTTCTTAATCCGGATTATAAAACCGGAAACAACGATCGAGCCGGTGCTACTTATAATATCGATGATCTCTCACGGTATGCCAAAAGCCAGGTTTTCTATATTTCTCTTTGCTGGCAGTTTAGAACCTACAGGTTAATTCATAGTAATCCTCAGGTAGGATCTATGGTAGCAATTAACAAGTAGGCGCGAAAACATAAAAAACTATTACAAAAGTCTATGATTTTCCATAATATTGGCACATTGTTATGGAATACAATCAAAATAAAAATTGCCAAACCACTTTAATATGAAAAATTACTTAATCCTAATCGCTCTAGTATTTGTACCTTTAATTTCATCAGCCCAGGATTTAGCAGCATACAATAATTATCTGGATCATTTTTTTATCTTCGACCACGGCCGCAGTATCAAAGTAGAAGATTTGCGTGTAACGTCATTCGCTGTTGGAGCAGAATGTGTCCTTTATATAAATAGCCAGGGAAATTTATGTCTCTATAAGGATACAGTGGTTACCAAGCTCGAAGGGGGCGGTGTAACTGCCTATTATGCAACGGATCATCTGGCAGCATATGCAATTTTTCAAAAATTAAAAGTGATTGAGAATGGAGTGCCTGTTACCTTATCAACACATTGCCCTATTTATAGGGTTAAGGATAGCCTGATAGCATTTTATGACAGTGACAAGGAATCTCTCAGAATTTATTATAAGGGCATTGTTTCTGATATTGAAAGCGGGTTGTTGGGAAAACCTGTTGATAAAATTAGCGTTGGCGAAAATACCGTTGCTTATATTTCATCACTTACCAATGATTTTAAAATATGGTACAATGGTTCGGTTACTTCAATCATTAGTAATATTGGTGACATCCCATTCATGGCAGGAAGAGACATTGTAGTTTATATCAATAAACTGGATAATACTTTCCATGCTTATTATAAAGGAAATGATTATGTGCTTGAAAATTTTGTGCCGATATCTTATAAACTGGGCGATGGATTTGTAGCTTATGTGAGCAACACAGGAGACTTTAAAGTATTTTACGATGGGCAGGTAAGCACTTTAATGAGCTATGTTCCAACTAAATATATTGTTTCGGACAACCTTCTGTTCTATGATGATGGGAATTATTTCAGAGCCTTTTGGAAGGGTCAGACAGTCGAATTGGAGACTTTTATTCCGGATGTTTTTTCAGTCGATTGGAATTCACTGGTATACCTCGATAATACCAACAGGGTATGGTTATTTTCTGATGGTGAAAAAAAATATTTATTGAATGATCTCATTACTTACATCAAAAATTATCGCGATTTAATAATTATGGGTGCTAAGATCAACCGTACAATTATATATTATAAAGGCAAGACTTATGAGGGATCGGTATTATAGAGTCAAACCAGATAATTTACGTGAGAATCTTTACAAAAGCGCCCATTCTCCGGTGATAATGAGGAGGAGCAGGTAAAGAGAATAGAGAATATTCACTGAGGTTAGGAATATATTGTATTGAACACGCTTTTTTCTTATTCGTCGGCGTATCATTATCCCGATATTAGGGACGATGGTGGCACTAAGAAAAACCAGGAAATAAATATTAAAGATACTCTCATAGGGCTTATTTTCCTTGTCGTGTATCTTTGTACCAAATAAAAGAAGATAGGTAAATATTAGAAAAAGCGCCAGAAAGATGAGGTAACTTATTTTGATAGAAAAGGTTGAAATACGACGCTGTTTATGGATCCGAAAAGGCCGCAGGATAATTATGGATACTATAAAAAGGATAATATAACCCGTGAGAAAGAAAAACTGGAATATCCCATGGAAGAAACCACCCATAATCCTCAATTAATTTAGCAATACCAAGTTATTCAAATAATGTTGATATGTTTCTCAATGTTATTAACAGGGTTATTTCATTTCAAGACATATCACATTTTCGACATGATGGGTATGCGGAAACATGTCGACAGGCTGAATGGCAACAACTTTATACTTTTCATCCATTAAGCTAATATCCCGTGCCTGAGTTGCCGGATTGCAGCTTACATATACTATTCTTGAAGGCATCGCTCTCAGAATGGATTGAATTACATCAGGATGCATCCCTGCCCTGGGCGGGTCGGTAATGATAACATCGGGTTTACCATGAATTTCAAAGAAACTGTCATTTAAAATATCCTTTATGTCGCCTGCAAAAAATGACATATTGGTTATGCCATTTATCGTTGCATTTATTTTTGCATCCTCTACGGCAGTCTCTAAATATTCCAAACCTATTACCTCCTTGCATTGATGAGCGATATAACAAGCTATTGTACCGGTTCCGGTGTAAAGGTCATACACTATTTCATTACCAGTAAGGGAAGCAAACTCAAGCGCCAATCGATATAATTCTCCGGCCTGGGTCGAATTTGTCTGAAAAAATGACTTCGCCCCTATTTTAAATTTTAAATTTCCTATTGCCTCGTAAATAAAATCCCGCCCGCTATAAAGGATTATCTCCTGATCCTGGATGGTATCGTTTGATTTGGAGTTAACAACATAATTTAATGCAGTAATTTCCGGAAATTTTTCCTGAAGGAATTGCATCACCGAATTGATAACCGGCTTATCATCGTAGGCAAATACAACAATAACCATCCATTCATTTAACTGTGTACTTCTGATGATGAGATTTCGGAGAAATCCACTGTTGGTAACCTGATTATAGTATTCCAATCCCATGTTGTGAGTGAATTCCCGAATTGAATTACGGATCCTGTTGGATAAGTCATCCTGTAAAAAACATTCTTCGATATCAAGAACACGGTCAAATTTACCTGGAATATGAAAACCCAGTGCCCTCCGATCAATAATAATCTCTTTCGATTTTATTTCACTATCACTGAGCCATCTCGTTTCGGAAAATGTATATTCAAGCTTATTGCGGTAATATTTTTGTTTCTCTGAACCAATAATTGGTCGTATTTCAGGTATAGCAATCTTTCCAATTCTTTCGAGACTATCAACAACTTGTTTTTGTTTATAAAAAAGCTGTCTCTCATAGGGAAGGTTCTGCCATTTACAGCCTCCGCAGATACCGAAATGCTTGCAAAACGGCGTTGTTCGTTGATCAGATTCTTTTACTATCCGCAACGGATGACCCGTCATAAATTTTCTTTTCTTTCGGGTGATCTGCACATCAACAATATCACCGGGTATCATCCCGGGAATAAAAACCACCATATTATCCACTTTCGCAATGGACATTCCTTCGGCTCCAATATCAATGATCTCAAGATTCTCAATTACCGGCAATTTTTTCTTTCTTCCCACCGTTTTCCATTTTGCGCAAAGATAAGAATTGTCGTCAGGTATTAAATTAAATATGAAGACGGATGAATAATTCATGTTTTTCCGGATTGAAAATAATTATTTTTGCATCCCAAAAGATATCCGGAATGATTTCATTTCAAAATGTCATCTTACAATTTAGTGACCGTAAACTGTTTGATGATATCGGTTTTGTTATAAATCCAAAAGACCGCATAGGACTGGTTGGAAAGAATGGCGCTGGTAAATCTACACTGTTCAAAGCTGCAGTAGGCCAGGCAAATGTAGACTCCGGCTCTGTTGTAATCCCACGCGATATCACCATTGGCTATCTTCCGCAAAATATTGATTGCAAGGATTCCCGGACAGTTATTGATGAAGCTATGAGTGTTTTTACCGATTTGCACCATCTTGAAAAGGAAATCGACCACCTGAATAAACTCCTTGTTCAACGTACTGACTATGATTCTGAAGACTATTATGAGTTAACAGGGACATTGTCCGAAAAAACAGAAAGACTTCACATGCTGAATGCTGCCACTGCAGAAGCCAGCGCTCAAAAAACATTGATAGGACTTGGTTTTAAAAGTTCTGATCTTACCAGACCAACCCGGGAATTCAGTGGAGGATGGCGAATGCGTATTGAACTGGCAAAGATCCTGTTAAAATTGCCCGATGTTTTTCTACTTGACGAACCTACCAATCATCTTGATATTGAATCTATCCAGTGGCTGGAAAATTTTTTAAAGCAATACCATGGCGCTGTTGTATTAATTTCGCATGACAAGGCTTTTCTTGACAATATCACAACCCGGACGCTGGAAATATCCCTTGGTAAAATATACGATTATAAGGTTCATTACTCAAAGTATGTTGCACTGCGAAAGGAACGTCGCGAACAGCAATCAGCAGCGTATCGGAACCAGCAAAAACAGATTGAGGATATCCGTGAATTTATTGACCGATTCAGATATAAAGCTTCAAAGGCTGTTCAGGTACAATCGCGAATTAAACAGCTGGAAAAATTAGACATTATCGAAATCGACGAAGAAGACCTTGCATCGCTGAGTATAAAATTTCCACCAGCACCGCGGACAGGGGTTATAGTTATTGAAATTAAGGAACTTACAAAAAGATATGGTGATCATATTGTCCTTAACAACATTGATCTTGTTGTAGAACGCGGTGAGAAACTTGCATTTGTTGGCCGGAATGGCGAAGGTAAAACCACCCTCTCAAGAATAATAGTAGGCGATTTGGATTTTGAAGGATCGTTCCGTTCCGGTCATAATGTTAAGATCGGGTATTATGCGCAAAATCAGGATGAGCTGCTGGATCCGGAAAAGACTGTATTGCAAACAATAGACTATGTCGCTGTAGGAGATGTGCGTTCTAAGATTCGTGAGATTTTAGGAGCTTTCCTATTCAGTGGAGAAGATGTTGACAAAAAAGTCAGGGTGCTTTCCGGTGGCGAAAAATCACGACTTGCTCTTGCAAAACTGCTTCTCGAACCATATAACCTTCTCGTTCTGGATGAGCCTACAAATCATCTCGATATGCGCTCTAAAGATATTTTAAAGCAGGCGCTGGTTAATTATGATGGCACATTGATAATTGTATCACACGACAGGGAATTCCTGAATGAACTTACCGATAAAACATTTGAATTTAGCAATGGGAAAATTCGCGAACATCGCGGTGGAATTTATGATTTTTTGCTGAAAAAACAACTTGCTTCGCTGGGCGATTTAAATAAAAAAAACCTGGCTGCCGTTTCGAATAACCCTGAAAAACGTGAATCTGCACAAAAATTGGGGTACATCGAACGCAAGGAGATTGATAAAGAAATACGAAAGATAAATAATCAGATAACTGCTGTTGAAAAGGAAATAGAAAAAGCAGAGTCGAATATTGCTGAAATGGACTCAAAAATGGCAGCTGGTGTTGATTCTAGTATTCAGGATACTTATAAAGAATATGAACTTCTAAAATCGAAAGTTAAAAAATCAATGCACGATTGGGAAAAACTGCAATACGAGCTTGAAATTCTGCAGGAAAAAAGAAATTCAGTAATTTAGGCATGTAAAGTCATCAAAGCCAAATGTTCGTCAGAAAGATTAAAACAGCTTCATATTATCTGCCTCTGGTATTTTTAATCCTGGTTGTTGCCTTTACAATCATTCGTTGTAAAACGGTTTATACTGCTACAGGAACCAAATGGAACCTGGCAGCAATATACAATCCCACAAGTTCCAAAGTTCATCCTGTTTTCAAAGTGTATCATAATTCGGATCAGACTTCACTCCTTCTAATAAAAATATATCCATCCGAATTGTTATTTAATCAGGCAAATGTTGAAGGAGAATTTATCAGTAAAGTTTCAATACAGGTTCAGACTTATGAAATGACCATGGATAAACCTATCCTGAATGACAGTATTACATTTTCGTACAGTATTAACAAAAAGACGGCAGACAAAAGATTTCTGACACAAATACCCATCAAGACTGAGATGGGTAAAAAATATCAGTTAAGAATTGTGACTCGTGACTTATTAAGGAAAGATCTTAACCTTTCTTATGTTGATGTTGATAAGACAACTGAATTCTCGGAACAAAATTTTAATGTTGTGAATCAAAACGGAATCCCCTACTTCAAAAATATAATTCCTGAGGGTGCCGTTTTCAGGATTGAACATCGAAATAGTTCTTTCAAGGAGCTTTATATTGATTATTATATAAACAATATTTCCTTGCCGAAACCTACTTATGCATTATCGTCTGATGATATTTTTTATAGCAAGCCTGACAGTTCTTATACCATCGATTACTCATCAAACCTATTTATTTCTTTCAGCTATGAAGGGCTATATCGTTACAGGTTTGATACTTGCGAAGAAGAGGGACTGACCATTTTGAATTTCGGAACGGACTATCCGAAAATCAGTACTTCTTCCGATATGATTACGCCATTGGCCTATATTACAACCACTCCTGAATACCAAAAATTACTGGACAAAGAAGATGATAAGCTCACACTGGACCGGTATTGGCTTAAAATAGGGAAAAATACCAATCGGTCGCGTGAATTAATCCGTATTTATTACAATCGTGTATATTTTGCAAATTTCTATTTTACGAGCAATAAGCCAGGCTGGAAGACCGATCGCGGGATGGTATACATCATGTATGGGCCACCGCAGGATATGCAAAAAACTGCCAATTCAGAAACCTGGATCTATCATAAGAATGGTCTGGAAAACCCAATAAGTTTCACGTTCCATTATGAGCCAAACTCATTTACTTTGAATAACTTTGTCTTGCTCCGTTCGGAAAGTCAGGAATGGCATTGGCAAGAGGCTTATGATTCGTGGCAAAAAGGAGAAATTTATTTATCAAATTAATTTACTAATCTTAATCAGATGTTATGCCAATAAAAAATGAAAAAGATCAGTTGGTTGTTGGCATGCGTCCTGTATTGGAAGCACTAAAGTCGGGCCAGGAAATCAATAAGGTATTCTTAAAAACAGGGTCGAAGAGTGAACAGTTTCCCGAATTATTTCAGCTTATTAGGGCAAACCAGGTACCATTTCAGTTTGTTCCGGTTGAAAAGCTCAATCGCATGAGCCGGTCTCATCACCAGGGAGTCATCGCCCAACTTTCACTGATTGAATATAAAAATCTTGCAGAAATTATACAGCACAGTTATGAAGAAGGCATAGATCCCTTTATAATCGTTCTTGATCAGATTACTGATGTACGAAATTTTGGAGCCATAGTGCGTACTGCAGAGTGTGCGGGTGCAACTGCCATCGTCATACCGTCCAAAGGCTCGGTCAGCATTACCAGTGATGCTATCAGAACTTCTGCAGGAGCACTCAATCGATTTGCTGTCTGCAGATCCGAAAATTTACTGAATACAATAAATTATCTTCGCGATTCAGGTGTATCTATTGTTGCCGCTACTGAAAAGGCAAAAGATTTCTATTACAATGCAGATCTGAAAGGACCTGTCGCCCTGATCATGGGATCAGAAGAGACTGGTATTGACCCTGCCATACTTGACCTGGCTCAGCATTTTGTAAAAATACCTTTATCAGGCAAGGTTGAATCGCTGAATGTTAGCGTAGCCTGCGGAATTATTGCCTTTGAAATTGTAAGGCAGAGGGGTTGACGCATCAATGAACCTCCCCTTCCGCGCGAGCTAGGGAGGCTCTGCCACCATTAACCTTTAATATCACCGTTTAAAATTTCATCCCCCTCACCCAAAATTCCAGATATCCTATCAAATTAAAAATGGAATTAGTCATTTTTACATAAAGAAGCAACTGATAATTGTATTTTATCCGAGTGTTTTCGTATTTTTGTGCCGGAAAAAATTGAAGTTATGGTCGATAAAAATTACTGGGATGAGGCATGGAAAGCCGTGTCCTTTGAGGGTATAAATCCTGATGACGTATATGAAATTTCGAATTATGGCAGAATTCGAAAAATGGATCAAAAAACGAAATCCTGGAAATTATGCAAACCTGCCAATGTAAATGGCTATGCATATTTTTCGTTCAGGACAAAAGAAAATACAAGTCCGAGAAACAGGGTTACAAAAAGTCTTCATCGGCTCGTTGGCGAATATTTTCTGGAAACGCCCCCAGGGGATTCTGATAATGTTATCCATCTCGATTTTAACAAGTGGAATAATCAGGTAAGCAACCTTCGTTGGGCATCGAAGACTGAAATGTTTGAACACAGCCGCAAAAGTCCTAAAACAGCAATTGCAATACAAAAACGCAAAGGCGAAATCACAAATTCAAAACTTACCGCCACGGATGTTATGCGTTTAAAGAAAAAATTAAAAAGGGGGAAAAATCCACTTTACAAGATTGCAAAGGAATTTGGTATTACACATACCCAACTTAACAGGATCAGAAGGGGAGAGAACTGGGGACACGTAAAAGTTGACTGAGCTTTCCATCAGAATCTTTCTTGAAAGAACTATTCGGGGTGCATAATGTATGCACCCCGATTCTATTTTAACTAATTACATAATGCATTGTTAATATAGAATACTCATGCGAATTAAGAGTCAACTCGTAATTGTATCAGCTAAATGGAAAAACATATCATGGTTACCGGCGGCAGTGGATTTATCGGACAATATATTTGTGTCAAAGCCGCATCCATGAATATTCCTGTGGTTTCCATCTCGCGCTCTGGAAAACCTGACGGTTTCCATTGCAATAACGATTCTATGATAAAATGGGTGAAAGCCGATATATTTGAACCCGGATCATGGAATCAATACCTTTGTGGATGCAGAGCAATAATGCACTGCGTAGCGATCTTGTTTCAAAATCCTTCAAAAAATATCACGCACGAGAGGTTTATTTATGAGTCAGTTAGAATTGTTGGAGACGAAGCAGTTAAAGCCGGGATCAGAAATTTTGTATTCATCTCTGCAGCAATTATACCTGTTTTCTCATCTAAAAGTTATAATGCCTCAAAAAGAAAAGCGGAAGATTATCTTTCAAAACTAAATTTTAAGCTTGCAGTATTAAGACCCGGATTGATTTATGGAATTGAAAAGCCCCTGATCACCAAAATGTCTTTGGCATTCAATTTATTTGCAAAAATACCAGGATTAAAATATATCTTGCCTCCCATTCATCCATTACCGGCTAAGACAATTGCCAAGGTCGCTTTATTGGCAGCCACCTCTGATTCAATAAAAGGTATTTTTAATACTGTAGAAATTGAAATCCTGTCAAATGCCGAAATTGCCTCTTATTAATGATATCTGAATTTTACTTTAAAAACAGGATTAACTTAATTCTGCTTTGACAGATTATAATATTTAATAGTTATGCAGTCCCTACGGGACTTTAAGTACATTTTGTTTTTATTTACTACCAATATTTCGTGCCTCTGGCACTTTTTTAAACCTCGTAGAGGTTAAATATTGGTAGTTGTTAAGTATTCTAAACTCTTGAAGTTCCGTAGGGACGAAATGTTCTCAATCTGTCAAAGTAGAATTAAAACAATATAAATTACCAGCATTGAAAAAAATGCCCGATTCGGTTTATCTATCGGGCATTTTTTATTGAATCAATTTAACAATTGAATTATTGAACTATTAATTTATAATTAAAAGTAGATTTATTGCTTATTATGGATATCAAATAAATCCCCGGATTATTTATCGAAATCTTATTGCTTCCAGGCTCAATTATTTCTGATGAAATTAAAATACCATTCATACCATAAACGTTAGCATAGGCCTTATCTTTTGAGTTATTTTCGATGGTTGCATTTCCATCCAGTACAGGATTTGGATAAATTCTAAAATAACTCCCTGCGTTAATGGTATTTTCAGAAATAGATACAATGGATTTTTTAGCATTATACCCAATATTTGTGGTATTTGCTGCTCTCGAAGCTTCAAGATACATATTATAATCGTAACCTTGATTTACTCTAATAATTGAAGCACCATGGCTATTCCAGTCATCGGAAGAAAGTAAATTATATCCCGGGCGATCATTTCTCAACCATAAGTCTTTTTCCCTGACAATATCTTTTCCATTATATACGTACTCATATTTATGCCCCCAATAAAATCCAGAATCAGAACCGTTCAATGTATAATAATTACTTAAAATCACATTGTTATTATTATCATAATTGAATTTTTCTAATGAGTATTTCTGCCATGTTCCTTTATCATTATCCCCCATATAGGTTATAACCGAATCAATAAGGTGGTTATGATCGTATGAATACACATATTTGGAATCGCTATTTACAGATTTTACCCAGTTATTTAAACTATTGTCATAATAGTAAAGTAAGTTCAATTTCTGGGTGTTGTTGTAATTCCAGATATATTCCGTTTTTTGTGCCGGTTTAGAATCACTCGACATATAAAGGATTTCGGTATCTATCTGCGCACCGTTATATGAATCTTTCAATCCGTAATCACATTGCCATTTATCTGAAGTAAAATTATACTGATAAACAAACATTTTTGTCCGGTTACCGTCATCATTGTACTCATATAATTCCTTAAATGATTCGATCCATTGTTTATCGGAAGATTGGTAATAGAATCCATGGAATTCGACCGGATTATGATCTGCATTGAGTGTAAATATTCCTTTTTGATAATTAACAGAATCACTTCTGCAGGTATTGTATGTGTAAATCAGCACCGAATCATACGATTCACGGTCTTTTGAGAAAAGAGCAGGTGTAAAAGGATTTTGGACATAAACAGGACCTTCCGCCGCAAGAGTAACTACCGGGAAACCCGGGTTCTGCACCATGGCAGGGTTGCTGTTAAGAATATTTTGAGGAACAGGCCAGAGTTCATCCGTGCCTGCATTAAAGCCATATTTACCTAGAACCTCAGTGGCTTTATTCCATCTCAGTAAATCAAAAAATCGATTTGATTCCAATGCCAATTCCAAACGTCTTTCATTTTGAATGGCATCCAGAAGAGCCGTTCCGGTCAAAGCTATCGGGACAAGGTTAACTCTGGCTCTTACACTATTTATGTCACCCTGAGCCGCCGCAATATTTCCCAAACGATAATTCACCTCAGCCCTCATAAGCAAAACCTCTGCAAATCTGAAAACAACTTCATTCTGTCCCCATGTTGGCATATAAGAAGGTTTGTGAGCAATGGTGGGACTGTATTTTTTATTAAAATAACCAGTATTCTCAAAACAAGTGCCAAGGCTGCCACCGTGATTCTTAATTGTATCTGCAAAGAGAACTGTCGCCTGAAGCCTTACACTGTCCCCAGCGGAAACAAAAGCTTTTACAAGGCCTGAATCAATGGGAGTAAATCCCCAGCCAGCTTCATAAATACCATCATTATCCTGCAAATACATCACGCCCATCATCTGTATATCGAGATTTCCCCGATTGGTATAATTGGCCCACATAAAATTAGGGTCATCATTAAATTCCAACTCATAAATTGATTCGGCATTGTGTTCATTTTCTTCTTTCCACAAATCCGAAAAAACGGGCAACAGATTGTATTCATTTGAATTTACTATTTCGTTCAATTGTTCTATGGCGTGCGACCAATCTTGCTGATAGAGATATGCTTTTGCCAACAATGTTCTGGCAGCCCCAGATGTTGCCCTGTATGGTTGATCGGATTCTAATTCTGATTTTAAGGGGAGATTTGGAATAGCAGTCAATAAATCAGATTCAATAAAATTATAGACCTCAGCAACAGAATTCCTTACCATGGCATTAAAAGGCTGGCATTGATTGCTAATAATAGGAACTCCGCCATATAGCCTCACCAGGTTGAAATAATACATGGCCCGTAAAAACATGGCTTCAGCTTTTAAGCGTTCATTGTTTGGCTCAGTAGAGTTCATATTATCCAGAAGAAAATTGCTCCTGTCAATACCCATATAGTACTTCTGCCAGGTATTTACAATTACAGGGTTGTTTGCTGTCATTGAAAAACTGTCTACTTTATGAAATTCCACTCTGTCCTGGGGATTATTTCCGCCACTGAAGACGTCATCAGAAGCTATATTACTCATAAGGGAGAAAGATGTACCCCATGGTACCTGAAAACCCATAACCGGGTAACACTGGTCGGTAAGAAATTCTTCAGCTCCTATGTTAGAAAGTTGCTGACTACTTGCCAGTCGGGTAGTTGAAAATATTATGCAACCTGTAACGAAAATAAATTGTCTGCTTATTCTCATAGTATTAAATTATTAGTTTATTATTATTACGCAAAAAGATGAATCCTGTTTGGATTAAAGTTCTTAAATATAGGTATACTTAATATTTTTATAAAAAAAATGTTTCGCCAATAGATATATTATTACATACGATAAAAGACTTACAATGATTTGATTTTTATAAAGTACGTGCTGGAATTATTTTTGCTTTGCAGTAATTTCATTTACAATCATTCTGAGAATGGTTGTTTTCTCAAAGATCTTTTCATCATATTCAAACAATTTCGCATTCGAATAATGCGACATAATAATGTCCATTCCATAACGTCTTTTTGCCGGGTCTTTAATGATTTCAATGGCACCAAATGCCATAACACTTTTGTAATTCATTCCCCAGTCACAGCCTTTCTCACCGGTTATCAACTCCAAATCTGTTTCAACCTGAAAACAAGCTTTGTTATTTTGTTTAATAATATCTATTTTTCTGCCTTCCGGGGCGCAATGAAAATATATCTCAAGCGGATCTCCAAATTCAACACCATAATTAAGCGCTATCACATAAGGCTGATCCTTGTCTGTTAAAGCAAGATGACCAATAATGGCTATATTTAAAATATCATGGATCTCATCACTGTCTTGAATCTCACGGTCCGATCTTCTCATTTCTTATGGCTATTATTGGTTGATAATTATTTTCAAGTAGTCAGTAGCTTGTAGTAACCTCTATTATTCTAAATTCTACCTTCTGGATTCTATCTGCTTTTTCTTCAAATCTTCCCGTTTTTCTGCTCCGGATAAATTTCTGCAATGACTTCTTTATATTCTGAATATAAATGTCTTCGTCTGAGTTTAAGGGTTGGCGATAATTCTCTTGTATGTTGTGTCCACTCTTCCTGTACAAGTCTGAACTTTTTTATCTGTTCAATCGGTCCAAGTTCTTTGTTAATTTCGTTAATTTCCTTTTGGTATCGTTCAATAACCTTATGGTTTGTGATCAGGTCGATCTTTCCATTAAAATCTATACCATGAATTTTACACCACTTAAAGAGAAAAGGGAAATTGGGTGCTATAATAACACTTGCGAACTTTTCGTTATTGCCGACAACCATTGCCTGCTCAATAAAAAAAGATTCTTTTAGTTTATTTTCTATTACCTGAGGGCTAATATATTTACCATTCGACAGTTTAAAAATTTCCTTTTTACGGTCTGTTATTTTAAGGAATTTATTATCGATCAGCATCCCCACATCACCGGTATGGAACCAACCCTCCTCATCAAAGGCCTCCCTGGTTAACTCTGGTTCCTTGTAATATCCATTCATTACCGAATCGCCTCTTACTAATATCTCGCCATCGCATGAAATCATCACTTCCATTCCCGGAATCACAGGACCGACGGTTCCAATCATGACCTCTCCGGTAAGAAAATTGCATGCTGCTATCACAGGAGATGTTTCGGTCATACCATATCCTTCAACAACAGGTATGCCGGCAGCATTAAAAATCCGGATCAATCTTTCCTGCAAAGCTGCTCCGCCTGTCACAATTATACTAACCCTGTTACCGAGTGCCTCTCTCCATTTCGAAAAGATCAATTTATCTGCTAATGAAAGCTTTATATGATAGAACCAACCGTTCTTTCTTTGAAATTCAAACCGTAACCCCAGGTTGACAGCCCAAAAAAACAAAAGCCTTTTAAAGATCTTCAAATCCTTCCCGGCACCAATAAGTTTTGCATAAATACTTTCAAGGACCCTGGGCACTGCAATAAAAACAGTTGGCTTAACTTCCTTAAGGTTATCCGCTATAGTACCCATATTCTCAGCATAGTAAATAGAGATTCCGTTTTTTTGAAAGTAGTAATTAATAGTGCGTTCAAAAACATGACATAAGGGTAAAAAACTAAGCGTTGTATCGGCTTCCGTAAAGTTAAAAACCTGACTTATTCCCCACAGATTGCTTAAAATATTTTTATGGGTTAGCATAACTCCCTTGGGGTTACCTGTTGTTCCAGAGGTATAAATTAAGGTAGTCATCTCATCTGAAGTGATTTCCGATTTGATTTTGCTCAGCACATTCCTGAGTTCATTGGATTTATTGATACCCAGGTCGCAGATTTCTTTCCAGTTTTTTACTCCGGGAACGCTGCTAAAAGTGACTATATCAAAAATGGAAGTAACTTTTTTTGCGATTGGTTCCAATTTTTGAAATAAAATTTTGTCGGATATCAGAAGTAATCGGGGTTCACAATGTTTCAGTATATATTCATACTCCGATTCGCTGACCGTAGGATAGATAGGTACATGCACCAATCCGGTCTGGTTAATAGCCATGTCGAAAAAATTCCATTCAGGACGATTATTGGAAATAGAGGCTATCCGGTCTCCTTTTTGCAAACCCAGGGCTAATAGCCCATAACTAATGTTTTGAACAAATTGGTAGTACTCTTCAACCGAATAACGAACCCATGCCCCATTTTCCTTACAGGCAAGGTAATCCGATTTATATGAATAAAGTTTCCGGGCGTTGTCAAGTATATCAAAAATCCGGGTTATTTCCATTGCTGCTGGACTTAATTAGGATCCAATATAAACAATTCTGAATGAACAAATATAATACAACCAGTAAATGTTTATTATAAATGCCAAGTCAGAGATAAAAAAATAAGAAACCGCGAACCTGCCCACGTGAAGCAGTTGGGCGGACACAAAGTATGCCCGAAGCAAGCAAAGAAAATTCAAAACCATCCAATTGTCAGAACAATCATTCGATTTTGAATGAATTACCTCGCAGCAGAGCTAACGAGGTATCAAATAGAAATATCCATTTTTTCGCTGCAAGCAGCGTATTATTAAACTCATTTATCCCGCTACGCTTCGCTATCGGGATTATTCCCTTCGGTCATGAAGTAGTTCGTTCAACTTACAAATTTCAATGCACTCCCCTGCCCGAAATAATGAATTCTTTCATTCAGGCGGGGTTTTTGAAATTTGAGTTTCACGAATAAAATGGAAATAACGAATAGGTTCAAGAAAAGCCGCTGTCAAAGTGTGGTAAAGAAACGATAAGAATAAAATCTATTCCAGAAACATTTCTGCTTTTTGAAGCGCTTTTAGTATTCCGGCCGGATTTTTCCCTCCGGCAGTTGCAAAGAAAGGCTGCCCGCCACCGCCGCCATCAATTATTTTTGCGACTTCACCGATTATTTTTGAGGCATTCAGGCCTTTATCCTTAACCAGGTTGTCGGATATAATAATGGCAATATGTGCCTTCTCATGAATTTCTGCGCCTAGTATTAAAAACAAGTTATCAATTTCCCCCCGCATTTGAAAAGCGAGATCTTTAATTACAGAAGCGGAATCGGCAGAGATTTTTTCAGCAATAAAATTAATCCCCGATTTATCAATTGCTTTATCTTTCAGATTATTCTTCAGGAGCTTGATTTCCTGCTGGTTGTATTCTTCGACTTTCTTTCTTAACTCAACAGTTTGTTCACTTAACGATGTAATAGTTTGCTTAATGTCATTTGGATTATCAAGAATTAATTTCACTTCGTCCAAAATTCCCAATAGACTATTCACATAATCTTCTGCTTTCCGGGCTGTATATGCCTGTATACGCCGAACACCGGCTGCGATAGATGATTCGGAAATTATTTTAAAATATCCGATATTACCTGTCGCCGATACATGCGTACCACCGCACAATTCGATTGACTCACCAAATTTAATGACCCTTACCTTGTCGCCATACTTTTCACCAAAAAGCGCCATTGCACCTAGTTCATGGGCCATATTTACAGGCATTTCGCGAAATTCTTCAAGATTGTAATTCTTCCTGATCATTTCATTCACAATATGTTCAATTTTTGAATGCTGCTCATCTGTAACTTTCTGAAAATGAGAAAAATCAAACCTAAGATATTCGGGATGTACCAGTGAGCCCTTCTGTTCAACATGTTTTCCCAATACTTCCCGTAAGGCGAAGTGTAATATATGTGTAGCTGTATGATTGTTAGCTATTGCCTGTCTGGCTTCCTTACTGACACATGCTGCAAAAACAGTATCCAGTTTTGCAGGAAGTTTTTCCGTTAAGTGGATACTTAGGTTGTTCTCTTTAATTGTATCCAGGATATTAATTCTTTCTCCATTGCTCTCAATATAACCGGTATCTCCAACCTGACCTCCACTTTCGGCATAAAATGGCGTATGATCAAAGACAAGGTGATATAAATTTTTGCCCTTTGCGCTGACTTTTCGATATCTTGTGATTTTAACCATTGCCTCAAGCGTATCATACCCTATAAATTCCTGGGTATCACCTTCTGCCTGAACGACCCAATCGGAAGTATCACTTTCGGAGGCTTTTCTTGACCGTGATTTCTGCGCATCCATTTCGTTGTTAAACTCATCAATATTAAGGGTCATTTCATTCTCCCGAAGAATTAGCTGAGTCAGGTCGAGGGGAAAACCAAATGTATCGTACAATTCAAATGCTTTTTTGCCACTTATCTCAGTCAGGCCCGACGACATAGCTGCTACCATCAATCCTTCGAGCAGTTTTATTCCTGAATCGAGTGTTCGAAGAAAAGCCTTTTCTTCATCGAGGATGACATTTTCAATTAATTTTTGCTGGGCTTTAAGTTCTTTAAAAGTCTCACCCATTGTATCAGTCAAAACGGGAACCAACTTATAAATAATAGGCTCTTTCTGGTTTAAAAAATTGTAATTATAGCGAATAGCACGTCGTAAAATCCTTCGAATCACATAACCGGCTTTAATATTTGAAGGAAGCTGTCCGTCTGCAATAGCAAAAGCCACAGCCCTCAGATGATCAGATATCACACGCATTGCAATATCAGCCTTGTCATTGTCGCCATAATTTATCCCTGTAAGTGCCGATATTTTTTTGATGACAGGCTGAAAAATATCAGTGTCATAACTGGATGTTTTTTCTTGCAATACCATGCAAAGGCGCTCGAAACCCATGCCCGTGTCAACATGTTTACTTGGCAGATAAACAAGTTTTCCATCTTGTTTGCGATTATACTGAATAAATACAAGGTTCCAGATTTCAATTACCAGCGGATTACCGGTATTAACCAGCAATGCACCATCAATCATTTTTCTTTCTTTATCGCTTCTTAAATCGATATGAATTTCGGAACAAGGTCCGCATGGTCCGGTGTCCCCCATTTCCCAGAAATTGTCCTTTTTATTTCCGTTAATAATACGGCTTTTATCAATTCTAAAAGCCCAACAATCATAAGCTTCCTGATCCCTTTCTAATAGTTCAAATTCATCCCCTTCAAAGATGGTAACATAGAGCCTCTCTTTGTCGATCTTTAACTCATCCACTAAAAATTCCCAGGCCCAGGCAATTGCTTCATTTTTGAAATAATCTCCAAATGACCAGTTACCAAGCATTTCAAACATAGTATGATGATAGAAATCGTGCCCTACTTCTTCAAGGTCATTGTGTTTTCCTGAAACACGCAAACATTTTTGAGAATTGGCTACTCTTTTATCGGTTGCGATCCTGTTTTCAAGAAATATATCTTTGAACTGATTCATCCCTGCATTGGTAAACATAAGAGTCGGATCGTCCTTTACCACCATGGGGGCAGACGAAACTATTTTATGACCTCTGGATTCAAAGAAACTGAGAAATTTTTGACGAACTTGTTTAGAATTCATTTATATTGTTGCATTAATTTGACGAGTGATTTTATAAGTTATTAACATTCCTAATTTGAAATGACTTGTAAAAATAATTTATTTCTCATAGATTTGTTGAAACTCGGTTTAATTGCTGAAAACATATTCTAAAATTATTGATATCCCGAAAGAAAAAATATAAATTTGATACTGGATCATTAACTTTTATTGAAGTTACGGCTCCTTTGAGAAAGCAAATGAGAAATATTTTGCTTTACTTCCTGACTTTAAGTGTTGCTGCATTAATACTAATTTTTATGGTGAAGTTTCTGTTGAATTCACCTGTATTGAGCAATCAAACATCAAAAATCCGAAACGAGGTAGAAAAATATCAATTCCTGGCTAAAAAGGTCGATAGACTAACCCGGTTTTTGAAGCAAAATCACTACAACCAGGATAAAGTATACCGCGAAATCCTTGAAATGGATACATTACCAGAGAACATCAGAACTGCGGGTACAGGAGGCTATTCTCCGTACGAGAATTCTTCCTATACTTATTCCGACGAAGTATATTCCGGCCTGATGATGAAATTTGACAATCTAAAGAGCCAGATAAAAATTCAGGATGAATCATATGACAAGATATTATTTCAGGCAATCAATAGAAACAAAATGCTGGAATGTTTCCCGGGCATACCTCCACTTGACCCCGCTAGTGTGCTATATATTTCATCCCTCTTTGGTTCGCGTGATGATCCATTCACATTCGAGTTAGGCCAGCACCCGGGAATAGACTTTGCCGGGGAAATCAATACAAAAGTTTATGCAACGGCTAAAGGGACTGTGGCTTTAGCCGAATCTTCTTTTACAGGATATGGTAATGAAATAATCATCGATCATGGTTTTGGCTATAAAACCAGATATGGGCATTTAAACAAAATCCTGGTTGAGAAAGGCCAGAAAATTAAACGGGGTCAATTGATAGGTTTGATGGGTAATACAGGAAGATCTACCGGAACGCATCTGCATTATGAGGTTCGTTTTTACGATAAACCGGTTAATCCGGCGTACTTTTACTCCGATAATTTATCTCAGGATGAGTTTAAGAAATTGGCGAAAAACTGAAAAAAGAAATTAATGGCAAAACACAAATATAAATTTAATCCTGAATCACTTAGTTACATAAAAGTGACCAGGAACCTGCAGCAAAAATTTGGACAATTTCTAACCTATTTTACTGCCAGTATCGTATTGGCAATTATTTATTTTTGGATTTTTGGATCATTTTTTGATTCACCAAAGGAAAAGGGGCTTAAAAGACAAATCAGCGAATTAAAAGTCAATTACCATCTTGTTGCTGACCAATTAAATAAAATTGAAGCTCTGCTTACAGACCTTCAGGAAAGAGATGATAATATTTACCGTACTATTTTCGAAGCCGAACCAGTGCATTCTTCTGTGCGCGAAGCCGGATTCGGAGGTTCTGATAACTACCGCGACCTTGAAAAATTAGAGAATTCGCAAATTGTCATTGGAGTGAAATCGAGGCTCGATATTATTATGAAGAAAATTTATGTGCAATCGAAATCATATGATGACATAATTAAACTTGCCAGAAATAAAGAAGCAATGTTGGCTGCAATACCTGCAATACAACCCATTTCAAATAAGGATCTTAAACGTACAGCCAGTGGCTGGGGTTGGCGAATCCATCCGATTTACAAAATAAGGAAATTTCATTATGGAATGGATTTTACTGCACCAACAGGTACCGATATTTATGCTACAGGCGATGGCGTAATTGAAGAGATAGATAATGCAAAACGAGGATTTGGTAATGAATTGGTTATCAATCACGGATATGGTTACAAAACGCTTTATGGTCATATGAGTGGTTTTAATGTTAAAGTAGGCCAGAGGGTTAAAAGAGGAGATGTTATTGGATATGTGGGCAGTACGGGGCTATCCACTGCTCCGCATTTGCACTATGAGGTATCTATTAATGGTGAAAAAGTAAATCCTGTTAATTTTTACTTTAACGATTTGTCAGCGCCAGAATATGATAAGATGATTGAACTATCCATTAAATCAGGTCAATCTTTCGACTAATGCCAATTGACTAAATTAATTCATCGCATATTGCATCGCAGTATGGTTATCTTTTTTGTTTAGGTAAGAAATTGTAATTAATTGGTTTATTTGCATTTATTTTATAATTTAGAACACTACTATTTTAGTAAAGTCTAAATAAGCCCTCTATGCCCTATATCGAAAAACCAGTAGAAAAATTATATTATTCGATCGGCGAAGTAGCCAAAATGTTTAATGTCAATACTTCTCTAATACGTTTCTGGGAAAAAGAGTTTGATATTATTAAACCAAAAAAAAATAAAAAGGGGAATCGCTTCTTTACAAAACAAGACATTGATAATTTTCACCTCATTTATTTTATGGTGAAAGAAAAAGGCATGACCCTGAATGGTGCAAAAAAGAAACTGAAAGAAAACAAGGACGATACTACCAATAATTTTGAAGTCATTAAATCACTTAACGAGATAAAAAATATTCTGCTCGAAATAAAGGATAATCTTTAGCAAATTTCGCTTTATTTTCAGATGATCTTGATTACAAAGAGCCATTATTTCATACCTCATGAAAATCAAAGAAATTATTGCCTTACTCGAAGAATTTGCACCTTTAAGCTTGCAGGAAAATTATGACAATTCGGGTCTTACGCTAGGCAATATTGAAGATGAAGTAGCGGCTGTGCTTTGTACAGTTGATGTTAATGAAGAAGTCGTAGAAGAAGCAATAAAGTGTGGATGCAATCTAATCCTGACCCATCATCCTGTTGTCTTTAATGGCATTAAGTCATTAACCGGCCGGTCTTATACAGAAAGAATACTGATTAAAGCGATAAAGAACGATATTGCTATCTATGCTGCGCATACCAATTTCGACAATGCTATTAACGGCGTAAATCAATTAATAAGCAGCAAACTTGACCTTCACAATTGCAGGATCTTGGCACCAATGGAAAACCATCTTTTCAAAATCGTAACTTTTGTCCCTGAAAATCATGCGGCTAAAGTCAGGGAAGCAATGTTTAAAGGAGGTGCAGGCCATATTGGTAATTACGACAATTGCAGCTATAATGTATCAGGTCAGGGAACTTTCAGGGGAAATGAAAGCTCAAAGCCCTTTGTTGGAGAAAAAAATAAGCTTCACCAGGAAAATGAAACCAGGATTGAAGTAGTCGTTATAAAACACCACGTTGATCGCGTAATTAAGGAACTCCTGATGGTTCATCCATACGAAGAAGTTGCTTATGATATTTATCCCCTGACCAACAAATATAATATGGCAGGTGCGGGTATGATCGGATATTTTGAGAAAGCTGTATCCGTTAAAGATTTTTTAGAAAACCTGAAAAAAATATTTGATGTCTCAGTTATCCGGTATTCCGGGAATGAAAATAAAAAACTAAAAAAAATAGCAGTATGTGGCGGTTCCGGGAGCTTTCTTATTCCTGATGCGATCCTTGAAAAGGCCGATGCATTTGTAACATCCGATATTAAATATCACCAGTTTTTTGATGCAAATAATTCATTGCTGCTTTGCGACATCGGTCATTATGAAAGTGAACAATTCACGAAAGAGCTTTTTTATACTTTTCTTACAAAAAAATTCAGTACTTTTGCCGTTCGTTTATCAAAAGTAGTTACTAATCCATTAAAATATTATATATAATATGGCTGTAGAAAAAACTAAGTCCGTCGATACTACCGAAATTTCTGTTGAAGAAAAACTTAGGACCCTTTTTCAATTACAGATTGTAAATTCAGAGATTGATAAAATCCGTACACTTCGTGGAGAACTGCCTTTGGAAGTTCAAGATCTGGAAGATGAAATAATCGGTCTTGAAACCAGAATTGATAAATTTAAAGAGGAAGTTAAAAGCCTGGAGCACAATATTTCGTTGAAAAAGAATGAAATTGCCCTTGCTGAGACGCAAATAAAAAAATACAAGGAGCAGCAAAATAACGTTAGAAATAATCGCGAATTCGAATCACTTTCCAAGGAAATTGAATACCAGGTGCTGGAGATTGAGTTGTGTGAAAAACGGATACGTGAGTTTGCTGTTATTATTAAAGATAAGACAATACTTGTCGATGAGTCGAAAAAAGTTCTTGACGAGAGAACAAACGACAATAACGCCAAGAAGTCTGAACTAGACGAAATTATAGGTGACACCAAGAAAGAAGAAGAAGATCTCAACAATCGTTCGAAATCTCTTGAAGCCAAGATTGAAGATCGTCTATTAACCGCTTACCGGAAAATCAGAAAAAATGCACGCAATGGTTTGGCTGTTGTTTCGGTTGAGCGAGACGCCTGTGGAGGTTGCTTCAATAAAATACCACCCCAACGCCAACTTGATATTAAATCGAGAAAGAAAATTATTGTTTGCGAATACTGCGGACGTATATTGGTAGATAACGATATTCTGGAAGAAAAACCTGCTGAATAAGGTAATCCTAAAAGTAAATTAAAAGAGGCCTCCTATTGAGGCCTCTTTTAATTTCTAGTTCTTAATATTCCAATTTCAGGGGAGATTTGTGAGTAAGGACATTTTTTTAATCCTAAACCTGATTTTATTAGCACGTACCATATCTTAATTGATTTAAGAACAAGGAACATCGATTAACGATTGTTGATTTAATTTGCAAAAAGATTAATCAGATTATGTTCTGAATTCTTAAATCGCTAATCCTTGTTCGATATTCAAATGTCAGAACGTTAAAGTTGATGAAGATAATTGCTCCATTTTCAACAGATCCTTCTACCAGCTTCCGCCAGCACCTCCGCCTCCGAAGCCACCACCACCAAAACCACC
>Ga0182027_10002185_pt1 | contig 31902 bp, 28 predicted proteins | sample 712E1DmetaG_FD_121300 | JGI IMG/M metagenome (GOLD analysis project Ga0182027, IMG submission 121300) | Permafrost microbial communities from Stordalen Mire, Sweden - 712E1D metaG (Illumina Assembly) | ecosystem: Environmental > Terrestrial > Soil > Wetlands > Permafrost | place: Sweden...
GGATTTGATTTAAGAACAAGGATTAACGATTTTAGAATGCAGAAATTCAAATACTTCTAAAATCGAAAATCGTTGATCGTTAATCGTAAATCATCAAAAACATAAGTTTTCTTATATGCACTAGTTAGCTTTTAGTTTTGCTAAAATCCCCCGTGTCGGGGGATTTAGGGGGTGCCTACGGTCTAAACAACCTTGGTAGTTACACAAAATTGTTAGTCCCTCACGTTGTAGCTTTCCTGCCAATAATTCCAGGATGCTTATTCCTTGTTAATAACTCCTTATATGTTAAATAAAAATTTTGCCATCATAACAGGGTATTTTACTATATTTACATGTTTTTTAGGATCCGGAATATTGAAAATAATTTATTGAAATACAGGGTTTTATTGGATGCTGTTCACCAGTGCCTGTTGCCGGAAAAAATTGAGATAAAAAAAGGAGAGTAATGGATAATTTGAATTCAGAAGTTAATTTAAATCAAACAAAAACAAACGGGAACGAGTATTCTGCCGATAGTATTCAGGTTTTGGAAGGTTTGGAAGCTGTTCGTAAGCGTCCGGCCATGTATATTGGCGATATAAGTGTAAAAGGTTTACACCATTTGGTTTACGAAGTTGTTGATAATTCTATTGACGAGGCCCTTGGTGGTTATTGTAAAAACATTGACGTAATCATTAATGAAGACGGTTCTGTTACTACAACTGACGATGGACGTGGTATTCCTGTTGATTATCACGAAAAGGAAAAAAAATCGGCCCTGGAAGTAGTTCTTACAGTGCTTCATGCCGGTGGAAAGTTTGATAAAGGTTCGTACAAGGTTTCCGGTGGTTTGCATGGCGTTGGTGTATCGGTTGTAAATGCCCTCGCTACCCATTTGAGGGCTGAGGTTCACCGCGACGGTAAAATTTACATGCAGGAATTTTCTATTGGTAAATCCCTAGGCGATATTAAAGTGATTGGCGAAACCGACCATACCGGCACAACTATTACATTTAAGCCCGACGCTACTATTTTTATCACCACCGATTTTAATTTTGAAATTCTTGAATCGAGGCTGCGCGAACTGGCATTTCTGAATAAGGGAATCCGTCTCTCGCTAATTGATAAACGAGAAAAGGATGAAAATGATAATTACCGCTCATCTCAATTTTTATCGGAACAAGGTTTAAAGGAATTTGTGGTATTTCTCGATGCTAACCGCGAAAAGCTCACCGAAAATATAATTAGCATTGAATCGGAGAAAAGTGGTGTCCCGGTTGAGGTAGCTATGCAATACAACACTTCGTTTTCCGAAAACGTTCATTCGTATGTTAATAATATTAACACTATTGAAGGGGGTACGCACCTGGCTGGTTTTCGCCGTGGCTTAACCCGCACCCTGAAAGCTTATGCAGAAAAATCGGGCATGCTCGCCAAACTTAAAATTGAAATTAATGGCGACGACTTCCGTGAAGGGCTAACAGCAGTAATTTCCATCAAAGTACAGGAACCGCAGTTTGAAGGACAAACCAAAACAAAACTTGGAAATAACGAAGTAATGGGCGCTGTTGACCAGGCCGTGAGCGAAGCATTGGGCAACTACCTCGAAGAAAACCCCCGCGACGCCAGAATTATTGTTCAAAAAGTAATACTTGCCGCTACTGCCCGCCATGCAGCCCGGAAAGCCCGGGAACTGGTGCAGCGCAAATCAGTTCTTTCAGGTTCAGGCTTGCCCGGTAAATTAGCTGATTGTGCAGAACGTGATGCAACTGTATGCGAAGTATTTTTCGTTGAGGGCGATTCAGCTGGCGGAACTGCGAAACAAGGCCGTGATCGTCGCTTCCAGGCTATCATGCCTTTAAGGGGGAAGATTTTGAACGTGGAAAAAGCCATGCAACACAAAATATATGAAAACGAAGAAATCAAAAATATTTTTACTGCCCTTGGCGTAAGCATTGGTACTGTCGAAGACAGCAAGGCCCTAAATATGGGAGGCTTACGATACCATAAAATCATTATCATGACCGATGCCGATGTGGATGGTAGTCACATTACCACGTTGATCATGACTTTCTTCTTCAGATATATGCAGGACCTTATTTCAAACGAACACTTATATATTGCAACCCCTCCCCTTTACCTGATAAAAAAAGGCGGGCAGGAACGCTACTGCTGGAACGACGATGACCGCCAAAAGGCCGTGGAAGAGCTTGGCAAAGGCAAGGAGGGCTCTGTACATATTCAACGATACAAAGGTTTGGGCGAAATGAACGCGGAACAATTATGGGACACTACCATGAACCCCGAAAGACGAACACTCCGTCTTGTAACTATTGAAAGCGCTGCAGAAGCTGATCGTATTTTTTCGATGCTCATGGGCGACGATGTCCCACCCAGGCGCGAATTCATCGAGAAACATGCAAAATATGCAAAAATTGATATATAATAAAAAGCCCCGAACGGGGCTTTTTTTGTGGGACATTTGGAAATAAAAATATAGAATTGTAAATCAATATCCAATGTCGTTTAATTAACGTTTATATATGTCTTAACTTAACGACATTGAACCGTAAATATAAATTAATCGTTTTAGCCAAATGGGACTTTTAGGAGACAGGTTATCTTTAAAGTTCAAACTATTAAGTCAAATATTCTCCTCCCTGGAATCGAGGAATTACCGATTGTATTTCACAGGACAGGGCATTTCGCTTATTGGTTCCTGGATGCAAACAATAGCCATGAGCTGGTTGGTTTACCGGCTTACAGGGTCAGTATTCCTGCTGGGTGTAGTAGGTTTTACCAGTCAGATTCCCAGCTTTATCCTATCACCTTTTGCAGGTGTGCTCACCGACCGTTTTAATCGGCACCACATCATGGTCCTAACCCAGGTACTGTTTATGGTCCAGGCTTTGCTATTGAGTATTTTAGTATTAACAAATGTAATCGCGGTATGGCATATCATCGTATTAAGCTTGGTTTTTGGATTTATTTCCGCTTTTGATGCACCTGCGCGTCAATCGCTGGTGGTCGATTTGATTGATAAACCTGAAAACCTGGGCAATGCCATAGCGCTTAACTCGGCTATGTTCAATGGCGCCCGTTTAATTGGCCCCGCTATTGCAGGATTGCTGATCGCTGCCGTTGGTGAAGGTGTATGCTTCTTAATCAATGCCATAAGCTACATTGCCGTAATTACTTCTTTGCTTAGAATGCAAATTCAACTCACGGTGAAAAAGCAAACACTTGAAAACATCGGTAAAGAATTAAAAGATGGGTTACAATATACCTTTGGTTTTTATCCTATCAAAACATTATTGATAATACTTGGCATCGTTAGCCTGGCAGGATTGCCCTATGTTGCACTGATGCCAGCCTACGTTGGCAAAATGCTGAAAGGGGACAGTCACACACTTGGCTTTTTAATGTCTGCTGCCGGAGCTGGGGCGTTTACTGCAGCCCTTTACCTTGCATCGCGCAAAACAGTAATAGGCTTGGGCAAAATTATCGCTATCAATACTCTTGTCTTCGGGATAGGGTTAATTGGTATTTCATTGTCCACAACTTTATGGCTTTCGCTTATTATGATGTCTTTTCTAGGGTTTAGCATGATAGCATCCATTGCTTCGATCAATACACTCATCCAAACTTTGACTGATGAAGATAAACGAGGCCGTGTAATGAGCTTCTATGCAATGGCCTTGATGGGAATGAACCCCATCGGAAATTTATGCGCAGGATCGATAGCCAGTGTTATTGGCCTGTCACTGACCTTGCTTTTTAGTGGAATTATAGTAATAGTTGCAGGTATTTGGTTTGAAAGTATAAGGCCAACGCTAAGAAAATACACCCGTCCGGTTTATCTAAAAAAAGGCATTATCACTGAAGTTGCTGTTGGTACCCAAACCACAGATACTTTGCAAAAGAATTAACCCCTCTTACCTTTTATTCTTAAAAAAACTTATTGTCTCTAAGAGATGACCCGAGTGTTGTTTCAAATTTTGGGCAGTAATTACCAATTCTTCGGAAGTAAGTGCACTGCTCTGAGTTTGCCTGTTGAGCTCCTGGAGTGCATTGTTAATTTGAAGCGTACCACTATTCTGTTCAATGCTTGCAGCAGTAATTTCCTGCACCAATTTGGCAGTTTTTTCAATTTCAGGAACAATATTTTCGAGATTCTCACTAGCCTTTTCAGAGATCTGTAATCCCTTGTTCGACAATAATACAATATCGTCGGCAGCGACTTTGCTTCGCTCAGCGAGTTTTCGAACTTCGGCCGCTACCACGGCAAAGCCCCTACCTTGTCCGCCGGCACGGGAGGCCTCAACAGCGGCGTTTAGCGCCAATATGTTGGTTTGAAATGCTATATCACTAATAATCGATATTTTATTTGAAATTTCCTTGATTGATTCCAAAGCCCTTATCATCGATACTTTGCTCTCCTTTATTTCTTTTGAAGATGTCAATGCTATATTTTCCGTTTGACGGGCATTAGACGCATTCTGGGCAATATTGGCCACCATTTCCTCCATGCTTGATGAAAGTTCTTGAACCGAGGCGGCCTGATTATTAGCAACCGATGATATGGTTAATGCAGCATTTGTGAGTTGGTTGCTTATACGCACCACATCACCGGCGCTGGAATTAATATCGCGTGTTACTTTCTGCAATTGGTCGATCAAAACCCTGATAGATTGGGCAATTTCCCCTATTTCATTTTTATTGTCAAGAGTTTCCTTCTCAATTGAAAGATCAAGATTACCATGCAACATTTCGTTTATTTTGAAATTTAGTTCCCGGAGGGGTTTTCGAATAGTAATCTTAGTCATATAATTAGCGCTTACAAGCCAGGCAAGACAAACAGGTATTCCCCATGTCAAATGAATAAAGCCCCTGTTACCTACTACAAATGCAATAATAGCAACTCCCATTGAAGCGATAAACACAGTCAATGCCGTTGAAAAAATGATACTTTTCCGGTAAAAAGCCCAAACTACTAAAACCCCAAAAGGTATTAATGCTAATACAACGATTAGTATAAACTTAATGATTGGATCCATGTTAATTTATGTTGTAAACTTTGTTAAAACAATAAATTTATTTTGAGGCCGATGTAAACATCTTCTTCCATCGTATCTTGCCAAGAAAACTCTTTGTTGGGTCGAGTGAAAGCCATACAAAACGAGGTGCGCCAACGATATGGTCTTCCGGAACAAAACCCCAATAACGAGAGTCGGCCGAGTCGTGACGATTATCACCCATCATAAAATAATAATCCATTTTAAAGGTATAAGAATCAGCCGGTTTTCCATTAATATAAATAATATTGCCCCTTACTTCAAGTTTATTACCTTCATAAGCATTAATGACGCGTTCGTACAAGCAAAGATTATTTAAGTTAAGTTTGACCGTTGTTCCTTTTTTCGGAATCCATAACGGGCCAAAATTATCTTCATTCCAAGGATAATACGGATCGTGTGGGTATATATAGTCAGCATAATATCCTGAGGGCTTTTTCATTCTCTCTATAGAAACCACGTTATTGATTTGCTTAATCTTTTCAACGTTTTTGCTGGTTAAGGGAATTATATATCCATCATTCTCAGAAAGCACATCGTTTGGGTAAATGCCTAGTTTATCCAAGGCATCAGGATTAAGCCTTTGACCATTAGTTTTTACCACATACTTAAACTGCATGTTGTCTATCTGCTTTTCAGGTTTACTATTGATATAAACCTGGCCATCTATAACCCTTAAAGTATCACCGGGAATAGCAACGCATCGTTTTATATAATTATCGCGACGATCAACAGGACGGGCAGTTATATCAAATTGATTCCAAACATTTTCCCGTGCCAAAGCCAAATATTGTTCTTTTGTTTTTAATGCATTCCTGTTATTTAAATCATTGTCCTTAAATTGTCCTGCAAAATTTCGTATAATAGCGTAATAGCTTTGCGCGGACATCTGTACAACCACTGTATCCCCCTCCGGAAAGTTAAATACAACTATATCGTCGTTTTTAACAGTAGTAAACCCTTTTAACCTTTTGTATGACCAATTGGGCCAATCAAGGTACGATTTAGTGCCCTTGGTAAGCGGAAGTGTATTCTGTGTAAAAGGAAAAGCTATAGGCGTATTGGGTAGTTTTGGACCATATTTCAGTTTAGTTACATAAAGATGATCGCCAATGAGCAATGTTTTTTCCATTGATCCCGTTGGAATCTTATAATTCTGGAAAAAGAAAATATTGATCAGGGTTACTGCTATTACGGCAAAAATCAGGGCATCGATCCATTCAATAACCGTACTGTTTTTCTGATTACGTTTTTTCCATGGCGTCCAGTTTACTTTTTTGGATACATAAATATCAAAAATTACTGCGATACCAATTAACATCCAATAACTGCCCAGCCAGATCACCCATAACAGGTAAAGAAAAGCAACAATCCCGAATTTTACATATTTGTTTTTCAAAAAACTCATTTGCTTAAAATTTAAGTTAGTCATCACATATTTTTGGAAAAAATTAGATATTTCTAAAATCTAAGTAAATCATCCATACTAAAGTAGCCTTTTTTACCGGCGATAAATTCGGCAGCGATAATAGCGCCAAGTGCCAAACCTTTACGGCTCTTAGCGCTGTGAATCATCTCAATGTAATCGACAGACGAATCATATTTGATGGTATGGGTTCCCGGTACTGTATCGCGGCGTATGGCCGTTATTTTGAGCGCTTCGGCATTGTCCTGACCATTTAATTGCCAGCGTTTTTTTCGCTCGATAGCCTTTAACAGGTCATTGGCAAGAGAAATTGCCGTACCTGACGGAGCATCTAACTTTGTTACATGATGGATTTCTTCCACTTCTACTTCGTATTGTGGAAAATTGTTCATGACCTTACCCAGAAATTGATTGACTTTAAAAAAAATATTAACGCCAAGGCTATAATTCGAGGCATAAAACAATGTTTTTCCTCCACTGGTACATTCGTTTTTGATGTCATCGAAATGTTCGAGCCATCCGGTTGTGCCAGACACTATTGGAATACCCGCAGCAAAACATGTCCGGATATTACCAACTGCTGTTTCGGGTTTAGAAAATTCAATAGCAACGTCAGCCTTTTTAAGGTTTTCAGCAGTAAACTCGTTCAAGTTGTTAATGTCAATAATTAATGAGATGGTATGTCTCCGTTCTAGGGCAATTTGCTCAATTTCTTTGCCCATTTTTCCATATCCGATTAGTGCAATTTTCATAAATTATTAAAAATTTGCGATAAAGGTAATGATTTTGATATAAGGCATACATATAGAGTTACTAAAAAAAGTTAAAAGAGGAATAATTTGGAAATAAGTCAAAATGCCAATATGCCAATGAAATACTTTAAACTTTTAATTGTAATACCTTTGATAATTAACAGGTAATAAAAACAAAACTGCCAGATCAAAAATAGACACTGGCAGGATATTTTGAACATTGAACCGGCAATCTGCCCTTCAATATTAAATTACAAAATTAAGCAGCTTTTACTTTTTTAATTACTGCTTCGAAAGCTTTTGGGTGATTCATGGCAAGGTCGGCCAATACTTTTCGGTTCAATGCAATACCGAGTTTGTTGAGCTTACCGATAAATTCCGAATACGATATATCATAAGGCCGCACTGCAGCATTAATACGGTTTATCCATAATCCACGAAAACTTCTCTTTTTAGCCCTGCGGTCGCGGTAAGCGTATTGTTGACCTTTTTCCCATGTATTTTTGGCTACTGTCCAAACATTTTTTCTTGAAAGGAAATTTCCTTTTGTCAGCTTAAGGATTTTCTTTCTTCGAGCCCTTGAGGCTACTGAATTTACTGATCTTGGCATACTTTTTTCTTTTGCGAACGTTAGCGTCCCGTTTAAACGGGATCTTTCAGCTAATCATTCTGGTTAAAAATAAAATAAATGGTCCGTTTGTGAGAAGAAAATTATTTCAACCCTAACATAAGCTTCACATTTTTCAAATCAGTTTTATCAACCAGGGTAAAAGCAGTAAGCCTCTTTTTACGGCTGGTATCTTTCTTTGTTAGGATGTGACTCTTAAACGCATGTTTACGTTTGATCTTCCCTGTTCCGGTTAGCGTGAACCTTTTCTTTGCACCGGAATTTGTCTTCACTTTTGGCATTCTTAGTACTTATTATGTGGTTATTATTATTTCTTCTTTGGTTTGGGCGAAATAGTCATAATCATTCGCTTTCCTTCTAATTTTGGAAATTGCTCTACTTTGCCGTATTCTTCGAGATCCTGTGCAAACCTTAATAACAGGATTTCACCTTGCTCTTTATAAAGAATTGATCGGCCCTTGAAAAACACAAATGCTTTCACTTTCGAGCCATCTTCCAAAAAGTTAATAGCGTGTTTCAACTTAAAGTTATAGTCATGATCATCAGTATTCGGGCCAAAACGGATTTCTTTAACTATCATTTTGACGGTTTTAGCTTTAAGCTCTTTTTGTTTCTTTTTCTGCTGATAAAGAAACTTCTGATAATTGATGATCTTACAAACAGGCGGATCGGCGTTCGGTGAAATTTCAACCAGGTCAAGCTCAAGGCTATTAGCCATGCTTATGGCTTCACTGATGGAGAAAACTCCAGGATTTTCGACGTTTTCACCTACTAAACGGACTTGCTTTGCTTTGATACCTTCGTTAACCGCATATTTTTCTTGCGACCTAGGCCCTAGAGTAAATATTCTTCTTGCAGGTCTATTTTCCAAATAATTAATAATTTAGGGTTAATATTAAAATTAATTATAATGCCTTTAATTGTGAGGCAACTTCAGATTCAATGAATGTAGCAAACTCCTTGAGTTTCATTGTTCCTTTATCGCCTTCGCCTTGTTTCCTGACAGCAACTGTTTCGCCCTCAACTTCTTTTTCGCCCACAATAATCAGGTATGGAATACGTTTTAATTCATTGTCCCTGATTTTCTTACCTATTTTTTCGTTCCTGTCGTCTAATAGTGTGCGAATTTCGTAATTATTTAGAAAATTCAAAACTTTTTTTGCGTATTCATCATATTTTTCACTAATAGGGAGTACTACTACCTGATCTGGAGCGAGCCAAAGGGGAAATTTACCAGCAGTGTGTTCAATCAGGACAGCCACAAATCGTTCCATCGAGCCAAATGGCGCCCTGTGGATCATCACCGGACGATGCTTCTGGTTATCAGAGCCCATATACTCCAGTTCGAACCGTTCAGGAAGATTATAGTCCACCTGGATAGTACCTAACTGCCACTTACGTCCAATAGCATCTTTTATCATAAAATCGAGCTTTGGCCCATAAAAAGCTGCTTCACCCAATTCTACAACAGTATTCAAACCTTTTTCCTGCGTAGCTTCGATAATTGCGCGTTCAGCCTTTTCCCAATTTTCATCACTACCGATATATTTTTCTTTGTTGCCGGGATCGCGTAACGAAACCTGCACGATATATTCTTTAAAGTCAAGCGCCTTGAAAATCCTGAAAATAATATCAATTACTTTACAAAACTCTTCCTTCAATTGATCGGGACGACAGAAGATATGCGCATCGTCCTGAGTAAAGCCCCGCACACGGGTCAATCCATGAAGCTCACCGCTTTGCTCGTAACGATAAACTGTGCCAAATTCTGCAAGCCGCAATGGTAAATCCTTGTAAGAACGTGGTTTACTATTGTATATTTCGCAATGATGAGGACAGTTCATGGGTTTTAGCAGAAATTCTTCTCCCTCTACAGGTGTAGTAATGGGTTTAAAAGAATCTTTACCATATTTTTCATAATGACCGGAAATTACATAAAGTTCTTTTTGGCCTATATGAGGTGTAATTACTTGTTCATAGCCGTATTCGCGCTGTACTGAACGAAGATAATTTTCCAGCAGTTCACGAAGTTTGGCCCCTTTGGGCAACCACAATGGCAACCCCTGCCCTACTTTCTGCGAAAATGTAAATAGCTCTAATTCCTTGCCAATCTTCCTATGGTCTCGTAATTTAGCCTGTTCGAGCATTTCGAGGTATTCCTCGAGCATCTTTTGTTTTGGAAAAGTAATGCCATAAATACGTGTAAGCTGCTTGTTTTTCTCATTACCACGCCAATAAGCCCCTGCAAGATTCAGAAGTTTTATAGCTTTGATTGGGCTGGTATCAGGCAAATGAGGTCCACGGCAAAGATCAGTGAAATTGCCCTGCTTGTAAAACGAAATAGTGCCATCTGTCAGTTCGGAAATAAGCTCAATTTTATATGGATCGCCTTTTTCGGTGAAGTATTTCAGGGCTTCGGATTTACTGACTTCACTACGAACGTAAGGTGATTTGTTTTTTATCAGTTCCGTCATTTTTGCTTCGACCTTGGGCAAATCGGCATCGGAAATTGCTATTCCATTCAGGTCTACATCGTAGTAAAACCCATTTTCTATGGCAGGGCCTATACCAAATTTTACGCCAGGATAAAGCGACTCTAGGGCTTCTGCCATAAGATGTGCCGATGAATGCCAGAAGGCATGCTTGCCTTCAGGATCGTCCCATTTATAAAGTTTAATAGAAGCATTTTGAGTTATGGGACGCGTAATATCCCATAATTCGCCATTCACAGTAACTGAAAGCACTTCCTTAGCCAGACTGTTACTAATACCATTGGCAATATCATAACCGGTAATTCCTTCCTGATATTCACGAACCGTCTGATCTGGAAATGTGATCTTTATCATTGCAATATTTTCAAAAAAAGTATGCAAAGATAAAGAATTATTCTTTATTTCCTAAATTGCAATCCAAATCAAACTATTATGAGAACTACTCTTCTGAAAGGTATAAAAGCATTGATTTTCAATAGGCGGATACACTCATTTACAGAAGAGACAGACCTGGTCCCTACATTAAACCTGATTCACAAAACTATTGATGTATGTTATCCTGCCTTTTATGAAGCACCGGTTATAAGTTATTTTAAAGAATACCATAGCAGTGAAAGTATTATGGAACGGTCCAAAAAAGGCTACACCCTGGTTTATAGAGTTAATGATACAATTATAGGTACAGGCTCATTGATCGACGATTACGTTAATGCAGTATATGTCGATCCCGTCTATCAGGGAAAAGGTATTGGTAAGCAAATAATGAAAGCTTTGATCAAAAAGGCTAAACAAAAAAAAATAAGTAAGCTCCGGCTCGATGCGACGCCTGGTTCAAAAGAATTTTACAATAGTTTAGGATTTGTTCTTCTTAAGGAAGAAGTGATGAAAATCGATAATATTTTCCCATTGTATTATTATGTGATGGAAAAGGACTTATCCTGACATATACCCTAAGTGCAACAACAATTTTGCTAACGTGGTTAAGTTGTGTTGCAGATTTTATTACATTTGCGTTAAACCGTTCTAATCACAAATACAGATAAAAATGAAATCATTGTTATTTCTGTTATCGGGTATTATTCTTTTATCATCCTGTACTTCCAATACCAAAAAGGCTGAACCGGCAATTAAAAATATGGCGGCCGATTCAATTGTGAAGCAGGAAATAACGATAGATAAAGATGGTGGAATTGCCATTTTTTATAACATGTATTTGTCGGTCGAAATGTCAAGCCTTTTTCAGAGTATTGGTGTTACCTACAATCAAAAAATTCTCAATTCACCAGATAGGTTCGAAATCTATAACCTATCTACCAAAAAAGCGCTGAACCTTGGAGTTTATGCGGTTGATCTTAGTTATGCCAAATATTTTGAACAATTTGAGCAGGCGGGAAAATATCTAAAAACAATGCAAAAACTATGTACGGATTTGGGCATTCCTGATGATAAATTTTTTCTTTCCATTAAACGGATCGAGACCAATCTAAGTCATAAAGATTCTCTCATTAAAATTGCCAATGAACTATATTCCTCCACTGAAAAATATCTCAAGGAAAATGACAGGGCAAGCGCTGCTGCACTGATTATACTTGGTGGTTGGACTGAAGCCCTGTTTATAGCAACAAACATGCCTAACAAGCATTCAAAGGACATAGAATTAATTGAGCGCATTGCGGAACAAAAACATTCGCTAAACGATCTTATCGATTTATTAAAAAAGTATGAGAAAGAAACTTTAATAAAAGGCTATCTTGCCAGGCTGTTTGATCTTAAAACAAGTTTTACCAAATTGCAGATAGATTCGAAAAACATGGAGGCAACATACAAACAACTGAATGATATCACTATAAAAATAGCGACACTGAGAAAGGAAATTGTGAGTTAAACAAGATTCGATCTATCTCAAAGGACTTTTTTAAGCTTAAGGAGGAAATTATGAAAATTTCGTTATTTTATATCGATGCTTTTACGTCGGAAGTTTTTAAAGGCAATACTGCTGCGGTTTGTTTATTAGATTCTTGGCTGCCCGATGCTGTTTTGCAGTCTATTGCAGCAGAGCATAACCTTGCTGAAACTGCCTTTGTAGTGAAAGACGACAAAGAAATATTCCAACTTAAATGGTTTACACCTAAAATCGAGGTTGATTTATGCGGACATGCGACACTGGCTGCAGCCCACGTGTTGTTTAGTATCTATAGCTTTAACCATAAAACTCTCCAATTCCGCACCAAAAGCGGCTTATTAACAGTTAAACAAGCTGACAATGGATTAATTACGCTCGACTTCCCGGCTTTTACCCTCGAACCCTTTAAACCTAAGCCATTGCTTACTGAGGCCCTGGGCAAACCGTTTATCAAGGTTTATAAATCGCGCGACCTTTTAGTAGTATATAACGACGAAAAAGAAATAATAGATCTTTCGCCTGATTTTGCCAAACTTAAAACACTCGACTGCTTAGGTATTATTGTTACGGCCCCAGGTAGTGACTCTGATTACGTGTTACGATTTTTTGCACCTGCTGCCGGAATCAACGAGGACCCGGTTACAGGTTCAGCTCAAAGTTCACTGGTTCCTTATTGGAGCAAACGATTGAAGAAAAACTTATTGGTTGCCCGCCAGCTTTCCGAACGTTCCGGTGAAATGTGGTGCAAGCAGGCTGGCGATCGCGTTCAAATATCAGGCAATGCGATTACTTATATGCAGGGAACCATCAATATTTCTATTAAACCCCAGAGTACACTAATACCGTTTAATTATTAGATATCCCTTGTGGCCTCTTGCCTATTTAAAAAACGGTATTATAATAAGTGTCACTGATAGCCCAACAAGCACGACTATAGCACTCCAGGCAATAATATTGTTAACTGGTTTATTGGTATATTCACCCATAATGCGTTTATTGTTTACCAACAGGATCATACAAATCAATACCACCGGTAGTAAAATTCCATTAATTACCTGCGACCACAACGAAATTGCTATCAAAGGTGCATTGGGTAATAAAATAATCAAAGCTGAAATAGCAAGTATTGATGTATACAGCACATAAAATTCAGGAGCCTCCTCCCATTTTTTATCTATGCCTGCCTCAAAGCCAAATGCCTCGCAAACATAAAAAGCAGTGGCCAAGGGCAAAATAGTCACTGAAAAAATGGAAGCTACAAATAAACCGAAAGAAAATACCGCCGAAGCAAGAGTCCCAGCCAATGGTTTGAGCGCTAAAGCTGCATCTTTGGCCTCTTCAATTTTAATACCATTTTCGTTTAATGTAGAAGCACAGGCAACGATGATAAAAAAGGCTACCACTACGGTAGCAACGCAACCTACCACGATATCAACCAGGGTATATTTAAAATTTTTCATCTTAAGCCCCTTTTCAATCACAGAGGATTGCATATAGAACTGCATCCAGGGAGCAATGGTGGTACCAATAAGTCCAATAACCATAGCAATACTGGCAGCGTTTAATTCTAGTTTCGGATGGATTATGGAATGACCAATTTCGCCCCAGTGAGGTTTGCCCATGAGCGCTGAAATAACATAAGTAAGCAACGAAACACTGAAAATAAGAAAAATACGTTCTGCTATTTTATAGGTACCCTTTACAACTAATAACCAGACAAGTACGGCAACTATGGGAACCGAAAGATATTTACTCACTCCGAAAATTTCCATACTTCCCGCTACACCGGCAAATTCCGTAGTGGTGTTACCGATATCAGCAATAAGCAGTCCAACGAATATAAAGAATGTGACTTTTACACCTGCATTTTCCCTGATCAAATCTGCAAGTCCTTTACCAGTAACAATCCCCATACGGGCATTCATTTCCTGGATAACAATTAAGACAATAAAAGAAGGAATAAGGGTCCATAGTAAGTTGTACCCAAAGATAGCCCCGGCAACAGAATAAGTAGTAATTCCGCCGGCATCGTTATCGACACTGCCGGTAATTATGCCAGGGCCTAAGATTGCCAGAAACAACCCAAGCCTTCTTAAAAGCGATCTGCTTCTCCCTTTCAACATGATCAGCCTCTCCTATCTGTTTGTCCTGCGTTTGTCAATTAAGACCTCTATCACATCGTCTATGATCACCATTCCCTCTAACTGATTATTTCTGTTAACAACAGGCAATGCCAGTAAATTATATTTTGAAATTATCTCTGCAATATCGTCAATTTCCTGATCGTCATAAAGATAGATGGGGTTTTTTTTCATAATTTGCTTAAGTGTAACACTGGGCTCGGACACTACTAGGTCACGCAACGAAAAGCTTGCCACCAATTCTTTCTGGTCGTCAATTACAAAAAGGTTATATAAGGCATCAGCTTCGGGCTTAATGTGACGAAATTCTTTAATCACATCCTCAATAGTTTTATTTTCGTTGAACGATAATACTTCAGTATTCATTAAACTACCCACTGTTTCATCAGGATATTCAAGTATATCACGTACCTCCTGTGATGACCCGGCTTCCATTTCGTTCAGCAGCAATTCGGCTTTGTCGTCTTCCAAAACATCGAGAATGTCTGCAACTTCATCTGCCGGCATTTTTTCAAGCACATCGGCAACTTTTTCTATGGGTAAGCTTTCAATAATATGAATTTGCGCCTCCTTGTCAAGTTCTTCCAATACGTCTGCCGCTTTTTCTTCATCAAGTGCAGAAAATACGGTAGTACTTGTACTTTTCCCTAATTCTTCAATGATATCGGCAAGGTCAGAGGGGTGTAAAGTATGAAGTTTGGAATAGCTTTTAGATAGTTTAATATTGAAGTTCGAAAAGTCAACTGCTTCAACATCGTCCCAAAGAATAAATTTCGATGGAACAGCGATGTTAAATAAAGAAAGTAATGTTTTGATTTGATGCGAGATGCCAATCCTGCGCAATAACCCTTCTACACCAATATCAACAGCAATAGCATAGGTGCTTTCTGACAATGCAACAAGTCTGATGTCATTAACACGAACTAGCTTGCGACCATTCAGGTCCACAATCTGTTTATCGAGGATAACCTCAGCAAGACACAGTCCGTTATTTACACTTTCTTCAGGTAATTCAACAAGCTGATGGCCGGTAACGTCAATTTTTCTGTCGATTTTTGTGATTTCAAAATAGCGGAAGGAAAAAAGTTTTAACTCCTTTTTGATTTTAAGCTTTATGCCACTTACCACAGGCCGGCCAAAAGGGGGTTGTTGATTTGCAGTACCAGGGCCGGTATCGATCAATAAATCTTTAACAATACCAATAAACCTACCATTGGTATCATACACTTTTCTCCCAAGTATGCGGCTTAGATAAAAGGTTTTGAAAGAAGTCATACGCACCTCCTAGCTTTTGTGATACAGAAGGAAGCGCATATTTATGGTGTGCTGCCCTGCTATACCAGGTTAATACTCATTATATTCGCAGGGTCGTCGTCCATTAAAGTACAACAATTGGTTAATGGCGCAAAAGTAGTTTTTCTTTTCAACCTATACAACATAATTTTATGAAATTTATACTTCTATGAGGTATAATAATATTCAAGACCTGGCAGGTTTTTGGTAAAGGATAAGGAGTAGACTCAAGCTAAGTGTAGTCTCCTGACTACGCTTGCTAAACAACCCCTAATATAAAAAATACAAAACCGGCTAAACGATATCACCTACTCCTTCACGTACCCAACAGTTTGACCCAAAACAATGATCATTGTGCTTTTAAGTTTCATAATTTCGGTTAACTTGGCTTGATCCCAACCGCCTCTGGCACGTGTACCAATGCCTGCCGATGCACAATACAAGTAAATGTTTTGCGAGATATACCCAACATTTATATACGAAACTATATTTGCTTTGCTAGAATCGATGCCTGGACCGGTTTTTTCGGTATCGGCTATAAAAAGGAGGTTTAATGCCGCCTCTGCAACTTTTCCATGCCCCGAAAGGTTTCGATAGTCTCCATTGGCAATAAGTTCAAGTTCATGTTTAGGGGCATTATAGTGGTAAATTGCCTGTTTTGAAATAGTGTATATTTCAATTTCCTGTCGGTTCGACCCTGATGGAGCCGTGCGTTTTCCATTTTCTGGCCGATTAACTCCGAAAGCTGCCCAAAGCAAATTCGATAATTCCTGTAATGGTATTTCCTTGTCGGTAAAACCGCTCGACGATTTTCGTTCTTTTAACGCCTGCATTAATAATTTACCGCTATTTAAATCGGGGGCTTTAAGTTTAATAACTGCAGGAGCCTGAGCTATTGATAATAAGCAAAAAGTTAAAGCAAGCAGAAAGGTGGTTATTTTTTTCATATAGTTAATAATTAAAAGATTACTTAGCGTTGACTATACATCATTATACCAAAATTCTTAGTACATTACAAAAATACACTTATTTGAAAATCAAAAAAAAAATTTCAAAATATTTGGATATAATATTGCAATAGGCTTTATTCAATAGTTTTTAAATATTGTTTAGCAGTCATCACAGGAATTTTTGACTTTTTAAAATCTTTCAGGTTTCGCGTGATTATGGTATCCTGATTGTTTTCAATTGCCGAAAATATTGTAATCCATCTTCAAAATTAGACATTCACCTCTTAGTACTTGGTATGTCTCTCCTAACCATGATGTACCGATCCATCAATAAATTTTCCCTTACTCCTAACATTTCAAAATACTTTTGTTTATTTTTGGCTGTCAGTCAAACATGTATTTGAAAATTAAAAAATCATCTATGGTAAAAGTTGGAATTATTGGTGGTTCAGGCCTCGACGATCCCCAGATTATAAAAGATGCCACCGAAACCCATGCTGATACACCTTATGGGAAGCCTGCATCGCCTTTAACTATTGGTAAAATAAACGGAACAGATGTGGTGCTGATTGGGCGACATGGCAGAAGACACGAATACGGGCCGTCGGAAGTCAACTACCGCGCCAACGTTTACGCCTTAAAACAACAGGGAGTAACCCATATTCTGGCCACCACAGCCTGCGGCAGCTTAAGAGAAGAAATTGGCCGTGGTCATTTTGTAATCATCGATCAGTTTATCGATTTCACTAAAAACCGCAAAAATACCTATCACGATTCATTCGAAAATGGTATAGCACATGCCGCCATGGCAGAGCCTTTTGATTGTTTTTTACGTGAGGCATTGTACAATACGGCGAAAGAGGCAGGTTATCCTGTGCATAAAACAGGCACAGTAATAACCATTGAAGGTCCCCGGTTTTCAACTATCGCGGGATCAAAAATGTTTCGCATGTGGGGAGCTGATATTATTAACATGTCTATTGCTACCGAGGCTTCGCTGGCCAATGAATTGAAAATCCCTTATGCTGCCATTGCCATGAGCACAGATTACGACTGCTGGAAAAAAGACGAAAAGCCCGTTTCGTGGGAAGAAATACTTAAGGTTTTTCATAAAAATGCAGATAATGTAAAGAATATATTAATCAATGTGTTATTAAAGATAAAATAATACTTATGACAGACTTAAAAAGTTCCATCCGTTCCATACCCAATTTCCCTATTGAAAATATTACTTTTCGGGATATTACCACGTTGATGCAGGATCCTGCAAGCTTTCGTGAAGCCAACGATCAATTCTACGAACGTTATAAAGACAAGAATATCGATAAAGTGGTAGGAATCGATGCCCGGGGCTTTGTTTTTGGCGCCGTTCTGGCCGACCGTCTCAACGTTGGCTTTGCTCCGGTACGCAAGAAAGGTAAATTACCGTATAAAACCATTAGTAAGAAATATTCTCTGGAATATGGCACAGCGGAGGTTGAAATACATGAAGATGCCGTAAAACCTGGCGAGCGCATAGTGATTATAGACGATCTGATTGCCACAGGAGGTACTGTGGCGGCAGCTATTGAATTAGTTGAAGAGCTGGGAGGAAAAATTGTGGAATGCGCATTTGTTGTTGAACTTCCGGATTTAAAGGGCAGAGATGTCATCAGTAAATATCCTGTATGGACTTTGGTAGAATTTGAAGGGGATTAATTGAAGAAATTAAAATACGATGGATTGCAAAAAAGAACAAAATAAAACAAGGTGTAACTGTTCATACCCATGCAACAGAAAAGGAATGTGCTGCGATTGCATTACGTACCACAGGCAAAGCGGAGAACTTCCGGCATGTTACTTTCCAAATGATGCCGAACGCACTTATGACCGCTCCATAGAATATTACGTAAGTATTTATAAAAACAAATGAAAATGTCACGGCTTCCCGTCTTCTTTTATGATCACTGTAAAAATAAACAGCATCACTGCAGAAGCGATAAATATGATCATTAACGAGAAAAACAATTTCTTCATTACAAAGGTCATGTCAATGACTTCCCAAATTCCAATTTTAAATAAGACGCTAATTCATAAATAGAGTGAAACGTATAGGTGTTTTGTTGATGTATTAACTGCCATGTGATTTCATTTTCTTTTTCCTGGAATTGAATCTCAACAGTATGTTCCCCCTGTTCATTTTCAGTTTCAAAACCCAACCGCTCCAGGGCTTTTTTTGTCCATAAAAGTACATTGCCCTTGCCAGTGAGTTTACATACACCCACAGGTTTTCTCGTAATACTGAAATCGCCCCTTCTGGGGTCAAATTTTAATCGGCTTTGCTGAAAAACCTTTGAAATAGAATGTTGCAGCACCAAATCTTCCGGAGCACCGTCGATAAAGGAGTCGGGCATCATTAACCATAGCCTGTCTGCCTCTTTCATAGCTATATTTAAATCGTGCGATGAGAAAATAATGGTTTTGTTTTTCTTTCGGGCCAATTCACTGAGCAAATGAACCACTTCAAATTTATTTGGCATATCGAGAAATGCTGTGGGTTCGTCTAAAACAATAATATTGGTATCCTGGGCAAGTGTGCGGGCAATCATTACCCTTTGCCTTTCTCCGTCGCTTATTTCATTAATAAACCTTCCTGCAAGTGAAGTGAGCCCAACCATTGCAATAGCTTCTGATACTGCTGCCTCGTCGTTGGAAGTGAGTTTGCCAACCCAGTTGGTATATGGGTACCGGCCAAAAGCGACTAACTGCTTTACAGTACAATGGCTCAAACGAATACTTTCGGTAGAAACAAAACTCACAATGCGTGCAAACTCAATTCTTGAATAAGTTTCAATGTTTTTACCATCAATCTTTACACTACCTGCAAGAGGATGCTGAAGCCGTGTAAGTGTACGCAACAATGTGCTTTTCCCAATACCATTCTGCCCGATAATCCCAATAGTTTCACCCTGAAACACCGAAACATTCAAATTACGGACGATTTCTTTGGTATGTAATCCGTTCCCATATCCTACAGCGAGATGTTCTATTTGAATAATCGGGTTCATATCGAAGAAATCTTATGATTCCGGTATATAATCCAGAAAACTACCGGAATTCCAAGTAATGCAGTAACCGTATTTAAAGGCAGTATCATGCCATTACCTGGCAATTGTGAGAGAAGGTCGCTGATAATCATGAGCAGGGGACCGACAATAATACATGCTATCATAAGCACTTTCTGATCGCTCGTTTTAAAAATCATTCGGCATATATGAGGTACAGCAATGCCAATAAAACCAATGGGGCCACAAAATGCCGTAATGCTGCCGGCCAAAATACTGGTACTTAAAAAAATTAAGAACCTTGACATACGTAAGTTCAATCCCATGCTGCGGGCATAATTTTCGCCCAATAGCATCAGATTAAGCATTTTAATCGTAAATAAACTGATGAGAAGCCCTACCACAACTGACGGAATGAGCACCATTAAATGCACACCGCTAACATTGCTCAAGCTGCCCATAGACCATACTAAAAACGATTTTAACAGCACTTCATTGCTAAAATATTGCATCACACTGACAATAGCAATAGCTACACTGCCAAAGAGAATCCCCAGGATAAGGATTGTCATAATATCGTTAATACGCAGAGAGACCATAAAAATCAGAAAGAGCACCAATCCTGCGCCAACCCATGCGGCAAAAACAATACCCCAGTTGGCCAACAATCCTTCTATTTGAACGCCCAAAATTGCTGAAAACCCCAATGTTACAAATGCTACGCCCAGGCTTGCCCCTGCACTTATCCCTAATACATCAGGCCCGGCCAAAGGATTACGAAACATGGTTTGCATTTGCAATCCGCTAACACTCAATGCAGCACCTGCAAGAAATGCAGTGATGGCTTTTGGAAGGCGAAAATTCAATACTATCAGGTCCCACTCTTCTTTACCAGCATTACCCGTAAATAATGCATTTAATATATTCTTAACAGGAATATGCACCGAACCAAAAAATAAATCAGTTATAAATATGCCTGTTAATAACAGCATCAAGACAATAAAAATCAAGATATTTCTCTTCACCTATATTAGTTTTCAACAATTGATGATTGCAATGTCCTTCTCGCATGGAATTATCTTAAACGCTCGTAAGAACGCACTAAGTTTTCGTCCTTTTTTATTCCTCGATAAGCCAGGTATGTAAGAACAGCGCTCAGTAATGGAAAAACAGATGTAACCTGATACGATTCGATGATTCCCATTTTTTTAAGATGCCAAAGCTGGTAAAATAATAACAAGTTTAAGCAAATAAGCAATATGATGCTGATCATGCACATGTTCATCTGTTTTTTCCGTTTCTTATATGAAAATATAATCGCCAGGTCAATAACTACGATGAACCCTGCTAAAATCACCAATGCAATGTGAAAAAGAGTTTCTGCTTTTCCTGGAGTTAACCTAAACAAATTAACCACCAATATCTGTCCGTTAACAGGCGCCATTGCTGCAATCGGCACAAAACAGCAAGAAGCTAAAAATGCCAAAGCTATTAATAGGTATATCGTTTGAATGCGTTGAATCATAATATTTTATATTTTATATAGTTTTCTTCTTTTTGAGTAAACAAAGTAATTAATTCTAATGTTAATTAACTAACATTCGACCTATAAAAACCATGAAAGGTTTTAACAGGTTGTTGATATTTTGATTGTACCCAAGTGGTCGAAAACGCATTTTATTTTCTTATTTTGCATTAAAAGCAGGACGGAATGAACAAAAGAGAATTACAAGCTATCCTTACACTTCTTGAAGATCCTGATATGGAGATTTACAAAACTCTTTATCAATCTCTGATGGAAAAGGGAATGGAAATCGTTCCTAATCTTGAAAAAGCATGGGAGGAATCGGAAAATTCTGATACCCAGTATAAAATAGAAGATCTAATCCATAAAATTCAATTAAACTTCATTCAAAAAAACCTTTCGAATTGGATTAAAGAGGGTGGCAATAACCTGCTTGAAGGCGCTTATATTGTTGCCCGTTACCAATATCCCGATCTGGGGTTGCAGGAGTTACTGAATTCATTAGAAAAAATTGAGCACGATGCATGGCTGGAGATTAACGAGAACCTTACTGCATTAGAAAAAGTGCGAATCCTGAATCACATTATTTACGATGTACATAAATTTTCGGGCAATACTACTAATTACTATTCTCCTCAAAATTCCTATATCAACCAGGTAATTCTTTCCAAGAAAGGTAATCCTATTTCATTAGCCGTATTATACACTATAGTTGCCCAAAAGCTTGGCCTTCCTATTTACGGAGTGAACCTGCCTAAAAATTTTATCCTTGCCTATAAAGATGAATTCTCCGAAATCCTGCATCCGGATTCGGAAAGCGATAACATTCTTTTCTACATCAACCCATTTAACAGGGGAGCAGTATTGGGGCGCAAAGAAATAGATTTCTTCCTGAAACAGCAAAACATTACCCCAAATACGATGTTTTATCAGCCCTGTACAAACCCGGAAATTATACAACGATTACTGCTAAACCTCATTTATGCCTACGAGAAACTGGGTTACAAACAAAAAATCAAAGAAATTCAGGACTTGCTTAAAATTTCCCAGTTAACTCCTTAAAATATATAATTTGACACTCACATTTAACAGATTGTTTTCATCATCAATAGTTAGCTAAGTTATTGTGAATATGCAATATATTGGGAAAATTCTTATTATTCTTGGTATTGGTATCGCTGTGGCCGGTATTATCTTGTATTTTGCGGGCAACAAATTATCATGGTTAGGGCATTTGCCGGGCGATATTCGGATTGAGAGAGAGAATTTCAGGTTTTACTTCCCGATTACGACCATGTTGATTATTAGTGTGCTAGTAACAATAATTTTTTCGGTTATTAGAAATTTTTTTAATTAGCCTATAGCTTGCACAGAGCATAAAAATATCTTGCCAAAAAAATTTTTTTACTAAATGATTGGCTATTTTTGTGCCTTTTACATTAAATTTTCCCTCAATGGAATATATAAAATGGTTTATAGATTTTGTGCTGCATATCGACAAGCACTTATTTGAAATAGTCTCCAATTATAATACCTGGACTTACTTAATCTTATTTATTATCATCTTTTGCGAAACCGGATTGGTAGTTACTCCGTTACTTCCGGGGGATTCACTCTTATTTGCAGCTGGTACCATTGCTTCGGCTGGTTCACTCAGCTATCCGATATTAGTGATGGTTGTCCTTGCGGCAGCTTTTGCAGGTGATAATACAAACTATTTTGTAGGCCGGTTCTTTGGAAAGAAAATTTATGACAGGGATTATAAGCTGATCAAAAAAGCATATATTATAAAAACCCATAATTTCTATGAAAAACATGGAGGTAGAACAGTAATCATAGCAAGGTTTTTACCTATAATCCGGACTTTTGCACCATTTGTAGCCGGTGCCGGAACCATGAGATACCCACGTTTTATTGTTTTCAGCATCTTTGGCACCGCGTTGTGGACATTTACTTTTTGCACTGCCGGTTTCTTTTTTGCCAATAATCCGTTTGTGAAGAACCATTTTTCTATAGTAGTGCTTGCACTAATTCTAATTCCGGCAATTCCGGCAGTTTATGCTTTTTTAAAACAGCTCTTTTCTAAAAAGAAGAAAGACTAAACCAAAACTCTCACGCAAAAACGCAAAAGTGTTATAAATTAAAATGATTTTTCTTTGCGACTTAGCGTCTTTGCGTGAACAATTAGGTTAAGACTTTTATATCATTTGATAAAAACAAATTTATAATCTACTGTAATTTAGCCGCTGCTTCTGTCTTTGCCTTATTGATTATAGCATCGGCCTTGGCATTGCCTTCCTGTAAAATCTTATTGGCTTTATTATCGCCTTCTTTGCGTACCTTTTCAGCAGCCTTTTTTGCTAGTTCTTTCTGAATAGGGCCCTTTGCTTCACTGACTCCCCTATCTGCTACTGCATTTGCCTCATTTCTGGCGGCATCAGCACCAGCTTTAGCTAAATCACGTGCCTTCTGGGCCTCGGCTTCGGCATCTTTCATAATTTTATCGGCTTGTTCCTTTGCTTGCTTTTTTACATCCCGTTTTACCTCTTCAACTTTTTGAACAGCAGCTTCTTTTACCTGGGTTTTCATATCCTGTACCGCATCTTTGCCACTACCTGCTATTACTGGTTTTACCTCTGGTTTAAGGACAGTCCCCAATACGAAGATATCGATGTTCACATTCTCGCCAGGTTTAATGTTAAGACCTTTAGCGGCTGCACTGGCCGCCAGGTTATTCAGCACATCATTGGCAGCACCTCCAAACTCCGAACGCGGAATAGCAACTTTAAGCAGGTAATTGATGGTTTGGTCTATACCCTGATCGCCACTAATGGTCATTTTGGAAGTACCAAATTTAGTGTCAAAAGGATTGACGTAAACCCTGCCATTCTTAATTTCAAATTTAAGATCAAGATTGTTGAGTGTAAGTTTACGGAACCTATCGTTCTTCAATACATCTGCAATTTTCACGAACATATTTGAATTACCTATCTCAATACTTTTTGACATTAGGCGGCCTTTACCAACCATTGAATTGTAAACAGGCATCATGTGCTGATCAAGTGAGCTGGCAATATTTATATCGGCCGACATACGCCCTTTACAGTTCTGGGCAACGGGAGCTAATTTAGCAACCGTATTGAATGCCGTGTAAGCTTGAGGAATATCTATATCCTTCATGTTCAGGTTGAAATTGAACGTTGGATTTTTTATATCCTGTGTATTGTATTCGCCATTTATCACCATACTGCCTTCCAGCAGGTTCATGTTCAGATTTTTCAGGATGGCTTTGCTGTTACGGACGATAATGATCCCCGACAAATCATTAATCTTAAGCTTATCGTAATTTAACTGCCCGATTTTCGAATTTAATGTAAAATCAATGTTACCTGGTACTTCGAATACTGTTAACTGAGTGGAATCCTTAGCTGTAGGTTGTGCAGGTGTTGATTCGCCTGTCATAAACTCGTTAAGGTCGAGCAGCTTTGAGGCAAAGTTAAGAGAGCCTTGTATTGTATCTTTGCTAAAAACATAAGGAATAAATTTCTCGAGTTTCCCGCTCAACTGAACGTCGCTTCTGCCAATACGCGAATCAAAAGAGGAGAGCTCAACATACTTAGGCGAAAAGGCCATTTTTGCTGTAAGGATTTTAACCCCTTGCCGAAAATCGCGGTTTGCAAATTCGAAATTTTCAAGTTTAATGGTACCGTCGGCCTTGAAATCTTCATACTTTCCTTTTTTAATAGACGACATCTGACCCATAATATCAACATTGCATTCGAGCATACCCTTTAATGTTAGGCTGTCGACAGGAACGATATCGGAAACAGAGCTGAAATCGATCTTTCCAGTGAAATTTCCAACAATATTCATATCACTGATGGGCGTTTTAATGTGTAAATTGATATCAAAAGGATTACCAGCCATTTCGAAATGAAACTTGTTAATATCAACGGTTGAATTGTCATTTTGAATCCCATCGAAAAACAAATTCATATTAATGTTAATATTATTGACAGATTTGGGTAAAGCAGGATACCTGAACATAGCGTTTTCCACTACTAAGTTAATGCCTGCATTGGGCATCTTCTTACCTGCATATATTCCCTTTACATACCCATCGAGTTTTAAGTTACCAACAGTTTGGACAGTTGAAAAATCCTTCATATAAACCGCAGGTACCATGGAAAGCAGTGTTTTGAAATCGGCCTTGTTGGTTTTGAATTTCATGTCAATATCCATTGCGTCTTTTGGCATTTTGACAACACCTGCAAGACTTAATGATAATTCATTGAGTTTTATTTCATTATCTTTAATGGTGTAAATCGCATTTTCAAGGTCGGCACCTAACTGGGCAATTAATCTGAACTTAGCTCGCTTAAGATACTTAATCCCTCCCATTACATAATCAATAGACTCGATGGAAGTATTGATCTTCATATCGGTTGTTTTAGCCGAAAAATTTCCTGAAAGTAAAAAGTTAAAGTCCTTAATTTCAGCGCTCATATTGGAAGTACTGTCCTGATATTTGATATAAGCATGAGCTATCTCGAATTTTTTAAGGTTCGCGTGAAAATCAAGCGGTTTCCCCTGAGCAGTGTCCTTGGGAGCCACAGCAGCGGTATCTGGTTTCATGATATCCCAATTGGCTTTGCCGTTTTTCAATACTTTAGCCGATATGCGTGGGTGATCGAGGAACACAGACTTCACTTTAATATTCTCCATTTTAATGGCGCTAATCAGGTCGACTTTTACACTAAAAGTTTTAAAAGCCAGAAGTGTATCCTTCTCAAATACGCCTGTACCAACCACAGAAAGGTTTTCAAGAGCGATATAAACATTAGGAAAACCACGGATAAAAGATAGCTTAAAATTGCTAAAATCAACCTTGGCATTCACCGTCTTATTAATTTCACCTTTAACAAGGTTTTCGATAGGTTTCTTAAAGAAAATAGGTGTCACAATTAAAAGGACAAGTAGCACAGCAAGAATGATTGCAAATATTTTTAGTATCTTTTTCATAATTACGAGGTTTTAAAAACTAGTTTAAGCATTAATAATTAAGTGAAAATATAAAAAATATATCATATTTGAAACTACGGAGATGTAACCCGCAGTTTTTTTGTTATTTAGAATACTTATTTGGAATGAAACCGAATAAGCTACACTTAGCTTATTGTTTGTAAATTCTAAAAGATTTTATATAATTTTGCACTTTCAAAAAATTAATGATACTTAAATATTTATAGTAAAAATGGCAAAAGAAAAGAAATTCATAACCTGTGATGGTAACTATGCAGCAGCCCATGTTGCATATATGTTCAGCGAAGTTGCCTGTATCTATCCTATTACGCCATCGTCAACAATGGCAGAATATATAGATGAATGGGCATCCCATGGAAGAAAAAATATCTTTGGTGAAATAGTTAAAGTTGCAGAGATGCAATCCGAGGCAGGCGCTGCTGGCGCTGTTCACGGTGCATTGCAATCAGGCGCTTTAACAACTACATATACTTGCTCTCAGGGATTATTATTAATGGTCCCCAATATGTTTAAAATTTCGGGCGAGTTATTGCCAGCGGTTTTTCACGTGTCTGCAAGAGCTTTGGCGGCTCATGCCTTATCAATTTTTGGTGATCATAGTGATGTGATGAGCACTCGCCAAACCGGCTTTGCTATGTTGGTTACCAGTAGTGTTCAGGAAGTTATGGACATGGCTGGTGTTGCTCACCTGGCAGCTATTAAATCGCGAGTTCCTTTCCTTCATTTCTTCGATGGTTTCAGAACTTCAGCTGAAGTTCAGAAAATTGAAGAAATTGACCAGGCAGAACTTGTTAAATTACTTGATTGGAACGCATTAAAAGCCTTCCGCGAACGTGCGCTCAATCCTGAATTTCCGAAAACCCGTGGTACAGCTCAAAATCCTGATATTTATTTTCAGGCCCGTGAAGCTGCCAATAGTTTTTATCTTGCACTTCCTGATATTATCGAAGATTACATGCAAAAGGTATCTCAGATAACAGGACGCGAATATCATCCATATACTTACTATGGCGCTCCTGATGCTGAAAATGTAATTGTAGCTATGGGTTCGATTAACGAAACTATTAAGGAAGTAATCGATCACCTGGCATCAAAAGGCGAAAAGCTTGGTCTGCTTACCGTACACATGTACCGCCCGTTCTCCGAAAAATATTTCTTCAAAGTGTTCCCAAAATCTGCTAAACGAGTAATCGTATTAGACAGAACTAAAGAACCGGGAGCCAATGGAGAACCTTTATATCTTGATGTTAAGGATTTGTTCTATGGCAAGGAAAATCAACCTTTAATTGTTGGTGGCCGCTATGGATTAAGCTCAAAAGACACTACACCGTCTCATATCCTTTCCGTGGTTGACAATTTCAAAATGAAGGAACCTAAAAACCACTTTACTGTTGGTATTGTGGATGATGTTACTTTCACTTCGCTACCACTAAAACCCGAGATTAATATTACAACCAAAGGCACATTTCAGGCTAAGTTCTATGGCCTTGGTTCGGATGGTACAGTTGGCGCAAACAAGAACTCGATCAAAATTATCGGAGATTCAACAGATAAATATTGCCAGGCTTACTTTGCATACGATTCCAAGAAATCCGGAGGTATTACCACTTCACACTTACGCTTTGGGGACAAGCCCATACGCTCACCCTACCTGGTAAACACTCCTGACTTTGTAGCCTGCCACGTTCCGGCTTACTTATATAAATATGACATGTTGAAAGGCCTGAGTAAAGGAGGAACCTTCCTGCTCAACAGTCCTTGGGATGCAGAAGAAACCAAAAAACGTTTACCGGACAATGTTAAAAAATACCTGGCTGAAAACGAAATCAACTTTTACATTATAAATGGAACGAAGATTGCTGAGGAAATTGGTTTGGGTAACCGCACCAATACTATTATGCAATCGGCTTTCTTTAAAATAGCCAACGTAATTCCTTACGAAAAAGCCGTAGAGCAGATGAAGAAAGCTATTGTAAAAGATTTCGGCAAAAAAGGTGAGGAAGTTGTAAAGATGAACTATGCTGCGGTTGATCGTGGTGGAGATGGTGAAAAAGTTGCTGTACCTGCCGATTGGAAAAGTATAGTTGTTAAGGCCGAACAAGGCGATACCAATATTCCCGAATTCATTCGCAATGTGGTTAACCCAATCAATAACCTGAAAGGTGATGATCTGCCCGTTAGCACATTTAAAGGACGTGAAGACGGAACCTTCCCTTCAGGAACAGCAGCTTTCGAAAAACGTGGTATTGCTGTGAATGTGCCTGAATGGGTTTCAGATAATTGTATCCAGTGTAACCAGTGTGCTTATGTGTGCCCACATGCTGTAATCCGCCCGTTCCTTCTTGATGAAAAAGAATTAAAAGGAGCTCCGGCAGGAACTGTAGTTAAAAAGCCTATCGGTAAACAACTCGAAGGTCTTAATTTCCATATTCAGGTTAGCGTACTCGACTGCACAGGTTGCGGAAACTGCGTTGATGTATGTCCAGCTAAGGTTAAGGCTTTAGAAATGAAGCCACTCGAAACACAACAGGTAGAAATAGCCCGTTGGGATTATATGGCTAAAAATGTAACTTACAAGGATACCTTATTACCAAAAGAACAGACCGTTAAAAACAGCCAGTTTGCTCAACCTTTATTTGAGTTCTCTGGCGCTTGCGGTGGCTGTGGCGAAACTCCTTATGTCAAGCTAATTACCCAATTGTATGGCGATCGCATGATTGTAGCAAATGCTACGGGCTGTTCATCCATCTATGGTGGTTCGGCGCCTTCCACACCTTATACAATAAATAAAGATGGTAAGGGCCCTGCCTGGGCTAACTCATTATTTGAAGATAATGCAGAGTATGGTTTCGGTATTGCTACCGGTGTTCGTAAATTTCGTGAACGTATTGCCCGTCTCATGAAGGAAAATATGGAAGCTGTATCTGCCGAAACAAAAGCAGCTTTTGCCGAATGGTTAGAAGGTATAGATAATGCAGAAAAGTCGAAAGTTGCTTCAGAAAAAGTAGTTACTGTACTTGGTAAAGAAAAACATGCCATAGCTAAGGAAATTCTCGATCTGAAACAATACCTGATTAAAAAATCCATCTGGATATTCGGTGGCGACGGTTGGGCTTACGATATTGGTTATGGCGGACTCGATCACGTGATTGCTTCAGGTGAAAATATTAATATACTCGTTCTGGATACCGAAGTTTATTCAAACACTGGTGGTCAGGCTTCTAAATCCACTCCTATTGGCGCAGTAGCTAAGTTTGCTGCATCAGGCAAACGTGTCCGTAAGAAAGACCTCGGTATGATGGCTATAAGTTACGGCTATGTTTATGTTGCCCAGGTAGCTATGGGGGCAAATCAAAGCCAGTATTTGAAAGCCGTTAGGGAAGCCGAAGCATATCCCGGCCCATCGCTAATTATTGCTTATGCTCCATGTATTAACCACGGCTTAAAACTTGGTATGGGCAAATCGCAGGAAGAAACCAAATCTGCTGTAGCTTCAGGTTACTGGCATTTGTATCGTTATAATCCGCTTCTTGAAAAAGAAGGACAGAATCCGTTCCAGCTCGATTCTAAAGAGCCTGATTGGAGTAAATTCCAGGAATTCCTGATGTCTGAAGTAAGGTATTCATCGCTCAAGAAAGCATTCCCTGCCGAAGCAGTTGAATTATTCAAGGCTGCCGAAGAAAATGCAAAATGGCGCTACAAGAGCTATCAGCGTTTGACTCAAATGGATTTTTCAAAATAACAAAAAGTTGGCGCGCATTACAAACGCATGCCGTTTTGTTTAAAAATATAAGAGGCTGTTCCTAAGTTAAGGTAACAGCCTCTTTTGTTTTAGAAAGGGATGTTCAGGAGTAATTTAAGTTGTAATCAATTTATTTTGTTGATATGTTTTAAATAAAAAATCCCGAAAAGGCCTAAAAGACTTAAATCCGGGGTAATTTATTTAGGCTCTACTGAAAAAGTCCGAAGGACTTTAATTTGAATAACCGCCGGTGGAACCGGTGGATAATACGATGAATGCAGTAACAACCCTGAAAGGGTTGAATTTGCTTATATTCAACCCTTTCAGGGTTGTAAAATTATTTTCCTTCCTTTACCCTGCACTTCGTACAGGGTTATTCATATTAAATCCCTTCAGGATTGCAATACAAGCATTTAATAAGGTAATAGCACCAAAAATAGTTGGTAAAAACCTTAATAACTCACTGAAATCCTTTACCTTGAAGCTGACTCTAATTTTTCGATCTTTTCTTCAAGAGTTTTAATCTTTGCATTCTGTTGCTCATTCTTCTTATTCTGCTCTATTGTATAAATTGTCAATTCCTCAATTTTCTGCAAAAGTTTCATTTGAAGCTCTTTCATATTTACACCATTCTCAACCATTTCTTTTTCTGGTGCTATTTCTGGAAGATGCTGATTAGTCTTTACAAACTCCTCTAATTTTTTTAAATCCATGAGTTTGTAGTTGCTTTTGAATACAAAATCACAACCTCCTTGTAAATCAACTTTTACTTCTTTTGCTCTAATTGTCCCACAAACATCAAGTTTATATGCTGGAGAAGGATTTCCAATTCCTACGTCACCACTAGAATTTATAACCATTTTTTGAGTTATAATACCACCTGCTCCATTATAAAATCGTATTTCCTGATTTGCATCCACAATTCCAATTGATCCTAAAACTACATCAGATGTCCCTTTAAATGTAATTTCCGGTCCGGAATTTTTTTGAATTATCAGTACGTCTCCACCCACTGCACCCAAATGAACATCTAATTTTCCATTAGGATTAATTGTGCCTATGCCTACGTTTCCAGTAGGGCGATGAATCATAAAAGCGTAATTATTGCCAGTAACATCAAATAAATAATAACTACCATCACCTGATGAGATTTGATGTTCCCAATTAAATGATGCCAAACTAAATCTAACTGGAGCTGTTAATTGCGCATTTAATGAGAAAATCGAACTAATTAAAACCAAGCTAATTAAAATTTGTTTTTTCATATTCATATTTTTTAATTGATTAATATTTCGAGATTTGGTCTTCCGGCAATACCACGGAACATGATTACTGAACCACCAATTTTATAGTTTTGCAATTACTATCATAATAAATATTACATAAATAGAGCCCCTTTGATAGCTCTCCTGTATTAAAGCTAACAATATAAAAACCTGGAGAATAATTATTTTCAATTATGTTTTTAACAACAACGCCTTGCATTGATGTAATATTAGCCCTTACTTTGGTTGATTTTGAAATTTCAAGATAGATTTTCCCCTCTCCTATAACAGGATTTGGATAAATATCAATTTTTGTTTCTGGTATTTTGTATTCGATCTCAGATGAAACACGTCCGGATTTCAAAACATTACTATCATCATCTGTTATAGTAACAATACTATAATTTTCCTCATTTGTAATGGATGGAGCTGGTGGGGAACCATTAAAAGGAAGTACACTTGATGTTTGGGAAACGGTACTTGCTGTGCTTACAAATGTAGGATTTGAATAATTGACATCTGCCATTATATCAACATTTCCCTGAATGGAACAACCATTCTCTAAAATAACAGCACCTGTATGTGGAACCCTGAAAGTAATTCTGCTGCCAGCGTCAGAAGTAACATTACCAATTGAAGTTCTA
>Ga0182027_10002186_pt1 | contig 31886 bp, 35 predicted proteins | sample 712E1DmetaG_FD_121300 | JGI IMG/M metagenome (GOLD analysis project Ga0182027, IMG submission 121300) | Permafrost microbial communities from Stordalen Mire, Sweden - 712E1D metaG (Illumina Assembly) | ecosystem: Environmental > Terrestrial > Soil > Wetlands > Permafrost | place: Sweden...
AAAGCCGCTGATGATGAATCTGCCCGGCACAATCTGATGATCTATCCGCTTGATCAGGCCAGCGTGCCACTCGCAAACTCACAAGACGACACAACTGTTGAAGCCCAGACGACCCGTGTCACGCAAATCATGAATAAGTATACGCCTGTCACTATGTTGATCAGTAAAACATTCCCAATGTAAGTTTCAATATTAGCAAAACTTACTTTTTCATATTTATTATGCTTGTAGGTATTGCAACTAAGCCTAGTCCATATGCTATCAAGAATAATGCTTGAGAAATCGTGGTAAAGTCATCAATAACTACGCTAATAATTAAAAATATTCCAGTAATACACCATATCCAGAAGGTATATGATAGCCATTTATAAATACTTGGGTTTAGTTTGTCTTCGCGAAATCGGCACTTACTGCCAAGTAGACCCGTGAACATACCAATAGCCGCCATGATACTGGCAATATCATGAAATGATAAAACCTGGCTAAGTGATATTCCACAAGCCGAAATGCTTTGCTCGCAGTGGTTCGCAATTGGGATTATCGCATCAAAAAATGTTGCCAATCCAAAAATAATATACCCATTTAAACCGGCTCGATTACTTGAATTTAGCTTTCTGATCAGCAGGACTATAGCAACAACGACAATACTCGTTAATATATCTGCAATAATAAAAAGCCATGCATATGGCTTACCGTCGACTTCTAGCGAACTTAAATAGCTATTATGAAGTACTTCAGGGTCCAACACATAACCGAGAGGCCAAATATTGTATAGAACAGCTGCCAAAAAAGCTAAGCTGATTATAATGGGCTTTGTCTGATTCTTTAACATTCTAGATGTAACTAATATAATTTCATATTTACCAGGATAAATTTAATAGTTGCCGATAACCAACCAACGAAAAATCCAAAAAATATTAGTGCTAAATATTCTAAACTTGGAACTCCTTTGAGTCCCCATCTAATTAAAAAAACAACTGCCCAAGCAATAAAAATCGCAAAACTATATATAACCCACGATCTGTATGATTTACGCACTCCTTAATTGTACTACCAAATCCGTCCTCACTAATTTATTAAAAAATTCGATATTTACTCTTTATCTAGCTAGGTTGAAAACAACAATCTAAATGCTTATACTTAATTCGACAAGTAATTTAAATATGAATATTTGATCAATCTTAGCAATAAAGTTAATGATAAAAATAAATAATTTACAGCTATATGTGGATTCAGCCTAACGATCCGTTGCATAGTTTATTGTGGTCAACATTAGTGGCAGTTGCTCCTATTTTAATTTTGGGAGGACTACTACTGAGCCGTAAAATTGCTGGCTATAAAGCAACTCTGATTACCTTAGCCTTGGCACTTATAATTGCTATATTTGCTTACGGCATGCCGGTTAAACTTGCGGCATTATCTGGTTTATATGGCGTAATAGATGGATTATTGCCAATTAGCTGGATTGTACTGGCTGCCGTATTCCTATACAACATCAGTGTTGCAAGCGGTAGCTTTGGAGTTGTAAAGCATACTATTGAGTCAGTAACCAATGACCGTAGACTACAAGCCTTACTTATAGCATTTTGTTTTGGTGCCTTCTTAGAAGGGGCTGCAGGTTTTGGCGCTCCCGTTGCAATTACTGCCGGAATTCTAATTGGATTAAATTTTGAACCACTTTATGCAGCCTGTATCTGCTTGCTAGCTAATACTGCCCCGGTAGCTTTTGGCGGGATCGGTATTGCGGTTGTTACGGCCAGTCAATTGAGCGATATCAATGCTAATACACTAAGCCGGATGATTGGCCACCAGCTACCACTCGTAGCTTTAATAATACCGCTTTGGTTAGTAGTTATTATTGCTGGGTGGCGAGGTGCAAAAGCAGTTTGGCCAGCCATTTTAGTAACCGGTGGTGCGTATGCCATAACTATGTTTTTATCTTCCAGTTATCTCGGTCCATCACTGCCAGATATATTATCCTCAATTGTAGCTACCATTTGTCTGATCAGTCTTTTGCTTGTGTGGCATCCAAAAACTGTATGGCGATTCCCGCATGAAAAAGCCGTTGAAGACGCTCGCGCACCTGTTAGGCTTAATCTTTCAATACTTCTAAGGGCTTGGATTCCATTTCTACTACTGATTATATTTATAGCTAATTGGGCATTTTCTGGCACCAAAGCCGTATTGGAACGCTATTCAATAAAAATCCCATTTGGATCACTAAATCATGGAATTATGGTGGCGGGTCACGCATTAGACGTTACTTACAGCTTTGCTTGGTTGTCGGCGGCAGGCACAGGAATTTTTCTAGCTGCGATTTTATCCGCAGTCTTAATGCGTATGCCATTAAAACATGTCTTAAGAGTTGCCGCTCAAACCATAAAAGAACTATACCGGCCCATAATAACTATCGCCTCAATTGTCGGTTTTGCTTACGTAGCTAATTATTCTGGCTTATCAGCCACCCTAAGTAAAGCTCTTTCATCCACGGGCAGAGTGTTCCCGCTAGTAGCACCATTACTTGGTTGGTTGGGTGTGTTTATCACAGGCAGCGATACTTCATCTAATGCATTGTTTAGCAGCGTACAGGCTCACACTGCTGTAGCTCTAAAAATTAACCCTGTCCTGACAGTTGCTTCCAATAGTACAGGTGGCGTCGCCGCTAAAATGATTTCCCCGCAAAGTATTGCCGTGGCTGCAGCTGCCACAAAACAGACCAACAAGGAGGGTAAAATCTTTCGACGGGTGTTAATCCATAGCGTGGCGCTGGTTAGCATTATTTGTCTAATGACCTTTCTGCAAGCCAATTATTTTAAATGGATGATCCCCAAATATGTACCATTAAATACTATCACTAGTGCGAAATTCAGCCTGTCTGATTCAATATTCGTTGCAATATCAGTAATTGCAATCATAGCCCTGGCAATTATAGCTCGTCGCGGGCACACCTTGAGTCATCACAAGAAATCTGTTAGTGCATCTTCACCGTGATAACCGACAATAAGTCCCCATGCTGAAATTTATAAATGGTGGCATATGACAGTAACTCAATTAATCAAGCCTTGCAGGAATTTGTCCATGTCAACGGGCTAGGGCTTTATTTTCAATGATTATAGATAGTTTAACTGATAGTTTAAATATTTAATTATTTAGCGTTAATTACTTAATTTCTGCTTGCAATTAGGTTATCAGATTGATAAATTAGGCTTAAGATGAGCGAAGCAATCGATACTCTCTCAAGTGACCAGCTATCAGTCGACTCAGAGATAGAATCAATTCGCAGTAAAATAGTTGATATACATAGCCAGCTTGATGAACTAGCAACCGTTTCTGCCGATCCTTTAAATGGCGATCAAATTGTTGATTTATTAGAACGGGTAAATGTTCTCGAATTTCAGCGAGATGAGTTACTATTTAGACATGCTGGTTTGTTGGTCGTAAAATCTAGTTTACTAGAGACAGAACCCGATGCTTTTAATTTGCAGTTGCAAGCTTTACTTGGCAGTGTAGTTGTCGACAGTTCACCACTAGAAATTTTAGCGGATCTGGTTTTGACTGATACTGCTCTTGAAGCTGATCAAGATCAATTAATTATAGATGTACCTCCGGTAGATACCTTGCCAGAAGTTAATCCAGTCCCGATAGCGAAATCAGTTAACATTGTTGCTAAGCCGCCAAAGTCTCAGCCGGTTAAAAAAAGATCGACACTCAGCCAAAATCTAGTGCCATTAGTCGCCGCAACGTCAGCCAAAGCGGTTAAACCTGGTCCTAAACCAAAATTTCCCCCAGTTACAACTAGAATGACTGAAACTGAACGTCATGCTCGATATTCTGTACGGAAACAATTTACTGAAAGCCTAGATACGGTGGTTGATCATCCAATCATAATGAAGAATAGAGTTAACCCGAATGTTGATCAAGGATTACTTAATTTCTTGTGTGGACGACGTGATTCGCCACCTAATAATGTTAGCCCCAGATCTAGGGGTGTAACTATTAGGGCTTTCCAAGATTTGCCATCCGATCAAAAACCAAAAGATGCCTTGCAACGAATTATAGACTGTCAAATATGATATTTGTGTTTAAATAGTTAGTTATTTTATATAGTTTTTGATTGATAGATTGAATTTTTATTTTACAATCTAGTAATTATCGATATCCTAAAAGTGACAAATATAATAAATTATAGTATAATTATACTAACTCTAAGGAAACTCAGGGTCGCACTTTAACTTCAATTGGAAAGGTTTTATCCTCAAAGCTTACCGAGAAAGCGAAAGGAAATCACATGGGATACCGTAAACTAGGGGTATTTATATCCTTGGTAGCAGTAATCAGTTGTTTCTGTATTACCGTCTTACCCACCAGCAACGTCAGCGCCACTACAAAAGTAAAAGTCACCGTAACGCAAAAATCGCAAATTGCGGTTCTGGAGAACTTTGGCCACTTGTCCAACGGCGCTAAACCCAGTTACAACCAAGCTCTAGCGACAGTCATCGCTTATCCATCAGTTCCAACGATGGCTGAAGCCAAAGCGCTTGGCATAGCAGACTCTTCCGTCAATGTCGCGACGGTAAGCCTTACCCTTCAGCCCAGTACGACTGACAAAACATCTGATAACCGTATTGTCACCGGTAAATACACTTGGGTGCACGGTCCATCATTTGCTCAAGGACTGGGTTGGGTCCAGAAACTGAGAATAATCTATAACACCAAGACGAATGAAGTTAGACATCTTTCGACTAGGGGTTACTGGTTTATATCAACCTGGGCTTCCTGGGTTTGGAATTATACCGGCGAGTATTCGTCTGACGGATACCCCTACTGGTGTGTCGGTGGCGGCGGCAAGATATTGCGCACAGTCAAGTACAGTTTTATCGAGACTTTCGGCTGGGGCTACGGTCCGATTTCCGGATCATTGGTGATGCGAATGTACATCATCGGCGCCGCCAACGGCTACATAACGGGAGGTACGTTCTGATGGGTGCTGTGTTCTGCCTTATCATCGCCATTGGCCTCGGCTACGGGCTCTTCACGCTTCGTGGTAAAGAGGGTAAATACTTACCCTACTTCAAGGCTTTCCTCGTGCTAGCCTTGGTCATCACGATCGCGGTTGCCATTGTCGGCGGCCTCCCAATGCTTGGCTCAGGCAGCGGACCTGGATAAGGCTTAGACTGCTCAAGTCAAACAGTTGGGATTGAAGTAAAGTGATCTATCGGGTTACAAAGAGTTCCTAAGGGAAAGCCGTCCAGCTGGTGCTGGAACCCTAGGGGTGTACCGTTGGTCGAGCAAGTCTTCAGCTTGCACCCAACGATACACCATCGCCTTACTCCATGAATATATGTTCATGCTGACGAGTCCTTTAAGGACGAAAGTAAGGAAATTATATTATTTCCGTTAATCCAACGACTATTTGTTGAAACTGGGGCGGATTTAAATGTTTTATAGCTTCGGTCTTTGAATGCTGCATTATACCGCTGGTTATCCTAGGATGATAATTAAGTTGATTCAAAGCTGCTACCGTTAAATCGAGTCCGGCCAGTACTATTTTTTCTTCTTGATCATAGAATGGAATAGTAAGTTCAGCGGTTGGCCTACCTAGTGATTGAGATACATCTATTAATAACAGCATGCAACGCATATAAAGAACCGAACGCTCTAGGACATGTTGTTCAAATAATTCTGGATCAGGATCTATTTCCGGGTTTTGTGATCGTGTGGCTAGAAAACGCTCGACAAGTTTACCCTCATAATTACTCTGAACTTGGCTGTAACTAAAACCAGTACTTAGATCTCCTAAGCCGTCCCAAAGTCCATTTAAGTTTTTCACGGAAACTTTATTACTGTAGGGAAGTATTCTAACATGAGCCCTGGAAGCCCTTGATTCATTGTCTTGAACTCTTGCTTTTTTCCCAAACATATTGCCTATAGATAATAACTTTTAGTTATTTATATAGCAAGCAACAGCATTTTATAAATTGATAGGGGTGATATAGTTAATATTGACATAAAGATATATCGTTATATATACTATAAATGACACATAACGATATATCTTAATGAGAAGGAGGAATAAATGTACGATCATAATCATTATGGTGGCTTTAGGGGTTGGCACGGCGGACACCGCACTCGTCGTGGCGATATGAAACCGACGATTTTAAGAATATTGCAAGAAAAGCCAATGCATGGCTACGAAATAATTACTAAACTTGAAGAAAAAAGTCATGGTATGTGGCGACCTAGCGCCGGGTCAATATATCCGAATCTTCAACTATTCGAAGAACAAGATTTAGTAACTTCCAAATTAGAAAACGGTAAAAGGACATACGCTTTGACTGATAAGGGCCAAGAACAGGCTGAAAAAGCTGAAGCAGAACATAAAGCCCGTTGGGAAGAAAATGGTGACAATTTCAAAAATTTTAAAGAAATAAAATTTATTATTTTTGAAATTATGGATATATTAAAACAGCTAGCTTCGCAAAATTCAGACAACACTAATGAAAAAGTAAAAAAAATATTGACTGATACTAAAGAAAAATTAGCAAGTCTAATTGATTCTAATAAGTAATTGTACTATTTATAGACGACTTATTGACATCCTGACGGGAGCGAATACCTAAATAGCGGCTAGTATGTCAGCAGTTTTTCTAACTAAACCGATCCGTGGGAATATTTTAGTAACGGTAAAATTGTGCTCTTCAGCCGACATGGCAGCCATAGCATCTTCAACAAAAATCTGGTTATAACCATATTCATAAGCAAAACGGGCTGTACTTTCGACGCCTATATGAGTTGCTATTCCGCACAAAACCATCGTTGAAATGCCGCGACGCCTAAATTCCAGATCAAGCTCTGTTCCGTAAAAAGCACCCCACTGATGCTTGGTTATTACGAAATCATCAGGTTTAGGACCCATTTGTGGGACTATATCCGCCCAATCCGACGGCGGAGTTTGGTTTTGGTTCCACATACTCTCGGCAGCTATTGGGTGCAAACTATCCTTGCCGTCTGCTGAAGGCTTAACCCTGACAAGAAATACCGGCATATTATTCTTCCTGAAAGCATCCGCGATTGACGCCGCGTTTTTTATTACGGTATCGGCTGAATTAGGGGCCGTTGGACGGCTGGTAATGCCTTTTTGTAGATCTATTACTACTAAAGCTGTCGTAGACTTATCAATTACCAAATCTTTCATAATCAATACCTCCTCGTTAATAAGCTATTAATATAGCCTTAGCTAAACCTTAAGCAAACTTTAAAATTGCTTCCAACGCAATAATTGCCGCGATCATAAACCAAAAGAATAAATCGGCGCCTTTCGAAACCGCCCAATCGAATTTTTGTTGAAGATCTTTATTTGATGTCAGGTTTTTGTAATTTAACCTGAACCAAGCACTATTGATTAATAAAACTCCGGCATAACAAAACAGACAATATATGCATAGATTGCCGATGTTAAAAATGCTTTGCCAAAAATACCAAAAGCCAAAGCCGACAAAAAAGACAGCAAAAAATTCATAAACATAGCGCAACTTAAGATTTATTTGCGAGCCAGTCCAACCAATTAAACCGGCCGAAAACGTAAACATGAAAAAGCTCATGCATAACATGCAGTTTGGAAAGCCAAATACTGCACTTTGGTGGGCGTTGAGTATATTAGTGCAATTAAATGTCGAGTTTAAATTACAAGCTAAAGCAGCATGGGCGTTTTTAAGTAACATCAATTTTTCCAGCAATTGCAAAAAAGAGGATATGAAACCAATTGCCGCGGCGATAGTAATGATTCCATATTGCACCTTTTGATTGATAATCTTACCCATTTTTAGCAGTCTTCCTAAGATTATTTAATGTTCAATAAACGATAATTAGAATGCAATTTCTTCCCAACCTGAAGAATTAATTCTTCTGAAGTTAACGGAACGATCCAATCAGTTCCGATTGGCAAATTGTTTATGCGGACGCCGCCGGCTTCAATTAGTCGCCTGGCTGCGCTTTTTGAAGTTGCTAAGCCGGATTCAACCAAAATATCGATGATATTTTGGTTCTCAGTGACAGCAGCTGATTGTAAGCTGGTTACAACCGGACTGGAAACCTTGCTAGTCAAGTCAAGATATTCCCGCCGGGCTTGCGTGGCACTGCTGTTGCCATGCAGTTTTTTAACAATTGTTTCTGCCAAAAACATCTTGCCATCTATTCCAGAAAGTTCCCCAGAGGACAGCTTATGTTTAATGTTCTCAATTTCAGATATTGGCAGCTCGCTGCACAATTCTAGGGCGTGAGGGGTAATACCATCACCCCAAAGCATTATTTTATGGAACATATTTAGCGGCGAATCATTAAGCGTAATCATATTACCTTCGGTTTTGCCGATTTTTTTACCGCTAGGATCAACCAACAACTGCCCGGCAATAACATATTTTTGTTTATTCAAATGGCGTTTAATAAATGTTGAACCGACCAACATATTAAAAATCTGATCAGACCCGCCAACTTCTATGTCGACTTCCATTGCTAAGCTGTCTTTACCTTGCATAATGGGGTAGAGGAATTCATGAAGACTAATTGGTTTATTACCGCTAAGACGTTTTTGGAACATATCGCGTTCCAGCATCTGTTGAACGGTAACTTCACTGGCTAACTCTAGAACATCTTCAAATCCCATTTTACTAAGCCACTCACTATTGAAACGCAGTTCGGCTGGGTTGTTTGGGTCGTTAAAGTCTAATATTTTACTGGCTTGTTGCCTATAACCGACAGCATTTGCCAGAACTTCTTTACGCGATAATTTAACTCTAGCTGCAGTCTTATCTGATGGGTCACCGACCATAGCCGTAAAATCACCAACCAGTAAAATAACCCGGTGATTTAATTTTTGTAAATGCCGAAGTTTCAGTAATTGGCTTACATGGCCAACATGTAGATCTGGTGAAGTCGGGTCAATGCCTAAATAAGCAGTTAACCTTTTCCCGCTTTGCAATTCCTTTTCTAATGCACCTGGGGAAGGGTATATTTCAGCGATTGCCCTAGTCGTAAGTTCATGTATATTCGCCTTATCCACTATCGGCTGTAAAGCTTTTTTCATTACCTATCTCCAGTATATAAATTAGTTTATCTGCTATGTATTCTACATCATTCCAATCAGAGAAGGGATGTATCTTTATCATATACTAGTGATTAAATGTGTAATAATTAACTCTATGAATCATCCAGAATACCAATATTTAAATCTGCTGGTTGAAATTTTAAAAAATGGTAAAAGTAAACCAAGTCGAGGGATAGTTGGTCTTAAATCAATATTTGGCTATCAAATGCACTTTGACTTAAGATATGGCTTTCCTCTCCTAACCACTAAAAAAATGCCATTCAATATGTTACTTAACGAATTATTGTGGTTTGTATCCGGAAGTTCTAATATTGCCTATTTGCAGGAACATAATATTCATTACTGGGACGAATTTGCAGATAAGAATTTAAATTTAGGCCCGGTTTACGGTGTGCAATGGCGCCATTGGAAAGGACCGGATGGGAAAGAATTTGATCAGCTTAAGTGGGCGATCGATGAAATTATTAAGCATCCCCATTCCAAAGCCATCATTGTCAGTGCTTGGAATGTGGCTGATCTTAAAGCCATGCGTTTGCCGCCTTGCCACACCATGTTCCAGTTTGATGTTACCAAGGGTAAATTAAAATTACATCTTTACCAGCGTTCTTCAGATGCATTTCTGGGTTTGCCGTTTAATATTGCCCAATATACGCTGCTGTTGGAAATGGTGGCAAAATTAACCAAGCTAGAAGCCCGGGAATTAATTATTTCGATCGGCAATGCCCATTTGTATGAAAACCAATTAGATGCTGCCAAAGACCAATTACGGCGGAAACCTTATCATTTTCCAGAGTTGGAAATCAAAGGTAACCTAAAAGATATAGACGACTTTAAATTTGATAATTTCAATTTGTCTGGTTATGAAGCACATCCGCCAATTAAGGTTCCACTTGTAATTTTGTAATTGGATGAGCGAGTTTTTCATAAATAAGTTTATATTCTAAACACATTCTTTCGGCAGTAAAACGTTTCATAAATGTTGTCCGACATCGTTTTCGGTCAATACTTTCGATAAGTTCGATAGCACTTACGTAATCATTGATAATCTTATCAGTATCAAGCTTGCTTTTTTGATAATGCTTTTTAATTACGAAACCATTCTTTTGATTGCTTATAATTTCCGGTAACGCACCTGAATCCAAGCATATTACCGGAGTGGCACAGGCTAATGCTTCAATTGCTACCATTCCAAACGGTTCAGAGAAAATAGAGGGGATTAATAATGCAGTGGCATTGGCTAGAAATGATTGCTTGGCTGCTATATCCGAAATAAAACCAACATACTCAATACGGCGGTTGTCTAAGAGCGGGCTTATATATTTTTGCCAGTATACATCTTTATGGTAGCCAGCATAATGTTTGCCGGCGATTTTAAGATTAAATTGCTGTTTATGGTTGGCATTATATTTTTGGACAGCTTTAATTGCCAGATGAAGCCCTTTGGGTTCGATTATTCGGCCCATATAAGCAAGGTATTTAGTCTTGGAATAGTAATTAGGTTGAAACAGATTTTCATCTAAGCCATGGTAGACATTGCCGATCCAATTGGTATTTGAAGGCATTCCCTGGCGCTGTGCTAAAGATATCGAAATCCAGTTCAATTCAGAGTACTTAGAAAAAACATTTTTATAAGTAACTAAAAAATTAAACGGATCATGATGAGTAAAAACTACCGGTTTAGCGCATAATTGAGCAAACGGCAGGGCAATATCCTCTTCGTTAGTATAAATATGGACAATATCCAACTTTTCATCATTGGCCATTTTGTATGCCATGGCGATTAACTCGCTTTGGACTTGCCTAGCTAAGGAAATAAAAGTTAAAGGATGCTTTTTAAGAAGGTCTATATAACTATCACCCCGGGCAGCTAGTTCCGTCTTAAAATTACTCAGATTAGCTGTCACATTTTTGACTTTCGTTTTTACCGGACCGGGCGAAAATAAGGTTACATCAATCCCAAGTGAAGTTAAGCCTTCGGCCAGGTCGATCGCTAATTGGCCCGGAGAAAAGATAACCTTCGGCAGGATCGACTCTTGCATAAAGATATGAGGAACAACTATCCCAACGCGAAGCATTGAATGCTTGTCAGCTGTCTTCGGACTAGTCTTTTTCATCTGACGACTCGTCTTCATCCAGGAAGCTTAAATCAAGCTCTTCTGTAGAAGCATCATCGTCATCGCCGTAGTAAGCATCAGCATCGCTGCTTGAATTTTCAGTATCTTCTGCCATAACTCCAGAAATTATGTGATTAAGGCCAATATTTGTAAAGCACGGATTGATTAAACAATTAAATTTTAGATGATAACTTGTCGCTATCGCCAGACTATGCAAAAATTAACTGTATCATGAGAGTCTTTATAATTGCTTCGTTGACAGCTGATGGATTTATCGGGTTGAATACCGATCATCTTTCAACTACTTGGACAAGCAAAGAAGACACTCAATTATTCGTAAAAATATCCAAGGCAGCCGGTGTGGTAGTTATGGGCTCGAGGACATTCGCCACTATCAATCGGCCTCTGCCTGGCCGTCGGCTGATTGTATATATTCCAAAATCAGAAAAATTAAATGTTGAAGGCATTGAAACTACCCGAGAAGAACCGGCAGTTCTGATTAAAAGATTAAAGAAAGAGGGTGCTAAAGCAGTTGCCGTATCTGGCGGTGCCAGCATCTATGCGCTATTTATGGCTAGTGGCGTTGTAGATGAATTATATCTGACAATTGAACCAGTTTTATTCGGGCACGGCATATCGCTATTTAACGAAGATCTGCCGCTGACCAATCTAAAATTACTGGAGTGCCAAGCGCTTAATCAAAATACCATATTGTTGCATTATACCGTAATCAAGTAACTCTAAATATTGGATGAACGAACAGTTAATTGTCCGAATTGCCGAAAAATATGGGATTAAATTCGAACACTTTTTACCGGTAGAAAAAGGTTATCGAAATGAATCTTACCCGATAGTTACAACTAGCGGGGAAATGGTCAATATCATTTTATATAAGCGGGAGCCATCAATTATTCGGATTATCCGTAACGCCAATCGGGCATCTGACTATTTAGCTCAGCATGGAATTCCAGCGCGCCAGACACTTGATCCACGGATCGTTTGTCTGTCATTTGGTTCATGGCATAAATATGCTGGAGTCTATAACTACTTATCTGGGGAAACTATCCCTTGGGAGGCTTACACCATGCAACACATCAAACTGCTTGGTGCCATGCTGAGCAATATACATACCAAATTAAAAGACCTACCAATTAGCGGTTTCCCATCTGTTGCTGAACAATACCTCCAATTAATTATCTCTATGAAAAAGTATTTCTTGCAACCAGGCGTTGTTCCAGCCCTTAAAGACAAACTTGGCCTAAAAATCGACCAGCAAAATCTAGACAATTTTCTATTACTATTAAATGCTTGCCAGCGCTTAAAGCTCCAACAAGTACTGCATATGGATTTTGTCCGTAGCAATGTGTTATTTGAACCCCGGCACACTAGTAAATCGCCTGAAAAGCTAGTTATCAGCGGTGTGCTTGATTTTGAAAAAACAGCCTGCGGCCATCCTCTATTTGATATCGCCCGAAGCCTGGCTTTTTTATTGGTGGACTGCAAATATAAAACCGATCAACAGATAAGGAAGTATTTCCTATACTCTGGTTATCAAAAACGCGGTAACAATCATTTGCCTCGCGTTATACTAATTGGTAAAAATCGGTCATCAGATTTATTAGAAAAACTGGTTGATATATTTTTAACCTATGATTTCTATAAGTTTTTAAAGCATAACCCCTATGAATCATTAAATAGTAATGAGCATTACCAACGAACACGAGAGCTGTTACTATCGCGCAAGATGATTTATCGTATCGATGATACAATTAATCTAAACTAGATAATGGAGGATAGCTATGTCTGATAATTGGAAAAAACGTCTGATTTCACAAGGCGACCTGATGGATTTGCATGACAAACTTAAAGAGAAAAATAAAAAAATCGTATTTACAGCCGGATCTTGGGATTTAATGCACGTCGGACAGTGCCGTTATCTGGAAATAGCTAAAACCGAAGGTGACATTCTAGTCGTTGGGGTCAGTAGTAACTATGCTATCCGGCGGGTCAAGGGACCTAACAAACCGATATTGGATGAGAAAATTCGAGCTGAAATTTTATCTTATTTAAGGTCAGTCGATTTTATGACAATTATTCCTGAACCTAGTTGCCAACCGTCACTGGGGTTATTAAAACCGGACGTCTACGTAACTGTGAAGGAAGATTGGACCGGTAATTATAAAGAATCAAAAGAATATAAAACAGTCATTAAGTACGGCGGCGAAGTAAAGGTTATCGATCGCCAATCAACCGCAATTTCCACAACTACCATCTTGCAAAGAGCGATCGGTGGACATCTGAGCGATGTATTTAAAGATTTTATGGATTTGCGCAAAGACCCGCTAAGAGAGAAATAATTGCCACAAATGAAACGCGAATTAAGCGACCAACAAAAGCAGATTATTTATCGTGATGCACGTTTTAAGAAAAAGTACGATGATATTTGGCAATCTGTTGGTAAGTGTGTTTTTTGCGATTTGAATGAAAAGTATATATTTTTTGAAGAGAATGGCGTGGTAATGACGATTTCGCTTTACGCTTACATTGACGGGCACTTTTTAATCATTCCGCGCCGTCATATCCGTTCAGCCAAAGATTTAAATCAATTAGAGTGGGATACGGTAAGAAAATTTAGTTATATCGCTCAAAAACTTTTTCGTCAAGTGCATCATATTAAAGGTATGCAACTAATTCAAAAAGATGGTGCCAGCGCCCAAGGCACAGTAAATGAGCATATCCATTTCCATTGCGTGCCATTCGATAAACCTGATTTGTGCATCTGGAACTTCCGGAAATTAAAATATACACCCTTAGAGAATGTTGCTCTCTACCGCCAAGCCAGGAAGAAAATTATTAACTACGACCGTAAATTTGACCAGAAATACAAACAACCATCGGAACTACCAGTTGTCTGCGACCTAGTTATAATTAATACTAAAAATGAAGTACTTTTGCAGGAGCGGCCCGATAATTTAAAATTCATACCCGATACGTTAGATTTTCCCGGCGGCCAAGTACAGCGCTTCGACGTGCCATTGGAAGCAGAATTAGCCAGGGAAGTGCATGAAGAAACCGGTATTGATATTAGCAAACTGCCTACCCGGTTGTTGGCTTCCCGAGTTGGTAATTTAAAAATGATCCGTTATGAGAAATATTTGTTGGCGAAATATCCGATACAGCGTCAATTCTTATGGAATACTTATCAACTTATCGGCGTTAATCCTAAAATTAAGCTTGTTCCCGGTGACGATTGCCAGAAAATTATCTGGGTACCGCTTAAAAAAATTAAAAATTATTCCCGAATTTCCGACGATGTCCGAAAAATTTTAATTGAGTTAAGTAATGAAACTTAAATCTTTAATTTATGATTGGCAAGACCTGGCATTTGCCAGCAAACAGCCGATAAACAACTTGCGGGCGATATTTATTGTCGCGCCGCGGGAAATATCCCAAGCCAGATTTAAGCAGCTAATTAAATCTTATTTACCACAGCATAATATCATCCTGGGTCTAGCTAAAGAACCATATGTGCTGGGCTTCGAGAATCAACCGCAATTTCGGATGCAGCAAGTCAAACCACTAGCCAGCCTTATTGACAAAATTAACGATTCAGGCGTAAAGCCTAAAATCTATCAACTGTATTATTATCAGCGAGAATTAATTTATCTATTAGATCAGTTAGACTTTAAAAAAGTGGTCTTTATCAATGGTTCTTGGAAATATGCTTTACACACCCAAGCCCCTTACTATGCTTTGATAAATCATCATTGTGAATACGAACTGGTCTCACCGTTTTGCGACATCGTTGAAGCAAAAATTTATGAAGCTCAGTTGGCACCCAAAATTAGCGCCGCCAACCCTTTGATAAAAGGTATTTACAGCGATATTGAAATGATGAACCGAGCCATCACTGCCAGCCACTATTCTTATGATTATAATTTTCAAACCGGAGTGGCTCTCGGCAAGCTGTTCCACCCCGATAAATATAAGTGGTTGACCTTTGCCTATAACAAAGTGGTACCTTATCAGACATATGCTATGCATCACGGTGCATTGCGTGAACGGTTTTTCTCACCGCCGAACGATTTGAACTACTATGACACGATTCATGCCGAAATCATGCTTGTCTTAAAGTCCCTTAAACAGGGAATTAAACTTTCAAATACCACACTGTTTACAAATTTGATGCCATGCCCTAATTGCACGCGGATGTTGTGCGAAACCGGGATAACTGAAATTGTTTACGCTATCGATCACTCTGATGGTTTCGCGGTCAAGCTGTTGCAAGCAGCTGGCAAGAAAACCCGGCGGTTGTTAGCTTAATTATAATTTGAGTTTTTCAGTTTGGTTATGTTGGTTAAGGATTAATGGGTAAGCAATTATAAGCATGATTCCGAACGCCAGGGCCCCGAAAAATTGGCCAACAAATAGCAGATGAATAATTTTTAATATCGATAGCAGCCCAATTATCGATCCGGCTGATTCGACTATCAACAACCAAACCGTGATTACCAGTTTTGTTTTAATAACGAACCATATCGATAGAATAAATTCATAGCCATATAGAACAATGCCTAAATCATCATGAATAATAGAATATATATTGCTAATATAACGCGGGAACGTACTGATTAATACTAAAAATGTCAAACCAGCTAAAAACATTAATAGCCAGCAAAGATATCGGTAATTAACGCTTATTTTAGCTACCTGGCGGGCAGCTGTCCAAACCAGGATTATTTCTAGTAGGAAACCGAGAATATAAAAAACTATGGTCAACCGATATTTTCCAAAATTACTGACGCCGCCATTTCCCCTAACGACCTGAGGTTTCAATAAGCTGCATATAATTAATAACCCGAATAGGCTGCACTGGCTCAATAACAACAGCTGCTTGATATGCATAAATTTTTCGCTCATATACATAAGTATTATAAAATAGAGCTCCAAATAATAATTGTCTATCAAGACTTTAGTCAATATCCTTAATATCGACTGGGCATAACAGTTAATATATTTTCGAATAGTCAACCTAACTGTGTATAATGAAATTAATCTGGAGAAGTTTATGAAACTGATAGTAATGATTCCTTGCCTTAACGAGGAAAAAACTTTAGCGATCGTCCTGAAAACAATTCCGGCAAAAATAGCTGGCGTTGACGAGATTGAGGTTTTAGTTATTGACGACGGATCAACTGATAATACAGTGCAAGTTGCCAAGAAATACGGTGTTAAGCATTTTATCTATCATCGGAAAAATCAAGGTCTAGCTTACTCATTCCGGGTTGGATTGAGAGAAGCCCTTAATCTTGGCGCTGATGTTATTGTAATTACTGATGGCGACAATCAATACCCGCAAGACCGTATACCAGATTTAGTGAAACCAATTCTTAATGGTGAGGCAGATATGGTAGTAGCTGATCGCCAGGTTCAGACAATTGAACACTTCTCACCGACCAAGAAATTATTACAAAAAGTTGGTACTAAAATATTAAATTTAACTGCCGGCACTAATGTTCCGGATGGGACAAGCGGCTTTAGGGCTTATTCCCGACTGGCAGCCGCCCAATTAAATCTTGTAACTCGTTGGGGTTATGCCATGGAATCAACTATTCAAGCCGGAAATAAGCATCATAAAATTGCTACGATTGTTATAAAAACTAACCAGAAAACCCGTGAATCACGTAATTTTAAATCTTCAGCCCAGCATGTCCGTCGATCGGCAATAACTATTTTACGAGCATTTGTAATGTATCGGCCGTATGCGGTATTTTTTAGTGCTGGTGTCGTATTCTTGATACTCGGCTTAATCCCATTTGCCCATTATTATTATTTGTTATTAACTACTAACTCGAAAATTGCCAATGGGCCACATCACCTACAGTCATTGATAATCGGTACAGTACTGCTAATCATAGCTTTTATCTGCTTTACCCTAGGCATAATTGCTGACTTAATCCGTCATAACCGATCATTACTGGAAGATATATTGGAAGAGCTTAAGACAAAACCGAAATAATTAAACAGCCTAGTTAAATAACCAATACTTAGTCGTATAAGTTTTACTGCCCTTGACTAATACTGGTTTAGTAATTTTACGGGCTGTGTTATTTATTTTGATAACTATTGGATTCGGCCAATCCCAGTCAGCGTCGCTTCTACTGACAAATGTTAAGAATCCGCCGCCTTGCAATAAAAACAGCAATACGATGGCTGAAATTAAAGTCTTTCTAAGCTCCATTTTATGAAGTGCGTGACTGAAAGCGGTGCCGACTATTGCTGCCAGCAGCAGCAGAATCGGGATAAGATAACGTCCGTTCATGGTAACTAGTTCATTGGTATAACGGTACTGAGCGTAGCCATCAATTAACAGTGATAAAATATAAAATCCACAAACCACGAACAGCAAACTGATATAAGGGTTATTTTTAAATATTTGCCGGCGATATCTAATAACGAAAATTAGGCTGACAATTCCCAATAAGGCGGCGGTTGCACAAGCGAGCGGTAACGGCGGATAATTTGTATATTGACTGGCCGGTCCATTAATGGCGAAAAATAAACGGTACCACATCCAATACAGCCAGGAACCTAAATAATAAATTGGATTCAAAAAAGTGATCGAACTCCTGCTGGTCAGCACATTTTGATGATTATTATAACTGTATAACCAAGTGCTATAAGACTTACATTGATTAACGCTTAAAACAGCCGAACAATTCGGTTCGATGGTATGGTATTTAATTAGGTTAGCAACATCACGTTGGCCGAACATGCCCAATGCAATAACGGTCACTGCAGCTATGATGAGCTGCTTTTGCCAAGTCATTTCTTTCCAGCTTACCGTTAGCAGTGAGAAAAATTTCTTTATTCTTCCGTTAAATAGACGATAGGCATAAACAATTAAAAATAATGCGATCGCTAAAAATATCGATAGAAAGGCTTCCTTGATTAAACTGGTGAAAGTGCTTACTAAGATAAGCAATAGAAGGTTATCGATTCGCGGCTGCTTTTTATTAAAATCATCAATCACTCTAAAGGTTAATAAAATAACCAGCGCGATAAGGGGAAATAATAGAGTATCGTAATTGATTTGGGCCGCTAACTGGGGAACTATCGGAATCAAAACAAAAACAGCCGTGCAAACATTGCTGAGCGCATTGGAAAGATGCGTCCGCAACATAACCTTGCGGGACAAAACTAGGCCAGTTCCAAATAAAGCGATGTCGATTAAACGCAGCAGAATTACTTGAATGGTTTGGCTGTGGGTAAATAGTTCAATTATCCGAAAAGGGAAGCTCATTAAATAGTGATAAAGATAAGACGGATTAACAGTCAACGCTCCATAGGCGTTGGCATTAGCCGGTTGACGGCTAAAAAAAGGCAACCAATAATGTGAATAAACTTTAATTAACCCAAAGTGGAAATTTTCGTCGAATGCTTGCGGATACACCGCAGAAATAGCAATCCAGACGGATTCAAAAACAAAAAAGCCAATTATGACCCAAAAAAATCGATTTGAACGTAAAATCTTCGAGATTTTATGCAGTAAATTTTTCATCTCGTTAACGTTATTATACAAAAAAGTTACTGAATCAGAACTGAAAATTACGATATTAAACTTGTAAATTTAATTTTATATCTAATAAAACATTGATAAATACCGGTTTTAGGTAGAAACTAGATTATTAAGGAAAGGAGAAGATTATGGCAGGATTAATATCGGTATTGATCGGGCTTGTGATCATATGCCTATTCGCAAGCTTCAGGATTATCAACCAATATGAGCGTGGTGTAGTTTTTAGACTGGGAAAACTAAATGGCAAAGTCAGGGAACCAGGCTTATGTGTCATTATCCCAGTAGTTGACCATTTAAGAAAAATCAGCCTGAGGATTATAACTCAGCCAGTCGATTCACAGAAGATTATAACCAAAGATAATGTATCAATCGATGTTGCAGCCGTTGCTTACTATCAGGTTTCTGATCCGGCTAAGTCAGTTATCGCCATTGAAAATGTTCAATCGGCAATTTATCAGATAGCCCAAACCACCGTGCGTAATATTGTCGGCCAGAATTCACTGGATGAAGTATTGAGTCAGACGGTCAAAATCAATGAAGCTATCAAAGCAATCCTGGATAAAACTACCGAAAAATGGGGTGTATATGTCAGTATGGTTGAGTTAAAAGATATTCAACTGCCAGTTAGCATGCAAAGTGCGATGTCGGCGGGGGCTCAAGCCGAAAGGGAAAAGCGGGCTAAAATAATTGCCGCCGAGGGGGAGCAACTAAGTGCCGCTGCCTTAGCTAAAGCTGCCGACGTAATATCCAAGCACCCAATCGCTTTGCAGCTTCGGAATCTTCAGGTATTAACTGAAATTGCCAGCGACAAAAACAGTACAATTGTATTCCCGGCTCAATTCATGGATACAGTTGCCAGCGTAAAGCAATTCATGAGCAAGGAAGTAAAGTAAAAATTCTTTCTCGAATGATATAATATAAATCATGCTGAGGGCCGTAAACCAGATCGGGTTTTATGTAAAGGACACTACTACGAGCGTGTCATTTTACAAAAAATTGGGCTTTGAAGTAGTTAGCGACGATAGTGCTGTCGCCGAAGTCAAACTCGGCTCAACAACCCTGCAATTTATTGCTCAAGATACCGCTAAGTCAATGGACTCATCATTCCAAAAAGATGCTTATGGCGAACCCAAAGGCACCGGTATCTATATCTATATAATGGTTGAAGATATAAATAATTATTTTAAAAAACTTGGCGAAGAAGGCATTACAACATCAACTGAACCAAGAGATTGGCCATGGGGTAACCGGGAATTTGTTGTTAGAGATCCAGACCGCTATAAATTGGTTTTCTACGAGAAAATCAAATAATAGTGCATTACCGATTAGACTAAATATATGGCGATATTTTTCAATGAGTGACTTAATAATAGATATTATAGGTAAAGAAAATGAGTAGAAAGCGAGTCTTAATTGTCGGGGGCGGTTTTGCCGGCATCAAGGCGGCTTTGGAATTATCAAAAGACAAGCGCTTGCAAGTCAGCCTGTTGTCTAATCGGCCGACATTTCGCTTTTACCCGAACTTATATACAACTGTCACCGGCGGCTTACCCGAGGAATCAAGTATCCCACTTGACAGTATCCTTGGCGATAAACCAATCCGGATTATCATCGGCGAAGCCGTCCAGCTTGATCGTAAAGAACGAACTATTATTACCAGCCGGATCGATAGCTATCGTTATGACATACTTATTATGTCCCTCGGCGTAGTAACCAATTTTAACGGTATTAAAGGGATTGAACAATACGCCTTTAGTATCAAGTCAGTTGAGGAAGTTGTCAGATTTAAAGCCCATCTCCATCAACAATTAATTGATGATCATAAACCGGACTTGCATTATGTTATTGTAGGTGGCGGTCCGACAGGTGTTGAGTTGGCTGGCGTCTTACCGGGTTATATTAGAGAAATCATGGGAAAACATGGCATTCAACATAAAGCTATCCATATCGATCTAGTTGAGGCCGAGCCACGGTTAATGTTAAATATTGTAAAAAAAGAAACTTCAGACAAAATTACCAAACGGTTACATCAGCTTGGGATAAAGCTGCATGTTGGCAAAATAGTTCAGGGAGAAACCGCTAATAGTTTACGCTTTGATGGTCATCCGATTACAACCCATAGCGTCGTCTGGACAGCCGGTGTCACAAACCACCCCTTCTTTAAAGTCAATAATTTTGCTATCAATAGCAATGGCAAAGTAACAGTCGATGGGCATATGCAAGCTGAACAGAATATATATGTATTAGGCGATAATGCCGATACTCCATATAGCGGCATGGCCCAAACCGGCTTACATGATGCGATGTATGTCAGTTCTTATATTATTAATCTGTTAGATAATAAAAAAACAGCTGATTATAAACCCGAAAAACCGGTTTATATTATTCCAGTCGGACCGCACTGGGCAGCAGTTCAGTGGGGCAATGTTCAACTATACGGTTGGATTGGCTGGCTACTTCGAAAAACTGTGAGATTACAAGCATTTCATTATTATGAACCTTGGTGGCGGGTGACGGAGCAATGGATAAAAGAATTCGAAACGGTAGAAACTTGCCCGGTGTGTGCTAGCCGGATGTAGCGACAGTTAAACCAAAACTTACATTTATCACCTATAATAGAAGCGTGGAAGCTTATAATTCAGCTTATAGGAGTTTAAACAAGGCCCAAAAACAAGCCGTAGACTCAATTGATGGCCCGTTGTTAATTGTTGCTGGTCCAGGAACCGGCAAGACCCAATTGTTAACAACGCGGATAGCCCATATTTTAGCAACAACCGATACTGCTGCCGAGAATATACTTTGCTTAACTTTTACCGAATCGGCTGTCCAGACCATGCGCGAACGGCTAATTCAACTTATCGGCCAAGCTGCCTATTCGGTCACAATTAGTACCTATCATAGTTTTGGAGCCGACATTATCAGGCGCTATCCCGAGTACTTTAGCGACTTTTCAGTTCGCCAACCGATCGATGAACTTGGTGCGGATACTATTATCCGCAGCATTATTGCCGGGCTGGAATATGATCATCCGCTAAAATATTCAGATAGTTACATAAAAGATATTATTTCATTTATAAGCGATGCCAAGACTGCCCTGCTGACACCAGAAGATTTATTATCACTTGTTAAACATAACAGTGAATTTATCAAAAAAGCTAGCTGTTTGTCTATAAAAATATTGTCGACAATCCAGAAAGTCGATAAAAAAAGCCCTAGTTTATTTAATAAGTTACTTGCTGAATTAAAACAAATAAAGCTTTCCACACCAAGTAAAACCAAATTCATCAGCCTTCAACAATTAGCAATTGAATCATTGCAACAAGCCCTTAGTGATGCCCAAGAAGCCAATAGCTCAAAACCTTTAACTATTTGGAAAAACAAATGGCTCAGCAAAAATCAACAAGCCGATTTTATTTTTGATGGAATGTATACGCAAAAACGGATTGCAGCAGCGGCTGACGTCTACCAGCAGTATTTGCAAAGCCTAGAGATTAACCAGCTGTTTGATTATGACGATATGATTCTCCAGGCAATTAAATTGTTAGAATCAAATAATGATCTTAGATACAGCTTACAGGAACAGTATTTATATATATTACTGGATGAATTTCAGGATACTAATGCTGCGCAATTACGTTTAGTGGAATTGATTACGGACAGTCCAATTTACGAGGGCAGGCCAAATATCTGTGCGGTGGGCGATGATGACCAGGCAATTTATGCTTTTCAAGGAGCTCATTATTCGCATATGCTGCAATTTACATCCTTATATCGAAATGTCGAGGTTGTCAGCCTGGTAGATAATTACCGGTCAACTGATGATATTGTAAATTTTTCACAAAAAATTGTTGGCCAGATTGAAGAGAGGCTACATGATCAATTGGCAATCAAAAAAAATATTCGGGCCAGCCATATGCCGCCATTAAGCGGTACTGTGCAACGGTCAGAAGCTAGCAGTGACGTAGAACAATATGCTTGGATAGCTAAAAAAATTGCCGGACTGGTTAAAAACGGTCAGCAACCAAGTGATATTGCGGTGCTTTCACCACAACACCGTTATTTAGAGGCACTAGTTGGTTTTTTGCATGATGAAAAATTAGCGGTTTATTATGAGCGCCGGGAAAACGTACTGGACGATCCTTTAATTACACAAATCATTCATTTGGCAGAATTTGTTCAGGCCATAGCTGATAAACGCGATGATTATGTTAACGCGTTGTGTCCAGAAATCTTCAGTTATGATTTTTGGGGGATTGAAACCAATAAGATTTGGCAAATATCTTGGCAGGCCAGAGATAGTAATAAATCCTGGTTGGAAGTAGTAATCGACGACGATCAGATTAGTCCAATTATTCAATATTTTATCCGGCTTAGTAATCTTACCAATGTTGAACGGTTAGAAGTGATGATTGATTATCTTATTGGCGTTGAACCGTGTCCAATACCGGATTATAAATTGGGAAGCTACAGCTCGCCTTTTTATAATTACTATTTTGGTACTGAGGCGCGCGACCATAAATTAGGTAAATTTTGGCAGTTATTAACCAATTTGACGGTATTAAGAAGCCGTTTGAAAGAATATCAAATTACTGAATTGCAATCATTGAGCTTGAAAGATTTTCTATTATTTGTCCAACAACATCGGGCGGCAAACATAAAAATTATCAATACTAGTCCTTACTTCGAATCGGAAGATGCAATTCAATTAATGACAACCTACAAAGCCAAAGGCTGTGAATTTAAAACAGTTTTTATAATTGATTGTAATGACGAAGTTTGGGGTAGTAAGACCCGAACGGCGGTTTCTCGAATTGCACTACCCAAGAACCTAGCTTACATAAGATACGGCGGTGTAAATGACGATGAGCGGTTGCGTTTATTCTATGTAGCTATAACGAGGGCTGAGCAGAATCTATTCTTAGTTAATTACCGTAAGAATTTCAGTGGCAAAATGATGACTCGCTTAAAATACCTAGACGAGATGGAGAATGATAATGGTTCGGTTCAGTCACCATTATTGCCAAACGATAAATTGGTAACTGACATTACTGAAGTCCGTAAACCAATTTCAATCTCGAGTCTTGCATCATATTGGTACGACCGACATGAAGCCGGTGTGGTACAGCCAAAATTAGCCTCTTTATTGCATAATCGATTACAAAAATTCCAGTTAAGCCCGACTAACTTAAATAATTTTATTGATATTGTCCATGCCGGGCCGAATTACTTTTTAATGAACAGTCTGTTAGCTTTTCCTAGCGCTTCATCAGTCTCCAGTCTATACGGTAGCGCCATCCATGACACGCTCTATTGGATCCATAGCTATAACCAAAATAATCATAAGCTGCCTAGCGAAAAAGAAATGCTAAGATATTATGAACGAAATTTGAAAATGAGCCGGTTAAATAGCGACGAAATAGCAAGATTACTGCGTAGAGGACAGAAATGCTTAGTTAATTATTTAGACCAAAGGCATAACTCTATAAAGTCTACAAATGTCTGTGAATATAGTTTTAAAAATGAGGCAATATTAATTGATGATGCCCATTTAACGGGTAAAATCGATAAAATAATCGTTAATGAACCAGAAAAAAGCCTGACCATTGTCGACTATAAAACTGGTCCGCATTATAGCCGTTGGCAAAGGACGGTATCACTTCACCGTAACCAGCAACAACTATATTTTTATAAGCTGTTAGTTGAAAACTCCCGCCGATTCAAAGGCTATCGCGTTACTGATGCATACTTAGAGTTCGTTGAACCTAATGAAGAAGGTTTAATAAATGAATTGCATATAAAATTTGACGATAAAGAATTAGCAAGAGTTAAAAGTTTAGCAATTGCTGTTTGGCGCGATATAAAAGCCCTGAGGTTGCCCGATATTAGTATTTACACACTGGATATTAGTGGAATTGAAAAGTTTGAAAACGATCTAATTTTAAAATAAAAAATACACCGCCCTGGCTTTTGGCGGTGTATGGTTTACTACTCTAAATTTTTTATTTTTTGGCTTTTGCTTTACGAGCTGTAGCCGGTGCATATAGATAGTGATAGAAATTAACACCGACAATACCACCAACGGCCGGGCCCAACACATATGTTCCCCAACCCGTGCTCCAACCCCAGGATCGCACACTAATGGCTAAGGCTGGGTTTATCAAACCGAAACCATTGGTTGACAATGAAGCAACAATTAAACCAACCGCAAATGCGCCACCAATTGCAGCGGCTAACCGTAAACCAGTATATTTCTGGGCAACAGCGGCTGCCCAACCAATAACGAATATGAACGTTCCGATTGCTTCAGAAACCATTATTCGGGCATTCCAGTGCCCACCTGTATTAGGCAAATGTGTTTTAATGAAGTAAATATATAGCCAGTAAGCTATAGCTGCACCAAACAGTTGCAATACAATATAAATTATTGCTCTCAACGTGCTTATTTTTCGTGTCGTCCACAAACCAAGCGTTAGTGCAGGGTTAAGCTGTGGGTTTGACACCGAGTCGAACATTAATACAACCGCACCGATAGTAATACCAGCTGCAAGTGCTACGAATAAGGAGTAGCCAATTCCTGAATTTCGTACACTTAAAACCGCCAATGCTAAAACTGCGGTACCAATTAACTCAACTCCCATCAAAGCGAGTTTCTTTTTACCAAACATACGTTCCTCCGTATTGTTTAAATTATGCTTTAAGCATAACACGCTCCGTCAAGATGGTAAATTTTAATTAATACTCTAATAATCGAGTCAACCTTAAATCGCTTGAGTTATATACCAGTTAAGTCTTATAATTAGAGTCATGAGCGATGATCGGGTTACCATATATAGCGCCACTTGGTGTGCTTATTGCCACGCCGCCAAAGAATATCTTGGTAAAAAGGGCATTAAATTTATAGATAAAGATATCGAGAAAGACCCTGTGGCGGCCAATGAAGCAATTACTAAATCTGGCCAAAGAGGAATTCCGATAATTGATGTTGATGGTAATATTATTGTTGGTTTTGACAGATATAAAATTGACCAAGCCTTAAAAGAAGCCCATTTACTATAGAAAATATTATATGCAGTAATACCTAGTGGTAATTATCACTAATATCTGTTACAATATATGTTGTAAATAAAGGAGATGGATTTGCACGAGTTGCCATCACCATCCGGAGTAGAAATACCAGGGGTATCAACTTCCAAAGAAGTCCTACCAATGAGTATTGGTTTATTGCTGTCTAATCCTGAAAAATATCGTGACATTCTATTGCAAGCCATATCAAATGCTAGTTGGGATGATAGATTCCAATACGTTGGCGATGAAGAAACAATAATAGTCTGCGTTTATTGTTCCAAGCCTGAACTTCAAGATGATGAAGCTTTTGAAGTAGCTTTTTTAGAATTATATGACGGCCTAGTTGAATCAGGGGATTTTATTGAACTTTTCAATAAAGTTAAAGGATATGATATTACAAAACCAATCAACGAAATGAATACCTTAAAACAGGAGCAGATAAATCGCATGAGGGCAATTGCCGTAGCTTATCGTTTAGATAAAAAAGCCAAAGAAAACGCTGGAAATTCGTAATAATAAAATACGTATTTAATATATTATATGTATAACATGTTTGAAGATTTCTTAGTAAAATCATCTGTCATTGTAGTTTATACAGGCGATGGTAAAGGTAAAACATCTGCCGGACTAGGATTAATGATAAGAGCCCTTGGCAATCACCAAAAAGTCGCCTTTATCCAATTTATAAAGTTTTGGGAAGTGTCAGAACACGAGTTTATTAGAAATATTTTGCCTCTATATAAAAATCAACTGACATTTTATAAAGGTGGCAAAGGCTTTTATAAAGCCGGTAAACTTAGTGATCATACTATAACTGATGCTCAGCACCAACAAGCTGCCCGGCAAACATTCAATAAAACATTACAAATGGCAAAGAGCGGGCGGTTTGATTTAGTTATATGCGACGAAATCAATAATGCTGTCCATGATGGTTTGTTAAATCTAGCTGATCTAAAGCAGTTAATAAACCAAAAAGCAGCCAATACCAGCCTTTGTTTAACTGGCCGTTATTTTCCCAAATCATTACTTCCATTAGTTGACATTGCAACTTATATGAAAAAATTGAAACACCATTTTGACGATAAATTCCTAGCCAATAAAGGAATTGACTATTAGACATGAATGAATTAACTGAAGTAAAACCCTCAGAAGTTGCTGAACAGCCAAACCATTATCGTCTATTGGAATACATCGGTAGCGTTATCTTGGTACAGGGTCCCGGTAGCACACATGGACCAGAAGTATTCCAAGAATTTAAAGAATTTTTAGATGGTTCGATAATTCCATTTAAGATAGCAAAAACCGATAAAGATCCCCAGTTAACCGAGCAGAACATAATTGAAGCTTACAACGCATTAAATGAAAAACACAAAGAAATTGGTCACTGTGCCTTATTATTGGCAACCGGAGATAGTGGGGTTGATGATAGCATTAAAGCTGCCCGTAAAATTGGTGCCGTAGTTTGCGCTCTTAAAGCTGGCGGAGCCTCTAATTATAATCGTTCTTCAATTGAAGCTAAAACACCGGAAGAATTATTTAAGAATGGCTTCGTGATTGACGCTCATACCGTGGCCGTAGAGATAAGTCATGGTGGAGAAGTCGTTGATAAGCTTGAGACTTTAACTACATTAAGTGGAGGATTCACGGTTGATATTGCTAAACACGAAAATTCTAAAGAACATCGCGAGAAAACATTTCTAGGTGTTAATTTGCATAAGAAGTCGACACTGGCTGCCGCTATACCAAATGGGATTAGAGAGATTAAACGTGCTAAAAAATTCATAGTTGAAATTGATGACCAAGAAGTTAAAGCCCGGGCGATTATGTTTCTAAATGTTCCTCGCTTTGCCATCATTGGCTATGCCAAGCAGGTTAGACTCGACGGACCAGCCCATGAAATTAGAAAAAATAGCCGATCCTTATTTAATTATGTCGTTATGTTTATGCGTTTAAGATTTAGACATTCTCCAGGGAAAGATGTAATCTCCGAAAAAACTATTCGTTTCCCGGAAGACACTGTAATTGAGATAGGTGGTGAGACCAGATCTATTTTAAAAGATACAATCGTAAAACTAAGTGACGGCAAACCAATCCAGGTAGTTACTGATAAAAAAGAGTACCAGCCTCAAGCCCGGAAAAAAGTAGCCTAAAAATAATTAGCATTAATTTAAGATCATTCAATAGTTAAATAGTCACTTGTTGCTATTGGATTATTAGTTTTTGACCATTTATTATTTAACGAGAATTTACCTGTTTGAGCATTGTAAAAACGAAGCCCGATTTTAATTGGGAAGTAAGCAGTCATTACAAAGGCAACTAAAGGATAAAAATATTGTTTTTGTTCAATGTTGTGATGGCTATATGTGTGTGGGACTTTCAGTGCGTACTGCTTAAAGTAGGATAATTTAGTATTGAAACTGCGGATTGAAATTCCAGCTTTTAAATTTTTATCAAAGCCTAGCTTATAACCTTGTTTATGAAGATGAATCGCCAAATCAAGATCTTCGTGTAAAGAATCTTGTTCACATGTATCTTTTCGGACAGTCTCCCAAGCACTCCGTTCCATAGCCATATTGCAACCGTATAAATAACCGACTGAACTATTCAAGGTCTTGGCAATCTTTGATCTGAAAAATAGATCGGTGTAGTAGTTTAATCTTTTAAATGGTGCATCGTAATAGGAAACTGAACCCGATACCGCAGCGTATTTTTGACTGATAAATATTTTTTGGATTTTTTTAAGCCAATCTGGGGGAATAATCGTATCAGCATCAATCCTAGCTATTAAATCACCACTGGCGGCATTAAAACCGGTATCGCGGGCATAAACAATGCCTTGTTTATTCTCACGGATAAGTTTAACAAAGTTAAAACTTAGAGCAATTTCGGCTGTCTTGTCTGTAGAATTATTATCAACCACAATTACTTGATACGGTTTATAAGTTTGTTTCGATATAGCTTCTAAACAAAACGGCAGGTGGTACTGTTCATTGTAAGCTGGTATAACTATAGATATTCTCATGTTTATTAAACGTAACCAATATTATACGTTGACCCAGTAATTATGGCACGGCAGCATATTCAATCAAGCAAAATAATGTCAAGCCTTAAGAATATATTAAGTGTAATCTGGCGGTGTATCTCTAATTACTGGCGCAAGAACATCTGGCATAAATTGATTGTTTGTTTAATTATTTTTTTCGGATTGACGTTAGGAGCTATGTATGGAATTGCCCGCTGGTATATTGATAGTGAATCCAGCAAGCCATTAACTTTGGGGGTTACCTTTATTCCAGATTATGCCCAAAGTTTAGGCTTGAACCCGCAACAGACAATGTCTGCTCTAATCAATGATTTACATGTTAAAAACTTTCGCTTGACAAGCTACTGGAGCGATATGGAGCCCAGCCCTGGAGTTTATAATTTTAGCCAACTAGATTGGGAATTTAACATGGCTCAAGCAGCTCATGCCAAAATTATATTAACCCTAGGCCTGCGCCAACCACGTTGGCCGGAATGCCATGTGCCAACTTGGGCAGAGAACGAACCGGTAAGCGTATGGCAACCGCAGTTAGAAAATTATATTACAGCCGTAGTTAATCGCTATAAAGATTCGCCGAGTCTGGCTAGCTATCAGTTAGAGAATGAATATTTTTTAAAGGGCTTTGGTACATGTACAAATTACAGCCGAAGCCGTTTAGTTAGTGAATATAATCTTGTAAAAAAACTAGATCCTAAGCACCAGATTATTGTGGCCAGGAGCAATAATGCTATCGGCTTCCCAATAGGTCAACCAACCCCGGATGAATATTCTATTTCTATCTACAGAAGGGTTTGGAACACCAACATTTATCGTTATTTCACATACCCCATACCGGCTTGGTATTACGGCTTTATTGCAGGGGTTCAGAAAATATATACCGGCAAAGATATGGTTATCGGTGAGTTCCAGGCCGAACCATGGCCACCCCATGGCGAAACTATTTTGCAATCGACATTGGCTGAACAAAATAAAACTTTTAATGCAAAGATATTTAAAACTAGGGTTTCTTATGCCGAAGCAACTGGAATGAGGTCAATGTATTTTTGGGGTGCCGAATATTGGTATTATCGTATGGTGGTTCTACATGACCCTAGCGTTTGGAATGTTGCCAAACAGGTATTTCAAAATTAACTACTGAAATTTTACAGAGTATAGTATTTGGCATAATATAACAGTTATGGCTAAAGCTAAGAATACCAATAAAAAAATCGTTAATCGGCGAGCTAGATTTGATTATGAGCTTGGCGATACTTTAGTCGTGGGTATTCAACTGACGGGGCCTGAGACTAAAGCCCTGCGAACTGGACATGCCCAACTTGTAGGATCTTATGTAGCCTTAAAAGACAATGAACTTTGGCTAATCAATGCGACTATCAATGCGGTAGCCAACGGTTTTGCGGCCCAAATTGACCCAACTCGTACCAGGAAATTACTTGCAAACCGTCGTGAAATTGAAAAGTTACAGGTCAACAAGCAACAAAACTTAGCTATTGTTCCTTTGGAGTTTATGACATCAAGTAAATATATAAAACTTAGGATTGCAGTTGGTCGTGGTAGAAAAAAATATGATAAAAGACAAATCATAAAAGCACGTGAGGAAAGTCGAAAAATAAGGAAAGAATACCAATAAATATAGATGATTTATTGCTTAGGCATCTATATTTATATATAATTCAGTCTGTTCTTTAATATTCCGGGGTAGCTCAGCGGTAGAGCGGGTGCCTGTACAATACCAATAAGAAAGTGCAGCCCGTTTAAGTAATTAAACGGTGAACAAAGGGTGAATTGCGAGAAGCCTAAGTTCTAGTAATAAGGTAATTCGCAGCCAAGCCAAGTTATAGGTTAATACACTTGGAAGGTTCAGAGACTAAGAAGTGAGTCCTAAGCAATAATCTTCTAGATAGCGCCCTTCAACCTATACAGGTTGATAATATAGTCCACTCCATTATGAAAATAGTGGGTAAGGTGTAAGCACTAGGTCGCTGGTTCGAAACCAGTCCCCGGAGCCAAATAGAACGCAAAGCCTTTTTTAAGCCCTCATTTAATTTTTCGTCTCTGTTATTTTCATCCTTTTGCAAAGTTTGGAATGTCATTTTCATCCTTCCATTAAATTACGTGTTTTTTGAATTCTTTGGGCAATCGCTAAGACAAATTTTGTATACGTAACAGATAGCTCACCGCCCTTTAAGGTCATGTTAGCAAAAAGTTTGGAAATTATCAGGCGTTTTTGCTCCGGCGGCTTACTGGCATATATTTCTGCCGCTTTTTGTGTTAACTCCAGAATCCCAAGTCGTTGCTCTAGCCGACTGCTCATAAGCGTGTCTAGCTTAGCGAGCTGCGCTTGGTATTCTGCTTTCTCGTTTAAGAGCTGTTCATGTCTTACCCCATACCTTTCTTTAGTGATCTCTCCAGATATCTTGTCTTCATACAAGTTATCATCCATGGTGCTAACACGCTTAATTTGAGTCTCAATAGACCGAGCCATCTGTTCGCGCTGCGCAATGCTGTCTTTGTGCTGCTCACGCATTGATGCAACAACCCAATCAATAACAGCCGTAGAAGGGCTAATAAGGTTCGTCAACTCGGTCATGACCATTCCCTCCACATAATCTTCACGGAGCATCTTATTTTGCCTACAGTCGAGTGTTAGACGCCGGCAGATGCCATAATAACGACCTTTCTGAAGTTGCCACGTAATAATCGAGCCACAGTCCCGACAACGGATTAAGCCTTGTAGGGGAGAATGGTGTTTATTATAGCGACGGGGTCGTCCGTGGTGCATCTTCTGTTGGACTTGCTCAAATAGCTCTTTCGGGATTATCTGCTCCTGAGCGCCCGGATACCTTTTGCCGTCGAACTTATTAATGCCGATATAAAAAGGGTTGTTTAATATGCTTTTGACATGACTCTTGCCGTAATACCGGCCGCCACGAGTCTTTATGCCAAGCCGTTTCATCTCTTCGACTATAGTGGAAATTG
>Ga0182027_10002187_pt1 | contig 31886 bp, 26 predicted proteins | sample 712E1DmetaG_FD_121300 | JGI IMG/M metagenome (GOLD analysis project Ga0182027, IMG submission 121300) | Permafrost microbial communities from Stordalen Mire, Sweden - 712E1D metaG (Illumina Assembly) | ecosystem: Environmental > Terrestrial > Soil > Wetlands > Permafrost | place: Sweden...
ATCTAACACATCCCACGAATTTAAAGAAAGACGTACCATGCCGGCAAGCGAGTTCTCAAAAAGATTACGATACTTCTTTTCTCGTTTTGCAAGTTCCTCCATCTCTCGCTGCTTCGCTATCATCTCTCGCCGTTTGCTTTGGACAATTGCCATAATAAATCCCACAGCAAGCAGGAGAAGCACAAATGTGCCTATACCTATCGTCCATAATATATTTATTGCGGTATCTGGCATATGAGATTAATTTACTTCAATACTAATGAAACAATAGGAAGAATTCAAAAGAAATGATGATTGGTTATTTTTGCCATCCTTCGACAAGCTCAGGATGACATATAAGCTCAGGATAACTTCAACTTCAAAGACTGGTAGTTTATAAAAGAGGTCACACTGAGCGTGTCGAAGTGTGACCCCTTCACTGTTTTAAACTTCTTTACTTCTGCAATGCTACTGTTTCCATTGTAAATGGAGATGTTACATCACAATGTGGAGGACAATCTGAACTTCTTTCCATAATACTTCCTGCCACCATATCTTTTCCTGCTGCATCAACACCTACAAGTACGACTGTAAATTTTCCATTCTCTCGTGCCCAATACATTTTAATTCTCTCACAGCCTGGCTGAGCAAGTATTTTCTCAAAAGCCCCGCGCTCAAAGGAGCCGCCTTGATTGTTTGGCGCTTGAGGATTCTTGCGGAAATTTGCTACAAGCTGCAACGCTTCACTTAATGCAATTTCGTGTTTCTCTGCCCCAATAAATTGTTTATCCTTAGCATCAGTTGCATTTACTTTCGTTCCGATAAAAAACGAGAGTGTACAAATGACGAGGGCAATTACCCCCCCCACAAAAATAGTTTTTTCATTTTACTACTCCTTATGTATTGGTTGTGATTGGTGGATTATACCGGCGTTAACCGGTTTGCATAAAAAGGCGCGAAGGAAAAAAATATATTGAATAACAATGAACAGGTCGTTGAATGACCAGATTAGTAAAAGCAATTTTCGGTTTGACATCAACATCGGAGTAAATAATCCGAAAAAGAAGAACGTGGCTACTGCATATAAGACTATTCCTGATAGAACCCAGAAACGAATATCTTCTCTCAAAACAATATTTGTCTCTTTTGAAATCTTTAACAATATCCACCCTCCAAAGCCGATTTGAATGAGCTGAGAGATCGGCTCGGAATAATTATCCCATCCTGTGATTGCTTCAAAAGTAAATTTTCCGATTATCCAAATTAGTAAATAGGCTGCAAATCCAGCCCAAATCAAAAATCCATTTCGCTTGCTTGTTCGCCATGCATAAAAAATACACGAGAACAATAATAATTCAAACACACTAAAAATTGGACCTACTAAATAAGTATGAATTTTCTTATAGATCATAACATCTATTATACAATAGTCGATAAGTGAACCAATAGTATACCACTCAAGTATCTGTAAGGGTAGGATAAATTGCTTGTATTTTGTAAATCCAATAAATCCTACGGCGCAAACGAATGCTTCAGCAGTATACATTGCCATATGAGCAAAATCCAGAGACACACTATGCTTTCAAGAGTTCACTTGTTACATCGCAAAATGGTGGGCAATATCCGGGTCTTTCCATAATACTTGCTTTAGTCAAATCCTTCCCAGATTTATCAACACCAACTAAAACCAAATTTGGTTTACCGTCCTCATCGCGTCCATGGTAATACCGCAATCCAGCACACCCCGGCTGGGCAAGAATTTTATCAATCGCAGCGCGGTCAAACGAGCCGCCGTGGTGATTGGGATAGATCGGGTTTTTCTTATGCCGCTGTATGTGTTTCTTTGCTTCCTCTAAAGAAATCTCGTGTTTTTCCGCACCCGGAAATTTTGCATCAATGTTTGCGGCCATGATAGTAGCTCCTTATATGATGAATAATTTAATGCTGTTGTTTAGTAAAGCATATAAAAGAATATATGAATGAATCACTATGGATCATTCACAACATTATCAAAAAGGAGATTTGTAGCTTTAGAGACTGCCAATAAGTTAACGATTATTCAGAATTATGCAATCGTTTAAAAACGGTTGAAACTGCACTGGGATGTTTGTATATTTATGAAGTCACTTTTCGATAAGATCAGAGTGACTTCATGCCCGGATGGCGAAATTGGCAGACGCGCTAGCTTCAGGAGCTAGTGATCGCAAGGTCATGGGGGTTCAAGTCCCCCTTCGGGCACAAAAATGTTAGGAATTCTATTCCGATGCTTCGTTATTTGGAAATGAAGAGATGCACGCGATGCGTGCAACATTATCAGGCTTCCAGCGCTTCGGGTACACAAAACTCGCCTTGCTATGTCTTTCTTTTTATCTTAATTATGATTAAAACTTGTGAAAAGTATTATCTTATAACAATCACAATTTATTGCATAGAATATGGACGTCTATTTTTACGAAGCGTTTGAAGAAGAAGCCGAAGCGCTCAAATCACTTCTTGGTAATCAAATATCTTATGATTTGACGGACAAAACGATTCAGGAAGCTGGGCATATCAATCCGCCTGCGCGTCTAATCAGCATTCGCACCCAATCTATCGTTCCGATAAATTGGGCAAATAAACTCGATGGCATTTTGAGCCGAAGTACCGGTTACGATCATCTAAAAAAATACTTAGAGACAATTCACTCGCAACTCCCGTGCAGCCATCTGGACGAATATGCGACACACGCTGTTGCCGAACATGCCATTCTCCTTATGCTGGCTTTATTGCGGCGACTGCCGCAACAGATGACTCAGTTCCAGCACTTCGATCGCGATGGCTTAACAGGCGAAGAATGCGCTGGCAAGAATCTTCTCGTTGTCGGCGTTGGACGAATCGGGAGTGAAATTGCAAAAATCGGCGCCGCACTTGGAATGAATGTCCGCGGTGTGGATATAGTCCAGCTTAATAATAAAGTGCATTATTGCGAAAAAGAAGAAGGCATCGCATGGGCAGATGTCATCATCTGCTCGATGAATTTGACAAACGAAAACCGCGGCTACTTCTCTTACGACCTTTTAAAACAAGCAAAACATGGCATTCTCTTCATCAACATTGCACGCGGGGAACACGCTCCACTCTCCGGTCTGCTGAAGTTAGTTCAGGACCATCATATCGGCGGGCTTGGGCTTGATGTATTTGAAGATGAACCAAATGTTGCTGTGGCTCTCCGGAGCGGACACACTAATACTTCTGCTGAAACTCAAGCAATAGCTGCATTGCTTCAGCATTCGAATGTTATCTTCACTCCGCACAATGCATTTAACACAATCGAAGCGGTACGACAAAAATCTCAGTTTAGTGTTGATGAGGTTTTATATTTCTTGAAGAATAAAAATTTCCAGTGTCGCATACAATAAAATTCACCTAAATGCTCCGCCTCTAGATGCATCGTTAGCTTTCATCTCATCCATTTTAATTCTTGTTGCCATTACTACAAAATTAGCTTTAGGTTCAAGCAAAATGGTTTCCAGCTCACGTACTTTTTATCTATATTGATAAATATACGGCATGTTATACTCGAAGACATAATGCTATCACTTGAACATATTACTATTCAATTTGGCGAACGCTCGCTGTTTGAGGATGTTACAGCGACTGTTGGTCCGCGAGACCGTATTGGACTGGTCGGTTCAAACGGGAGCGGCAAATCTACGCTTCTGAAAGCTATCGTTGGTCTCCAGCAAACTGATGTTGGAACTATCAGCAAAGCGCAATATGTAACCGTAGGTTACCTGCCTCAAGATGGCGTCAACGCGTTCGGCCGTACGTTGTATCAAGAAGCAGAGACTGCTTTCGAGGATGTGCTCCAAATCCAGCACGAACTCGATGATGCGCACCAACAACTTACGACTCTCGATCCTTCCAGCAACGATTTTACAGACACACTTGAAGTTTTAGGTGAACTTCAACACAAACTGGAAGATCTCGATGCCTATCGGATGAAATCCAAAATCGAACGCATTCTTATGGGACTCGGATTTTCCACACATGATTTTGAACGGATGACAGACGAATTCAGCGGCGGCTGGCAGATGCGCATCGCACTTGCGAAATTACTTTTAAAAGAACCTAATGTCCTCCTCCTTGATGAACCGACAAATCATCTCGATATTGAAACGCTCCAATGGCTGGAAGAATATCTCCATCAGTACAATGGCGCTATCATGCTTGTATCGCACGACCGCACTTTCCTTGACAATCTTACAACGAAAACATTTGCGCTCAGCCGCGGTAAATTTGAGAGCTATGCCGGCAATTACTCTTTCTATGAAACAGAATGCGAAGTACGCAAAGCACTTCTGTTAAGCCAGATGAAGAACCAACAACAGCATATTAAGCAAACGCAGGAATTTATAGAACGATTTCGGTACAAGGCTACTAAGGCGCGTCAAGTGCAAAGCCGGATCAAACAGTTGGAAAAGCTTGAAATAGTGGAAGTAGAAAGCGAAGAAGACGAAATCCATTTTCATTTTCCACCGCCGCAGCAAAGCGGTCGAGTTGTGATGGAATTAAACAACATCGGCAAGCACTATGGTGCCTTAGAGGTTTTCAATAACCTTGATTACAAGGTTGAACGCGGCGATCGTATCGCAATCGTTGGTGTCAACGGCGCCGGTAAATCAACATTATCTAGAATTCTTGCGGGAGTAGAATCCTACGACGCAGGTGAACGCATCATTGGTTACAATGTCGTGCCATCTTACTTCGCACAGGATCAAGCGGATGAACTCGATCTCACCAAGGACGTGTTGCAAACGGTTGAGGAATCTGCAGGAACAGAAACTCGCGCACAGCTTCGCACTCTTCTTGGTTCCTTTCTTTTTCATGGCGATGATGTTTTTAAGAGCGTTTCCGTTCTCTCTGGCGGTGAGAAGAGCCGACTTGCGTTAGCAAAAATGCTGCTGCTGCCAGCAAACTTTCTTATAATGGATGAACCGACAAATCATCTTGACATGAAATCAAAACGAGTACTGCAAGAAGCACTTTCAAAGTATGAAGGCACTTTTGCCATTGTCTCGCACGACCGCGCTTTTCTCGATCCTATCGTTAACAAGGTTTTAGAAGTAAAACCCGGTTCGCTTAGGACGTTCCTCGGTAATCTCTCCGATTATATTATAAAGAAAAAAGAGGAACGCCAACAAGTAGTACAGAACACAGAAAAGTTAGACGCGCCTCTGCCTGACGAAACGCAAGCGACATGGCAAGAACAACAAAAACGTCGCAAGAGTATTGCTCGCGATGTGCGTATTGCGAAGAAGAAGGTTGAAGAAGCAGAGATTAAGATCCATCAATTGGAAATACGAAAAAAAGAAATCGAAGCAATGCTTGTTAATCCCGACTTCTATAAAAACAGTGATGAGGCAAAATTGATTTCGGCAGAATATAAAGTCGTGCAAATCCAAATCGAACAGGCATTTACAAATTGGTCTGATTTGACTCATCAACTTGAGCAAGCGGAGAAAAACGTTTGATGCTTTCCTTGTGAATAAAATAGAAAAGTGCCAGACATCATTATACATTCAAGTTGAAACTTGAGAGAGGAATTGCTAAACTGTACAAGGTTTCTTTAATCTATAGTTAGAAGGCGTTTATGCAGACTACGATTTCCTTTGTTCTCGATGGCAAAATCGTTGCGCTCGACTTCAATTCCGGTTCGCAGTTAACCCCAACAACAACTGTTCTCAATTATCTACGAAGTCTGCCGAATCACAAAGGCGCAAAAGAAGGCTGTGCCGAAGGCGACTGCAGTGCTTGCACCGTTGTTCTTGGTGAACTAGCGGCCGAGAGTAAAATCTATTATCGAAGCGTTGATTCATGCCTCCTATTCCTGCCAATGCTACACGGTAAACAACTTATAACAGTCGAGAACCTGCAAAATAAAAAAGGACAATTGCACTACGTTCAATCTGCAATGGTGGAAGCCGGCGGAAGCCAGTGTGGATTTTGCACGCCGGGAATTGTCATGTCGTTGTTTTCGCTCTACAAGAATCACAACATGCCAACACGAGAACAAATTAATGACGCCATCACCGGCAATCTCTGCCGATGTACCGGTTACAAACCGATCGTGGAGGCTGCTGCACAAGCCTGCGTTTATGATGGAATTGACCATTTCACAGATGACGAACTGGCAACTGTTGAATTTCTCAAATCAATTTCGCACGATTCCATTCATATAAGAACAAAAGACCAGGAATACTTCCGTCCTCACAATCTGAACGAAGCTCTATCTCTGAAAAGTAAATATCCTAATGCTATTGTCATTTCTGGTTCAACCGATGTTGCATTACGTGTAACAAAAGGACATGAAGTCTTACCACAACTCATTGATCTTTCTGGCGTTGATGAATTGCAATCTATACAGGAAACCGCCGACACACTCACACTTGGCGCAGGAATGATTCTTAGCGATGTGCATCAAGCTGTAAAGAACAATTATCCTGCACTATATGCTATTTTATCGGTCTTCGGTTCACAGCAAATCAGGAACGTCGCTACGCTTGGCGGTAATCTCGGGACAGCGTCTCCTATCAGCGACACGTTGCCGGTGCTGATGGCATATAACGCGACTATCATTCTCCAAAGTATCAAAGCAAAACGCGAAATCAGTCTGGATGAATTCATACTTGGTTATCGAAAAACCGCTCGCAAACTAGATGAACTGATTACCGCAGTACGTCTCCTTCAATCGCAAAATGGCGCAATTATCAAATCATATAAAATTTCTAAACGTAAAGATCTCGACATTTCTTCAGTTAGCGCAGGATTTAGATTGGAGTTCAATGACAACAAAACGGTAAAAGACATCAAACTGATCTATGGTGGTATGGCGGATCGTACAAAACGCGCAACAAACACAGAACAATTCCTTCTTGGCAAATTATGGAAACGCGAAATAGTGGAAGAAGCAAGGTTATTCATCAATAACGACTTCATACCAATTTCTGATGCACGCGGTTCTGCTGAATTCAGAACGACCGCTGCAAAAAACTTGCTCCTTAAATTCTGGAGCGAAACCGTATGAAACAAATCCCCCATGAATCCGCATCAAAGCATGTATCCGGTGAAGCGGTTTACATTGATGATATACCTGTAAGCGATCAGTTGTTGATCGGCCGGGTCGTGTATAGTCCTCATGCACATGCCAAGATTAAGTCGTTTGATTTAAATGAATCAAGAAAATCAGAGGGCGTTCACGCTGTGCTTTTTTACAAGGATATTCCCGGACATAATCAGATGGGGCCGGTTGTGGATGACGAACTCTGCCTCGCCATCGACGAAGTGACGTTCGTCGGTCAGGCAATGTTTCTTATTGCCGCCGAGACTGAATCGCAAGTGCGGACTGCAGAAAAACTAATAAAAGTTGAATACGAATTGCTTGACCCAATTCTAACGATCGAGCAAGCAATCGAGAAAAACAATCTGCTTGGCCCGCCACGAACTATGCAGCGCGGCGATGCAAACGAAGCACTCAGTTCTGCACCACATGTAATAAAAGGAGAAATTCGTACCGGTGCACAGGAACATTGGTACCTTGAATCACAAATTAGCTTGTGTATTCCTGGTGAACACAACGAGATGAACGTCTACAGCGGAACACAGAATCCAACGGAAACGCAGATTCTTGTTGCAAAGGTGCTTGGTGTTCCATTTAACGAAGTCGTCGTAGAAATCCGGCGGATGGGTGGCGCTTTCGGTGGAAAAGAAACACAAGCAAACCACATCGCCTGCTGGTCTGCGCTCCTTGCACAAGCAACGAAACGTCCGGTAAAGATTCGGCTTTTCCGTGATGACGATATGATTATGACTGGTAAACGTCATCGTTTCCTGACCCGATACGAAGTCGGATTTGATGATAATGGAAAACTTCTTGCACTGAAATTGGAATTGAACAGCGATGGCGGTGCCGCGACTGATTTATCTTTCGCAATTATAGAACGTGCAATGCTGCACACTGACAATGCGTACTTTGTTCCTAATATGTCAGTGCTTGCACGTGTTTGGAAAACAAATCTTCCTTCAAACACCGCGTTCCGCGGATTCGGCGGACCACAGGGAATGGCAGCGATTGAAAGCATCATCGATCGCATCGCCCGATATTTGAAAAAAGATACACTTGATGTTCGATATACGAATTTCTACGGTATAGAAACAAACAACGTCACACATTATGGTCAGAAGATAGAGAACAACCGGCTTTTCGTCATCTATGATCAATTGATGAAATCGTCAGAGTATTATAAGCGACGAAGCGAAGTGAATAAGTTCAACGCCACGCACGAATTCATTAAAAAAGGTCTTGCCTGCACACCGGTAAAATTTGGCATCTCGTTCACAACAACTTATCTTAATCAAGCAGGAGCGCTTGTCAATGTATACACCGACGGCACGATTCTCGTCAACCATGGCGGCACTGAAATGGGTCAAGGATTGCACACTAAGATTCAGCAGATTGCAGCGGCAGAATTTGGCGTCAGCTTAGAACGTGTTAAGGTAGACTCTACTAACACATCAAAAATCCCGAACACCTCTGCTACGGCAGCGTCTTCTGGTACAGATTTAAATGGAGCTGCAGTGAAAAATGCTATCGACATACTTAAGTTTCGCATTGCTGAGGAAATGGCAAAAGTGTTTTCGGAAAAGAATCCGAGTAATCCAACAATTCAGAATTTAATTCAATTCCAAAAAGACAATGTAATTGATTCGGCTAATCCCGAAAGGAATATGAAATTTGATGAAGTAATAAATTTAATGAGACTTCGTCAAATAGGTCTCAGTTCTACCGGTTACTACCGCACACCTGAGATAGGTTGGGACAAGCAGAAGGGCTGGGGCAAACCGTTCTATTATTATTCCTTTGGAATGTGCGTTTCCGAAATATTATTGGACATTCTCACCGGACGGCATACAATTTTGCGTGTCGACATTTTGCACGATGCTGGAAAATCACTTAACCCACTCATCGACCGCGGGCAAATTGAAGGCGGTTTCGTCCAGGGTGTTGGCTGGTGTACAACGGAAGAAATTAAATGGGATGATAAAGGCCGATTGATGACGCACTCGCCAGATACATATAAAATTCCGACAGTGCAGGATATCCCAAAGGATTTTCGTGTAGAATTTTTACAGGACTATCCTAATCCTATTGCGATTCGACAAAGCAAGACGGTAGCTGAACCGCCATTTATGTACGGACTTTCAACCTGGCTCGCTATTAAAGATGCTGTGTCAGCTACCAAGAATCATAAAATCGAACCGGAGTTTTCTCTGCCAGCAACGAATGAAGTAATCCTGCTGGCTATTGAGAGGCTAAAACAATAGGCAAAGTAGAGACCATTTATAGTGTGCTGCTTATCCGAATACTGCGCGGGTTGAACGATCTATTAGAAGATAAATCGGAAGTGATGTGTTCCTTTTTTCATAAAAACGACGTACTATCTTAATAGCATATTACAAATTCATATCAGATGATAATATAAAATAACTGATGGATGCAACTGTACCAAAATTAAAAGTATTAATTATTGATGACGATCCTTCACTTCGGCGTCTCGTGCAGGTTGTTTTCGAGCGTGACGGGTTTGAAACGTCTGTTGCTAATGAAGGCAGTGAAGGATTACGACGGGCGTTGATGAATCCTCCTAATATCATCATTCTCGACATTATGATGGAAGGACTTCACGGATTTGAAGTTTGCAAGATGCTGCGCGCCAATTCAAGCCTACGGCGGACCGCCATTATTATTATATCGGGAAAGTCATACAAACCGGACATAGATAAAGCGATGGAACTCGGTGCTGATTCGTATGTTGTAAAACCCTTTTCACCAAAAGAACTTCTTGAAATCGCCATCAAACACATGAATGAACGAATGAGCCAACCATGATGAACATTAGATTTTGGGGAACACGAGGATCTATCGCATCACCGGGTAAATCGACGGTGAAGTACGGCGGCAACACATCTTGCGTGGAAGTGCGTGCGGGGAATCAAATACTCATTTTTGATGCTGGCACTGGAATCCGAGATCTTGGCAATGAGCTCATCAAAGAATTTAAGTCAGAGCCGGTCACGCTGCATCTCTTCATAAGCCATACGCATTGGGATCACATACAAGGATTTCCTTTTTTTATGCCGGCGTACAACAAAAATTTTCAGATCATTATCTACGGACCTCCGGCACGCGATAAGAGTCTCAAAGATTTATTTAAACTACAGATGGATTCGGAATATTTTCCAGTTCCATTAGGGGGGTTGAACGCACAGATTATCATGCAGGAAGTCCGTGAACCATTTCGTATCGGCGACTTGATGGTAACTTCATTCTATATGAACCACCCATCGATGACGCTCGCTTATAAAATTTTCGACGGGAAAAAGACGTTCGTCTATGCCACAGATAATGAACCCTACCGGTACACACTTCATGCCGCTCGCAAGGACCAGCTTGGTTCACAATATGGCGCGGAGCTAGATCAGAAGTTCATCGAGTTTATCAGTGGAGCTGATTTCATCGTGTGTGAAGCCCAGTACACCTTGGAAGAGTACCGGTCAAAGATTGGTTGGGGCCATTCCCCTATCGAATCAATTGTGGAATTTGCGATTAAGGCAAATGTGAAACAATTAGCACTGTATCACCACGATCCATCACACGACGATGCTACAATTGATGCGATAGTAAAACACGCACAGAAATTACTTTCAACGCAAAAGTCTTCTGTGCAATGTTTCGGCGCGGCTGAAGGAATGGTAGTAAAATTAGCGTAGTAGTTACAGAAGACTGAAGAACCATTTCTTCATTTGCCTTTGGAAATAGGTAGATGTTTCATGATGTAATCTATGATCTGCCGTTTGAATTCTTTCCTATCGAACTTTCCCGTGTGCCGGCGAATAGCATACGGATCAAACTTCATTCGTGATACACTTCTGACAGCGTCAACGAGTGCATCAACATTCTGAACGTGAAAGAATATACCGGTTGGAGAGTCGCCATCTCCGACAACGGTTTCCAGCGCCCCGCCTTTTGCATACGCCACGACTGGTTTTCCACTCGCCATTGCTTCAAGAGGTACAATACCGAAATCTTCGACACCGGGAAAAATCAATGCACGACATCCTGCATAGAGTTTCACAAGGTTCTCATCACTCTGCCAGCCAAGAAATTCGATATTTTTATTTGCTCTCTTCTCCAATTTTTCGTGCTCAGGACCCGAACCGACAACGAGAAGTTTCTCACCATATTTGTTGAATGCTTCAATTGCAAGGTCAACTCTTTTATATGGAACCAGTGCACTGACGACTAAATAATAGCCATCATCTTTTTCGGCAACTGTGAACTGATCCGTGCTAACCGGCGGGTAGATAACATCAGAATTACGATGATAAATACGCGAGATGCGTTCAGCCACATTGCGTGAATTAGCAATGAAGTGATGAACACGGTTACAGGTCTGGACATCCCATCGACGAAGATATGGCGCCACCAGAGCCATTGCTGATCGAGTGATAAATCCGGCGTGCCCTTTCCCGAAATATTCCTCATACTGATCCCAAACGTACCGCATGGGAGAATTACAATAGCAAATATGTTTTGCACCGTCCTTCGGAATTGCTCCCTTTGCCACAGCAGCGCTTGTTGAAATGATGAGATCATAACCGGAGAAATCCAGAGATCCAATAGCAAGCGGCATCAGCGGTAAATAATTACGGTACTTCGTTGCCTTCATCGGCAAATGCTGGATAAAAGAATTTTTTATTTTCATCCGCTCAATAGTTGGTGACATTGCTCCTCTATTATGAAGCAATGTGAAAACTGTTGCATTGGGGAAGAGCTCGCAAAAGATCTCAAGGATCTTCTCGCCGCCTCGCATGCCGGTCAACCAATCGTGGACAAGAGCAACACGATGAGAGGATATTTCATTGAAGTTCATTTTCTTCCGGATCTTTCTTCATAAGAGATCTATTCCATTAAATATCCAGCTGACAGGTAGCCCACCCAATGCTTCAGTGAAGACGGCGCAGTAGTTCCCATACAAGTCTGCTTTAGCGAAAGGACTCCCTCCGTGTATGAATCGGAGTAACGGAGAATTATTCCCGTCAGCGTCTTTCCGGATAGCAGCTGGATAGTTTTTTTAGTAGTCAACAAACCAAACGGAACTGAGAACTTGCCACACCATACCAGATTTTTCATCTCTGAAGTGAAGTCGCGAATTTTCTCCGATTGGACTGTGCCGGCAAGATATTTGTTGGCAATTTGTTGATCTCGTTTTGTCCCCTTTGCATGAGCTATACTATCATCGCCAAATGGGATATTATTAAAGTCTTTCCCGTAATGATTGGCATCTGATGAGAAAAGAAAGAAGATATCTTTTCCGGGAACGAGTTCATTTCTCTTGATATAGGTGGCTAAAATTTCAGATACGTTTTTCGAGACTTCATCCATTCGTTCGAACGGCATTGCAGTTACCATTATCGGTGTGATACGAATATCGGGATTGAAATACTGAAGCCACGGGATCATCGCTTCTATGGAATGTTCAAGCTTGTGCGCCTGATTATTCACACGATAGTACTGAGTATCAAGTTTGCTTCTGAGAAAATCTCGTAACGGTGAAATTGCAACAGTATGGCCGCAACCCGCCCATGTTTTATATTCATCAAGAAGAAGGATATTCTGTGGATCGCCGATTTCCTTCCGTACTGTTGCATGAGTAACACCAAAGATGACAACTTCTTTTGGTTTTAAGGATCGGAAAAGCGGATAATAAACACTTGCAGCATAAAGGAAATCATCATGGGGAGAAATCCCGGCAATAAATGATTGTTGTGGAACTGATCCCTTTTGCTCTGTTTCTAAATAAGTGATGAGCCGCTTCATCTGTTCCGCATTCCAGCAATAACCAATACTATCACGCACCGGCCGGACTTCCTGAGCAACAAGACATGACAAGGAACAGCAAATCAGAACAGCAATGAATAGAGTCTTCATCGTATACACTCCTACCAAAGGGACATAATGGAACATGAGAATGATAACAAAAAAAAAACCGTCATCAAAGATGACGGCATCGAAAATAAAGACTAGTCATTAAAGTATTCTCTCTTATTTACAAATATCGTACAATGGCATTTCCAATATTTCCCGGCTATTTTCTTTTCAATCGTGGCAACATCAAGAGTGCAACAATCACAATCAACATTGCCCCTGTTGCATATGTCGCCCAAGGATTAGCAATGCGGGACTCAACAACCATTGTATAATCTTCCAGCGTGATCACCTCATCGTCAAATTTCCATGTTACCGTGTTCCCTTCCACGGCACGAGCATTAGTGCTTAAAATAATACCGGGCATCGAAACTTCATTGATGTAATCTCCTGAATCACCGATCCTGAGCTTCTTTGTTAATGACTCTGCAATACCATTAAAACATCGAATCAAAGCATTGCCGCGTTTAATCCCCAGTATCGTTTCAAGTGGTTTCGTTAGGTCTTTACCTCTGAAGGAATCCTCCATAATCTTTCGCAAAGCCTGTTTCTTCGTGGCAAAAATACTTACCGGCAATGACGGATTATGAAAACTCTGCACCGAATCGATTAATTGAGCATAGAACTCTTCGTACATATTTTCGAATATGAATTCATCAAGTTTGCGTTTCAATACCCGACTTGTATCCCCTTTTTTGTAGTTTGCGTACTCTTCCTGGCTTAAAAAAGACGTAAGCGGAATTCTCTGGAACGGGGAAAACCATTTGTAAGTTTCTTGATATGTAAAATACGTAAAGAACCAACGAAACTTCTTTTCGAACTTAATCTCGATTGGAATCTTTCCCTGTTTCCCATATTCGGTATTCAATTGATTGACATTGTCAAATGTTTTTTGAGCGATATAGGAGTTTTGCGTATCTCCCTCTAATTTCTCAAATCGAATCTTCCAACTTGTATCGGTCGGGAAAGGAAAAGATACGTCATTAAGATCTGTCGACTTTGTTGCCTCTTTCACAAATACTATCCGTTCGCATGAACCGTCGCTATTAATCTTCGTTCTGGTTTTTAATTCTTTTTTGCAGCCGGGCACAATAATCGCCAATACAATAAATAGAGCGAACGTACGAAGCACAGCAATCTTCATGGCTGTTTGTCCTTTCGGATAAATGGTTCCAATACTTTCCTGAGTTCCTTAATGTCATGGCGAAGGACGTGAATTCCTTCGGCGTTCCTAGTTACGCGTAATTCTGCTGTATCGTTAGTTAAAAAATTGTTCCGCAGTTTATCCAATCTAGTACGTACCGGTTCATCTAAGTTCCGATATTCCGCCATCAAAATTTGCGCATCTTTCGTGTTCATGAACCTTAGCTCATCGGTGAGTTCTTCAGAAGAAAACTTTTCTTGCGCAAATTTATACACATTGTTTACGAGACGTACAATGTTTGTTTCCCCAGCAAATGCGTTCGCCTCTCTCAGCAAATTCCTCTGTTCTCTTCCAAGTTTATGTTCGAGCAAAACGATGGATTTTGTATCGTTATATTCCATCAATAAATAGCTCATTCCACACAAGAGGATTATAGCGCTACATGCGAATCGGACGGCTTTCATGCTGAATACGTTAATCAAACTATCGAGAAATTTATTTGCATTGACATCCGCCATTGGTCTCTCGGTGCGAACAATTGCAGCGATAATGGATTCTGTCAATACGTGCTCGTTTCGGATGCGAGGAGTTGCATCCTTAAGGCGGGCAAGTATCCGATCTGCTTTCGATATTTCCTGAAAAATCGCCTTACAAACTTCGCAATCAGCAAGATGCTTCCTTAGGAATTCTCTTTCAGCCGGATTGAAGTCTTTGATTCTTACCGAATAAAGAAGCTGCTGTAGTTCTTTGCACGTCATATGCTTACCTCTAACTTTGCTAATTTCTTTTTGATGTTTTGTCTTGCGAAGAAAAGATTTGTCTTTATCGCAGAGTCGGACATGCCGGTAACGACAGCAACCTCTTCAACAGTCAAATCTTGAATATCTCTTAGTAGAAAAATCATTCGCTGTTTTTCAGATAATCCATCGGCAATAAATTTGATCAACGCCACCGTTTCTTTGTTGGTTAAATCCCGTTCTATATCGATATTTTCGATGCAATCGTCTTTAAAGGAATTGCCATTCAATCTCGCAAAGACACTTATTCTCCTCTTATTGGACTTAGCTTTGTCATAGCAAAGATTGACAATGATCTTGTACATCCACGTTGTGAACTTCATTTTCGGATCGAAATCTTGTAGGTGATTCCAGATCCTGATAAAACTTTCCTGCACAATATCTTCAGCGTCATCTTCATCGTATAAGAACCTGAAAGCAACAGCGTATGCGTATGATTGATGATATTTGACGATTTTTTCAAAAGCTGTTACATCACCCTTTTGGGCATCTTCAATGAGTTTCTCAAGTGATTCAGCTGGTTTTTTATTTTGCATTCGAAGGTGTCTTTGTTCATGCAATGATACGACACAAGAAGATAAAGGTTAAAAGGAAAGGAAGCTATTTAACGAATCAGGACAAATTTCAAATATATCTAAGATGACTGCTATTGAATTTAATCTTTGAAGAAGGACATAGTGATAACAAAAAAGCCGTCATCAAAGATGACGGCTAAAGTTGAAATCACTTGGGAACTACCTCACCACATATTCATTTTACCTTTTGAGAGGTAAATTCATATCCATTTTGGCTGCCACTCATGATGTAATCATTTGTCTTTTCATCTTTTTTAAAGGAAAGAAAAACATTTGCTTCTTTGATATAGAATTCGCTATCCGATGTTGCATGCATTTCAGCAGAAAATTGATCATTCGGCCCCTGTGCTACCTTTAGAATATTGTCTGCCAGGAATACTTTTAATAGCGGACCTCCATTGATTTGATATGTTCCGACGCAGGATTTCATAAGTTCGACAGAGGGTTTGACAACACTGACAATCGATGTAGTTAAATCGTTGTTCACAACCGTGTAAGCGCATTTCGAGCGTAATTCCTCGTCGCCTTCATTTATAAATGCATCGTCCATTTTCCAATTTTCGCTGAAGAATCCTGACGCGATCATAATTTTTTCATCCTTTGCACCAGCTGAGAGATTGGGAATTTTTCCATCGGCGATATAGTAGTCGTATTGGAAAAGATTCCTTTGATTAGGATCGAAAAAGGAAAGACCGGAGCCAGAAGTTGCCGCGATAATGTTCAGATATCTTTCATTATTGTATGGATTTGGATAAATAGCATCAAGTACTGCATTGCTGGCATTAAATGACTTTCCATCGACGATGATTTCTTTAGATTTGATCTGGAAAGGAATTTTTTCGAAGACCAGCTTCGATACTTTATTATCCTCAGGTCCTCCTAGAAGGAACAGTGAATACTTTTTCATATCAGCTTCGGTCACGTCAACATCATTTTTCACGCGAGGTTCATATTTTTGAAATCCTCTCCAACCATTCACGATCGTTTCGGCTTTTTGTCGAATAACTTTGTTCATCACAGAATCGTTTGATATCGTTCCGAGAACAACTAAGAAAGGAGTGTTTTGGAAGTCAGAGATCGGACCTGCGATGTGAGGAGTCTTTTTTATTGAAAGTGGTCGGTATTCTTCATCTTTCAGATCAATCCTGTCCGACTTGAGATTGTTTACTGCTGTGCTTTTACCGTTCCAGAATATTTTTATCGGCTTATCATAGTCAATCTGGGTCTTATCAGGAGTCAGCGATAATTCATAGACGTTTTTTGAGTCGACGCGTATGATATTACCTTCAAGAGCCTCTGCATCTACTACCATAAATTCATACGGACTTTTCTTCTGTGTAACTTTTACCCAGTATGCAGACGCTGTTTGTAAATCTGCAGCTCTTACGCGCACTTGCCGCGGGGCGATATTTCTTTTATGTTGCAACAACCACGGAATTGTCTGATCCCACAGACCCAATTCCTCGTGCCCTTTTCCGGGGACTTCAATATAACGAACATCATAATCCCATCGTTGGAGCATTCTTACCAAATAACGAGAAAGATTCACATTCACACTTTGATCTTGATCGCCATGAGAAACAAGTATTGGCATCCCCAAAAGGGATTCCAATTGAGCTGTTGAACTTGATTTATCATTAAGAAATACTTCCCAGTTACTTAGTTTTGCAAGATTCTCTTTTGAGAATGTGACATGGTAATCGCCACCGCCATAAATCGGTGCTATTGCTGCAAACAGTTCCGGATGCCGTGTGGCAACATTCCAAGTTCCAAATCCGCCCATCGAAGAACCGACAAGATAAACCCTGTCATCATCGATGTTGAACTTCTGTTTTGCCATCTCAATACATTTAAGAACATCTTGATCCCCGATTCCTAAATATTGTGTGTTTCCTCGACCATGCGGTTCAATAAAAATAACACCGTATTTGTCACTTGAGGGATCATGTCGTTTATCTGCACTCCACCAATTCACATACTCGGGATTGTCTTGATTATACCCGTGCAAATAGACAACGAGCGGCCATTTTTTTGTGGGATCATAATTGAGAGGTAAATAACTTCTACAAAACTGCGGTGTGTTATCAATATTGTCGATATATGCTAGACGGACAAAACCACCGGCACGAATTTGTTTGTTCACTTTGATTTCAGCAAACTCTATTAACGGCGAATGCAGCGAAGCGAGTTTTGAAGAATCCGGATTTTGGAGGTTATTACCCAACCGATTGAGGACCATATCTGCCAACATTCTATGGGTAGATGCCTCCGGAGTCCGAACATCTTTTCCCGGAGCGCTGTTAACAAGCTCTCGTGCCGTAGCTAAAATATCTCCTTTATACCAAGTGATATATTTGCAGAACGACATCCCCTTGATGTCTTTATAAATAAATCTGAATTCGTATACTCCATCCGGCCAATCTTTATAATTGAGAACGATTTCTTCGGCACAGTTAAATGTCTTCACTTCAACTGTTTTTCCACCAGTTGTATACACTTCCATATGAACCGTTTGCTTTAACAAAGTCTGATCCAGATTCCCTTTGGAAATAATTGTTACTGTGTGGTCCTTTGGATTGCCTTGAACCAATGAAAATATCATGGTGCCCGTAATGATATTGAGCTCGTTTGGATTTTCGATCATCCGCACTGCAAACCCCCAGCCACCTTTGCCCTGCTGGATTTTCAGTAGCAAGCGATTCTCACCCGCGTTCATATCCAACACTAGTCCATCTTCGTCCAATGTGAGAGCCCGGAGCATAACAACACGATGAACCATTTTTCCGTTGAGCCAAACCTTTACTCCGTCATCACTACCTAAGGTAAGATATACTTTTCCAGCTTCTTTTCGGTTGATTGTCGTATAGGCATACGCGATAACATCTTCTGTTTTACTTCCCTGGAAAAACTTTTGCAAATCAACTATATCTTTGCATTTTACGGGTGCCCATTTCATTTCACTTCCCGATACTTTTATCACTTGTCCTTCGACCGGCCTGAGAGATGCTTCTCCTCCGCTCTCAGCAAGAAAATCCTTATCGATTTCGTCCATGGAATTTATCGGGATCGATCCAAGCACAAGCCAATTCTGCAGGAATACCGATCTGTCGGGTTTCCATGGATTACGCATTGTCTCTTCCAAATTCTTTTCATCGAGTACATTCGGTTGAGAAATAACAATACTTGTCGTGAGAAGAAATGAGCAAAAAATCAGAAGTGCATAAAAAAGATGAACATTGTGTTTGGATACAAGCTTCATGGAATCCTCCAAGAATAGAAGTTTGAAAAGGGTCGACATAATGCTCTTACGAAAATAAACCAGCATAAGTTGCATAGTTATACATATTTATGTCCAAGAGAGTTAAAAACCAACCGCCGATGAATTCTTTTTTGGGGTTTCTTCTCGATTAATGTTCCAATCACGTATTTGATATGATAACAAAAAAAAGCCGTCATCAAAGATGACGGCTATGGCTAAACCTTTGCAGACATTCTTATGCTTATTTTGCAGATATCTTACTGATCGCAATGTCACTGTCCGAAGTTTCAAGTGTAATAGTCGGACCACCGCCATTCAAAGTATACTCGGCATATATAGAATCACCCTCTTCGTTTTTCTCATACTTATCGGCCTTAAAGTCGGAATGGATTGAGCACTTTTTATGATGCCGTCCCCATCCATGCCCATCGTTGATCGTTGCCTTCACGATTGCTTTTGCGTTCTCAGGAAGAGAGAATTGAATTTCACCTCCACCTGTTCTGATTTGACTGTTACCGCTGCTACCTGGATTCAATTCGCATTGAATACTTCCTCCTCCTGTTGATACGTCAACTACTCCAGTAATGTCTTCCATCTCTACACTGCCGCCCCCGGTTTTAACTTTTGCCCCATACTTTGCTCCGAGAACGGTTACGCCACCTCCACCAGTTGAAAGCTCTATCCATGCGTTTGCATTTTCTACCTTGATGCTTCCGCCGCCCGTCGATGCATCCACTTTCCCGCCGGTTTCCCGCATCGAAATACTGCCGCCTCCGGTCTTTGCATTTATGATTCCGGTGATATGTCCTGTTGCAATGCTTCCGCCGCCTGTTTGCATTTCGGCATCGCCTTCAATGATGTTCAAATGAATACTGCCGCCTCCGGTTTCGACATCGACCTTACCGATAATATGATCTATCTCGATACTGCCTCCCCCTGACTCTGCCTTGAAATCCCCGGTAAGCACATCTCTTTGTTTTATACTTCCTCTGGTCGTCTGAATATCAACATTGAATTTTGATGGAACCGTAATATTAAATTTCAAATGATCAGAATGGGAACGTCTATCCTTATATTTCACTGTAACATTATTACCGGATTGACTCATCACAAGGCGATCAGGATGCCGTTCATCGATTCCCTCTGCCTCGACGAGAACTTCATCTTTAGACCAGGATTCAATTCGTACAGCTCCTGGTTCGACATCAACCGTAAGCAAGCCGCCTTTCTGGACTGTAAAAGATTTCGATTGAAAATCAGAGGCTTCGTCAGATTGCTTCTGAGCGATCGAGAGAGATGGTATCACCAAGCTCATCAACAAGAACACAAATAGCTTTTTCATGTACATCCTCCGTGAATAAATTGTTGGATTTTTAATTACTTATATCATCTGATTGTGTTTATCAATAACAATGTAATTCTACTTCAATAACTCTGTTTGCTCGTAATCACATGTCTTTCATTTATGTGCGAAAAGATCAAACACGCGAAGCTTTCCATCCACGAGTGAATTATACGTACGAAGAAAAGAGTGAGGACCTTTTGAAATTGTTTCTACCAGCGCATCTCTTCCTAACTTTTCATCTATAGTCTTGGACATAGAACATCCTACGACATAGTACGCCCTATCCGTTGAACCGACCTGCCATAGAGTATCCTTTAATTCTTTTTCTCCCAGCGTTAATGCTTTTTTAAAAAGATCGTTTATTGTACTAAGTAATGCACTTAATTCTTTATGGTTTTCAAATAATTTATAATCATCTTTTAACATATCGGTCCGGCAATGAGGAAATTCTTTTAACGCTTTGTACCCAACATACGTGGCCATTCCTTCATTCTGGAGGTCATTATAAATCTGATAAATCACAGAATCTTGGAAACTACTTTCAATTCTCTTTGGCTTGCATTTGTTGAACCCTTGATGGAACATTTCATGAATAATCAAATTGTCTTTATCTGCATTAGCGCCATAAATTACAATACTGTTTCCCGATTGAAAACCGGAAGCCATAATAGCAGTTGTAAAATAGATTGTAGTGCTTATAGCGGGACAGTTTTTAGGTAGAAATGAACAAATGTAAGGAATAGCTTTTTCGTTAAATTCTTCTTCTTTTTTTATCATAGATTTTGCTGCAACAAGCTGGGTATTCTTCACCCTTTCTCCGATAGATTGATTCTTGAAACCTTGCAACCATCCTTTCCAGTGTTCCATCGGGATAGGAAACGAAATCCTTTGATGCCAAAGTTTAACAAGCCGGTATGCTGAATCACTTTCCCAAAATGAATTTGGATTGGCAAGCACATCTTCCGGATGTAAAATAATTTTCTCGATCGACGAATCATCGAATTGGATTTTTGACTGGAGACAGGAACATTTTAATTTATTTTCTTTATTCACTTGGACGAGTTGCTGCGATTTTAATGGCAAGGAACTAAACAGATAAATTTGAAAAGTCGTGAATAAGATTAATACTATATTTTCCATTTTTTGATTATTTCTGATTAGTATGAATGCAAGTTAGTGCTAATATTTCTAATGCCGCAGCTTATGAATCTCGATATTCGAATTCGATGTACTCAGTTCTACCAACTCACCGCCGCTGTTCTTACTTTTTCTTGAATCTGAATTCCAAAAATTCAAGGTTAACAACCTTACCAGAATCATCTGTACTAAATCGAAACATGGGATTTTTTTCCGGATCGACCGCAAAACAGAACCGATGCAACCCTACCGGCAGGATGGCTGCATTAAATTGAGGTTTCTCTACCAAGGAAAAACACAGCGTATCATCTCTGACCTGTACATCTGCATGAGCATAATCTCCGGGAACGGTATATCGACCAGAATATTTTTGAAGGTCTACGTTTCGGGGATTAAACGCCGGTTCAGTTTTCTTCGCCTCCAAAATTGGAATAAACTTTTCAATGATGATCCTTGTCAAATCCTTGTCCGGACCTAGATATCCTTGAGGATAATTGCAGTTCGTCATGGCAACAACACCCAATTTCAAATCTGGTAAAATCTCAACTTTTGATCCAAAGCCCCAATGTCCGCCGCCATGGCCCATGACCTGATGACCTTCATATTCGTACACTGCCCACCCTATGCCATAGGTATCGTGCGATTCTGGACTGCGCATTGTTTGCGGAGTGTGCATAAATCTCAATCCATCGCCGCTCAGGATTTTTTGATCATTGTTGGATTGATCTCGAAACTGAAAAGAAATAAAACGAGCAATATCTTCCGGTGTCGAGTACAAACCGCCTGAATATTTGAGAATTGATAAATCCCAATCCGGAGCACGATAACGTTGAAAATCCGGCTCAAGATACGTATATCCCACTGCAAAACGATTCTGCTGTTCATCATTGAGACTGAAATCTGAATTCCTCATATCAAGCGGATCGAGTATGTTGGATTTGATATATTTCTCAAAAGGTTCATGTGCTGCATTTTCGAGAGCAATGCCGAGCAGTTGAAAACCAAAATTCGAATAGTGAGGATACATATTGGGTGTGTACTCTATCTCAACTTTATCCAATGTTGAGAGCAGATCGTTTTTCATAACACCCCAGACGATCTTTTCCTTTCCTTTTGAAACGACCCATTCGAAATTTGAGAAGTAATGCCAGAAACCCTGCGCTGCATCTACATGCAATCCTGATGTATGCGTCGCGAGCTGGCGCAAAGTCGTTGGACCGGTGTTTGGTAAATATTTCGGTTTATATGCAGGAATATATTTGATCAGGGGATCATTTAAATTCACTTTCCCTCGTTCAGCAAGCTGCATGAGCATCGTCGCGTTAAACAGCTTTGTCATTGAAGCAACCCGATAGATCGTATTTGTCGTCGCCGGTATCTTTTTGTCGACGTCTGCATATCCGAATGCCTGTGAATAAATTATTTTTTGATCAAGCACAATGGCTATTGAAAGACTCGGCCATCCGCGCTGCTGCATCAGCAACTTGCAAGTTTCCGGCAATGTTCGCAGCAATGAATCGAGTGAGCTTTGAGCAAAAACAGGAGTATGTATTGCGATGATAAAAAGAATTGCATGGAGTAGAATTATGGCGCCTTGCCTCATATAATTTCCTTTTTTATTTTGATTGGAAACATTATAACAACGCAATGCCACAAACAAGTATCAGCGACATAATTTATAAATCTCGATATTCGAATTTGAAGTACTGAGTTCAATATCATCTATATAGCAAGCTTCAAATCGATATATGCCATCATGGTCAATGACACCTACTTTGAAACTATTAGTTCAGGTGTTGAACTAACAATTACCTCAGCAGGTGAAAAGACTAAAGATGATGCTCTAGCTTCAGGATGAGCTCTTAGATAGTTTTCAACTATCCTCCATCCAATTGAATATCCAGTCCATCCTGGAATCGGATCATCTCCTGTCCTGCCAAACATCCATGGATTGAAATACTTCTTGTTAAATTCCGTTGTCCACGATTCATGCTTTATACGCAATAATGGTTTTACCCGAATCATGTTTTGCTTGATTTGTTCTTCTGTGAGCGCACTACTCCATGGGGTTTGCTCGCAATTGAGGACTTCAACCATAAAATGGTCGGCAAGCCCTTCATTAATCATACATTCAAGTAACGTCAACTGAAATTGAAGCATACGGATACGGCATACATGGTGAAACTCGTGAACCAAAGAACGCAGAATAAACTCTACCCTAAAGTTCGGATGTTTTGGATCGTAATATAACTCTATCGTCTCTACCCTATGTTGGTCAGTAGAGACACTAGTTGTCCTCCCACCCACACCCCATACAGGTAAGATATATTTGCTACTTATAACTAAGTTGATCGTTGCACTATCCGCAGGTACCAACTTTTGTATCCGTGGCAAGATGTTACGTATTCCATCTACAATCTCAATTGAAACAGTATCGGTTAAGTCTATCTTTGCGTCTAAAACCAATTTGCAACCTTGAGAAAGTTCGATAATCTTAGGCGGTATCGTGTCCAGTTTACTATCTTGACCATGTACTACATTATTAATGCCATCACACAAAATAAGTATAAGTAAATACTGTACGAGAACATTAAATTTATGATTCACTTTCTCCTTTTCCCTTCAATTTACTTTACTTTCGATTTATGCTATCATCAAATGTGTCCTAACATTTTTAATGACGCAGCTTGTGAATTTCGATATTTGAATTTGATGTGCTCAGTTCAACCAACTCGCCGCCGCCGTTTAATTTATAGACCGCACGGATTTCACCGGCTTCTTCATCTGTTTCATATGTTTCTTTGGGAAATTCAGATTTCACAACATAACGGCTTTTTTTCCAGCCCCATCCATCGAGACGTATAGTAGCTTCAATCGTTGCCTTAGAATTTTCATCAATATAGAGCCGCACATCTCCGCCAGCGGACGCAAGCCTGCTTCCACCTTTGCCACCAGGAATAAGTTCTGCTTCAACCTCACCACCTGCTGTCTTTGCATCAATCGAACCGGTGATGTTCTGCAATTTTACATCGCCGCCAGATGTTCTCGCGCTTACCTTACCACTTGCACCCCTGAGCTCGATATCGCCACCCGCCGTACTGAGTGTTGCTTTACCTGAGACTTTACCGACATTTACATCGCCGCCAGAAGTAGAAACGCGCGCTTCGCCGCCAACATCACCAATAACGATGTCGCCGCCGGCTGTTTTTGCGTCAAGAGTTTTTGACACAGTCTCAACCCGAATATTGCCGCCCGATGTGTTGACATAAAGTGAGCCATTGACGCTTCCAACATGTATATCACCACCGGAGGTTTTAAGATGCCCTTCTCCTTCAAGCTTATCAGTAGTAATGTCTCCACCAGATGTCGTTACATTTATAGGACCGCTAAACACGTTGCCAAGTTTGATATCACCACCCGAAGTCGATCCATCTATCTTTCCAGTAAGTCCGCCCTTTACTTCTAAATCCCCTCCTGATGTATTGAGATCGAGGTTGAATTGCGATGGCACATTTACATTGAAGCGGGCATGCCCGGATCCATCGCCCCATCGTGTTCGATATGATATGTGTACAACATTTCCACTTTGCGACATCTTCACTTGACTGATGTCTTCATCATCAAGACCTTCTACATTCACGTATACTTCATTCTTTTCCCATGTTGAAATTCGAATATCTCCGACGCTCGTTGATATTTCGACAGTACCTCCTTTGCTAACGTTAAAGGATTTCGATCTCGTGCCTTCTTCGCTTGCCAAGGCAAGTGTTATCGCGAATGAAGCCGCGATAGTGGCAATGAGTATTCGAGTAAGAATTTTCATTGTTGTACCTCCTGCAAAGCTAACTTTGCTCTGATTCTGATATAATTGTTGTCGTCCGATTGAGCTTTGTTCTTAAACATATCAAGAATCTCACGGTTCACCGGCTGGTTTTCATATTTAGATAAGTCTAACGAATTAATAACTGTAATCTTCAAACCTGTATTTGTTTCATTCGCTAAAACGCTAAGGAATGCACGTACGATGATAGGATCCGGCAAATAATTCTTAAGCACATTGAGAGCTTCCTTTCGCACACCAAGATTTCGATCATGCAGCAGTGCAGTGATCAAGGCGGCTTTTACTTCAGTATCAAGTACTGGAGCACCGGCTTGCTTTTGTTCAGTCTGCGTGCCGATCATATTTACAGCACGAAGCCGGACGCCCGCGTTCTGATCGCTTACAAGTGCCCGAGCCAATACCTTCTGCACATTCTCATCATTGACATTGCCGCGAATACGCACCGGCGTGATCGTTTCAAATGTGAACTCCACATCTCCATTTTGTGTGTTACGATCTATAAAGCGAATATTCGTTATCTGAGATTCTCCCGCTTCCATCGCAGACGAAGCAAATGCCGCCTGTCGCAGTGGTAAGTTTTTTTCGGATGGCGTTTTAAAAACGAAATACCCAACAAGGATTCCCATTACGAGTGTTGCAACTCCGCCCAACGCTACTTGAAGCGGTGGAGTGAGAAATCCATCGAGTATACCCTTTAATTTCGTCCACAATGATTTTTGCTCAGCATCGGTTTGAATTCGCAAACGCAGGTTTCTTCGCGCATCCTGCAATAGCGACTCCTGTATAGCTATCGGTCGATGATGTGCCAACGTTGCATGCATTTCTTTCAATTCATTTAACTCAACTCGACAGCGTTCGCATGTTGTAAGATGATTATCGAGAACTGTTTGTTCTTGTTCACTCAACTCATTATATAAGGAAAGCTGGAGCCATTCCTCAAACTGTTTATGTTTCATATACTATTCCTCGCTTTTTCTTCAATTCGCAAAATCCTTCAATTGCTTTCTCAAACGTGCCGTCGCTTCAAATAAATACTTCTTTACAGTTCCGTCGCTGCATTTCATCATTTCGGCAATCTCTTTCAATTTGTAACCGTCGTAATGTTTAAGCGAAAAAACCATCCTCTGGCGCGGTGAGAGAGTCTTCAATGCTTGCCCCACTCTTATCGAAATCTCTGCATCGTGCGTTTGTTGATCAGTTGTCGTATTGTCGGACAGCGTGTCTTTTAACGCATGCGACTGACCGTCTTCATCGTTTACATTCTGATCGAGTGATGTATGGGAATGTCTTCGCCCGCGCATCCGATGGCTTAAGCAAACATTCGTCGTAATCCGAAAGAGCCAAGTTGAGAACTCACTCTTATATTGGAATTTTGGCAAACCTTTATAGACTCGGAGGAATACCTCTTGATAGATATCCTTTGCATCGTCGGAGCAGCTTACATATCCTGCCGCAATGGTCAAAACTCGTTTATCATATCGCTGCACAAGCTGTTCGAATGCGTCCATATTTCCACGCTGGGTTTGCATAATTAATTCAGTGTCGTTGGATGCCATACGCTCGCAATTCCTTTGTTCGTCAGACATACAATTAGACCTTTATTCTGTGAAAAGGTTGGGGCTTCAATGCAAGATAGTGAGTGATGGGGCTTCATTCAAGCCTACAATACACGTGCCTGGAACTGCTTGCTTCCATCCTTATGCCTTGATATATTCTAAAAGAGACATTTTTCACTCTGATATTAAAGACATTTCATTACAGAATTTCAATGGAAATCATCTATAACCTGTTCATTCTGTCCGTTCTCTTTCTTATTCAGGCAACATTTGTTCTTCTCGTTGCTGGACCGCTCATTCTTTTAAAACCCATTCGACGTAAGAAGGATTGGTATGCTCGCTTCACCAATCTACTGGAACCGAAAGATGCCGGACTTCCTCAAGAGAATGTAACCGTAGAGACATTCGATGGATTGAAATTAAACTGCTGGTTCGTACGTCAAAAGAAAAAAGCACGCGGCACTATCATATATCTGCACGGCGTTGGTGATTGTAAAATCGCCGGTGTAAACTTTGCCCGATCTCTGTACGATAAGGGATTCAATATATTTCTCTATGATTCGCGTCAGCATGGTGAAAGCGAAGGATACTATTGCACCTACGGCTTTTATGAAAAGCTTGATGTTTCGGCAGTGATTTCGTACTTGAAGTCAAGAAAAAACATGAAGATTGGTAAGATTGGCGTCTTCGGAACATCAATGGGTGGTGCAGTAGCAATTCAGGCCGCCGCTAATGATCCTCGGATTGCTTGCGTTATTTCAGAAGGAAGCTACACAACTTTACGAGTTGTTTTCGTGGATTACCAGAAGCGCATAATCAAACTGCCATGGCATTTCTTGCGGAACATCGCGCTAGTACAATCCCAAAAAATGGCGAACTTCAAAGCGCGACTTGTCGCACCAGTTGCAGATATTAAACGCGTGCATGTACCGATTTTAATTGTTCATGGAAAAAATGATTCGTTCATTAAATCTGATTACTCAAAGTTGTTATATGACGCCGCCAACGAACCAAAGCGTCTTCTGCTCATCGATGGTGCCGAACATAACAATGTGTGGGAAGTTGGCGGTGTAACGTACGAAAAATCCATAGCCTTGTTTTTTGAAGAACATTTAAAATAGAATAGTGTCCTTGGAAGATAGTAGAGTTATGCTCGCTTCCAGGTACTCATATGCTCCTCTTTTTAATTTACCTTTTGTGCAAAAGCGCTACATTTTCGATATGGAATGTATGCGGAAACATATCCACTGGCTGAAGTTTGATCAATTGATATTTTTCAGCGCAGAGCAATTCCACATCGCGTGCTTGCGTTGCAGGATTGCAGCTGACATAAACGATGCGTTCTGGCGCCAGTCCAAGAATTTCTTCTACAACTTTGGGATGCATACCGTTGCGCGGTGGGTCGATGATGAGCACATCCGGTTTCGGGTGAGATGACATCCACGATATATCTTTAGTCAACCGGTCTTTTAAATCTCCAAGTAGAAAATGGCAGTTTGTTATATTATTCGACTGTGCATTCTTTTCTGCATCATGGATAGCGCTTTCCACAGACTCTATTCCAACCACTTCTTTCACAAGATCAGAAATAAAGATAGCGATAGAACCTGTTCCAGAATAGAGATCAAACACAACATCCGTCGACTTGAACTCACCAAATTCTTTCACCACACCATAGAGTTTCTCTGCCTGCGCGACATTGGTTTGAAAGAATGAACTTGCTGAAACAGAAAAATTATGATCACCCAATCGCTCATGAATCCAGCCATTGCCGAGATAGACATTCTCTGTTTCCCCAAATGCAATTTGTGCTTTCTTGCTGTTAATCGTGTTCACCACAGTTGTCACTTGTTCAACATTCCCTTTCAACTCTACTGCATATTGTTTCATCACATCCGGCCGATGTTCGAATGTCACTAAATTTGCCATCACTTCTTTTGTCTTTTTGCTCTCGCGAATAACGAGGAAGCGGAGATAACCACTGTTGCGGTCCGAATCATACACGTTAAGATGGTTCCGATGGGCAAAGTCACGCGTAAAATTCAAAATCTGATTGGAAACGACGGACTGCAAGTGACATTCATCAATGTCCAGAACCTTATCGTAGCGCTGCGGAACATGCAAGCCCAGAAAAATAGGCGATGGTGAATCGACGATTGACGAAATATTTTCTAACGATATTTCATTAGAAGATTTATCTTTTTCCAATCTTATCGGTGGAGATGTCAGCCATTGTTTCTCGGCAAACGAATATTCCATTTTACCACGATAGAAATATATTTCATCCGCACCAACAATAGGAAGAACATTGAGATTGGAAAATCCACCGATGCGCTCGAATGAATCAACTACCTGCTGTTGTTTAAACCGAAGCTGTGCTTGATAATCTACATGCTGCCATTTGCATCCACCGCAAACACCAAAGTACTTACAGCGGGGCTCCACGCGCAATGGCGATGGACGCTCAACAAGGACAACTTTAGCCTCTGCAAAACTCTTCTTGATTTTCAACAGCTTAGCTAAAACGAGATCACCGGGTACGGCATTCTCAACAAATACTACCAATCCTTCATGGCGAGCAACGGCTTTACCCTCGAATGCCGCGGTTGTAATTTCAAGTTGTACCTCGTCACCTCGTTTTAGCATAGTTTCCTTTTAAACAGAAACACGCTGCACGTGTTACATTTGCAGGCTTCCAGCTCCTCGAATGCAGCATCAGTAATCTCAAGTTGTATCTCATCACCGCGTTTCAGCATATTGTCCTTTTAAACAGTAACACGCTGCGCGTGTTACAATGACAGGCTTCCAGCTCCTCGAATGCTGCATCCGTAATTTCAAGTTGAAGTTCATCGCCGCGATGTAATTCGCTCATTATAAATTCCGTTTCTTACAGAAATATAAAAAAACCTCCGGACATTGCCGGAGGTTGTCTCAAATACTCTGCGCCAGAGGCGCATCCGCCTTTGGCGGAAAAGACTTTACTATTTCATTACACTCCACGTGCTGCCTTCAACAATGTTTCTACTTTTTCTGGCGTTTCTGCTTCAGCATAGAATCTAATCAGCGGTTCCGTTCCAGATGCGCGTACCAGCACCCAGCCGTTCTCGACAAAGAGTTTGAAGCCGTCTTTGGTTTCGATTCGCTGGATTGGGAATCCTGCAATCTGCTTCGGGCCTTTTTTATAGAACGCCATGATGCGATTCTTTTCCTTCTCGGTAAGATGGGCATCATTCCGATCGAAGTAATACCAGCCAAATTCATTCATAAGTTCGGAGACCAGTTCGCTTAATTTCTTTTTCTGTGTGGCCATGATTTCTGCAAGCAGAAGACCGATATACGTACCGTCACGCTCCGGAAGATGTCCTTTGACAGCAATCCCGCCGCTTTCTTCTGCTGCAATAAGGATATCTCCTTCTACCATGAGCCGACAGAGATACTTGAAACCAACGGGTGTTTCATGCAGAACCAAGCCATATTTCTTGCACATCTTGTCGATAATTTGACTAACGGAAAATGATTTCGCTACTTCGCCAGTCATCTTTTTCTCTTCAATAAAATATTTAAGGAGAAGCGCAAAGATACGGTGTGAATCAACGAAGTTTCCTTTCTCATCGAATGCACCGATGCGGTCTGCGTCGCCGTCAGTTGCAATACCGATGTCGCAACCGTTCTTTACAATTGCTTCAATCAATCCGGGAGTATTCTGAGGTAAAGGCTCAGGATGACTTCCGTCGAACGACGGATTGAAATCGCCGCGAATCGAAATCTTCAACGGAAGAATTTGATCCATCACACCCTGACCCGCACCGTGCATTGCGTCATAAGCAATCTTGATTCCTGCTGATTTAATGAGATCAATATTGATCTTACTCTTGATATCTTCGATATATACAGAAGTGAAGTCGATCTTCTTGATAACGCCTTTCTCAACTAACTCTGTAAAGGATTTCTTACATACTACTTTCGACTTAATAACTTTCTTAAGTTCCTTCTCCACCTTTTGAATAGTCTCGGGAAAAGCTGGACCGCCAAAGTCACCTTTGATCTTGAAGCCGTTGTATTTTGCCGGATTGTGACTTGCTGTAATAACCACACCGCCGGCAGCATTCAATTTCTTTGTCAGCAATGAGACCATCGGCGTTGAAGAAATTTTATCGGAAAGAATAACCTTAATACCGCGATTGCCCAGCACTTCGGCAACTTTTTCGGCAAACTCCTGCGAAAGGAAACGTGAATCGTAACCAACCACGATTCCATTTTTAATTTTCTTGTGCCGTTTATAGAAATTCGCTGCCGCCAGTGCAACCTTCGCGATATTTTCAAATGTAAAGTCATCGGCAATAATACCGCGCCAACCGTCTGTTCCAAATTTGATTTTTGGGATCATACATTTCTCCTCAGAATAAAAAAAGCTGGGCGGGAGCAGAACTCCTTCCCAGCTTAAGCACTTCTTTTTCTTATAACTTTGCGTTCACTGCCGACTTGCCGGCGTAGATTGCATTTGTTCCAAGCTCTTCTTCAATGCGCATCAATTGATTGTACTTGGCAATGCGGTCTGTGCGGCTTGCAGAACCGGTCTTGATCATTCCGCAATTTGTTGCAACGGCTATATCTGCAATTGTCGTGTCTTCTGTCTCACCAGAACGATGGCTGATCACGGAAGTGTAACTTGCTCTCTTTGCCATCTCAACGGCATCGAGTGTTTCGGTGAGTGTGCCAATTTGGTTAACTTTGATGAGAATGGAATTCGCAACACCCATCTTGATTCCTTTTGCAAGATACTCAACGTTCGTGACAAACACATCATCGCCGACAAGCTGAATCTTTTTGCCGATTGTATCTGTAAGAAGTTTCCAACCACCCCAATCACCTTCTGCCATTCCGTCTTCCAATGAAGCAATTGGATATTGCTTTACCCAGTTTTCATAGAACTTCACCATTTCTTCTGATGATTTTTCGGATTTATCTGATTTGCTGAAAATATATTTTTTCTTACTTGTATCATAGAATTCGCTTGCCGCCGGATCGAGTGCAATGTAAATTTGTTTGCCCGGCTTGTATCCAGCTTTTGTTATTGCCTCAAGAATAACTTCGATGGCTTCATCATTCGATTTTAAATTTGGTGCAAATCCACCTTCATCACCAACTGCAGTGTTGTATCCTCTCTTCTTCAATACGCCTTTAAGTGTGTGGAAAACTTCTGCACCACTGCGCAACGCCTCGGCA
>Ga0182027_10002188_pt1 | contig 31882 bp, 27 predicted proteins | sample 712E1DmetaG_FD_121300 | JGI IMG/M metagenome (GOLD analysis project Ga0182027, IMG submission 121300) | Permafrost microbial communities from Stordalen Mire, Sweden - 712E1D metaG (Illumina Assembly) | ecosystem: Environmental > Terrestrial > Soil > Wetlands > Permafrost | place: Sweden...
AAGATGAAGGCCTCGGGCCTTATGACGGACATTGACACCGACTACAACCCCGGCATGCCGGAAATTCAGGTCAAGCCCGACCGCGATAAGGCCAACCGCATGGGCGTGACGTCCTTGTCCATCGGCACTACGATCAATGCCATGTTCGGCGGGATCAAGTACGGCAAGTACACGGGACGCGGCAAACGCTACGATGTGCGTGTGCGCCTGGCGGAGGCCGACCGCACGACGCCCAAGGACCTCTCGCGCATCTGGGTCCGCAACAATTACGGCGAAGTGGTTCGCCTGGGAGACGTCGTCACCTACGAGACCAAACCGGCGCTTTTTACCATCACGCGCTACAACCGCCAGCGTTCGATTACGGTCTATGCCAACCCGGCCAAGGGCGCCTCGCAGGATGAGGCGCTGAAGAAAGTGCGAGAAATCGCCAAGCAAGTCTTGCCGGATGAATACAACATCCTGGAGGTGGGTAACGCCCAGCTTTTCAATGAATCGTTCCAGAGCCTGATCTTCGTCCTGATCCTGGGGATATTCGTCGCGTATATGGTTCTTGCGACGCAGTTCAACAGCTTCATCCACCCCGTTACGATCCTCATGGCTCTGCCCTTCAGCATGACCGGAGCCTTCGCGGCCCTGTGGGTGACGGGCAAGAGCTTGAACATCTACAGCATGATCGGCTTAATTCTTCTCATGGGCATCGTGAAGAAGAATTCGATTCTCCTTGTCGACTTCACCAACGAGCGCCGAAAACGCGGACTAGGATTGCGCGAAGCCCTGCTTGAAGCCTGTCCCATCCGGCTGCGGCCGATCATCATGACTTCGGTGGCCACAATCGCCGGTGCCGTCCCGATCGCCTTGGCGCGCGGGGCCGGTTCCGAACTCATGGTCCCGATGGCCGTCACCGTGATCGGCGGCGTGTTCCTCTCGACGCTCCTCACGCTCTTTGTCGTCCCCTGCTTCTACGAGCTCATGAGCCGCTTTGAGAGTCACACCCATGACGCCGAGCTGAAGGAGGCCCTCCAAGAACTGGGCGAACTCCCCGCCGAAAAAGCCGCGAGTTAGCTGTTGCCGTCACCCCGGCGCAAGCCGGGGCCCATTCCAATTTAATTTTCGTCATCCCCGGCGGCCGCTGGCCGGGGACCCACACAATATCACCCTCTCCCCCTTGCGGGGAGAGGCGGTCGCCAGACGTCTGGCGACCGAGGTGAGGGGGAACGTCCGCGCCGCCTCCGTGGCCCGCTCCTTGCAGTATGTTGAGCTCAGCCGAAGGGCCTTTGCCGCCCCCTCCAAACCCCGCGTCGGGATCGTCAGGACAAGGCCTTCGTCTTCGCGTCAGCTGCACTCCGCGAACCACGGAGGCGTCGCACCGGAAGCAGGCGCCACACCTCGCCAAAGGGGAATGGGGACATGGGATTCAATGAAACGTACGAGGCCGGCCTTGTGCTGGCCCGCAATGAGGAAAATCCAAACGCAAGCGTCACACCTCAGCAAAAATACGATCAGGGAATCACGATTGGAATTGTAGGGGGCACCAGTTGGCGCCCCTAGCCATCGAACGAAAACCAGTGACAGAGACGATCAATGAGGAGTGGAGGGGCGCACCGCTGTGCGCCCGCCATCAGGTTAGATAGAATAAATATCAGAGGTGTTCAACAACTGAAACGGTCCAAGAAGGCTCCATACGAATTCCGACCCGATCCTCCTTCTGAGGTGTCTACAAACTGGAGAGAGCAGTTTGATCGACTAGGACGATGGCATAGCCGACTTAGCTCGAGCAATATACAGGAAATATTTGAATCCGTTCACGACCCTGGCTACAAATGGCATTCTGATCTTCTCTTGGCATTCTTTCAAAATTGCTTTCATCTCAAGGACTGGCTCATAGCATCTAAAGTCGTAAAGCAACAGGAAATTAATCAATTTTTCGATGCCAATGTGGAGCTCAAAATTTATAGAGATTTCTGCAATGGTTCCAAGCACTTTCATCTCGATAGTCCCAGCCTGACAGGAAGCCCTCACTACGTAAGACGAGTTAATATGCATGCGGAGCCATTGGAGTTGAGTCCGTCGATGATTGAAGCTGAAGGACACTATTATGAAATTGTTGAACTTGTCAACAGATGCATGTCTCTATGGAAAACCTTCCTCAGAGAACGGCATCTATATTAGACAATGGTGTTCCCCTCAGCCGATACGCCTCAACCCTTAATTGCTTCCTGACATCTCGGGCGCACAGCGGTGCGCCCCTACATTTCAAATGATGCCTATCGTTCCGTTTCGAATCCGCCCTAAATCCCAATCCAGAGGTTGATGGCGTCGTAGAGGACTTCGGGGTGGACCTTCTTGCGCCCCGACGGGCGAGCCTGGGGCTCGCCGTAGGGGCATGCCCCTGCACCCGCAGGGTGGCCGGGGCGCGGGGCGGCGGCGCGCGCAGTGAGTCGGATCAAACCGTGTCTCGAGAGAACATTCACATCGCGCACCACGCTGGGGAAGCTGCGTCCAGCCAGCTTGGCGAGTTCATAGAGGCTCGTGGGGTTCTTTTGCTTGACGACATGAAGCAATTCCAGCCTTTTCGGGGTTAGAAAGTTCCGCGCCGCATCCAGGCTTGTGAAATAGGCCCCCTGTCGCAATTTAAAGGGATTGCGCTTTTGGGCCGCCAAAAAAGCCTCTTTAAATTCCTGCATGCCCTCGTGCAGGCTCTTAATGCCGATTTCCATGACTTTCATTAAAGTTGCTCCCTTGCTTTCTTCCACAAACCGATGTCTTTCTCAAAATCCGTCAAGAGCTGGTCAACGCTGGAAAAGAGATAAGGCTGTTCGAAATGCTCTAAATGCTTATGGTGCCCTTTCGGATGGTGATTGTCGTAGAGAACGACCGGCATTCCCATTCCCTGCGGGATGAACGCCAAACGGTAACGCACACCTTCCCTGTACAGCCGGTCGACCGGGACTTTCCACACCACCCAATCGAAAAGGTCTCCGTGCTCGTCGGTATACTTGCGCCTCAGAAGGAGCACGGCCCTCATATATCTCCTTCTGCGCTATATATATCATGCTGAAAGTTTTGCGTCAATAGACATGCCCTAAGAACTCCGAAGCTCTGGCTGATATTCATCAAGGCCTCCATACTCTTTAGAGTCAAAAAACGGAAATTTATTCACCAGATCGGGAGCACGATGGCGCCTTCGGCGTGATAAGATCGAGTAATGATGAAAATCGTTCCTTCTTCCGTTCGCACGTTTTTCCCCTTCGCACTGGCGGTATCAGTAGCGGCCGCGGCGGGCGGCTCTCTGACCGAGATGTCGGTGCACCACTGGTACCTGCGGCTGGCCAAACCCGCCTGGACACCGCCCCCTCAAGTGTTCGGTCCCGTATGGACGGTTCTTTACGCATCCATGGCACTGGCGGCCTACCTGGTTTATAAAAAATCCGGGGACTGGGAGAGCGCCCGCGGGCCCCTCATGCTGTGGGGAATCCAGCTCGTCCTGAACGCTTTCTGGCCCGGATGTTTTTTTGCGCTGCGCAATCCACTCTTAGGTTCGATTGAAATCGTCTTTCTTCTCGGCTTCGTGATCGCCACCACGGTCGCGTTCTTCCGTCGAGACCGGGCGGCGGGATGGCTGATGGTGCCCTACTGCCTCTGGGCCTGCTACGCCACCGCGCTCACCCTCGCCATCTGGCACATGAACCGATAGTAGAATAGTATCGCTGTGCCGAATGAACAAGAAACGATCGAAGCTGTCCTAAGCGGCGACGTTGAGGCGTTTTCCGGGCTTGTCCGCGCGAACCAGGCTCGTGTCCGGCTCATTTGCCTGGCCTACCTCGGCCGCGCGCAAGAGGCTGATGACGCCGCCCAGGACGTCTTTGTCAAAGCGTTTCAAGGGCTGGAAAATTTCAAGGGTGACGCTTCCTTTGAGACCTGGATCGTCCGGATCGCGGATAACCACTGCCTGGACCTCCTGCGCACGAAAAAGCGACACCGGACAGAATCGCTCGATGCTTTGCTGGAGGCCAAAGGCGACGCCTTTGATGGTCTTCTGTCGCGCATGAATTCCGCGGACAATCCACCGCCTTACAGTCCTGAGGATCTGGACCTTTTGGGACGGATCTTTGCCGCCCTGCCGGAAGACGATCGCGAGATCCTGACCTTACGAGAAGTGGAAGAGCTTCCTTACGAAGAGATCGCGACGCGCCTTGACTGCAGCCTGGACGCCGTCAAAGGCCGCCTCAAGCGCGCCCGTCAGACCCTGATCGAGAAGTGCCGCAAATTTTTCTGACACTCTCGTCCCTCCAGCACGTCTAAAGCTTTGAGGAAGACATGAACAGCGATCAAGACGAAGCGATCTGGCAACGACTCTCCAAGGTCCTTTTCGGTGGAATGAGAACCACGGATGAAGGTCTATTTACATACCGCGTGATGGAACAGGTCCGCCGGCTTGAGCCAGTGCTCGAAGAAAGAGCCTGGCACCGTTTCCTGCGCTGGGCCGTCCCCGCCTTAGGGGTCGGCGTGGCTTCCCTTATCCTGGCCACTCACACCCCCGCCTCGATGGTTTGGCCTGATGAGAGTTCCTTAGCCACATCCGTGGAGGATTTTTAATGAAACTCCCTTGGAAATATATTCTCGTGTCGCTTTTGGTCGGCTTCCTGTTGGGAGGAGCCGGTGGCATGATGTATGGGCGGCATATGGCACACCAGTGGATAAAAACGAGCCCTGAACGATTTCTTAAACATTTGGACCGCGAGGTTCACTTAAACGGCGCTCAACGGACCCAGATTGAACCCCTGCTCAATGGGGACCGCGATAAAATGATAGCCTTCCAGGATGACCTTCGAAAGACCACTCGTGCCCGGATCCGCGGGCTCCTCAACACCGATCAGCAGTCGCGCTTTGATGCCATAGTGGCGCGCCATGATGCGGATCGCCGGAAGCGGGAAGGACGCTAACCACCATGACGAATTTACCCAAGACGTCATGCCGGCGGAAGCCGGCACCCAGAACAAAAATGAACTGGGCCCCGGCTTTCGCCGGGGTGACGGCGTTTTTTTTCGCATTTCTGCTTACGGCAAGTGCCCTGGCGGACACAACCTCTCCGCTGACCTGGCAGGACTGTGTGCGGCTGGCCGCCTCTAAAAATCCCCAATTATTGTCCGCCATCAACGCGCAAGAAGCCAGCCGCGCTCAATACAACGGCAGTTATAACGGCATTTTCCCCCATCTTTCCCTGTCAAACGGATATTCGGACAGCAAGTCATCGGGCTTCGGCGAATCTAAAACCTGGCAGCTCCAAGGATCGGCAAGTCTTGACGTCATCGATCTGAACCAATGGGCCAGCATCCAGGCTTCGGCCGCCTCTTACCGGTTGGCCCAGGCCAACCAGTGGATCGCCTCCTCCAACGTCCTTTTAAACCTTTACAGAGCCTTCGCCATGCTCTTCTACACTCAGGAAGAAATCGGCGTGAACAAAAGCATTCGCGACCTGTGGGACCAGAACGCCCAGATGATCAGCCTGCGCTATGACTCCGGACGGGAATCCAAAGGGAACAACATGCAGACCCATGCGCAGTTTTTGCAGGCCGATGTGGCCCTGACGCAGGCCGGCCGGGACAAGCTGGTCGCTCAGGAGCAGCTGGCGCAGGCGCTCGGGCAGGATGACTTTTCAATCCTGGCCGTGACGGGAACCTGGGCCGCGGCGCCGGCGCCCACCACACCGCCCGATCTGAACATCCTGGTGGACCGTCTCCCCAACATACTCGCCCAGCTGGCCGTCGTGGATCAGTACAAGGCCTCCCTGCACGCCGCCCAAAGTTCGCTCTATCCGACCCTTTCTTTGAATTACAATCGGGGGACCGAGGGAGGCTCAGAATTCCCTTCCAGTCCCTTCTGGACATTCACCGGATTGGTCAGCTACCCGCTTTTCGGCGGGGGTCCCACCGCGACGTACTATGCCGTGTCTGCCGCCAATAAAAGCTATGCGAAGGCTCTGGAGGACTTACACGCGGCGCGTTTGCAGGCGCGCACCACGCTGGAGAGCGCCTGGTCGGGCTTCGCGCAGGCCGAAGACCAGGTTCGCGTTCAGCGCGCGTTCCTGGATTCCGCCATCCAGCGCAAACAGGAATCAGACATCATGTATCAGAGCGGTCTGATGACCTTCCAGGATTGGCAGCTCATCATGAACGATTACGTGAATTTCCAGAAGAGTTATCTGTCAGCGGAACAAAATCTGATCTCGGCCGAAGGGCAGTGGTTCTTCGCCACGGGCCAGCAGCTGGCCGGCATCCCGACACGTTAGGAGACTATCGATGAAAAAGAAATGGTTCATGATCGCGGGCCTCATCCTCGTCGCGGCCGGCAGCACTTATTACATGCTGAAAAGTCGCTCGTCCCATGGAAAGTCCCAGACGTCGATGCAGACGGTCGTGGCCAAGCTGGGGGCGATCCAGGAAACGGTCGAGGCCACCGGCGAAGTCCTCCCGCTTAATCGCGTCGAGATCAAACCCCCGATCCCCGGACGCATTGAACGCCTTCTGGTGGATGAAGGATCGCACGTCAAAGCCGGAGACATTCTGGCCTGGATGAGTTCGACCGACCGTGCCTCCATCCTCGACGCCGCCCGCGCCAAGGGTTCCGACGAGGAGAAAAAATGGCAGGACGCCTATAAACCGACTCCTATCGTCGCCCCGCTGTCCGGCGTCATTATTCTGAGAAATGTCGTGGTGGGGCAGACCGTGGACGCCACGACAGTCATCTATGCCATGTCGGACAAGCTGATCGTCAAGGCCGACGTCGATGAGACGGATATCGGGCGCATCCGGATGGGGATGGGTGCGGTCATCACGCTCGACTCCTACCCGGACAAACCGATCGACGGGACTGTTTTCCAGGTCCTTTATGAAGGCGTGAACACGTCCAACGTCATCACCTATGGCGTCAAGATAGAACCTCGAAACGTCCCGCCGTTCTTCCGTTCGCAGATGACGGCCAATATCAGCCTGATCGCGAACAAGAAAGAGAACGTGGTCCTATTGCCGGAAGCGGCCATCCAGCCGACCGCGACGGGTGAACGGCAGGTGATGGTCCCCGGGCCGGATAAAAAGCCCGTCGCGCGCCTCGTGCAGGTCGGTCTGGAAAACGGCGATCAGGCGGAAATTACCGGCGGCATTCATGAAGGGGACGAGGTCCTCGTCATTCGAAAACGTTACACCCCTCAGCAGGCTGCCTCGAACAGTCCTTTGATTATGAGCGGCCCGAAACAAAGCGGCCAGGGCGGAGGCGCCACCGCCGGTAAGCGCAGCGGGGGCGGCGGATAATGTCACTGATCGAACTCCAGGGCATCGGACGTTCCTACTGGGTCGGCGGCGGCGAACTCAAAGTCCTGAAGGACGTTTCGATCACCATCGAAGCCGGGGAATTCGTGGCGATCGTCGGCCCGTCCGGTTCCGGCAAATCGACCTTGATGCAGATCCTGGGACTGCTCGACCGGCCTACTTACGGCACCTATCGCCTGATGGGCCAGGACGTGTCCAGCCTTTCCGATGACCAGGGCGCGGCGCTCCGCTCCAAAACCATCGGCTTCATTTTCCAGATGTTCAACCTCCTCGCCCGCACGAGCGCGCTCGACAACGTGGCGCTGCCGATGATCTATTCCGGCGCGACGGACCGCGAAGCCCGCGCCACGGAGGTCCTCACCGATGTCGGTCTGGCCGACCGAATGGACCACAAACCCAACCAGCTGTCCGGCGGCCAGCAGCAGCGCGTCGCCATCGCCCGCTCTCTCGTCAATCACCCGACCATTCTATTTGCCGATGAACCGACCGGAAACCTGGCTTCCGACCAGGCCGAGGACATCCTCCGGCAGCTGGCCGACCTCAACCGGACCGGAATTACTTTGATCATGGTCACGCATGACCCGGAAATCGCCGCCCATGCCAAACGGATCATTCACATTAAGGATGGGACGATTGTAGCGGATGAGCGAAATGCGCCGTCATCCCCCGCGACCACTCCTTCTCCGTCATCCCCCGCGGCCACTCCTTCTCCGTCATCCCCCGCGGCCACTCCTTCTCCGTCATCCCCCGCGGCTACTGGCGGGGGACCCATGCAAAAAACATCAATAGGTTCCCCGCCAGTAGCCGCGGGGAATGACGTTAATAATGCAGCCCTAGAGCACCCCGCCCTGAGCTTCTCCGAAATGCGCGAATACGCCGCCTCGGCCCTCCGGGCCATTTCGGCCAACAAGGTGCGCAGCGGCCTTTCCATGCTGGGCATTCTCATCGGCGTCGCGGCCGTGATCGCGATGCTCGCGATCGGCAAAGGGGCGCAGAAGGCCATCGAAGCGCGCCTCTCCAGCCTGGGCTCCAACCTTCTCATGGTCATCCCCAGCCGGACTATGATCGGCGGCGTTTTCGGAGGAGCGGGCAGCGCCAGCCGGTTGGCGATGGACGACGTAAAAGCCATCCAGCGCTCGAGCACCTTGATCGCCGGCGTCGACGGCAATGTCAGTGGCGCCGTCCAGGTCGTGTATGGGGACAAGAATGCCAACACACAGATCACAGGGGCCCTGCCGGTCTATGAAAAGATGCGCAACTCATCTCCCTACTACGGCCGGTTCTATTCGGAGGCGGAAAACACGGCCGAAGCTCGCGTCTGTCTCCTGGGTCAGACGGTCATCAATAATCTCTTCGGGAAAGAGAACCCCATGGACAAGACGATCAAGGTCAACCATATCGCCTTCCGCGTGATCGGCGTTCTGCCGCTCAAAGGGGCCACGGGATTCCGGGACCAGGATGACATGATCCTGATGCCGCTCAATACCGCCATGAATCGCGTTTTGGGAAAGAAGTTTTTCAACAACATCTTCGTGGAATGCTCGACGCCGGAATCCATTCCGGACGTCATGCAGGACCTGACGACGCTCATGCGCAAGCGCCATCGCCTGCCGGCCTGGAAAGACAATGATTTCGACATCCGCAACATGGCCGACCTGCAGGCCGCCCTTCAGGGAACTACCCAGACTTTCACCCTCCTGCTGGGAATCGTCGCGGCGATCTCCCTTTTGGTCGGAGGCATCGGGATTATGAATATCATGCTCGTGTCGGTGAGCGAACGCACGCGTGAGATTGGGCTCCGCAAAGCCGTTGGCGCGGCCCGCCGCGCGATCCTGACCCAGTTTCTGCTGGAATCCGTCGTCCTCTCTACCCTGGGAGGGCTCATCGGCATTGCCCTGGGAATGACCATATCCTTCGTCATGTCCCATTTTGCCGGCTGGGGCGCGGAGGTCACGCTCCAGTCGGTCCTGCTCGCCTTCTTCTTCTCCGCCGGGACCGGAATCGTCTTCGGATTCTGGCCCGCCCGCAAAGCCTCGCTGCTCTCTCCCATTGAAGCCCTCCGCTACGAATAAGACGGCCCCATTCTGGCCGCTCATGGGTATCATCATCGGGGCATTGATGATCCCGGGCGCAGAGACACCGGCGCATGGCGAGACCATCGGATCCATCCAGTTTGAAGAAAGCTACGCGGGGCCTCACCCGAAGGAGTTTGCCGAACTCCTGGCCGAAGCCAAGGTTGTGGTACCGGGAGCTGTCGCCTACATCACCGGGCAATGGGGACTGCCAAACACTCTGAACCAACCCTTTCTCGTCACCATTACGGATGTGCCCTCCAGGGACCAGGCGCACCAGATGGCAGCCTATGTCAGAGCGGTGGCCTATGGGCATGAGCTGAGGCAGGTGATGGTCATCGATCTGCAACATCACATTCTCTCCCCCAACGACAACCAGGACAACCTGATTTACCACGAAATGGCGCATGCCGTTCTGCGGGACACGGTGGCCGGCCCGAACGCCTCGCCTATTCCCACCTGGTTCAATGAAGGGTTGGCGCAGTCCGTCACAACAGAGGGAACCGAACGCACGCAGGAGGATTTCAAGCGCTATGGACATTCCGACGCGCGCGCGGTCCTGTGCGATCTGAATGGGAAGGTCGACGAGTTTCTGCACGGGGAACAGAACTTCGGCTGCTATACCTACTTTTATTTATCCACCAAACGACTGATTCAACTGGGCGGGAAAGACGCCATCCCAAAGGTCATTTCCGGATTGCGCCAAGGCGTTCCCCTCCCCGATATCATCCGTCAGCTCACATCGCTGGATTGGACCTCCTTCCAGCACGAAGCCGAGCGCTACACGCTCGACGTCTTCGCCGGCAATCAGCCGATCCCCTGAATGGGAATGAAACCTCTCATTGAGCTCCAGGATCTTTGCCGTTCCTACTGGCTCGCGGACGGCGAGCTGAAGATCATCAAAGACATTTCGCTGACGATCGAAGAAGGCGAGTTCGTTGCGATCGTCGGCCCGTCCGGTTCCGGCAAATCCACCCTGATGCAGATCCTGGGACTTCTGGATCGCCCGACGGGAGGCTCCTACCGGCTGATGGGCCGCGACGTGTCCGGGCTGTCCGACGACGAAGGCGCGGCGCTCCGCTCTCGCACGATCGGATTCATCTTCCAGATGTTCAATCTCCTGGCGCGGACCAGCGCCCTGGACAATGTCATGCTTCCCTTGATCTATTCCGGTGCGTCCAACCGCGAGGAACGGGCAAAAGAACTCTTAAAAGACGTCGGACTTCAAGACCGCATGGACCACAAACCCAACCAGCTCTCCGGCGGCCAGCAACAGAGAGTGGCGATCGCGCGCGCCCTGGTCAATCGACCCAGGATTCTTTTCGCGGATGAACCTACCGGCAATCTCGCCTCCGACCAGGCCGGGGATATTATGAATCAGCTTGAGCAGCTCAACCGATCCGGCATCACCGTGATCATGGTGACGCACGATCCCGAAATCGCCGCTCACGCCAGAAGAATTATCCACATTAAGGATGGGATGATTCATTCGGACGAACGAAAGGCCCCCCACGCCGTCATGCCGGCGGAAGCCGGCACCCAGAACACTATGGAACTGGGCCCCGTCCCTCTCCTTTCTGGCTATAGGAAGGGACAGTCCCCTGTTGGGGACGACTTTCGTCGGGGTGACTTCGACACCGAACACCCCGCCATCACTTTTTCTGAGGTCCGCGAATACGCCGCCTCGGCCCTCCGGTCTATTTCGGCCAACAAGGTCCGCAGCGGTCTGTCCATGCTGGGCATCCTGATCGGCGTGGCGGCGGTGATCGCGATGCTGGCGATCGGCAAAGGGGCGCAGAAAGCCATCGAAGCGCGGCTGGCGAGCCTGGGGTCTAATGTCTTGATGCTATTTCCGGGAGCACCCAATACACGCGGCGTCCAAGGGGCAATCGGATCGGTTAGCCGACTAACGCTGGAGGACGCTAAGACGATTCAGAGACTTCGTGGCGTGGCGGACCTCTATCCGGAAGTGGAAGGGGGTAATGTAGAGATCGTTTACAAGAATCAAAACACGAAAACAGAAGTACAGGGCGTGACGGCCAACTATGTTTCCATCCGGAATGCCGCCCCTTACTACGGACGTTTTTTCAGCGAGAAGGAAAACGTGACGCTCTCCCGGGTTGCCGTCATCGGACAGACCGTGATCAATTACCTCTTCGGAAAAGAGAACCCTGTCGGGAAGGACATCAAGATCAACCACATTCAATTCAGAGTCATCGGGATTCTCCCGATGAAAGGGGGCAGCGGTTTCAGCGATCAGGATGACATGATCGTCATTCCCATTTTTACAGCCATGAAGCGCGTCCTGGGGACCCCCTACCTGCATGAAATGGCCATCCAATGCGCGACACCGGAGGATATCCCCCAGGCGATGACCAATATTACGGCGCTCATGCGCAAACGTCATCGTCTTCCGGATTATAAGCAAAACGATTTTACGCTGAGGAACAATGCCGCCGTGCAGGACGCCTTAAGCGGTACGACGCAGACGTTTTCCATGCTTCTGGGCATCGTGGCGGCCATCGCGCTTCTGGTTGGAGGAATCGGCATCATGAACATCATGCTCGTCTCGGTCAACGAGCGCACACGGGAGATCGGACTGCGCAAAGCCGTCGGCGCCTCCCGCCGCGCCATCCTGGCTCAATTCCTGATCGAATCGGCCATTCTTTCCACTCTGGGCGGACTCATTGGAATCGCACTAGGAACAAGCGTGTCCCTGTTGATGTCCACGTTTTCCGGATGGGGGACAGAAGTCACCCCGCAATCCATCCTGCTCGCGTTTAGCTTTTCTGCCGCGACCGGGATCTTGTTCGGGTTTTGGCCCGCCCGGAAGGCTTCGCTCCTGTCCCCCATCGAAGCGCTGCGATACGAATAAAGGAGGGTCATCCCGATCGGGGTTTTGTTGCGCGAAAGCAGCCGGCGAGATGGTCGTCCGCTATCCCGGAGGTTTACTGGAGGGCATACACGACCGTGACGGTCGCGCTTAATGTCTGCTCCCCGGCAGAGATGGGTTCCTGGGCCGCAGCATCCGCCGGCATGGCCATAGAACGCATCATAAAGGGCCTCGGATGCATCGGAACGCCGACGGCACCCGGCGTCATGGAAACGATCTGGCCCAGATGAACGCCGGCGGCGTCCGCCAGGGCCGCGGCCTTGGAGCGGGCGTCCTCGAACGCCAGCGTCAGGGCTTTGCGCTGATAGGTCTGAGGATTGTCTACATCAAAGTCCGGACCATTGACGCTGGTCGCGCCGCCGGCGGTCACGGCCGTCAGGACTTTCCCGACTTTCTTCAAATCACGGACTTTCACGGAAACCCGGTTGGTCACGGCATAACCGACACGGCGCGGGTTGGCACGCTTATCGTATTCCAGCTTCGGCCGGACATTGAAAATCTCGGTCTGGACATCCTTGTCCTCAATCCCCTGGGCTTTCACAACGTCGAGAATTTTCCCCATTTCGCGCCGCACCCGGGCCATGACGGGATCAAGGTCTTCCCCCTCCTGGCTGACTTCGACGGAAAGAGTCGCGACGTCCGGCACCGCCTGAACTTTGCCAGTACCCTCGACCGTGAGTATCCGCCGGTTTTTGCCAGCGTCCTCATGATCCTCAGCGCGAAGGCCCACCGAGCAGAGGACGGTAGACGCAAAAAGAGCGAGCACAAATCGGATTTTAGAATTCATGGAAAACCTCCTTATAGCCCGCCACCACATCTTCAGCGGGTCCGCCTATGACTGAATGGCGGAAGACTTCTTATTATGCCAATTACGGCGTATCAAGAGGAGCGTTCTGGCGTACGAATTCATACAGCAGGATGGCCGCGGCGGCGGCGACATTCAGAGATTCCACAGGAGTGCGCATCGGAATGTGCAGGCAGGAATCGGCGAGAGCGTTCCAAGCCGGCGAGCTACCGCTTCCTTCCTGGCCGAGCACCAGCGCGATCGGCCTTTTCCAGTCGATGGCCGTATAGGGTGTGGAGCGTTTTTCCTTTGACGGCATGGAAGCCAACAGAAGGCTGTAGGAGGCCTTGAGCAATTCGCGGTGAATGTCTTCCGGCGTCCGGTGCTCCAGGCAGGGAAGCCGGAATGTCGATCCCATGGCGCCACGCAGCGCTTTGGGAGAAAAAAGACGGGTGGTTCCGGGGGTCGTGATGAGCCCCGCCGCTCCAGCCGCTTCCGCCGTTCGAACGATGGTCGCCAGATTGCCGGGATCCTGTACGCCGTCCAGGACAAGAATGGGGCTGGGCGTCCTGCTCACGATAGCATCCCATCTCCATAAGGGACGTTTGACAATCGCTAAAATGCCCTGCGGACTTTTTACATCGGAAACCAAAGCAAACACAGGTTCCGAAACCCGGTACATGCGCTTCGCTTTCCCCTGGACGGCGCGAACAACCGGCCCCGCTTCTTCTGTGGGGGTCCAGACAATAATGTCAACGGTTTGATCCGTATTGAGAAGTTCTTTGACTAAGCGGGGGCCTTCCAGAAACATGAAGGGAGACTCACGATCGTCGCGGATGGCCCGCAATTCTTTGACGAGCGGATTTTGACGGGATACGATTAGTTCATTAGGGGCTATGGGAGTTCCGTGCGGCCCATGAGATAGCGATCACATTCCCTTGCGGCGCCGCGGCCTTCATGGATGGCCCAGACGACGAGAGACTGGCCGCGGCGGGCGTCACCGGCGGCAAAAACCTTGGGGATGCTGGTCGCGTATTTCCCATACTCGGCCTTCACGTTGGATCGGGGATCCTGCTCCACTTTCAACGCCTTCAAGAGCTGATCCTCAGGCCCGAGAAATCCCATCGCGAGAAGCACCAGCTGGGCCGGCCAGACCTTGTCAGTCCCGGCCACTTCCTTCATCTGAAACTGTCCGTTTGTCCCCCGGACCCACTCGATCTGCACGGTATGAATGGCCTTGACCTGCCCGGTCGGGTCGGCTTCAAATTTTTTCGTCGAAATCGAATAGACACGCGGGTCGGCGCCATACTTCATGGCCGCTTCCTGCTGACCGTAATCCATGCTGTACACTTTTGGCCACTGCGGCCAGGGATTATCCGGCGCGCGCTGGGCGGGCGGCCTGGGCAGAATTTCAAACTGGACAAGGCTCCGGCAGCCATGGCGCAACGACGTCCCGACACAATCCGTCCCGGTGTCGCCCCCGCCGATGACGATGACATCCTTGTCTTTCGCTGAAATGTATTTCCCGTCCTTATGGTTGGAATCCAGGAGGCTCCGGGTATTGGCCTGGAGAAATTCCATGGCCATATGAATCCCCTTGAGGTCCCGGCCCGGAACCGGCAGATCGCGGGGCTTGGTGGCTCCCGTGCAGAGGACCACCGCGTCGAATTCGCTTAAGAGCTTCTCGGTCGCATAATTTTTCCCCACTTCCGTATTCACCACGAAAGCAATGCCTTCCTGCTCCAGGAGGCGCACCCGACGGTCCACGATCTCTTTTTCGAGCTTCATGTTCGGGATTCCATACATGAGAAGCCCGCCGATGCGGTCGGCGCGTTCAAAAACGGTCACGAGGTGACCCGCCCTGTTGAGCTGGGCCGCCGCGGAAAGGCCGGACGGCCCCGAACCGACCACGGCCACCTTTTTCCCGGTCCGGGTCGCCGGAGGCAGCGGGGCAACCCACCCTTCCTCGAACGCCCGCTCGACGATCGAATACTCAATGTTCTTGATCGTGACCGGAGGCGTGTTGATGCCCAGCACGCAGGCCGCTTCGCAGGGCGCCGGGCAGACGCGGCCGGTGAACTCCGGAAAATTATTCGTTTTATGAAGTCGTTCGATCGCTTCCTGCCAGAGGTTCTTATAGACGAGGTCGTTCCATTCCGGGATCAGATTGTTGACCGGACACCCGGACGCCATGCCGGCGATCAAGGTGCCGCTGTGGCAGAAGGGCACGCCGCAGTCCATGCAGCGGGATCCCTGCGTGCGAAGCTTCTCTTCCGGCTGGTGGTGATGGAACTCCTTCCAGTCTTTCGTGCGCTCTTCCGTCGGACGATCACTCGGAAGTTCGCGCTGGAATTCCAGGAAGCCTGTCGGTTTACCCATGATTAAACCACCCTCACCCGGCCTACGGCCACCCTCTCCCTTAAGTAGGGAGAGGGGTGCAATCTCCCCTTCTCCATACTTAAGGGAGAAGGGGCTGGGGGATGAGGGTGGTGCATCCTAATTCCCCCCCACGCGGGCCACGTCGCTCATGTTTTCTTTAAACGCCGCCATCACGGCCTCATCGCCGGAGAGTCCCTGAGCGCGGACGCGTTTTTCGGCCTCGAGCACACGCTTGTAGTCTTTGGGGATGACTTTCACAAATTTAGGCACCATGGCGTTCCACGAAGAGAGAACGCGTTCGGCCACCAGACTCCCGGTGTACCGGCCATGCCGTTCGATCATCGTCTTGACCTCGACGAGATCCTCCTCGTTCTCGAGCGACTCCAGGTCCACCATCTGTTTATTGCAGCGGATCGGGAATGTCCCCTGGAGGTCCAGAACGTAGGCGACTCCGCCGGACATCCCGGCGGCGAAATTCCGTCCCGTGGGTCCCAGGACCACGACGCGGCCGCCGGTCATGTACTCGCAGCCATGATCGCCGACGGCCTCCACGACCGTCCGGACTCCGGAGTTCCGGACACAAAAGCGCTCGCCAGCCATCCCGCGGATATAGGCCTCACCGGCCGTGGCGCCGTAAAAAGCCACATTGCCGATCAAAATATTATCTTCCGGCACAAAGGTCGAGCCCTTGGGCGGATAGACGATAATCTTTCCGCCGGAAAGGCCTTTCCCGAGGTAATCATTGGCATCGCCTTCCAGAATCATCGTCATGCCTTTGGGTACAAAAGCGCTGAAGCTCTGGCCGGCGGACCCCTGAAAATGAAGCTGGATGGTATCTTCGGGAAGGCCTTCAGGACCAAAACGGCGGGTGAGTTCGCTCCCGACCATCGTCCCGACAACCCGGTTGACGTTCCTGATGGGAACCACCGCCTTGACAGGTTTGCGGGCGTCCAACGCGGGTTTGACGATCTCAAAAAGCGCTGTGCGGTCGAGCGCCGCATCGAGACCATGATTCTGCGCCACCTTGCAGTAGCGTCCCACTTCAGGACCGACCGGCGGCTCGTAAAGGATCTTGGAGATGTCGAGGCCTTTGGCTTTCCAGTGATCGACGGCCGCCTTCATTTTCAGGCGGTTCACCTGGCCGACCATTTCATTCACGGTCCGGAAGCCAAGCTGAGCCATGATCTCGCGCATTTCCTGGGCGATAAAACGCATGAAGTTGACGATGTGCGCCGGGTCCCCGGTGAACCGCTTGCGCAGTTCCGGATTCTGGGTCGCCACGCCGACGGGGCAGGTGTCGAGATGGCAGACGCGCATCATGATGCAGCCCATGACGACCAAGGGCGCCGTCGCAAATCCATATTCTTCAGCCCCGAGAAGCGCCGCCACGGCAATATCGCGCCCGGTCTTCAACTGGCCGTCGGTTTCAACGACGATCCGGTCGCGAAGCTTGTTGAGGACCAGCGTCTGGTGCGTCTCGGCCAGGCCGAGCTCCCAGGGAAGGCCCGCGTACTTGATCGAGGTCTGGGGGGACGCGCCGGTCCCTCCGTCGTGGCCGGAGATCAGGACGACATCCGCGTGGCCTTTGGCCACACCGGCGGCAATCGTGCCGACCCCGACTTCGGACACCAGCTTCACGTTGATGCGGGCGTTGTGATTGGCGTTCTTCAAATCATGAATCAGCTCCGCCAGGTCCTCGATGGAATAAATATCGTGATGCGGAGGGGGCGAGATGAGACCGACGCCCGGCGTCGAGTGACGGACCTTCGCGATCCACGGATAGACCTTTCGCCCCGGGAGTTGCCCGCCTTCGCCGGGCTTGGCGCCCTGCGCCATTTTGATCTGGATCTCCTTGGCCTGGGTTAAATAGTGGCTCGTCACCCCGAAGCGGCCGGAGGCGACCTGCTTGATCGCGCTGTTTTTGGAATCCCCGTTGGCCATGGGCTTAAACCGTTCCGGATCTTCTCCGCCTTCTCCGGTATTCGAACGGCCGCCGACCCGGTTCATGGCGATGGCCAGCGTCTCATGCGCTTCTTTACTGATCGACCCATAGGACATGGCGCCGGTCTTGAAGCGCTTCATGATGGCTTCCGCCGGCTCGACTTCCTCGATAGGGACCGGCCTGGCATTCTGGAATTCCAGGAGCCCGCGCAGCGTCGCGAGACGCTTGGACTGATCGTTGATGAGCGCGCTGTATTTCTTGAAAAGTTCGAAGTTATTCGTCCGGCAGGCCGTCTGGAGATAATGGATGGATTCGGGATTAAAGAGGTGATGCTCGCCATCCTTTCGCCACTGATATTTCCCGCCGGGATCCAGCGTCTGGCCGTTCGGGCTGCCATAATCCGGGAACGCGTGGCGGTGACGCAGTTCGACTTCTTTGGCCAGCGTCTCAATGCCGACACCCGCGATTCGCGAAGGCGTCCAGCAGAAATATTTATCGATGACATCCTGGTTCAGCCCGATCGCCTCAAAGATCTGCGCGCCCTGGTAGCTCTGGATCGTCGAGATCCCCATTTTCGAGATCACCTTGAGCACCCCCTTGGCGGCGGCCTTGACGTAATTCTTGACCGCTTTCTTATGGTCCATGCCCGAGGAGAGGATGCCCTGCCGGATCATGTCATCCAGAGACTCGAGAGCGAGATAGGGATTGATCGCGCCGATCCCGTAGCCGATCAGGAGCGCGAAATGATGCACTTCCCGCGGCTCTCCGGATTCAAGAATGAGGCCCACTTTCGTGCGGGTCCCCCGGCGGATCAAATGATGGTGCAGTCCGGCGGAAGCCAGGAGAGCGGGGATGGCCGCGTTATCGCGGTCCATCATGCGGTCCGAGAGAATAATGATATTGATCCCTTCATCGATGGCCTTATCCACTCCGGCGAAAAGATCCTTCAAAGCCTTTTCGAGGCCGGGGCCCCCCTCCCGGACCGGGTAGATCATCGGGAACACCCGCGAGCGGAACCAGGGATGATTCACATGGACCAGCTTGTAGAATTCCTCATCCGTGAGAACCGGGGCCTTCAACTGGATCTGCCGGGCGCTTTCCGGTTGAGGATTAAGCAGGTTGGCTTCCGGCCCGATGGTCGTCGCCGAGCCGGTCACGATCTCTTCTCGGATCCCGTCAATCGGCGGGTTCGTCACCTGCGCGAAGAGCTGCTTAAAATAATCGTAGAGAAGCCGCGGCTTGTCCGACAGGACGGCCAAGGGCGTATCATCGCCCATGGAGCCGATGGGCTCCACGGAACTCTCCGCCATAGGAGCCATCACGATCCGCAGGTCTTCAAAGGAATAGCCGAACGCCTGCTGGCGGAGCAGCATGGTCTGATGGTCCGGCTCGGGAATCTGCGGGGGGTCCTGCAGGTCTTCGAGCTTGACCAGGTTTTCCTTGATCCACAGGCGGTAGGGCTTCTCGGAACAAATCTTGTGCTTGATCTCCTCGTCGGCCACGATGCGCTTTTCGACCGTATCGATCAGGAACATGCGCCCGGGCTGCAGGCGCCCCTTGTGGAGGATCCGCTCCGGCGGGATGTCCAGCACGCCGACTTCGGAAGCCATCACAACAAGGTCGTCTTTGGTCACGTAATACCGGGAAGGCCGCAGGCCATTGCGGTCCAGGACCGCGCCGACCTGAAGTCCATCCGTAAAAGCGATCGAGGCGGGACCGTCCCAGGGTTCCATGAGGCTCGCATGATACTCGTAGAAGGCTTTTTTCTCATCGGTCATGCTTTCATGGTTCTGCCAGGGCTCCGGGATCATCATCATCACGGCATGCGCCAGCGAGCGACCCGAGAGCGCCAGGAATTCCAGCGTATTGTCAAAAATAGCGGAATCCGAACCATCCATGCGCACGATCGGAAGAACCTTCTTCAAATCATCGCCAAAGAGATCGGACTTAAAGAGCGCCTGCCGGGTGAACATCCAGTTGACGTTGCCGCGCAGCGTATTGATTTCCCCGTTATGCGCGATGTAGCGGTACGGGTGGGCGCGGTCCCAGCTCGGGAACGTGTTCGTGGAGAAACGGGAGTGAACCAGCGCCAGCGCGGAATCCATCGCCGGGTCTTTTAAGTCCGGGAAGAACTCCGGCACCTGGTTGGAAATCAGCATCCCTTTATAGACTAGCGTCCGATGAGACAAGCTGGAGATATAAAATGAGTACCCGCCTTTCCAGCCGGAATAGCGGATGGCGGCTTCCGCGCGCTTGCGGATCACATAGAGCTTACGCTCAAAAGCCATGTCGTCCTGAAGCGAGGCGCGGCGGCCGATAAAAAATTGTTTGACGGCGGGCTCGGCCGCTTTAGCGCTCTCACCAATCGTGGAATTATCCGTGGGAACGGTGCGCCAGCCCAGGAATGTTTGCCCTTCATCAATCACGATGGTTTCAAGACGCTTTTGACATTCTTTCTGGTCTGCCGCCGTCTTGGGCAAAAACGCCATGCCCACGCCGTATTCTCCATAGGACGGAAGCTGGAAGCCGGCCTTCTTGGTCGCTTCCTTGAGGAAGGTATGCGGAACCTGGATCAGGATCCCGGCGCCGTCGCCGGTGTTTTCCTCGCAGCCGCAGGCGCCGCGATGACGGAGATTATCCAGGGCCTGCAGGGCCTGCTGGACGATTTTGTGGGATTTGCGGCCCTGAATATCGACGACAAAACCCGTCCCGCAGGCGTCTTTTTCAAACGCCGGGTCGTAGAGGCCCTGCTTGGGCGGTAATGAATGATGCTCGCAACGCATATCGTTTTTGGGATTCGCTAAGAATCTTCTTTATAGGAAGGCGGTCCCTCTTACGACCGATTATATATCAAAACGCCCGTTTCGCTTCAGGACCCGGCTGCCGGGGTGCGGGGGTGAAATGTAGGTGACTTGGTTTTGCCGTCACCCCGGCGAAAGTTGGGGCCCAGTGGCTTTTAATAGGAAGCCCCCTCCATTTGTTCTATTCTTTCTGTGTCGACGGGCTACCAACGCGAATTGATCGCCCGTGACAAGGAGGAAATTGAAGAAATGAACGGGGGCACCCAGGAGCTTACCAAAACAGCCGTGGTCAAGGAAATGCCGTTGGGGATTCCGGAGGTCGTGCGAGAGGCGTTACATCGGGAAGTGGAACAGTTGTGGGCGAAGGCCTACACCAAGGCACACGATTTGACGCCCGGCGGGTTCTTCGCGATGGAACGAGAGATTCGGGAGGACGCGCTGAAGGTGGGCGGGACGGTGTTAGGCTTGGCGCTGGAGCGAGGGATGGGGACGGGCTATCAGGGGACCTCGATGAGCTGTGAAAGCGGCAAGCAGCCGGCGCGGTGTGTGAACCATCGCGACAAGACGATCTTTACGTTGATGCATCCGGTAGGTGTTAAACTTCATTGGCTCGGGCGTTACGGAATCCAGCTGCAAGCATCTGGTCGGTTCCCGGCTCAAGCAGGCGGGCATGTGCTGGAACAAGGTCAATGTCCAGGCGATCCTGCAGGTACGGGTAACGCTCTTGAATCAACGGTGGGATCATCTATGGCAGGAACATTTAAATTAATGGTTGGTGAAAAGCCACTGGGCCCCGGCTTTCGCCGGGGTGACGGCAAGGGCGAGCTACCTACTTTTCACCCCCGCACTCCGGCTGCCGCAAAACGGTCGTGCTCCAGGCTTCAGGTTTGGGGGGACAATTGATTCTGGACAATCCTTGTGACGGTCTCCAGATCAATCGGCTTGAAGAGGTATTCCTGCGCGCCAAGGTTGATCGCCTCGAGGACAGCTTCTCTCTCGACGACAGCCGTCAGAATGACCACCGGGACTCGCGGGTAGAGTTGACGCAGGCGATTCAGACATTCCATTCCTCCCATTCCCGGCATTCGCATATCCAGAAGGACCAGGTCTGGGTGAACCTGGCTCAACCGGGTCAACGCTTGTTCACCCGACTCCGCCACGGCAACCTCGTATCCGAGCTTCGTCAGGTGGCGACGCAAAAGCTCGCGGATCACCGGCTCGTCATCGATGACCAAAACATAGGGATGATCCGGCCGTCCCGGATGCGTCATCTCTTTCCTCCGCCGTCTTCTGACGTCAGGACGGGAAACGACAGTTTGAAGGTGGCCCCCTCACCGGGAGAGCTTGTGACGTCGATGGTTCCCTGATGCTGCTGGATGATGCCGTGGCAGATAGAAAGTCCCAGGCCCGTGCCCTGGCCTACCGGTTTGGTCGTAAAGAACGGATCAAAGATCTTTCCCATATTCTCTTTGGGAATTCCGGGGCCGTTGTCCATAACGCGAACAACGACATGGCCGGCCTCAAGGGAGGCTTCGATCGTCACTTGGCTCTGCGGCCGGCCGGCCATCGCCTGGCGGGCGTTCACCAAGAGGTTGAGAAAGACCTGCTGTAACTGCTGGGGATCTCCAAACACGTGCGGCAGATCTTTCGGAATGCGCGTGACCAGGGCGACGCCCGAACTGGGGAAATCATACTTGACCAGATCGATGGTCGCCTGCAGGATTAACCCAAGGTCTAGCTCGACTTTCTTCGGGTCCTGCCGACGGCTGAATTGCAGAAGGTTTTGGACAATCGTACGGCAGCGCTGACTCTGGGCATAGATGGTTTCGAGATCGCTCCGCTGCTGCTTGGAAAGCGTTTGATCTTCCAGTAAAAGCTGGGTAAACCCCATGATGCCGCTCATCGGATTGTTCAGTTCATGCGCGACGCCGGCGGCCAATTGCCCGATACTGGCCAGCTTCTCCGACTGGATGAGCTGAGCCTGCATATCTTCCAGCTTTTTTTTGGCATCCTTCAACTCCTGAATGACGGTCCTCAGGCCGCTCTTCTCCAGGCACTTACCGACCAGAAGAAGAAGTTCCTCCAGGTCAAAGGGCTTTTGAACGAAATCGTAGGCCCCCTTTTTCATCGCCGCGACGGCGGTTTCGACGGTCCCGTAGCCCGTCATCATCAAGAATTCCATGTCGGGCTGGAATTGATGGACCGCCTCGAGCACGTCAAGTCCGTTCATATCCGGCATCATGATGTCGCAGAGCGCCAGCTGAAACCGTCCCGCATGGGCCTCGCTTAAAGCCTCTGCGCCGTTGCCCGCCGTCCTGACCTCATGGCCCTCAAGGGTCAGCTCCCGGGAAAGGAGTGCCCGGATGCCCTCCTCATCATCAATCACAAGAATTCTGGCCGGAGATCCCATCGTTATTCCACCGTGTTCCGGAACACTTCTTCGACGGTTGTGAGCCCCTGGAAAACAAGATCCAGTCCGCTTTCCCGCAAAGTCCTCGTCCCCTGGCTGACCGCCATCTTCTTAATCTCTTCCACCGGACGCCCTGTGTGAATCAGGCCTTGAAGTTCCTCCGACATCGTCATGAGCTCAAAAATGCCGCGTCGCCCCCGATACCCGCTTCCATAGCAGTTGGGACATCCTTTCGGACGATAGAGAGCACCGGACGATGAGGCGTTCCAATTGGCAAAAAGGTTCTTCATGACGGCGGCCGGAGGACTGTAGGGCTGCCGGCAGTCCGGACACAGGAGCCTGACGAGCCTCTGCGCCATCACGGCCGTGACCGTCGCGGCCATGAGGTACGGCTCGATGCCGATATCCCGCAGACGCCCGATCGTTTCCGGAGCGCTGTTGGTGTGCAGGGTTGAAAACACGACATGCCCGGTCATGGCCGCTTTCATGGCGACTTCCGCCGTCTCCTTGTCCCGGATCTCGCCGATCATGATGACGTCGGGATCCTGCCTCAGGGAAGCGCGCAGGCCCGTGGAGAAGGTGAGCCCGATTTTGGTATTCATCTGGACCTGCGTCACTCCCGCTTCATTGTCCGTTTCCGACAGAAGTTCGTATTCAATGGGGTCCTCGAGCGTGATAATATTCTTCAGGGGGGAGCGCAGCCGGGTAAGGACGGAATAGAGGGTCGTCGTCTTGCCGCTCCCCGTCGGCCCCGTGACCAGGATCATTCCCTGGGGCAGATCGATGGCCATTTCGAAACGGCTCTGCGTCCGCGGGTCCATCCCCATCTGGCCGAGGTCGAGCGCGGCGATCGTTTTATCGAGCAGCCGGATGACGACCTTCTCCCCGTATTTCCCGGGAAGCGTTGAAATCCGGAGTTCCATGGAACGCCCGGCGACTTGTGTGCGGATCTGCCCATCCTGAGGCAATCGTTTTTCGGCGATATCCATGGTGGCCATGATTTTAATGCGGGAAATAATGGCCAGGCTCACCGCTTTGGGAAATTGATGAATGGTCTGGAGGGACCCGTCAATGCGGAATCTCACGAAAAGACCCTGTGGCTGGGGTTCCAGATGAATATCGCTCGCCCGGTTGGCCAGGGCCATTTCAAAAAGTTTGTCGACGACCTGAACAATGGGAGCCTCGTCATCTGTTCGGGTCAACGTCAGATCTTTGCTGCTGAGAACCGATGGAGACGGTACGGAATTGGCCAGAATCCTTTCAAGAACCTCGGTGGGGGCGGAAAAGACCTCCAGCTCGTAGCCGGTCAGACTCTGAATCTTTTTCCGGGCCGTTTCATTCCAAGGCTCAGCCATCGCCACGGCAAGCCTGTCTTGACGGATATCGAAAGGCACGCTCAAGTAACGTTTCATAACCTCGTAAGGCAATAAACTGAGCGTTTTCGGCGCCAGCGTGAGCCGGCTAAGATCGACCGACGGGAAGTTCGGCGTACTCATCGTCATGCCCAGACCCCGCCGGTCCCCTCCTTTGGTTCTTCAGGCTTTGGCGGTTCCGGCTTCGCCGCGCCGGGTGGCGGATCGACGGGCGCCGGGGCGCCCGGGGTCCACTTTCTGATGATTTCCAATAAACGGGCATGGTCCCAGGGCTTCATCATGTAGTCGTTGGCTCCGCTTTCGTAGCCCCTCAATTCTTCCACCTGCTTGCTGCAGGCCGTCAGCATTACAACCGGGATGGGGCTGGTCGCCGGATTGGCTTTCAGCAGACGACACACCTGCCAGCCGTCCATCTTCGGCATCATGACGTCGAGAATGATTAAATCCGGTTTACTGGAAATCGACAGCGCGAGACCTTCCTCGCCGTTTCGGGCTTCCACAACCTTGTAAACGGCCTGTTCCAGACGGGTTTTGAGGATGTCCCGGTTTTCCGGATCATCATCGATGAGGAGGATGGTCGCCATGGGACTAAGCGGCCTCCGCGGAGCGCGCTCGCGACCGGTTGATCCAGAGGGCGACTTTCTCTACGATCGCTTTCGGCATGCAGGGCTTGGACAGGTAGTCGTCGCATCCGGCGGCCTTGGCTTTGAGCTCTTCGCCCACGAGAGCGTGGGCCGTAAACGCAATGATCGCCGCAGGCGCAAGGTCCTTATCGTCCCGCACGCGCCTGGCCACCTCCCACCCATCGAGCTTTGGCATGGACATATCGAGGAGGACCACGTCCGGTTTTTCGGAAGCGATTTTATCCAGGGCTTCCTGCCCGTCGACGGCCGTCACCACGTCGTAACCGGCCAGCTCCAGGGCGTCCTGCGCGATGGTACGGTTGTCGATGTCGTCGTCGGCGATAAGGACCTTGGCCTTCATTAAGCGGCGGCCCCCGTGATGACGTTCAGCTTGTCTTTCAAGATCGCAAAGACCTCCGGGATGGTCCGGGCCCCTTTCTGCACGATCATCTCCACGCGCTGTTCCAGGTAAACGGTCTCCTGAGGCGTCAGGTGCTTGGCGGTCATCACAAAGACGCGCACGCCTTTGAGCGCCGGGTTCTTGTCGATGGCCTCCAGGACGTCAAAGCCGCTCATTTGCGGCATCATCAAATCCAAAAAGAGGATATCGGGTTTGTCTTTGGCCATTTTCTCCAGCGCCTCTTTCCCGTCGTGCGCCACCTCGACGGTAAAGCCCGCCTGCTTGATGGCTCCCTCGAAAAGCTCGGAAATCACCGGGTCGTCATCGACCACGAGCACCTTATGGGCGGCCGCTTTGTCGCAGACGGCGAGCTTGGCCAGGAGGTCCTTCCGGTCGAAGGGCTTGACGATATAATCCGTGACCCCGAGCGAAAATCCCAGGGATTTGTTATCGGTGATCGACACGATGAACACCGGGATTTTGCAGAGCTTCGGATCGCTTTTAAGCAGCCGCAGAACCGACCAACCGTCCATATGCGGCATCATGATGTCCAAGGTGATGGCATGCGGCCCAAGCTGCCGGGCCAGCGCCAGGGCCTCCTGCCCGCTTTGCGTTCCGACGCATTTGTACCCGGCTCCCTGCAGGCTGTCGGCCAGGAGCGTCAACACTTCCGGGTCATCATCGATGGAAAGGATGACCTTTACGGCGGGCGTGGCCTGGGCCTCGGCCGGAACTTTCTCCAGGAGAGTGGCCGCCTCGACGGCCGCTACCTCCATAGGCAGCGTGACGATAAAGGTGGAACCCGTCCCGACGATGCTTTTGACCTGGACGGTCCCCTGGAACAATTCAACGATCTTCTTGGTGATGGACAGGCCGAGGCCCGTCCCGCCGTACTGCCGCGTGGGCGTTGAATCGAGCTGCTTAAATTCCTCGAACAGGAGCGGGATGTCCTCCTCCTTGATCCCGATCCCGGTATCCTGGACATAGATCCGGACTCGCGGGGGGTCCGTGAGCGTCTCGACGTTGATCGAGATGCCGCCTTGGTGAGTGAATTTAATGGCGTTGCCGATGAGATTGATGAGGACCTGTTTGAGCTTTGTCTTGTCGGTCCGCAGGGAAATAGAGCCGGGGACCTCCGCCGTCAAGGTCAGCTTCCGTTCGTGGGCCAGGCATTCCATCGTCGCCAGAACTTCATCCGTGAGTTCCTTCAGGTCGCAGGATTCCAGGAAAAGCGACATCCGGCCGGCGGCGAGCTTCGAGAGGTCCAGGATGTTGTTGATGAGCTGCAGAAGGTTTTTGCCGTTGGACTCGATGCGCTTTAAGCCCTGCTCCTGCTTGGGCGTGATCTCTCCATAGGCTTTGTCCAGCATCAAGGAGGAGTAGCCGATGATCGCATTCATGGGCGTGCGCAGCTCATGGCTCATGTTGGCCAGGAATTCTGATTTCATGCGGTTCAGTTCCTCGAGATGGCCGATCTGGGCGGTCAGGCGACGGTGCTCCAGCGCCTTCTCGAACACGAGACAGAGCTGGTCGAGCGCGTAAGGTTTGGTGATGTAATCGTAGGCGCCCTGTTTCATCGATTCCACCGCGGTTTCCAAGGTCGCATAGCCGGTAGCCATGATTACTTCCGCCTGCGGCTGGATTTGTTTGATGCGTTTGAGAGCCTCCACGCCGCCGATGCCCGGCATCATGATGTCGGTCACGACCAGATCGAACGTGTCATGCCTGGCCTTCTCGATCCCTTCTTCTCCGCTGGCCGCCAGCGCCACCCGATAGCCGCGGTCCGGAAGGCCGAAGGCCAGCATGTCCCGCAAGCCGGCCTCGTCATCGATCACGAGAACGGTGGGTTGTTTGACAGGGTTCGCTTCATTCATGTGCAGGCCTCCCGCATTCCCGGCAACGGGCCAGGCGGTCAACGGCTTGGAAAACCTTCCGCTTTAGATACTCCAGATCGTACGGCTTCAAGATAAAGTCATAAGCCCCGTTTTTCATGGCGTGGACGGCCGTCTCCACGGCACCGAAACCGGTGGCGACGATCACTTCGGTTTCGGGGGTGATCTTTTTAATTTTCTCCAGCAGCTCCAAGCCGTCCATTTCAGGCATCGTGATATCGGTGATGATGACGTCAAAGGCCGTCTCGGTGGCCTTCCGGACCCCTTCCGTCCCATTCTCCGCCGTGTCCACCTGAACCCCCAGGCTTTCCAGTTCCCACTTCAAGAGGTTCCGGAAACCGGGTTCGTCGTCAACGACGAGCACTTTCAACGTCTGGTCGGACATCATGGAGTCCCCTTGTCGGGAGTCGGAGAAACCCCCGCCTGTCGAACCGGGAACTTGATCAGGAATTCCGTGCACCCGGGCCGGCTGTTGACCGCAATGGCCCCGGAATGCTTTTGAACAATTTCGTGCACGAGACTTAAGCCCAGGCCGGTTCCTTTGCCGACGGGCTTGGTGGTAAAAAAGGGATCGAAGATGCGGGACCGGATTTCCGCGGGGATCCCCGGCCCGGTGTCGGTGATCTTCACGCACACCCAGGACAAAGCGCCTTCCAGCATCAGTTCCGTTTTGAGCACCAGAACACCGTTATTCCCCATGGCATCCATCGCGTTGTTCGACAGATTGATAATGATCTGCTGGATCTGGTTCTGATTGCCCAGAACGTGCGGCAGGGCCGGCGCCAGCTCCTTTTTGACTTCGATATGCGCCATCCGCGCCTGCGCCATGACCAGAGAGAGGGCGCCATCGACCGAACGATTGATGTCGACAGGCTCCCGCTCCGCTTTGGACGCCCGCGAGAACGTCAGGAGGTCCTGGACCAGGTTCTTGCAGCGGATCGCCTCTTTTTCGATGGACTTGAGCGGCAGCTCCAGCGGATCACCGGCCTGCAACCGCCGGACGACGGCCTGAGCAAATCCGAGGATGACGCCCAGAGGATTGTTGATCTCGTGCGCCACCCCGGCGGCCAGCTGCCCGACGGCGGACATCTTGTCCGACTGCCGGAGGATTTCTTCCATCTTTCGACGCTCCGTGATGTCCCGTTTGACGGCGACGTAGTTGGTGATCTTTCCCGATTCATTGATCACGGGGCTGATGTTTCCCTCTTCTTCGAAAAGAGTGCCGTCCTTGCGGCGGTTGGTGATCGTGCTTTGCCAGACCCGGCCGGACGTCAAAGTAGACCACATCATCTCGTAGAATTTCCGGTCGTGCTTGCCGCTTTTGAGCACCCGGGGAGTCTGGCCGATCGCTTCTTCGCGGGAGTATCCGGTGGTGAGTTCGAAGGACCGGTTGACATAATGGATCTTTCCGCTCGGGTCCGTGATCACAACGGAGTCCTTCGACTGCTCAACCGCGGCGAAGAGCATGGCGCGCAGCTCTTCGGATTGCCGGCGCTGGGTGATATCCAGGAAGCTGACGACCGCCCCGGTGACTTTGCCGTCCTGAAACACGGGATAGGACCAATACTCCGCCGGCAAGCTCTTCCCGTCGGCGCGCCAGAATACCTCGGTATCGACATGCGTTTGCGCATTTTCGCGAAAGGTCCGGATGATGGGGCAATCTTCCGGCGCATAGGGCTTCCCATCGGCATGGGTATGATGCAGCAGACGGTGCATGTTCTTCCCGATCAATTCGGCAGGATCCTGGTAGCCGAGAAGGCGCGCGCAGGCCTGGTTGGCGAAGGTGCAATTCCCTTCCAAATCTTCGCCGTAGATTCCTTCCGCCGCCGAATCCAGGATCAGACGCACGCGGTTTTCGGACTCTTCCAACACCTTCTTGGAGACCGTGGTTTCGGCCAGCACCTGGCTCATGCGATTAAAGTCTCCGGCCAGGTTCCCCAATTCATCTTTTGTCCGGACAGGGACCGACGCGCCGTATTCTCCCCGGGCGACGCGCGCGGTGGCCGTGGAAAGCCACTGCACCGGCAACAAGAGCCGCCGCATGAAAAAGAAAAACAGAAGAATTCCAAGGCCTCCGGCGATGAAGATGATGGCCACGATCCGGCGAATGAGTCGGTATTCGGTTTCCAGCACATGCGCCAGCGGCAGGCCCATCCGCACAAAGCCCCTGTATTCTCTTCCGGAAGGTTCCTTATTTCCGCCGAGCAGAAAATCCTCGCCCTGAGCCGGCTGGCTGTGAAACCAGACGGGAACCGTGATTTCCATAATTTGAGCCCCTTTATATAGGGCGGGATGGGAATGCGGTTTTTCAGCGCGCAGATCGGCCTTGGTGGCCGCATCCGAATAGATTTTTCCCTTTTCGGCCACGTTCGTGTGGGCCAGGACGCGGCCGGTGGCATCGGAAGCCATGACATAGAGCGCCCCCGTCTGGTCCTGGGCCATTTGAAGGACCGGCAATAAGGACCTTTCTGCGGCCCCCTGGAATTGCGCTGCGACACGATCGACAATCTGAGTTGTCGCCAGAACCCCTTTTTGCGACACTTCCTCCACGAGGATACGATGCACCGCCTGACGAACGGTCAACAGAAGAGGCCCTCCCAGCAGGATGGCGGTCAAAAAAATCAACACAAAGACCTTCCATTGAAGCTTCATGGAATCACCCGATCAGCCTTCTTAACGACTTCCAAAGGAATGGTCAGACCCGACTGCGCAGCGGCCGTGAGGTTCACCGTCAATTCATATCGGTCCGGGTACACCGCTTCAACATTCCTCAGGGTGCCTGCCTCCGCCTGAGCGGCAACCCGGCCTGCCGTCCGCCCGATTTCCCGGAAGCTGCTGACAAAAGAAGCCGTCGCCCCTTTGTCGACCAAACTATCCACCGGCGCATAGAGCGGCGTGTTATTGGAGCGGGCGAATTCTTTCGCGACCGCAAACGCGGCCGGCGTCACAAGGAGCGGGTCTGGCGGCATCCAAATGGCGTCAATTTTCCCAGCCAGAGACCTCAGCCGGTCCGGCAGATCATCCGCCTGCGACAGAGATTCGATCCGCGCTTCGATGCCGTTGGCGCGGGCCAGGCGTATCAATTCCCGGTGATACTCGTCATTCCTTGCCGATCGCGTCACCACCAGGACAGCCAGCCGCTTCAAGCCGGGCTGGATCTCCTTCAATTTCGGCAGGAGCGCATCGACCTTTGTCGCCACGGTGATGCGGACCCGCCGGACGGCGGGCTGTTCCGGTCCGACCCAGAACATCGGCGTCAGGCCATACACGAGCGTGGTGTCGGCAGAATAGGGATAAGAAGCCGCTTTCCCGCCAAAGGCCACCACGACCTTTGCCGCCTTCGGCACATGGATATCACCTTTCGAAAGAGTAAAGGTCGGGACCGGATGGCCATACACTTCCTCAAAACCCGCCAGGGCCTCCCGGTAAGCCGGCGAATCGTAACTGAGCACGGCCACGACATCCTGAGCGGCCGCCGGCGAGCCCGGAAGCCACGCTCCCCCCAGAAGGAGTCCAACCCACAAACCTGAAAAAAGGCCGCGTCTCATGGAATCACCCGATCGGCCTTCTTGACGACATCCGGCGGAATGGTCAGACCCGACTGCGCAGCGGCCGTGAGGTTCACCGTCAATTCATATCGGTCCGGGTACACCGCTTCAACATTCCCCAGGGTGCCGGCCTGCGCTTGGGCGGCGACCCGGCCTGCCGTCCGCCCGCTTTCCCGGAAACTGGCGGTGATGGATGCCACCGCGCCTTTGTCCACCAGACTGCCTGTCGGAACATAGAACGCGACATTGTTGGACAGACCAAATTCTTTGGCCACGGAAAAAGCGGCCGCTGTCACAATCAGCGGATCCGGAGGCATCCATATGCCGTCTACCTGTCCGACCAGGGACCGAAGACGATCCGGCAGATCATCAGCCTGATTCAGATATTCGATTCGCACCATAATCCCATACGTCTGGGCCGCATGCCTGAATCCGTCCAGATACTCGCTGACCCCTGGTGATTGCGTGACCTCAAAGACGGCCAATCGCTTCAAGGCCGGTTGAATTTCCTTCAATTTCTGAAGCAGCACATCGGCCCGAGGAGCGGGATAGACCCGAATTCGAACGCCGGCGGAATGTTCAGGGCCCACCCAGAGTGCCGGAGTCAGACAATACACGAGCGTCGCCGCCGAGGGGTAAGAATGGAGAGCTGCTTTTCCACCAAAGGCTACAATGACTTTTGTCGAATTCGGCAGATGTATATCGCCTTTCGAAAGAGTAAAGGTCGGAACCGGATGGCCATACACTTCTTCAAAACCCGCCAGGGCCTCCCGGTAAGCCGGCGAATCGGAGCTCAGCACGGCCACGACCTCCTGAGCCGTCGCCTGAGAACCCGTCAGCCATACGGCCATCAGAATAAGTCCGGCCCATAAACCCGGAGTCACAACCCTGAGCGAAGCGGTTCGACTTCGCTCACCATCCTGAGCCTGTCGAAGGATCGAACGGGTCATCTGATCACTCGATCGGCCTTATTCAAGATTTCGGCCGGGATGGAGAGTCCCGATTGTGCCGCTGCCGCCGTATTGATCGTCACCTGCACTTGATCGCCGTACGCCGCGCTCGGCCGGTCTCCAGATCCCGCTAGGACCTGCGCCGCCAGAACGCCCGCTTTGCGCCCCATTTCGTGGAAACCGACCGACACCGAAGCGGCCGCGCCTTTATCCGCCAGCCCATCGATCGACGCATATAGGGGAATCGCATTATCCAGGGCGAATTGCCGCATCACGCTGAAACTCTGCGGCGTGATCAATTGCGGATCCGGAGCGATCCAGAACGCGTCGACGCGGCCTTTGATGGCGCGCAGATAATCCGGAAGTTCGTCCGGAGATTTAAGGCGTTCCGTAAGCACGGTCACGCCCAGCCGCTCCCCTTCCTGTTTCAGCGCCGGTCCGTACGTGAGAGCCGACTCCCCGGCCCAGAGGGCGCCGAGACGCCGGAGCC
>Ga0182027_10002189_pt1 | contig 31872 bp, 29 predicted proteins | sample 712E1DmetaG_FD_121300 | JGI IMG/M metagenome (GOLD analysis project Ga0182027, IMG submission 121300) | Permafrost microbial communities from Stordalen Mire, Sweden - 712E1D metaG (Illumina Assembly) | ecosystem: Environmental > Terrestrial > Soil > Wetlands > Permafrost | place: Sweden...
CTCATCCGATATTTCGTGTATCTTGTTCTGACTATTACCGTCCTGGTGCTAAGCTGGCCCTGGTTATGGCAGGATCCCTCAGGGCATTTAAAAATCGCTTTTTTAAATATGTCGAAATTCAGATGGGACAATAATATCCTTATGAACGGAACTTTTGTAAAGGCTTCTGCCGTTGGTTGGAAATACCTCCCGCAATGGTTCGGTCTGACCACCCCGGTTATTTACCTTCTACTCGGGATTACAGGGTTCATATTCCTGGTCTTTCGATTTTTCAGGAATCCTCTTGATTTTACCGGCCGGACGAATGTCCGTAACCAGTTGATCTACCTTGTATGTTTTGTGGGTCCTGTTTTGGCCGTGATAATTCTGCATTCCGTCTTGTATGACGGATGGAGACAGATGTATTTTATCTACCCGGCTTTCCTGCTTTTAGCGATCTATGGACTATCTTCAATAATAAAGACCAGGTCATCTCTCGGTGATCTGTCGAAAGTTATTGTTTTAATCCTTTTGATTGCCTCCTTTGCCGGCACCGGCTTAACCATGATAAAAAGCCATCCATTTGAGGATGTTTACTTCAATATTTTATTATCAAAGAATGACCAGTATCTCCGGAAAACATTCGAGCTCGACTATTGGGGAACTTCTTACAAACAGGCGCTGGAAGATATCGTTGCCCGCGACAGGTCGCCTGTGCTGAAGATCAGGGTCGCCAATCTTCCGGGTGAAAATAATTCATTTATCCTGAAGCCGGAGGACCGTAAACGGATCCGTTATGTTGAAACCGATGACCAGGCAGATTATTTTATTACCGATTACCGCTGGCATCCGAAGGATTATCTATATCCGAAGGAGAAAAAAATATTTTTCATAACCATCCAGAACAGCGAGATCTGTTCTGCCTGGAAACTGCATTAAAAGGACAATCATGAACGCGATCTGTATTATCATTCCTTTTTATAATGAAGCCAGCAGGTTTCCGGGAGATGAATTCCTGGAATTTCTCCAAAGCGATCCGGAAACTTCATTTTGTCTCGTTAATGACGGGAGTACCGATAAAACAGGAAGGATGCTCGAATCCCTGCGTGAAAAGTACCCTGAACGCATCCTGGTGATTACGCTACCGGCAAACAAAGGAAAGGCCGGAGCCGTGCAAGCGGGGATGAATTCTGCTTTGCAGCATTTTACCTGCGCGTATTTCGGTTTTTTTGACGCAGATATTGCCACCCGTCTGGATGAATCGTTCCGGCTGCGTTCAAGTCTGCAGGAAAAACCTTCGCTCCAATTCGCATTCGGGTCACGGGTTGCCATTCTTGGCGTCAGGATTGAACGGAAGCTTTACCGTCACCTCATTGGCAGGGTCATCGCTACCTTCATCTCCGGCATTCTTCACCTGATGGTATACGACACTCAATGCGGGGCAAAATTATTCACGCGACAACTGGCATCCCGGGTTTTTGAAAAGCCCTTCATCACCCGCTGGTTTTTTGATGTCGAGATCCTGGCACGGATCATCGGGATTTATGGCAGGGATAGAATCGAGGAAGTTGTAGTGGAAGTCCCCGTGAGATCATGGACCGACAAGGGAGGATCGAAGATCAGCTGGACTTATGGTTTCAGAATTTTTTATGACCTCATTAAGATTCGCAATCATTACAAATCCTTTTTGTAATATTTTTTTTTCTACCTTTGCGTTTCTTTAAAAAAGCTCATTATCATACCTTTATAAACTATGCTTTCAAACCGGATCAACTACCTCTCGGAATCTGAAACACTGGCAATGTCGCGCAAATGCCGGGAACTAAATGCTATGGGCCACAATGTAATCAACCTCAGCCTCGGTGAACCTGATTTCAACACGCCCGATTACATCAAAAATGCTGCAAAAAAAGCCATCGACGACAATTTTACTTTCTATTCGCCGGTTGCCGGCTATGCCGACCTGAGGGAAGCAATATGCGTCAAGCTGAAAAGAGATAATAACCTCGATTATACCTGCGACCAGATCGTGGTTTCCACAGGGGCCAAGCAGGGCATCGCCAATGTCGTTCTGTGCATTGTCAATCCCGGGGAAGAAGTTCTTCTTCCCGCTCCCTATTGGGTTTCCTACAAGGAAATCGTAAAAGTTGCCGAAGGAAAATCCGTTTTTATCCCGGCAACAGTGGAGCAGGAATTCAAGGTAACTCCGGCACAGATCGAGGCTGCCATAACCCCAAAAACCAAACTGATTATTTTCAGTTCACCTTGCAATCCTACCGGGTCAGTCTATTCAAAGGAAGAATTGAAAGGAATAGCCGAGGTCATCGCAAAATATCCCCAGATTTACATTGTGGCGGATGAGATCTATGAACATATCAATTTCATCGGGCAACATCAGAGTATTGCCCAGTTTGATTTTATCAAAGACCAGGTGATCCTGGTGAATGGCGTTTCCAAGGGATTTGCTATGACAGGATGGAGAATCGGTTACATTGCTGCACCAAAAAAAATTGCGAAAGCATGCGATAAATTGCAGGGCCAATTCACTTCGGGTGCATCATCCATTGCACAGCGAGCTGCACTGGAAGCCGTGATCACCGATCCTGATACCAGAGACCTGCGTACCATGAAAGCAGCTTTCCGTGAGAGAAGAGACCTGTTACTGCAGCTGCTGGGTGAAATTCCAGGGTTCAAGCTGAATCATCCCGATGGAGCATTTTATGTGTTTCCCGATATTTCGTGGTATTTTGGTAAATCGGATGGAGAGACCACCATCCGGAATGCCAACGATTTCTGCATGTTTATCCTGAACAAGGTTTTTGTTGCAACAGTTCCCGGAGATGCATTTGGTGATCCGAATTGCATGCGATTCTCCTATGCCACATCCAAGGAGAAACTGGTGGAAGCGGTGAAGCGTATAAAAACATTATTGGCTGGACTAAAGTAGGCAATAGGCATTAGGCTTTAGGTACTGGGCTTTAGGTACTGGGCTCTGGATGTTTGATTTTACATTTTACCATTTTAGATTTAACACCTTTAAAAACGCAAATTCCATGACAAAAAATAAAAAACTGCTCAACTGGGTTAAAGAATGGGCAGCACTTTGCCAGCCTGAAAAGATTCACTGGTGCGATGGTTCAGAAGAAGAAAACAACCGGTTGCTTGACCTGATGGTCAGCAGGGGGACGGCCATCCGGCTGGATGAATCAAAACGGCCTGGCAGCTATTATTTCCAGAGTGATCCCAGCGATGTTGCAAGGGTTGAGAACCGTACTTTCATCTGTTCCTTAAAAAAGGACGATGCCGGTCCCACCAACAATTGGGTGGATCCTTCAGAGATGAAGAAGATATTGACAGAAGTTTACCGCGGATGTATGAAAGGCCGCACCATGTATATCATCCCTTTCAGCATGGGACCCCTGGGATCAAGAATATCAAAGATAGGGGTACAGATCACCGACTCCCCATATGTAGTTGCGAACATGCGTATCATGACCCGGATGGGAAAAGCCATTTTGGATATTCTCGGAGAGGATGATTTTGTTCCCTGTATTCATTCGGTAGGAGCGCCCCTTGAACCTGGACAGGAAGATGTAAAATGGCCCTGTGCCCCGATTGAACAGAAATACATTGCACATTTCCCTGACACTAATGAGATCTGGTCCTTCGGAAGCGGTTATGGCGGAAATGCGCTGCTGGGGAAAAAATGTTTTGCCCTGCGTATCGCTTCGGTAATGGCTCGCCGCGAAGGCTGGCTGGCAGAGCACATGCTCATTATGGGCATTACCAATCCTAAAGGAGTCAAAAAATATTTTGCTGCTGCATTCCCCAGTGCCTGCGGAAAAACGAATCTTGCCATGCTGATACCTACCATTCCGGGCTGGAAAGTAGAGACTGTGGGAGATGATATTGCATGGATGAAATTTGGTGAAGACGGACGTCTTTATGCCATCAACCCGGAAGCAGGCTTTTTTGGGGTGGCTCCTTACACCTCCATGGAGACCAATCCCAATGCCATGTTATCCTGCAGGAGCAATTCCATTTTTACAAATACTGCCCTGACACCCGACGGTGATATCTGGTGGGAAGGAATCGGATCGGAAATTCCGGACGGCACCATCACCTGGACAAACGAGATCTATGACAAACAACACTGCCAGTTTGCCGCCCATCCTAATGCACGCTTTACGGCGCCTGCCAAACAGTGCCCGGTCATCGACCCTGACTGGGAAAATCCAAAGGGTGTTCCTATTTCGGCATTCATTTTCGGGGGCCGTCGTCCCGGTACCGTTCCCCTTGTTTACCAGTCGTTCGACTGGAACCACGGCGTATTCATGGGCTCCATCGTGGGCTCGGAAGTGACTGCTGCAGCCATCGGCCTGAAGGCAGGTGTGCGTCGTGATCCTTTTGCCATGCTTCCTTTCTGCGGTTACCACATGGGAGATTATTTTGGCCATTGGGTTAAGATCGGTGCCAATGCTCCTGATAAGAACAAACTGCCTAAGATTTTTAACGTCAACTGGTTCCGTAAAGGTTCCGACGGAAAATTCCTCTGGCCGGGATATGGCGATAATATCAGGATTCTGCAATGGATCTTTGAGCAGACCGATGGTACTGGTGCTGCTGATGAGACGCCGATCGGCTTTGTACCTTCAAAAGGTGCAATCGATGTTTCCGGGCTGACCGGTGTCGAAAAAAACATGGAAGATCTGTTGAAAGTTGACAACAAGGAATGGCTTGATGAATGTGTTCTGATCTCAGAGCACCAGGCCACATTTGGCGACAGGTTGCCAAAGGAAATTGCACTTCAGTTTGAAAAATTGAAAGTCCGGCTGAATAAGTAACGGATGCCTGAAAAACGGAAAATATATACCAAAACCGGCGATCTCGGGGAAACTTCCCTGCTGGGAGGAACCCGTGTTCCGAAAAGCCATGAACGGGTGGATGCCTACGGGACTATCGATGAACTAAATTCTTTTCTCGGTCTGCTCCGCGACCAGCCAATCGGAGAATATTACCGTCAGGTACTGCTCAGGATCCAGGAAAATCTTTTTATAGCCGAAGCCAGGATCGCAGCAGACCCCAATTTACAAAACATTTCCCTCCCTCTTTTACAGGAAGAAGAAATTCTTTTTCTTGAAAATGAGATCGATGAAATGAACAAATTCCTCAAAGAACTGTCACATTTTATCATTCCCGGAGGTTATGCTCCTTCTTCCTTCTGCCACATCGCCCGTACCATTTGCCGTCGCGCAGAACGGGCAGTGATAAGGCTTTCCACAACCACCCCGGCGGAAGAGATAATAACCAGGTACTTAAACCGTTTATCAGATTATCTGTTCGTTCTTGCCAGGAAAACGGGGAAAGATGCCGGAGCAGATGAAACACTTTGGAAGCCTTTGCATTAAACAAAAAAATAACGTTTGATTTATTGAATGTTTTTTTTATACTTTTGCAAAAAATACAGATAGCACTCAAATTATGTACTGGACATTAGAATTGGCTTCAAAACTGGAGGATGCACCCTGGCCCGCAACAAAAGATGAGCTTATTGACTGGGCTATCCGTTCCGGCGCTCCTCAGGAGGTTATCGAAAATTTAAGGGAGATTGAAGATGAAGGCGAAACCTACGAGCGCATAGAAGATATCTGGCCTGATTATCCTACCAAGGATGATTTTTTCTTCCACGAGGATGAATACTGACACTCTTTACTAAAAAATATAGAGAGACTGTTCCAAAAGAGCAGTCTTTTTTTTATGGCTTATCAGGTACGAAAGGTCAGGCAGAAGGTAATTGACAATTGATAATGACTTAGCACTTTGCGTTAAACTTCGCGACCTTTGCGTGAACCCTTCTAAAAACAATTTTATTTAGAGAATCCTTACTTATTTTGATAAGATTTTTTATGGTCGCTATAAATATACAGCAGCGATTTTAATATTGCAATAGCGGAAAACCGTAAAATAAAATAGCGGAAAACCGCTATCGTTTTTGGCATAAAAAAACCAATCTATTGATCATTAATCAAATAAAATTTATTGTGTCGTCCAAATTGCACGCCACTATTAATTCCAAATCGACGGATTTTTGAGACAAGGTCACAAGTGTCTGTCGGTTTATAAAGTAAGAAGGCTGACTAATAAGTAGATTATTATATAATACCGCTAACACATAAATCTGTCTACCATGTTAGTCGGGAACGCAAAATCAATGATTTAATTTTTAGTGTCTTGGCGTCTACTATATAACTATTTGTAACTACCTGATTGCGAATTATTTTTTCTCCCAGATTAACGCAGATTTCCCGCTGATTTTCGCAGAAAAGATCACAATCAAATTTCATATAACCATTATATGACTAGAAGAGCAAAAATGTATTCTGTGTGAATCTGCGTTCAATCTGCGAAAATCAGCGAGAACGATTTTCATGTTATCTGATTCGAAGTTCCTGATAAAATTCTCATGAGGAAATTTCGCGGTAAAAAAGAAGGTAATAGTCAGCCTCCAGCAAGATTCTTTTGGAACAGAAGGACTATCAGGAACCGTTGTTGCTGTTGAATTGTTTTTCCCAGCAACGACGTCGTATATAGATCCGTGAATCATAATTCTTCCAGATGGATATGGCTTTCAGGTTATTCTCCAGTTGTGAATGCGTGGTTGCTTTGACAATACCATACTTCAGACATACCTTGTGCAACTCATAATAGACCAGGGCAAGAGCTCCTCTTCCCTGGTAATCAGGTCGGACACCGATGAGGTACATGTGAATGGCATCATTCCTTTTCAGCGCCCTGTAAAGATGGATAAAACCGAAAGGAAACAATTTCCCTTTACATTTCTGCAATGCGTGCGTCAGGTCAGGTGTGGTAACGCCGAATGCAATTACATCATCCCTATCATCGATCACCAGTGAAACAAATTCTGGCCGGATAAATCCAAAATATTGCTTGATAAAGAGATCAATCTGCCTGTCATTGAGGGCAGCAAAGCCGTATAGGTCTGCAAATGCCTCGTTCAGCATCCGGAACATCTTTTTTGTATAAGGGAGATAGTCTTTTGCCTTTTTTGCCAGAACTGTCCTGAGATGGTATTTTTTCTTTACAATATCGGCTGAGCGGGAAACTTTGTCGGGAATCACCTGGGGAATATTGATGTCGAATTGCACCCAATCGACGCCTTTCCCAAATCCCAGTTTGATCATATGCTCCGGGTAATAGGGGAAATTGTAGATCGCTGCAAGGCTCGAAAGTTCTTCAAACCCTTCGATCAGCATTCCTTCCGGGTCCATATCGGTAAACCCCAACGGGCCCTGTATCGCAGTCATCCCTTTGCTCCTTCCCCACTCCGCCACCGTTTCAATGAGTTTTGAAGAAACTTCAAGGTCATTGATAAAATCGATCCACCCAAAACGTACAAAATTCTCTTTCCATTGTTCGTTAGCCCTGTTGTTGATGATACCCGCAACCCTTCCTACTATTTTGTCGCCATGGTATGCAAGCCAGTATTCAGCTTCACAATTTTCGAATGCCGGGTTCTTGTCTTTTTCGAGCGTGTTCATCTCATCAAAGATCAGGGGCGGGCACCAGTAAGGATTGTCTTTATACAGATCCAACTGGAACCGGATGAATTTTTTCAATTCTTTCCGGGTTGTAACTCTGCGGATTTCAATTTCCATTATAGCCAATGTTCAGTTTTATACCAATCGATTGTCTCCCTGATGCCGTTTTCCAGGTCATATCCGGCAACGAACCCGAAGTCATGCAGCAAAGGTTCTGTTTCACAGCGCCAGTTGGAACTGCTTAAGACATTGAACTTGTCGGTATTCAGCGTGGGTATGGTATCCAACAATCCGAATATTTTTTCGAGGCCGAACGCAAGCTGCTTTACTATAGCTGAAGGGACGGTAATTTTTAATGTTCTTTTCTGAAGGATTTTTTTAGCGATAGCGGCAAAGGTTTGAGTATCATATTCCCTTCCATCGGAAATAAAATATGATCTCCTGACAATAGAAGATTTCAGTGCATCAAAGATCAACCTGGCCAGATCCTTTACATAAATGAAAGTGAGGATCTGCTTCCGGGATCCGATGTAAGGCTCCAGTCCACGGTTCAGGGTTTTAAAGAAAACATAATAGTCTTTTTCCCTGGGGCCATAAACACCGGTTGGACGCATGATCAGCCAGGGAAAAGAGTCCAGTGACCAGATGTACTTTTCAGCCTCCAGTTTGCTTTTGCCATATAATTCAATAGGGTTGGGAGTATCGGAGAGCATGACCGGACGCATGGTTGCAGGATCACCCGGACCATAAGCAGCAAGGCTGCTCATGTAAATAAATTTTTCCGGTACCATACCGGTTTGTACCAGCGCCTGTATGAAATTCTGTGTATTTTGTGCATTTACCCTGAAATAATCCTCTTTCTTACCGGCTTTTGTAATCCCAGCGCCGTGTATGATATATTGAAACCAGATACCCTGTGTTTTACATGTTTCAAGGATCGCTGCAACCTTTTCCACAGAAGAAAAATCCATTTCCAGGAAATGGATCCGGGGGTCTTTCAGGTATTCCCTGGAACTGGTGCGGCGGATACCGGCATATACCATGTAATCCCTTTTCAATCCTTCCTCAACCAGGAAACTTCCGATAAACCCACTGGCGCCGGTGATCAGTACATTTCCCCTGTCCATCATATTTCCATCCTGAAAGCTGTGAATGTTAAACCCGGCATTCCATTTTCAATGTTCAAAATGCCTGACCCAGCAACGACGGGTGAGGTGCTGCCGGCCATTAAAATTTTTCCAGATGGTAAGAGCTTTTGCATTGTCTTCCAGCTGAGGCATGGTTATGGCAAGTTTGATATGATTGCGGATATATGCTTTATGCATTTCATTAAAATACAAGGAATTTATACCTTTTCCGTGATAATCGGGCCTGACACCATTCAGGTACATGTCGATGGTGTCGTTCTTTTTCATGGCACGGAGAAGATAAATGAACCCAAAGGGGAACAATCTTCCGTTGCATTTTCGCAGGGCTTTTGTCATTGAAGGCATCGAAATGCCGAATCCCACAATATCATCGTTCATATCGACCACAAAAGAAACAAACTCCGGACGGATGAAGCCGAAGTAGGCCTTCACATACATGTCTATTTGCTTCTGGGTGAGGGCTGTGAATCCGTAAAGTTTATCAAAGGCCTGGTTCAGTAATTCAAACATCTTTCCGGCATAAGGAAGAAGTTCTTTGGATTTTTTTGCCCGGACTACGTGGAGGTTGTATTTCTCCTGTACCAGTTTCGACAACCGTTCTACTTTATCAGGAATCTCCTGCGGGACCTCAAATTCATACTGAACCCAGTCGGCGGCCTTTTCAAAACCAAGGCGTACCATGTGTTCAGGATAATAAGAATAATTGTAGATAGAGGCCAGGGTGGATTGTTCTTCGAACCCCTTGATCAGCATGCCTTCATTATCCATATCGGAAAACCCGAGCGGGCCATGGATCCCTGTCATCCCTTTTTCTTTTCCCCATGTGATGACCGTTTCGATCAGTTTCGCTGAGACCTGTGGATCATCAATAAAATCGATCCATCCGAACCGCACCAGTTTCTCGTTCCATCGTTCATTGGCTTTATGATTGATGATCCCTGCAACCCTCCCCACAAGTTCTTTTCCACGAAAGGCCATGAAATACTCGGCATCGCAGAATTCGAAAGCGGGATTTTTTGTCCGGGATAGTGTATTCTTATCATCCAGGAACATGGGTGGACACCAGAATTTATTGCCTTTGTACAAGGAATAGGGGTAATTAATAAACTTCCTCAAGTCGTTTCTTGTATCGACCTTTTTAATTGAGATTTCCATATGTTCTCAAGGACTTTATCAATGGATGATTCCTAGCTTTTTCCCGAGCTTATCAAATTTTTCCAGGGCAATGTCAACCTGGTCTTTGGTGTGGGTAGCCATGAGAGAAAAGCGGATCAGGGTAGAATCTTTATTGACTGCAGGGGAGACGACGGGGTTTACAAATACCCCTTCGTCGAGTAACATCCGGGTCAGTCTGAGGGTCTTCAGGTTGTCCCTGATATAAAGCGGGATGATTGGTGTTTCACTCTTCCCGATATCAAAACCCATACGTTTGAAGTTATCAATGGTATAGTGGGTGAGTTCCCAGAGTTTCACAATTCTTTCGGGTTCGGCTTTGATGATATCCAATGCTGCTAATACTGCTGCTGCTGATGCCGGTGTAATACTGGCGCTGAAGATCAGCGAGCGGGAATGGTGCTTCATGTAATTGATCGTATCAAAATCACTGGCTATAAAACCTCCGAGGGATGCCAGCGATTTGCTGAAGGTGCCCATGATGAGATCGATTTTATCGGTCAGGCCGAAATGGGATGCAGTTCCTGAGCCATGTTCCCCGATCACGCCGATCGCATGGGCATCGTCTACCATGATAGTGGCCTCATATTTTTCCGCTAATTTCACGATCCCGGGCAGGTTGGCAATATCCCCTTCCATGCTGTAGATCCCGTCAACCACGATGAGTTTGATTCTTCCAGGTTCACATCTCTTCAACAGATTTTCCAGGGAATGCATGTCGTTGTGGCGAAATTTCAGGACCTTCGCGAACGACAACCGGGTAGCTTCAATGATGGAAGCATGGTCGAGTTCATCGATGAGGATATAATCATTTCTTCCGGTAACGGTAGGAATCACGCCGAGATTGACCTGGAATCCCGTACTGAACACCAATGCATCATCTTTATGGACAAATTCGGCCAGTTTTCGTTCCAGTTCGATATGAATGTCGAGGGTTCCGTTAAGAAAGCGGGAACCGGCACAGCCGCTTCCGTATTTTTCAATCGCTTTTATGCAGGCTTCCTTGATCTTTGGATGATTGGTAAGCCCCATATAACTGTTGGAGCCGAACATCAGCACCTTTTTACCTTTGATGGTCACCGTAGTATCCTGATCGGATTCAATGACCCTGAAGAACGGATAAAGTCCCATTCTTTGAACTTTCTGCGGTTCAGTATAATGTGATGTTTTTCGTTGTAATATCCTCATGGGTGATGTTCTTTTGGCGATATTGCTAAAATTCAAAGATAAGATAAAAACTGCAATTATGGATTCATTTGCCGTTCAGTAAAATCCTTTCCGGCTTTTAATGCTTGTAGATTATTATTGACTACCGCCTCCCCCTTGTTCCGGAAAACAGAACGGATGGCATCTTCCAGCTTTTCATACTGCATTTCGAGAAAAGGAGAAGCGGCACCCAGGATCACAATATTCGCGGCTTTCATTGTTCCTGTTTCTTTTGCAAGCTCATCGGCATCCAGTGCAATATGATGCGGCAGCTTCCGGATTTCATCCATTACTTTTTCCATTCCAGGATATTCCGGGATATTGATAAAAGGTTTGGTGCTTGTGATCAACCATCCATCGGGAGAGAGAAAAGGCAGATAACGTAAGGCTTCCATGGGTTCAACCGAGATGATCAGGTCGGCTTTTCCATAAGGGATAAGGTCGGAAGCAATTTCCTTGTCTGAAATCCGCAGATTGGATTGAACATCGCCTCCCCGCTGGCTCATTCCATGGACTTCCGACTGTTTAAGAAAAAGGTCTTGTTCCAGGGCGGCCGTACCGATGATGGCTGCAATTGATATAATTCCCTGGCCGCCTACACCGGCCAGAATAATGTCTCTTTTCATTGGGTATCAATCTTGATTTTATCAGACAATTGCCGCTGTTTTAAGTTTTTCCTGACGCGTTTATCTATAGCTACGATGCATTCCCTCCGTGGAATGATAACCGAAACCCCTGGATAGGCAAGTTCTTCTTTAATGATCTTAACATTTTCTTCATGAAATTTTTTCAGCGGTCGAAGTACCCGGATATGTTCCTCTTCTACTCCTATTCCTTTGCAAATAGCTTCGATCTTCCCTAATCCCGGTGAATCCTGGCCACCGGTCATGGCCGTAGTGCCATTATCAAGGATAAAAATAGTGATCAGAGATTTATCATTAACGGCATCCAGTAATCCTGTCATCCCCGAATGGGTAAAAGTAGAGTCACCGATAACAGCAACGGAAGGAACTAATCCTGCATCTGCTGCACCCTTTGCCATTGTTATCGAAGCTCCCATATCCACACAGGAGTTGATGGCTTCGTAAGGTTTCAGTGCACCCAGTGTATAGCAACCGATATCTGAGAATACATGCCCTTTCCGTAGCCCTTCAAGTACTTCATTCAATGCCTTGAAAGAATCGATGTGGGGACATCCCGAACATAACTGAGGAGGACGGCTCACCACCAGGGAAGGAACAGGCAAGCCATAGGTGTCTTTCATCCCAAGGGAAACTGCGACGATGTTTGGGTTCAGTTCACCATCTCTGGGAATGCTTCCATCGAGCCGGCCTTTTATTTTCAATCCCTTACCAAGCAATCCTTTCAGGGATTCTTCCACGATGGGATACCCATCTTCGAGAATAAGGATTTCCTTACATTCTGCATAAAGCCGCTCAATCATCTTCTTTGGCAATGGATACTGCCCGATTTTCAGGATGGGATATGGAATATGCCGGTCAGGATAATTCTCCAGTAAATAATTATAGGCAATACCACAAGCGATGATGCCAAGTGATTTATCAGGTCCATCCATATAATGATTAAAGGATGAAGTCTCTGATTCCTGCCAAAAGAGATCCTGCATCTTCAGAAGGTTACGGTATCTTTTCCGTGCTATGGCGGGCAACAGGACAAACTGACGAAGGTCTTCCGGTAGTTTCAGGTCATTTTTTCCCCGGGGATCTCTTCTTTTCACACCGGCACGCGAATGAGCCAGGCGGGTAGTGATACGCAACATCACAGGAACTTTATAACGTTCCGAGAAATCAAATCCATAATGAACCATATCATAAGCTTCCTGCTGGTCTGACGGTTCCAGGACAGGGATCATAGCGAATTTCCCAAAAAACCGGGAATCCTGTTCATTTTGGGAAGAATGCATGGAAGGATCATCGGCTGCAACAATGATCAATCCCCCGTTAGCGCCCGTGATGGCGGAATTCACAAAGGGATCGGCTGCGACATTCAGTCCGACATGTTTCATACATACCATTGACCGTTTACCGGTATAGGACATCCCGAGGGCAGATTCCATGGCGGTCTTCTCATTTGCCGACCATGTTGAATGAATATTATCCTGTTTAGCTTGCTTTGAGTGCTGAACAAATTCGGTGATTTCCGTTGACGGCGTTCCGGGGTACGCATAAATCCCCGACAGACCTGCATCCAATGCTCCCTGAGCGATGGCCTCATCCCCCAGAAGTAGAAGTCTTTGCATATAACAACTAGAATTATTTATTATGGACAAAAGTAAAAAGAATTTCCGAATAACCTAAATAACAGGTGAACCCATGCCGGACGTACTCCTGTTAAATTTATTTTTTTTCTGGAACAGAATATCTATTTTTGTAGTTTAATTATTATCTACTTCCATTGTCATATCTATGAAGTCAAAGTTACTATTTCCATTTTTCCTTGTCATTTCCCTTCTCATTTACGCGACATCTTCACAGGTCCGGGCACAGACTGGGGTTATCCGGGGTTTTGTTTACGAATCAGAAAGCGGAGAGCCGGTAATTTTCACCAATGTATACCTTTATAAAACTTCATTGGGAGCAGCTACCGATGTGAACGGTTTTTTTTCCATCATGAAGATACCGCCTGGCAATTATACTTTGATGGTTTCTTATATGGGGTTTGATACTTTACAGATCCCCATTACGATAAAAAGCAATGATCTTATTACAAAAAAGCTGTACCTGAAGAAATCCACTTATACACTGGGAGAAATCAGTATCTCTGCGGCAAAGGAGAATAAAAAAGTTGAAACACAGACATCCATAATAAAAATAACGCCGAAAGAAATCGGCCAGATCCCCACCATTGGCGGGCAACCCGACCTGGCACAATACCTCCAGATCCTCCCGGGAGTCATCTTCTCCGGCGACCAGGGAGGGCAGCTTTACATCCGTGGCGGTCCCCCGATCCAGAACAAGGTACTCCTTGACGGAATGGAACTTTTCCAGGCATTTCATTCCATCGGGTTATTTTCCGTTTTTGATGTGGATATCCTGAAAAATGTGGATGTAATGACCGGTGGTTTTGGCGCAGAATACGGGGGAAGACTTTCTTCCATCATGAATATAACCACCCGCGACGGGAACAAGAACCGGATTTCAGGTAAGATCGATGCCAGTACCTTTGGAGCAAAGGTTTTACTGGAAGGCCCTATCGCCAAGGCAAAAGGGGAAGACGGTTCCAGCGCATCCTTTATTCTTTCATTAAAAAACTCTTACCTCAAAGAAAGTTCAAAAATATTTTACAACTATATTGATCCAAACGGGCTACCTTATAATTACCTGGATATTTATGGCAAGATCTCCATTAATGCAGCCAATGGCAGCAAAATAAACTTCTATGGTTTTAATTTTACCGATAACGTTCAATACAAGATCCTGCAAAATTACCAGTGGAATTCTTATGGGGGTGGAACCAACTTTATCGTTATCCCCGGAGGTTCACCCGTCCTTCTCGAAGGTAATTTCGCCTATTCCCAATATCAGGTAACACTCAAACAAGTGAATACCTCACCGAGATCCAGTTCCATTTCCGGATTTTCAGGAGGATTTCATTTTACCTATTTTTTCGGAAAAAATGCCCTCAAATATGGAATTGAACTGAGCGGGTATAAAACCAACCTTTCTTTCTTTAATACTGTAAACCGTAACATCAACCTGGATCAGAACACCACCGATCCTTCCGTTTATGTACAGTACAAATGGCTCCTGGGGAAATTTATTTTTGAACCGGGACTACGCCTGCAATATTATGCTTCCCTTGGATCTGCCTCCTTTGAACCCCGCCTGTCCATCAAATACAATATCAGCGAAGGATTCCGGTTAAAAATGGCTGGCGGCCTCTATTCGCAGAATCTGGTCAGCACAACTTACAGCCAGGACGTTGTCAACCTTTTCTATGGTTTTATCGGAGAACCCGACAACCTTCCGGCTGAGTTCAACGGGCATAAGGTAAACAGCAAGTACCAGAAATGCGATCAGCTGGTGTTCGGCTTTGAAGCTGATCTCACCAAAAATCTGAGTCTGAATGTTGAAGGTTATTATAAATACTATCCGCAACTTACCACGATGAATAGGAATAAACTTTACGATGATATTCCGGAGAATGCCGATAAACCAGATTACCTGAAGAAAGATTTTGTCATCGAATCGGGAGATGCAGAGGGAGTCGACGTTTCACTTCGCTATGACTATAAACGCCTGCATTTCTGGGGAGTCTATTCCCTGTGTTTTATTCACCTGTTCGACGGGCAGAACTGGTATAGGCCTGTTTATGACCGCACCCACAATTTAAATCTCACGGCTTCTTATGTATTCGGCAAACACCAGGGCTGGGAAGTAGATGTGCGCTGGAATTACGGCTCCGGTTTCCCCTTTACACAAACTGCCGGTTTCTATGAACAAATCAATTTCAATAATATCGGAACCAGCATTATAAACCAGAACGGAACCCTCGGGATCATCTATGGAGATTATAACAATGGCCGGTTACCTTACTATAGCAGGCTGGACCTTAACCTCAAGAAAACATTCGAACTTGGACGCCATACAAAATTCGAGATCAGCGCCAGCATCACCAATGCGTTAAACCAGCAGAACATTTTCTATTTCGACCGTGTAAGTTATAAGCGGGTTGACCAGTTACCGCTTATGCCCAGCATGGGGATCAGCTTAACATTCTGACATTCCACAGCAACCATGGATGATTATCGCACCCTTTTGTCATGCATTGACCTGACGACACTTGAAGGCAGTGATAATACTGCAAGGATCGTTGAATTGTGCCGTAAAGCATGTTCGTTCGGTGAATCCGGACTGCCATACCCTGCTGCGGTCTGTGTTTATCCTCCGTTTGTAGGGTTGGCAAAAAATCAACTGAAAGGAACAGGTATCCGGGTTGCCGCCGTAGCAGGAGCTTTTCCAAGCGGGCAATCGCCATTGTCTGTCAGACTTGAGGAAGTCAGATATACTGTAAACGAGGGAGCCGATGAGATCGACATGGTGATTTCAAGGGGTCGCCTTCTGGAAGGGGATGAAAGCTTTGTCTTCGATGAGATCGCAGCCATCCGGGAAGTTTGTAAAAATGTTCACCTGAAAGTGATCCTCGAAACCGGTGAACTCAAGACCCCTGCCCTCATCCGCAAAGCAAGCGAGATCGCCATCGCTGCAGGAACCGATTTTATTAAAACTTCAACCGGTAAGATCCAACCCGCCGCTACCGAAGAAGCCATGGAGATCATGCTGGAAGTGATCCGCGAACAGTATGAAAAAACCGGTAAGAAAACAGGGATTAAGCCTGCCGGTGGAATTTCCGAACCAAAGCAGGCTTTGCAATATTATTTCCTTACCCAAAGGATCCTTGGAACAGGCTGGCTCAATAAAAACCTTTTCAGGATAGGTGCAAGCCGCCTTGCCGATGGACTCGCGCGGGAAATAGCAGCTTTCCCTGTTTCCTGAAATAAAAATTTTCGTAACTTTACATCCTCATCCAGTCTGCCCTTTCATGAACTTAACAAAATGTGGCATTTCATCTATCCTAACCCGGAATGTCATCAAAGGAATACTACTTGACATCGTTGCCCTCATTGTAGTCTATTTCACTCCTAAATTTGGCCAGCTTGTTCATTTCCCTTTTTACATGGTCGAACCCATGCGCCTGATGGTTGTGTTGTCCATTGTACATTCCAGCCGTACAAATTCTTATCTCCTGGCATTATCCTTACCCTTGTTTTCCTGGGCCGTATCAGGACACCCGGAATTTTATAAAATGCTGGTCATGACGGGCGAAATAACGATGAATGTGTTCCTGTTCTATTATCTCATCAGGAAGATTGATTCTGTTTTCCTGCCGATGATCATTTCCATCGTTGTCAGCAAGATTTTTTGCTATATACTTTATCTTGTCTTCTTTTCCATGATGTTCATCCGGGAAGAAGCGGAATCCTCTTTTTTGATTGCACAGGTAATCTCCACCCTGGTTTTCAGTTTTTATATTTTCTTCGTCCTTCGGAAAAAATCACAATAATTTTATCGTAATATTGCTTTAAAAATGAAGCGAATACCTTTCGTTTTTTAAAGTTCAGAAAAGAACGGTTTTTAGAATCCGTTGGAAAAAAATCTCAACCAATCATGAAAAAAACCAGGAAATACATCCTGTTATTCTCTCTCTTTGCAGTATTTTCCGTCTCATCCTGCAACAAGGATAACAATACTACCCAGTCATTATCGAGGGCTTCACTTACAGGAACCTGGATGGTTAATGAAACTTTCAAGAAGGCAACCTATGAGGTAACTATCCTGATCGATTCCACTACTTCCGACGGGATTCTGATCAGCAATTTTGCCGGAGCGGGGCAGAATGTAAAAGCCATCGCCTTTTTAACGGGAGTAACGCTTGCGCTTACAAGCAATGAACTGCTTTCCAATGGGTGGATCGTGAATGGCAATGGCACGGTTACGGGTATCTCCCGGATCGACTGGCCTTACACACTCCATGACGGAGCAAACATGACCACCATCCAGGCGGTTTTTACAAAAAAATAGGGACTTTTACAGGGAAGAGGTTTTATTTTTCTACAGGGTCTCCCGGTTTCTTTGCCTGGTTGGTTAAGTTTTTCACCACCTCCTGATACATCATGCTAAAATTCTTGGTATCCATCTTGTAGTAATCCAAATTATCCCGGAACCGCTCGTGCGACATATGGTATTTCCAGCATAACCATTGGTAATAGTTTTGGGTCAGCTGGGGATCATTTCCTCTCCGGTTCCGCTGTAAAACCAGGGTGGCCTCTATCAGGTGGACATCCACCAGCACGTGGATCATTTCATCACGGGGAATGATCGAATCGGCTGACAATTTTCCCGGAAGCAATTCTGTTTTAGTACCGCCGCATGAAACCAGTAAGGAAAGCAGGCATAAAATAATGACAGATCGCATAAAAAGTTATTTTCCTTTTTCCTTGAATTCTTTGTTCAATTCTTTTACCACATCACCGGTGATATCAAGGGTATCGCTGGCAAGCAGGATCTGGCCTGCTCTTGCATATCCAAGGATGTAATCGAATTTAAAGGTACGGTTGTATCTTTTCAGGAAATTGGTTACGGTGTCGAGCAAGGTCAGGTGCATACTTTGTTCCTTTTCTGCTACCTCCTGTGTGTACCGTTCTTTCTTATCGGCCAGCGCCTGTTGTTTTTGCATCAGGGCGTCATACATGATCTTTGCCTTCTCTTCAGGGATGGCATTTGCGGCGGCCTGTTTCTGGAAACTGGTCGCCTCCTTTTCAAAAGCAGCCTGTTCTGACAGGATCTCTGCCTCAAGTCGTTTTCCGGTTGTCTCCAGGTCGGTTTTCAGTTTTTTTACAAACAGGTACTGGGTGTTCAGCGAATCAATGTTGATAAATACGACTTTTACCGATTTTTCTCCTGATTTCTGAAAGGCTAATGAAGTAACGGGTTCTGCAGTTTTTTTTGAGGTAAAGAAAAGAACATAGAGCACTGCCAATCCGATAAGAAGGATCAGTTCGATTGCGAGATGGCCCTGCAAAATGTTCCTTTTCCCTTCTTCAGGTTCTTCCTGTTTCACGGGCGGAAAAGTCTGTTCGACTGCCTGAGAGACCTCAGGTTTATTTGTAAAATCTTCTTCCATGGGTTGGCTGGTTTTTAGTTTCCTAATTCTGACATGAATTTGATCCGCATGAGCCGGATCTCCTCTTCTGTGTATTCATCTTCACCCAGTATAGTCAGGGCTTCTTCCACAGAATCTGATTCGGCTTCGCGGAAATAGTTGAATATCTCTTCCTGATGGTAGGGATCCACAAACTCATCGATGTAATAATTGAGGTCGATCTTGGTCCCTGAGGAGACAATACTTTCGATCTCTGTCAATAATTCATCGAGGCTGAGGTTTTTAGCATAAGCGATATCCTCAAGAATGAGTTTACGGTCGATGTTCTGTATGATATATACCTTCAGTCCTGATTTGTTGACCACCGATTTAACTACCATATCCATCGGGCGGATGATCTCATTTTCTTCTACATATTCCTTGATGAGATCCAGGAAGGGGTTTCCATATTTCAGGGCCTTCCCCGATCCAACTCCGGTGATCTGTTTCAGTTCTTCAACTGTTATGGGATATTGGATGGCCATATCTTCCAGGGATGGATCCTGGAAAATAACGAATGGCGGAAGTTTTTCCTTCCTGGAGATTTCCTTGCGGAGATCTTTCAGCAGTGCAAATAAAGTTTTATCGGCAGTGCTGGTCTTTGACCCCATGGCTGCAAAGAATTCATCTTCCTCGATGTTCTCATAATCATGATCATCCACCAGCATGATGGAGAAGGGCTTCTTGAGGAATTGTGAACCTTCGGGGCTGATCTTCAGCAGGCCGTAATTGTCAATATCTTTCAGCAGCAGGCGTTCGATAAGGGTTTGCCGTACCACGGCATTCCAGAACTTCTCTTCTTTCCCTGCACCGGCGCCGAACACGCTCAGTTTGTTGTGTTTGTAGGATTTGATATGGGCTGTACTCTTTCCCAGAATGATATTGATGATGTGTTTTTGCTTGAATTGTTGCTTTACCGCCAATACGGTTTCAAGTACGATAGTAACAAATTGTTTTCCTTCGAAGCGTTTTTTCGGGTGCAGGCAATTATCGCAATTCTGGCAATTATCTTCTTTGGCGATCTCCCCGAAGTAATGTAGCAGCTGTTTGCGCCGGCAAACGGAAGATTCGGCATATGCAACTGTCTCAAGAAGCAGCTGTTTGGCGATCTCCTGTTCTGCAACCGGTTTCCCTTTCATGAATTTTTCCAGCTTAAGGATATCATCATAGCTATAGAAGGCGATGCAGTTCCCTTCCCCGTCATCCCGCCCGGCCCTTCCGGTTTCCTGGTAATATCCTTCCAGGCTTTTGGGAATATCATGATGGATCACATATCTTACATCCGGTTTATCGATTCCCATCCCAAAAGCGATGGTAGCTACAATGACATCCACTTCTTCCATCAGGAAGTCATCCTGGTTTTTTCTGCGCGTGGGAGCATCTAGCCCGGCATGGTAAGGCAAAGCCTTGATCCCATTCACAACCAGCGTTTCGGCAATTTCTTCTACCTTTTTTCTGCTCAGACAATATACGATCCCCGATTTCCCGTTATTGCTTTTAATGAATTTTATGATATCCTTGACAATATTCTTGGTCTTGGGCCTGACTTCATAATAAAGGTTGGGCCGGTTAAAAGAGGCTTTGAAGAGGGTGGCATCGGCCATGGCCAGATTTTTCTGGATATCCTGCTGGACCTTTGGTGTGGCGGTAGCTGTAAGGGCAATTACCGGTACTTTCTGCCCGATGGCTTCAATGATGGGCCTTAACCGGCGATATTCCGGCCGGAAATCATGTCCCCATTCTGAAATACAATGGGCTTCATCGATGGCATAAAATGAGATCTGTATGGATTTCAGAAAATCAATGTTCTCCTCTTTTGTGATGGTTTCCGGAGCTACATATAACAATTTGGTATCCCCGGCAACAATGTCTGCCTTTACCTGGGCAATCTCCAGCTTGCTGAGCGAAGAATTCATGAAATGAGCAACGTTGGTTTCCTGTCCGAAACTCCGGATGGAATCTACCTGGTTTTTCATCAGGGCAATCAGGGGGGAGATGATAATTGCAGTTCCGTCCTTGATAAGTGCAGGAAGTTGGTAACATAATGATTTACCTCCACCTGTCGGCATGATAACGAAGGTATCCTTGTCTTGAAGAATGTTATTGATGATAGCTTCCTGATTCCCTTTAAAGCTGTCGAAACCAAAAACTTTTTTCAGAACTTCATAAAGTTTATACTCGTCCTTCTTTGCCGCCATTTTGTAATCCGGTTAATTTTAGTATTTTTGTCTTACTGATCTTGATGTTTTTAGTCATAAGAAGTAGCTACTAATACAAATATACTATAAAACGCAAAATTGAAAACAAAATTTTAAAAAAAACAAATATTGAAGGAAGAAAAATCAATAAAAGCAATTGCTGTAAGAACGATAAATGAAGAAGGGGAAGCGATTGCCGCCCTGGTCAATAGTATCAATGATGACTTCGTAAAATGTGTTGAACTGATCCTTCATTCGAAGGGACGGGTGATCGTTACCGGGATCGGGAAGAGTGCTATCATCGGGGCAAAACTCGTAGCCAGCCTGAATTCGACCGGTACGCCTTCCATCTTCATGCATGCTGCCGATGCCATTCATGGTGACCTGGGTACCATTCAAAAAGAAGATATTATTATCTGCCTTTCCAAAAGTGGTGAAACGCCTGAGATTAAAATCCTCATCCCCTTGCTCAAACTTTATGGAAGTTCTCTGATAGCGATCGTTGGAAACTCTCATTCCTATCTTGCCAAACAGGCTGATTACATCATTGATACAACTGTAAAAAAAGAAGCCTGCCCGAACAACCTGGCACCTACATCCAGTACAACTGCACAGATGGTAATGGGAGATGCACTCACTGTTTGCCTGCTCGAATGCCGCGGTTTCTCCACCAGTGACTTTGCCAAACTGCATCCCGGCGGTGCACTCGGAAAACAATTGTACCTGAAAGTGGCTAACCTGTATATCAACAACCAGGCGCCAAAAGTTCAGCTTTCCGATAGTATCAAGACCATTATCCTGGAGATATCGTCAAAGAGACTGGGAGCAACAGCCGTTCTGGACCACGGACAGCTAAAAGGTATCATTACCGACGGGGATCTTCGAAGGATGCTTGAAAAGACAACCGATTTCGAGAAGATCACTGCCGGGGATATCATGACCATCTCACCAAAAACCGTTGATCCAGAAACCCTGGTGGTCAATGCCCTTTCTATCATGCGTAAAAATAATATCACACAATTGCTCGTTACTGAAAAGGAAAAATACCTGGGAATGTTGCACCTTCATGACATTCTTAAAGAAGGTATCATCTGATCGCTCTACGATGACATATGCCCGAAAAAAAAATTGTGATATTTTTTTAATCTTTTCCCGGTCGTATTTCCGGCGATTGTTATGGGCATTTTTGTTTCTGGTTCTTCCTTTCTCCGCTTTCCCGCAACTGACCAAGATCATGGGAAACATCAAGGATTCTGCAACCGGAGATCCTCTTCCTTTTGTCAATATCATCATACTTGGAACAACCGATGGAACACTCACCGATTTCGAGGGAAGATATGCCCTTGAAGTAAATACAAAAGGTGATTCTATCCGGTTTTCACTCATGGGCTATAAAACAATAACCCGGAAGATCCTGAAACACCAGTTCCAGACCATCGACATCCTGATGGCGGAGAACAAGATTTTGTTACCGGAGGTCATCATCCATTATACGGGAAATCCTGCAGAGGTCATCCTGAACAAGATTATTAAAAACAGGGATAAAAACAGCCTGCAATCATTCGAAGCATACCAATACCACGCCTATACCAAGATCGAGATCGACGCCAATAATATTACAGATAAGTTCAAAAACAGGAAGCTTCTCAGACCTTTCGAATTCGTTTTTAATTATATTGATACCTCTACGCTTACAGGTAAATCTTTTTTACCTGTTTTTCTCACGGAAACCACATCGGATGTGTATTTCCGAAAAAATCCAAAGTCCCGTAAAGAGATTATCACCGGTTCAAAACTCTCCGGGCTGCAAAATGAAAGTGTAGCCCAGTTTCTCGGAAATCTTTCAGAGGAAGTTGACATTTATAAAGATTATATTCCGTTGTTCGAGAAAAATTTTGTGTGCCCTATTGCATCAATGGGGATTGATTATTACCATTACTACCTCGTCGACAGCGCTTACCTTGGGAATAAATGGTGTTACCACATCATGTTCAAGCCACGCCATAAGCAGGAACTTACGTTTTCAGGCAATTTCTGGGTCAATGATACTTCGTTCGCTATTAAAAAAATTGTGATGCGAATCGCAACCGATGCCAACATTAATTTTGTAAACGACCTTGCCAGCGAGCAGGAATATGAGTGGACCGATAATCGATTCTGGATGAAGACCAAGGATCATCTCGTTATCGATTTCAACATCCTACAGAAATCCAAAAAAGTTGTTGGTTTTTTTGGACACAAAACAACGATCTTTTCTGATTTTAAGTTTGATCTCCCGGAAAATAAAAAATTCTTCTCGATCCCGACTGATGTTTTTATTGAACCCAAAGCAACGGATCAGAATGATGCTTTCTGGAAGGATCAGCGGCCTGAACAACTTTCAAAGACAGAGAAAGGAATTTATAAAATGGTCGATTCCGTGAAGAACATCCCGATCTTCAAGACATACAGGGATGTGGTTTACGGGATCATTACCGGTTACCTCACCTGGGGAAACTGGGAATTCGGTCCCTATTTCAAGACTTTTAGCTTCAACAGCATTGAAGGCGGCCGTTTCCGGCTGGGTGTCAGGACTGCAAACGGTTTCAGCCATAAATTACAGCTGGAGGGATATGTTGCCTATGGCATAAAGGATCTGACCTATAAAACAGGCGGAGATCTTATTTATATGTTCAGCAAGGTTCCGAGACGGGACCTTAATTTGTCTTTCAAGCATGATGTAGAGCAGCTTGGCATGAGTTCGAATGCATTCGCTTCCGATAATATTCTGACTTCACTTTTTTACCGAGGCCCCGATAATAAACTTTCCATGGTAACCGAATACAAAGGCTGGTACGAGCATGAATGGTTCAATGGGCTGATCAATACTGTCCAGTTCACGCACCGGGAGGTTTTTCCTCTGGGGACCACAGATTTCACGATCTTTCCCAATAAAGGAAAGGATACCGTGATGATGAGAATGATCAATACATCTGAAATCAGCATCGGTACCCGTTTATCATTCAGGGAACGGTTTGTTTCAACGGATTTTTACAGGTTCACATTAAGTTCCAATTACCCGATAATCCAGCTGACTTACTGCTATGGAATTCCAAAATTTCTCAACAATGAGTTTGAATACAATAAGCTGACCCTGAACATTTCCCAATGGTTCAATTTTGCAACCATTGGCTGGTCAAAATACATGATCGAAGGTGGTAAGATCTGGGGAACCTTGCCTTATCCTTTGCTCAGGATCCACGACGGGAACCAGACTTTTCTCTGGGATGAGCTTGCAGGCAATCTCATGAATTATTATGAGTTTGTAAGCGATGAATATGTGAACTTTTATTATACACATCATTTCGACGGATTGCTGTTCAATAAGATCCCTTTGTTGAGAAAATTGAAATGGAGGGAAGTCGTCGCCACCCGTTTGATATATGGAACACTCAGCGCCCAAAACCAGAACTATTCAAAATTTCCCGATATTTTACATTCCCTGGGATCTGCTCCTTATTGGGAAGCCAGTGCAGGGATTGAGAACATCTTTCGTTTTATCCGGGTGGATGCCGTTTGGCGGTTGACGCACCTGAACGATGTGCAAAATCCCAAGGTTCCCAAATTCGGTATTTTTGTCTCCCTGAACTTTTCCTTCTGAGGTATTGATATTATTGATAATTTTGGGATGCCAAAACCCGGGTAACAGATGTTGCTTCGAACTGAAAAAATAGTCAAGAAATACCGCAAACGCACGGTCGTTAAAGAAGTTTCCGTCCAGGTGCAGCAGGGAGAGATCGTGGGGTTGCTTGGGCCAAACGGAGCAGGAAAAACCACCTCTTTTTATATCATTGTTGGTTTGATCAAACCTTTTTCCGGGTATGTATTTTTAGATGACCTCGATATTACAAATGAGCCGATGTACCGCAGGGCACAGCGGGGAATCGGTTACCTTGCCCAGGAACCTTCCGTTTTCCGCAAATTAAGTGTGGAAGATAATATCCGGGCAATCCTTGAATTCACTCCTCTTACCAAGACACAACAAAAAGAACGGCTGGAAAGCCTTTTAGATGAATTCGGGCTGCAGCAGGTCAGGAAAAGCCAGGGGATCCAACTTTCGGGAGGAGAAAGGCGAAGAACGGAAATTGCGCGTTGCCTGGCTGTCGATCCTAAATTTATTCTACTCGATGAACCCTTTGCCGGCATTGACCCGATTGCAGTGGAAGATATACAGAACATCGTTCGGAAACTGAAGAATAAGAATATCGGCGTCCTGATCACCGATCATAATGTTCACGAAACCCTAACCATCACCGACCGTTCCTATCTCCTCTTCGAAGGATCGATACTGATGGCCGGCACTTCCCAGGAACTGGCACAAGATCCGCATGTACGCAAGGTTTACCTCGGACAGAATTTTGAACTGCGATAGAAACCGGGAAAAGCAAAGGAATTTTTCTTACATCTTCTTCTGATAAGCCACTGACATGAGCAGGTATGCCAGGATCACCATCGGTACCGCACTGATCGAAAAGATCAGTAAAAGAACCAGGGAAAGGACCAGAAAGATAAACCGGTGCTGGTTTCCTTTCCATGTCATGGTTTTGAATTTCATGGAAAACAGTCGGAAATCAGAGATCAGGAGATAGGAGAAGAAAACTGTAAGGACCGCCAGGACGCGAGGGTTTGAGAACAAAGCTACCATGAAATCCAGTTGAATAAATGTACGGATCCGGTCCTGGATCAGGAGGATCATCGGGATGGATGCAAAAAAGATCGCGTTGGCCGGTGTAGGCAGTCCGATGAAATTCACTTCCTGCCGGGGATCGATGTTGAATTTGGCCAGCCGGAGCGCTGAACATACCGGGATCAGCAACGCGAGATAAGGAATGACATTCCATCGTTCCAGGATATTGCAACCATTTGAGCAACGATGTAAGAGCAATTGGAATACGATCAGCCCGGGGGCAACTCCAAATGAAACCAGGTCGGCAAGTGAATCCATTTGTTTCCCGAGTTCAGAATAGGCCTTCAGCATCCTTGCCGCTGTGCCATCCAGGTAATCGAAAACAGCAGCAATAAAGATGAACAACGCAGCCCAAACCAAATGGTTCTGCAGGACCATGGCGACGGAAATAAGCCCGCAAACAAGGTTCAGCGTTGTAAGAATATTGGGTATATGTTTTTTCATTTTTTCGGAATAGGAAATAAAGATGTAAAAGTACCTAAAATTTTATGAAGTTCGATATGTATTTAACGACACATCGGATCAGTGACTTTTTTAATTTTGCGGCACTCATTTACTAATTAAATAAAAAAACCATGAGAACAATCTTTACAAGGGCCTTATGCCTTCTTATTTTTGCCATCACTATCACAGGAAATGCAACTGCCCAATTTACAATTTCAGGTGAATTCCGTCCCCGTGCGGAATACCGTGACGGCTACCAGAAGCTAGGCGACTCAACCATGACCGGTTATGCCACCATTCTCGGAAGAAGCCGTCTTTCCTTTGATTACAACAGTGAGAAAATCCAGACTCGTTTCACTATCCAGCATGCCTTTGTATTCGGGGAAAATCCTTATTCCTCCGATACAATTGCAAAAAATACGGTTAATATTTTCGAAGGATGGTTCCGCTACGATTTCACGAAAAATTTTGCTGTCAGGGTCGGCCGGATGGGGTTAAACTATGATGATATGCGCATCTTCGGATTGTCGAACTGGAAACAATGGGGTGCTACCCATGATATCGTGAACCTGGAATGGAACGCCTCCGGCGCCAATTACGTCGGAGACTATGGGTTTGCCATCAACAATACCGCACCGGCATCATCTTACCTTGGCGACTATACCATTAAGAATTACAAATACATGAGCTACCTCTATAATCAAAAGAAATTCTTTAAAGACAAGCTGACAATCTCCCTGCTTGGGGTTATGGATGCCTATCAGAAACCCAATACTTCCTATAATAATACTGTCACAAAAACAGTGGTTACCTGGGTCACAAATGGAACTGATACCGTTGGCTCATTTACAACTAAGACAACCACAACGACTCCTGTCACCGAAACGCACAACCTCACCATCTATGCAAGGGGAACATTTGGCGGAACAGCAGGATTTAACTGGAACAGTCTGAACGTTTTTGTCAACGGGTTTTACCAGACGGGTCATTATAAAGATAGCCGTAAGCTGAGTGCATATTTCCTGGGTGGCTGGGTTTCCTACCAGATCATCAAGCCTCTTACACTTTTAGTTGGATATGAAATGCTAAGCGGGAACAATGCTTCCGACACCACAGAATTAAAAAATACGGTTCACGGATTCGCACCTTTGTTCGGCACCAATCATAGCTTTTACGGTTATATGGACCTTTACCAAACGTATCTTGGCCAGGATGCACTGCACAACGGGTTAAACGACCTTTATGGCAGAGTTACCGCAAAATTCTCTGATAAGACATCCCTTGAAGCCACCTACCGCTGGTTCAGTCTCCCTTACGGCTATCTTCCTTCAAAAACAAAAATTCATTACCAGTCTGTAACCACCGACCTTGGTTCCGAAATTGACCTGATGTTCCTCTACAAGCCCATTCCAAACCTGGAACTGAATGCTGCCTATTGCCTTTATATGCCAACTAACACCAAGGAGATCCTCGACGGATTAAAGGCTGGTACCGGAAGACCCGGGCAGTATGCCTATCTCATGATCACCTATAAACCCAATTTCTTTTCTTCGGAAAAAAAGTAACGCGTCTTAGTGCTTTTACAGTCTTCCTTGACTTTGATACGCTCCAGAATCAATCGCAAAGCATCAAAACTCTACCTTTGCAAAAAAAATTGAGTCATGCCTGCTCCTGATATCCGGATCAAAGATTATGATTATCTCCTCCCTCCTTCGCGGATCGCCCAATTCCCGCTGGAGCAACGTGACGAATCGAAATTGCTGATCTGGAAAGAAGGAAACATCACCGAATCGGTATTTGCGAAGATCGGGAATGCATTGCCGGCAGATAGTATCCTGGTATTTAATGATACCAAGGTCATCAGGGCACGATTGATCTTTTCCAAGAACACCGGGGCGACCATTGAGGTTTTCTGCCTCGAGCCGCTATCACCTGTTACGGAAATTCAGGCTTCTTTTGCACAAACTGCAGCCTGTACCTGGAAATGCCTGGTTGGGAACGTAAAACGCTGGAAAGACGGGATCCTTGAGAAATCATTTGTCCTGGAAGGAAATTCCTGTATTTTATCAGCCGAAAAAAAAGAAGCCCTTGGGGATGGATGTTTTTCCATCACATTCAGATGGAAACCTTCCGGGTTATCTTTTTCGGAAATTATAGGGCAGACGGGAATGATACCCCTTCCTCCTTACATCACACGGGCTTCCACGTCCCTTGACAGCATCCGGTACCAGACCATTTATGCCAAGCACGAAGGCTCCGTTGCAGCTCCGACGGCAGGACTGCATTTCACTGAATCAATCATGGAAATCCTGAAAAAGAAAAATATTGCTTTTAATCATGTAACCCTGCATGTCGGGATCGGGACCTTCAGGCCGGTAAGTGTAGAAGATATCGCTGCACACATCATGCATTTCGAAAAAGTTTCTGTTGAACTTTCAACCCTCAGGGATCTTGTCCGTGACCTTCAGAAACCTGTTTTCGCCATAGGAACAACTTCAGTGCGCACCCTGGAAAGCCTTTACTGGCTTGGTGTCAAGCTCATCATCGACGGTGATAGCCGGTACCCGGAGATTCATCAATGGGATGCCTATGACACAAGGTATGAGAAGGATATCCCTTGTACAGAAGCATTGTCGGTTCTGGCAGACTATCTTGAAAAAACCGGCTGCGACCGCTATAACGGTGGAACAGCACTGATGATCGTTCCCGGATACCGGTTCCGGATTGTGAAGGGGATGGTCACAAATTTTCACATGCCTCAAAGCACGCTGTTGCTACTGGTGGCGGCATTTATCGGGAAGGATTGGAAAGTTGCCTACGAATATGCCCTTCAACATGATTTCCGGTTTTTAAGTTATGGAGACGCCTGTTTGTTTTTCAGAAGCTCTTAAGAACCTATTTCGGAATTTTATACTACTTTTGTATCGAAAAATCTAATTCTTAAAACTAATCTCAATGCATAATCTGTTCATCATCGCCGGAATTCTTGGAGGCCTCGGAACGGGCGAAATTGTTCTTATTGCCCTGGTCGTTCTTCTGCTTTTTGGGGGTTCAAAAATTCCTGAACTCATGAAAGGCGTCGGAAAAGGAGTTAAAGGATTCAAAGACGGTTTAAAGGGCATTGAAGATGACATCAATGACAGCGGGAAAAAAGAACCGGAGAAGAACGACTACAAAACCAATGACCCCGGGAAAGACAAGACTCCCGCCGGCTGATACTTTCTGACTTATCCTTTTTTTCATGCCTGTTTCCATAGCACTATTACCTTATAGTGCATTGTCGTGAATTTTCACCTTTTCCTTTAATCTTTTATGACTTTTTCACCTGAAAGAATTTTTTTATGATTTTTTCATATCGAATAATATTTATATTTACATTTGTTAAAAATTTCACAATTAAAACAGTTTCAGGAATAAAAAAACTACTGATCCTTGGCGCCGGAACTGGTGGCACCATCATGGCGAATAAAATGCGAAAGATCCTGGGCCGGAATGAATGGGAGATTACCATTGTGGATCAGGACAAGACGCATTATTATCAGCCTGGTTTTTTATTTATTCCTTTCGGGATGTATACCCGTGAGGATGTCGTCAAGCCCAAAACCAGCTTTCTCCCGATGGGAGTGAATGTCATTTTCGAAGAAATTGAGAAGATCGATGCACCGGCGAATCATGTGATCCTGAAAGATGGTGTTTCCCTGAAATATGATTTCCTCATCATCGCGACCGGCACGCAAACGTTACCGGAAGAAACACCTGGAATGAAAGGGCCATTCTGGTATAAAAATATTTTCGACTTCTATTCCATAGAAGGCGCACTGGCCCTGGCCGATTTCTTCAAGACCTGGCAGGGTGGCGAACTGGTCCTGAACATCGCCGAAGTCCCTATTAAGTGCCCGGTTGCCCCACTGGAGTTCGTAATGTTTGCAGATGCATTCTTCGTGGAGAGAGGATTGCGGAGCAAGGTGAACATCACCTATGTGACCCCGATGTCGGGTGCATTTACCAAGCCGAGGGCATCGAAAGTGCTGGGAAATTTGCTGGAAGATAAAAACATCCGGATCATTCCGGATTTCTATCTTGAAAAAGTGGATGGAGAAAGGAAGGTTATCGTTTCATATGACGAAAGGGAGATCCCTTACGACTGCCTTGTAACAGTACCTGTTCACAAAGGAGACCCGATGATTTGCCGGAGCGGGCTGGGCGATGATATGAATTTTGTGAAGACAGATAAGCACACCCTGCAGTCAGATCTCTATCCTAATATTTTCGTGATCGGGGATGCAGGAAATTTCCCGACTTCCAAAGCCGGGTCAGTGGCACATTTCCAGGCCGATGTTCTGACAGAAAATTTACTCTGTGCGATCGAAAAAAGACCCTTTACAGCCACATTCGACGGCCATGCCAATTGTTACATTGAAACCGGGTTTGGAAAAGGCGCCCTTATAGATTTCAATTATGATACCGAACCCCTTCCGGGATCCTTCCCCCTTCCGGGCATCGGTCCTTTCGGATTGCTGAAAGAATCCCGTACCAATCACTATGGTAAACTGATGTTCCGTTGGATTTACTGGCATATCCTGTTAAAAGGCAAGGAAATGCCAATAGATTCCAAGATGACCATGGCAGGAAAAAAAATGTAACCCGAAGAATTATGGAAGAAAAAAATATCCGGGAACAAATTCAAAACCTCGACCAAAAACTGGACAGGTTGCTGGAGTTTGTGGAGCAGCAAAACCGGAAAAGAGAAGAATTTGATGACCTTGTCACTGATATTTCTATCGTTGCGAAGGATGCATTCAAAAACAGCGTTGGAATGCTCGACAAGGCTCAGGTGGAACTCAGTTCATGCGGTATCTCCTGTTTAATCATCAAGATCCTTCAGAACCTCGACACTTTTCATGAAATGCTCGACATGATGGAAAGTGTTCGGGATTTCATGAAAGATGCCACACCGATCCTGCACCAGGTCGGGCTGGATGCAGTGAATAAGATGAATGAGCTGGACCAGAAAGGGTATTTTGAATATATCCGGCAGTTATCTCAATTTATGGATAAATGGATCCATGCATTTACAGTAGAAGACCTTCGGAAAATGGAAAATAACCTGGAATCAATCGCCGGGATCCTGCGTAATCTTTCCGATCCAGACCTTGTTGCTTCATTGAACAAAGCCACCAGGGCGATTACAAAGGTAAAGATGGAAGACGATAAGGACGATCTTTCCCTATGGCAGATTTTCCGTCAGCTACGTTCGAAAGAAGTGAGGAAATCAATCTCTTACACGCTCAGGTTAGTGCAAGAAATAGCGAAATAAAAAACTGGTGTATTGGTGAACTGGCGAGTAAAATGAACAAAAGGTACTTTATAACTTTAAAAACTTTACAAACTTTATAAACTCAATCCGTAATTCAAAAATTCATTATTATGACACAGAAAATAATAGCAGGAGTAACGGTCGACGTTACCGAAGAAGGATACCTGACTGATCCTTCTCAATGGACGAAAGAAATTGCCCTTGAAATTGCGAAAGAAGAGGGACTGGAACTTACCGAAAAACATTTCGCGATCCTGGATTATCTGCGAGAAAAGCAAAAGAAAGGTGAAACGCTTACGATCAGGTCAGTTGGTAATTCAGGCATTGTTGACATCAAAGGATTTTACGGCCTCTTTCCGGGAGCTCCCATGAAGAAAGCTGCGAAGGTGGCAGGAATCCC
>Ga0182027_10002190_pt1 | contig 31867 bp, 27 predicted proteins | sample 712E1DmetaG_FD_121300 | JGI IMG/M metagenome (GOLD analysis project Ga0182027, IMG submission 121300) | Permafrost microbial communities from Stordalen Mire, Sweden - 712E1D metaG (Illumina Assembly) | ecosystem: Environmental > Terrestrial > Soil > Wetlands > Permafrost | place: Sweden...
ACAAACTATGTTATTGACATTCATGTGTTTATATTAACAATGATAATGCAAATATTTATATACCTTTATAAAAAACAATTAACCAAATAAGTTCCTCCGACTTTTCGGAGTGGACTCAATATTTTAATATTTTAATATTTTAATTTTACACTAATATGCGTACAGTACCATTTTTTAATTATCCGTTTTTATTTAAATCACGTGAAGATGATTTTATAAGAATTTTCAAAGATGTGGGTTCACGAGGAGCTTATATATTGCAAAAAGATCTCTTAGATTTTGAAACGAACCTTGCTAAATTTGCAGGAACAAAATATGCTGTTGGTTTAGCTAATGGTACAGATGCTATTTGGCTTGCTCTAATGGCAGCCGGGATAGGCAAAGGTGATGAGGTTATTTTTGCGTCACATACTTATATTGCCACCGCGGCTGCAATTCACTTTGTAGGAGCTACACCCATCCCAGCAGATTGCAAACGAGATCACATGATTGATCCAGCGTCAGTTAGGAAATTGATAACAGAAAGGACCAAAGCAATTTTGCCTACACAATTAAACGGCAGATGTTGTGATATGGACGCCCTTATTAAAATTGCAAAAGAAAACAATCTTATAATTTTAGAAGATGCTGCTCAAGGTCTTGGTTCAAAATACAAGGGTAAAGGAATTGGTACATTTGATAAAGGTGCAACAATAAGTTTCTATCCGGCCAAGAATTTAGGAAGTTTTGGTGATGGAGGTGGATTTGTTACAAATGATAAAGAAATGTACGATCAGGTAATGCTGTTAAGAGATCATGGCAGAAATGATGAAGGTATTTTTGTAAGATGGGGCTTTAACTCAAGATTAGATAATTTCCAGGCAGCTATTTTAAATTATAAAATCGGCTATTATAATGCAGAGATTGAAAAGCGCAGAAAAATTGCTTCATTTTATCAGAATCGTTTACAGGATGTCCGAGAATTACTTTTGCCTCCAGCCCCTGATGCAGATACAATTTTTTTTGATGTCTATCAGAACTATGAAATAGAAGCAGAAAGAAGAGACGAATTAAAAATCTACTTAAAAGAGAATGGAATCGGAACATTGATTCAATGGAATGGCCAACCGGTTCATTCACTTACCAGCTTAGGTTTTTCCGGGACAGGATTACCTTATACGGAAGCTATGTTTAAAAAATGCCTGATGATTCCTATGAATACTTCTCTTCAGGAAGAGGACCTGGAATACGTTTGTGATTCTATTTCGAAATTCTATCGATAGGACAATATGTTTTTCCCATTCTTAAAAGACTCATCAAGATTAAAGATTGAAATCTATTTGGCGGATCTGATGATCTTATTCTTTATTTTCAGACAATCCAATCCTTTATTTAAATATCCTTTTGTTCTAGTTTACTTTGGGTTAGTTGTTGATTTGATAATTATAAACAGAAAGAAGATTTTCAAAAAAGCATTAAATTTTATAACTGAGTATTACTTGATAATCATTCTTTTACTTATTATTTGTCTTTCGTTATTCTTTTCAGATAAGATCTTTTTATCGGTATTTAAGGATGTAATTAATGGGATCTTATTACTGTCATTCTTTCTTATTTTATCTTTTATAGTTACATCACATGAGGAACTCTTGTTCTTTTTAAATACATTCCTTAAATTGATTGTCATTTTCGCAATAGTTATTTCTATTTTCGGATTTCTTGATTTGTTTGGTATCCTACCGTACAAGGACTACTTTCTAGTTGAAAAAAATTCTGCATTGCCATTTCCTTATGATAATAATTTTGGATTACTGCCTGTTTTATTGGGAATAATGGTGATTTTGTATTATATCCTGAAAAGAGATGATCTATTCATAATTAACCTGATTTCTAGTATATTGGCCGGTGTCTTTTCATTTTTTGTTTGTTTATCAGGATCTAAAAGAGGAATTATTATTCTTTTTCTGATTATTGGAGTAATTCTTGTAAACCTAATTATTTCTTTGTTCAGGGAGAAATTTCTAACTAAAAGGATAAAACTGAATTTAGGTATCTATATTCTTACTTTAGTTTTTATTGTTTTTTGTTGTCATTTATTCATAACACGAGTTTCTTTTTTATCGAAAAATAACTTTCTAAAATTTATAAAGACAAGGGATTTAATTACTACTCAGGAAAGATTAAGTAATAATATTTTTAAGATTAACTTCCTGTTTTGTCATAATAGCCAGCTAAAAGAGATTCATGAAAAGCTTTGGTCAATCAAAATGGAATCAAAGGATCCTGATGTTGGATGGGCAGGAATAAATACGCATAAAACTGTATTTCCTTTATCCGGGGAAAATGTGGAACTTGTACCCAGAGATGCGAAAGGATTCATGATGGATAAGTCGTATAAATGCGATACATGGGATGGAGATGCGTATGCAATAGCTAATCTTGGCAGATTCGATGTAAAGAATACCCAAAAAGTTGAAACATCAATCTTTTGTTATGTTTCAGATGATTTTAACGGTGATTGGGCAAAACTAATTTTACTTTATACCAAGAATGGTGAAATTCATGGTGCTTATAATCTGCAGAAAAAAGGAACATGGCAAAAAATCTCGATTACTGATGATTGTTCGAATTCCACGGCTGAAGCCCGTTTTTATCTTTTTAAACATGGTGTCACTAATTTCTCTTCCCTTTCTGGTTACGTCATACTGGCATATCCTCAATTCTCTCAAACGGATGCAAAAGGCAACTACAAATCATTATATATATCAACTCTATGTGACTCGCGGAATTTTCAGAATAATATCGTCATGAGCAACCTGTTAAATTTGACTTTTCTAAATCTGGCAAAAACAAAAATAATTATCGATGGAGTTGATCCAATAATAAATTGGATAAAAAAGCTAATTGCAGAAGACACGACCTACTATGGTTATAAGGCTAAAATTGAGATAGATTCAGTGCCAGGTCCTTTCAATGATGATAGACTTGCTCACTGGGAATTTGCGTTGCAGATTTTTTCAAAGGAATTTAATTGGAAACAAAAGTTATTTGGCAGCGGTTTCAACTTTCTTAACTGGTATGGGTATATATTTAAAAAGGACAAAACCCAGGACGATTATCCTCACAATCCATTCTTGCATATTTTACTCTATTCAGGCATTGTCGGACTCTTTTTCTATTTATGGCTTCTTTATAAAGTTTTCTACTACTACAAAAAGTATATAAATGAATATTATTTGTTTTTTGTTTTCTTTCTTATAACCTTTTTCTTTACCTTTTTCAGTGGTGGAAACCCATTTGATCCGCCTCTAATGGGATTTTTCGTTATGCTTCCTTTTTTCATTCATTCAGTTCATAAAAAAGACAATACTGAATCTCAGGAATTTTAAATAAATGAAAACGAATAAACTGTTTTGGGATAGTTACGCTACTAATTTTGATGCAATCTATGGAACAAAAAACTCATGGGTCAATAAGGCCATTAACAGGCTGTTCAGAAGCACCATGAAACTAAGATTTGAAAAAACTATGCAGTCAATTCCTGATGAAAAAGTTTCAGTCATTGATATAGGCTGTGGCCCGGGTCATTATTGTTTTTCTCTGGCGCAATCAGGCCAAAGGGAAGTACTTGGAATTGATTTTTCTGAAAAGATGATCCAATTGGCTGCGGATCACGCTTTAGAATTGGGAATCGAAAAGAGATTAAAGTTTGAGGTTCTGAATTTTTTAGAATTTGGACCAGAGAAAAAATATGATTACAGCATAATGATGGGGTTTATAGAATACTTCGAACATCCTGAGCTAATTATTAAAAAGGCTCTTGATATTACAAACCGGAAAGTACTGATCAGTTTCCCGGTTGCAGGTGGATTATTAGCTTTTCAGAGAAAACTCAGGTATAAACGCAGATGCTTCCTACGTTTATATAGTTCTGAGGATATAAAAAGATTAATGGCAGAAGTAAATATCAATTCGTATACTATAGAGAAAATTCAACGAGACTTTTTTGTGACTTTAAACCTAAATTGAATATAATGGAAGCTATATTGTCTGTTGATGTTGAAGAATGGTTTCATATCCCAGCCGGCTTAGATAATATTCTTACAATTAATGAATGGGGTGCTGCACCACAAAGAGTTCAATATGTACTGCCCAGAATGCTTGATTTATTCGATAAGAATCGTGTAACTGCAACCTTTTTCTTCTTAGGCTGGGTAGCAGAAAATCATCCTGCTCTTGTTACAGAGACTCTCCGACGGGGTCATGAGGTTGCGACTCACGGGTATTCTCATAAATTGATTTATAATCAGACACATGATGAGTTTAATAATGATATCTATAAGGCTAAGTCAATTCTGGAAAGTTTGACAGGTAAAAAAGTTATAGGATACAGAGCTCCAGGCTTTTCCATTACACCTGAAACTGAATGGGCCTTTGACATCCTTGCTGAAAATGGAATCAGGTACGATTCTTCAATATTTCCCGGTAAAAGATTTTTAGGGCATTATGATAAATTCAATAAAGAGCCAACCATTGTTCTCACTGCAAATAGTGAAATTATTGAATTTCCTCAGACAGTGGTTGATTTTGGTATTTTCAGGCTGTCATGTTTTGGCGGGGGATATTTCAGGCTTTTTCCAAAATCGTTTTTTCTTAAAATGGCCGGGATCATTAAAAAGAATAACCGACCTTTAATTTTATATATCCATCCCAGAGATATAGATGTTGATCAGCCACAAATCCCATTCCCGTTTCTCAAAAAAATCAGACATTATATAAATATTCCAAAAACAGAACAAAAGCTTAATGAAATCACCAGTTGTTTTGACTTCAGGAGCTTTGAGACAGTGATATCCGATTTCGCATTTATCAAATCGTTGAAGCATATAAGCTGCAACATCAAGAAATAGCGACCTTCAAAATGGTAAACCCTAAAGTATCAATTATCACCGTTTCTTTTAACAGCATTAAAACTATATCTGACACTATTGAATCGGTATTGTCCCAGACATATTCTGATATTGAGTACATTATTATTGATGGCTCTTCTTCTGATGGCACTGCAGAATTGGTAAAATCATATGGCAGCAGAATTTCCGAATTTGTATCTGAGCCTGATAAGGGCATTTATGATGCAATAAACAAAGGGATCAGGCTTGCAACAGGAAAGATAATCGGGATCCTGAATTCTGATGATTTTTTTTACAGTAACGATATTATAGAAAAGGTAGCAGCTTCATTTAATGAATATGAGATTGATGCTGTTTTCGGAGATGCCCGGTTTGTCGATCAGGTTAAGACTTCAAAAGTTGTAAGGTATTATTCTTCAAAACTGTTCAGTATTGAGAAATTCAAATTCGGATATATGCCTGCTCATCCTACCTTTTATGTGAAAAAAGAATTATTTGATAAATTCGGATATTATAAACCGGAATATAAAATTGCTGCTGATTTTGAATTACTGATCCGTTTTCTCTATATAAATCATATTAAGTATAAGTACCTGGAAATACCTTTTCTGTCAATGAGAATGGGAGGTGTAAGTAATAAGTCAATTCTAAGCAAGTTCACCCTTAACAAAGAAATTGCCAGGGCATGTAAAGAAAACGGGATTCAAACTAATTATTTGAACATATATTTAAAGTACTTTACTAAAATGTTTGAATTTTTGGGTAATAATAATAACCGTAACTATCCAATTCCATAATTGAAATCCTCATTTATTAAATCTGCCCGTCTTTCCAATATTTGATATGACTAAAGTTCTGATCACAGGGGCTAATAGTTTTATAGGCAAAAATTTTCGCAGGTTTTCGCAATACAGGGATATTGACGAGGTATCATTGCGGAATAACTGTCCTGAAGATATTGACTTTAGCAGATATGATGTTGTCCTGCATCTGGCAGCTATTGTACATAAATCTGGTAAAATTTCTGAATCTGAATACATGAGAGTTAATTCTGACCTTTGCCTGAGAGTGGCTGAAAGAGCAAAAGCATCAGGTATTAACCACTTTATTTTTTTAAGTACCATAAAAGTATATGGAGAGTCAGTGAATAAAGAAGTACGAAATGAAGAATCCGTTTGCAGGCCTGATGATGCGTATGGGAGGAGTAAATTTGAAGCAGAATCAGGACTCAGTAAACTTGAGGATGAGCAGTTCAGAGTTGCAATAATACGATCGCCATTGATTTATGGGGAGGGTGTAAAGGCAAATATGCTAAGTCTTATTAAACTCGTTCATGTTTTCCCTGTCTTGCCTTTTGGTAAATTAGAGAATACGAGAAACTACATATATATCGAAAACCTGGTAGGTTTTATTGACAGGATAATTGAAACGAATGCTTCAGGAATATACATTACAATGGACGAAAAAGCAATCTCAACCACACTGCTTGTTAAATATATATCCCAGTCGTTTGGTAAAAAAGTGTATCTCTTCAAATTACCTGAATTCATTATTGGGGCAGGTACTTGCTTAGTCCCAGGGATTTTTTTAAGATTATTTGAGTCCAACGAGTTTGATAATATAAAAACACTTCAGATCCTCAATTATATACCACCTTATTCAACTGAGGAAGGAATTAGGAGAACTGTCAGGTCCTTTTTAGCCACAAAATCATCTGGTAAGTAAATGAAAATTATTCTAATCATATCAGGATTGTTTATATTATCTTTCTCTCTTACAGCACTTATACGCTTTATCGCTTTAAAAAGAAAAGTAATAAGTATCCCTAATGAAAGAAGCCTGCATGTTATTCCTACACCTCTGGGAGGCGGATTGGCAATAATAATAACCTGGTATTCAGGCATCACCATATTCTACTTCCTGAAGTTGATATCAACAGATCTGTATTTTGCTTTATTGAGTGGATTTCTCCTTGCATTAATCAGCCTGATCGATGATATGAGGGGTCTTAAACCTTTTATAAGGCTTTGCTTTCAGTTCATAACAGCAATAACTGCATTTCTAATTCTGGGAGGACTTCGAAGGTTTGTTATTTCTGGTTTTGATTTTAATTATAACCTGATAATTTATCCCCTGGTGATTGTAGGAATGGTCTGGTTCATAAACCTGTTTAATTTCATGGACGGGGTGGATGGCTTTGCCTCACTGGAAGCTTTAATTATCTGTCTGGTGATATACTATCTGTCAGGAGATCTTATTAATCTCGTATTAATTGCTTGCATTTCAGGATTCTTATATTGGAACTGGCCAAAGGCAAAAATTTTTATGGGAGATGTCGGCAGCACTCAGCTTGGTTTTATTCTTGTTGTACTTGGCATATATTTTCACAATACATTCAGGTTTTCAGTTCTTAACTGGATAATGCTTTCTTCGCCCTTTTGGTTTGATGCAACCCTGACATTATTCAGGAGATGGAGAAATAGTGAAAAGTTAAGTGTTGCACACAAAAAACATGCCTACCAGAGAATAGTACAGGCCGGATTCTCACATTTGAAGGTTAACATCTGGCTCATAATTATCAATTTGTTTGTAGTTATAATTATATTGATTTACAGAGAGATTAAATTTCTTCAGGTACCGCTCTTTGTTCTAACATTGATTTTTTTCTATATGTTAACAAGATATGTTGACAAAAAAGTGCCTTTCAGGAAGGATTAGCCCGCTGGTACATTTATACCTATTTATTTAAGATTGAAAAACGCCTACCTTAATTTTCTAAAATCAGATCTTCTAAGGAATACCTCAATCCTTATTTCCGGAACCGCAATAGCTCAGCTTGTTCCAATTCTTCTTCAACCTGTTCTTCGCAGGTATTTTAGTCCTGAAACATTTGGTGCGTACAGCGTATATCTGAGTCTTCTGGGGATTCTGATAGTCATCTCTTCCCTGAGATATGAGATTGCTATAATCTTGCCAGAAAAGGATAATGAAGCAGCTGCAGTGTTCTTTCTGTCTGTGATATTTAATCTGTGTTTTAATTTTCTTCTTTTTCTGGTAATTCTGCTATGGGAGTCTGAAATTTTATCATTTCTGAATCTCCCTGAAAAATTTTCGATCTATTTATACTTAACCCCTCTTGGTACATTTTTATTTAGTCTGTACCAGAGTATTAATTACTGGCTTATACGCAAAAAAGGGTTTTTCGCAATCTCTTTAAATAAGTTTATAAGAAGAGGTTTTGAAGGAGGAGCTCAGTTAGCTTTTAAATTCGCAAAGATCTCAAATGGACTAATCTACGGGGATCTGATAGGACATGTCGCAAATATTTGTTCAGGAATATTTCAGGGAATGAAATCAGGCTTGTCTTTCAGTCTTTTCAGTCCCCGTAAGATGTTCTATGTTTTGAATAAATATTCGGAATACCCGAAATATAATCTTGCACCAGCATTTATGGACGCTTGTCGCTTTCTGCTTCCAGCCATTCTGATAAACAAATTCTTTTCAACTGCCGGAACGGGTTTTTTTGATTTATCAAAGCTTCTGTTATCAATACCACTTGCTCTTGTTGCCACATCTTTGTCAAATGTATTGCTTCAGCGTATTACTGAAAAAGACAAATCACAGATTAGCATCAGGAAAGATCTTTTATTTGTCCTTTTCTTTGTTGCGATAATAATAATTGCTGAGATTGGTATTATTATGTTCTTTGGTGAGGCCCTGTTCAGCCTGTTTTTTGGATCCAACTGGGAATTTTCGGGGACAATATCGAAAACCCTGGTATGGGCTTTTACTTTTAATTTTTTAACTTCTTCCTTCAGCAGTATATTTATTTCCCTAAATAAAATAAAGCTTTTTAGTATCTGGCAGGTCTTTTATTTTTTATCTATTTTATTTTTATTCTTTTTTCACTATTTGAGCATTTTATCTTTTCTGCGTGTATATGTGCTTATTGAGGTAATATGCAGTTCAGTCATAAGCATATTGATTGTAAAAATTGTAATTGATTACGAACGCAAAATTTTAAATAATACATTTCAAGTCGGCAGGGGATGAAAATTAGCTGCGGAATATTTGCAAATATTGCACCATTATATTCAAAACCTTTGTGGTACGAGCTTTCATCATCCCCTGATGTGGACTATTATTTTTACTCTTCCCGTAGTGGTTACTCATCGATCAGAACTATAAACATTAATGAATCAAGAAACATAGATAAGAGTGGAAAACTGAATTGGTTTTTTCTCAAAAATATTTATGTCAGGAGTATTTTGATTTATCAGCTGGGTATAGTTTACGTTTGCATGAAAACAATGTATGATGTATATATATTTAATGGGGAGATGAATTGTATCTCAACATGGCTGGCCTCGCTTGTCTGTAAAATCCGGAAAAAGCCGGTCGTATTCTGGGGACACGGAATTTATGGGGACGAGACATTTCTAAAAAAGAAAGTCAGAGTCCTGTTCTATAAAATGGCGGATTATCATCTGGTATATGGCAACAGATCAAGAAACTTAATGATAGGACTTGGTTTTCAACAGGATAAAGTCTTTACTGTTTATAATTCTCTTGACTTTCGCGTTCATGAAAAGTTATATAATGAAATTGACAGGGCAGATCTGACTAAAATCCGGCAAAACCTCTTTCCGGGCAGAAGCGAGTATCCTGTTTTAATATATATCGGCCGGTTAACCAAAGAAAAGAAAATCTCTTATCTTTTGAAGGCTATCGAATTTTCCATGAGAAAGGGTAGAACATATAATTGTCTGATAGTTGGAAATGGGATTGAAATGCAAAATCTTGAACATCTTCGCGACTCAATGAATATGAGGGATTCAGTTTGTCTGTACGGGGCAAGTTATGATGAAGAAGTAAATGCAAAATTGATAATGCTGGCTGATTGTTGCATATCTCCGGGTAACGTAGGCTTGACTGCAATTCATAGCCTCTCATTGGGTACACCTGTAATAACACACGGTAATTTTAATAACCAAGGGCCTGAAGCAGAAGCAATTATTCCCGGCAAAACAGGAATGCTGTTCAGGGAAAATGATGTTTCAGACTTATCGGATGTGATAGATAGTTTCATTTCAAACAGGATTGGAGAACAAATGGAAGCAGAATGTATAAATGTGATCCGGGAGTTTTGGAATCCTTCCAGACAGAGGAACATATTTGATGAAACAGTGAAACTCTCACATGAAACATTATATCAAAAGAACAATGTCCCTGATTCCAGGCGATAGATCATTTTTATAAAATTCAGTATTACACACAGATTCTAATGGTACTTGTTACTTTTTCGTGGGACGATGGAGCTATTGAGGACCTGAAGCTTATGGATCTGGCCATAAAATTTAATATTCCCTCACTTTTTTTTATTCCTGCCGCTAATCCGGAACGTTTGGTTATGCCTCCGGAAAGCATCAAAATACTTGATAATAATGATTTTGAAATCGGGGCTCACACGTTTTCTCACAAATACCTCACTAACCTTCCTCTAAAAAACGCTGTTGAAGATATTGTAACCGGCAAAGATTTCCTTGAGCAGTTGCTTGGGAAGGGAATACCTCACTTTTGTTTTCCGGGTGGAAAATACAATGATGACCTTGTAGAAATATCAAGAAGCTATTTTAAATCTGCCAGAACTGCAGATACAGGAATTCTCGTTAATTGTAATTCTTTTCTTATCAAACCTACATTCCATTTTTTTAACAGAGGAAAGAAATCATTGATTTATAATAGCTTATTAGGCTCATCAATTGTGTGCGGAATGGCAATCAGAAATTTATTCAGTCATGGTTATTTTAATTTTGTAAAAGACATTATTGCAGATCTGCATGAATATCCCGGGATTTACAATGTGATTGTCTGGGGCCATAGTTGGGAGATTGAGGAGCACGGTTTGTGGCACTTGCTCTCGGATCTTTTCCAGTGGATAAGTTCAAATTACCCAGCTAGCTTGAGAAGTTATTCCGAACTTATAAATAATTAATTCCAACGAATATTTAACCGGTCATTAATTCAAGTATTTCTTTGAACAAAAAAACAATCCTCTTCTTTGGTGAGTTACCTCCGAATGCTATTCACGGGATTGCCTGCGCCAATCAGGTAAACCTTAATCAGCTTAAGGGTTACTTTGACATAGACATCGTTGAAGAAAAGACCAGACTGTCAGAGCATAACAAGTTCTCTTTTAGAAAAGTTGGACACCTGATAGTAAGTCAATTCAGAATTATTTCAAATTCGATTCAAAGACACTACGATTATTTTTATCTGACACTTTCAATTTCGCGACTTGGGAGCATTAAGACAATATTGGCAATAATCGATTTTCGGATTTTCAACAGGGGAGAAACTGTTTTACATATTCATCGAAGCGACTTTGTCCAATGGCTTAAGAAGAAACCATTGAACTCACTATTGGCAAGACTGGCTATTGGATTATCAAGTAAAATTATCGTATTATCGGAAAGCCAGAAAGGTGAATTCAACTCGATATTTGACAAATCATGTTTTGTGCTGCACAATACCATTGAGACTGAATATAACAATTTATTAGCTGAGAAGATAAGCAACCGTTTCGTCTTTATTTCAAACTATTTAGTAGAGAAGGGAATTCTGGATCTGCTTGAGGTTTTTTCAAAGCTTGTAAATAAATATCCTCATATTACCTTGCATACCTTTGGTGCTTTTCCAGGCCATGATGTAAAAAACAGGATGTTGCAGTTTGCCTCCCCAAATATAGTTATTGGCGACCGGATTGACGGGAGAGAGAAATTCATGGAAATTTTAAAAGCTGATTGTCTGGTACTTCCTTCCCTTAATGAAGGAGAACCGATAGTGCTTCTTGAAGCTATGTCTGTCGGCACACTGGTCATTTCAACAAATGTCGGACTAATTCCCGAACTCCTCGGTGACGATTATCCTTTCGTTTCTTATCCTGGCAACAAGGACTCTCTTGAAGAAAAGATAATACAATTCCTGGAAAGCAAAGACTTGACTCCTGTATCCACCAAACTTCTCAACAGATATCGAAACCGGTACTGCCAGCGGATACACCTGGAAAACCTGCTTGCTATCTTTTCATAAGGAATAAATCCAATATTTTTAGTCAGATTCTAATATTCAGTTTGAAATGATATATATTTTTCAAAAAATTGGAGAAATCAACCGTCAGAAGAATGGGTATTTTGCCTTCTCTGCTGCAATTGTATCGATGGTAATCTTACCGCTTCATAATCAATATTTGCCTCCCCTTATTATAGCCTGGACTTTATTCTGGCTATTTGAGTTTATTTCACGGAAAGGGAAAACAGGTGAAGATGAACACAGACAGGTGTTATTACTTTGTTGCTTCATTTTGTTATTTGTATGCTTATTGTCCGGACTTTTTTACTCTGAAAACCGCAGTCTTGGTACTTTATTGATTTTCCGCAGATTGTCTTTAATAATCTTTCCACTGGCGCTCTTTTCACCAGGTTTGGAGATCAGGAAAAGAATCAAGACACTACTTAAGGTATTTACAATAGGGACAATTTCTTTTCTCCTGATTTGTTTTGCCAATGCACTTTACAGATCAATATTTATTAAAAATGGCCACTGGACATTCAATCCTGTTAGTCCGGCTGAGTCATGGATAAACTACTTTTTTGGGCAGGAGTTAACAATTGACCAGCATCCGTCATATATTGCCATGTATGCTGTATTATCTATGTTTATTGCATTCGAATCGTTCTCAAATAAAACATTAAAAGCCGGTTCGAGGGCATTATGGCTGGTTTCAGGTATATTTTTATTTGTGTCGATCTATTATCTTTCATCCAGGGCCGGGTATATTGCAGTTCTTTTGCTTTTACCCGCGTATATTATATCAAAGCTTGGGAGGAACCGAATTAATATTATATCGGTTAGCTTAATACTCATTATCCTTTTAGGAATCTCCTCTTTGTTTCTTTTTAATCAAAGAGTGAATATTTACTTTGATGAATCCATGAAGGGCAAGCTTGATCCAACAACCTTAAAAGATGACCGGATTGGAATCTGGAAGTCGGCTTTTCAGGTAATTGAAAAGAATCCTGTTTTTGGGGTTGGGATAGGGGATGCCTGTGAAGAATTAAAAACAGAGTTTAAGCTATCAGGATTTACAAATGGTTATTATGATAACCTAAATGCACACAATGAATTTCTTGAAATCCTGTTATGTTCCGGAGCAGTAGGATTGTTAATATTCCTGGCAATTATCGGATTAATGATATTTTCTGCAGTTAAGGACAGAAACCTGCTTTACGGAGTTTACATTATAATGATGCTGATCTTTTTTACATTTGAATCCATGCTGAACCGATTAGCAGGGATATCATTCTTTTCGCTGTTCTCATTTTTATTAATGCACTTAAAGTATCCAATTTCCGGATCCAAAGACTAAATTTAAATGTGCGGTATCCTGGGTATATACAATCTGCAACTAAAAGAAATTTTTTATCAACAAAATTTTGAATCTGCGCTTCTGACAATGGTTCATCGCGGTCCTGATGGACACAGGATCACCGTGTTTGACAGGGAGGTTATCTTAGGTCATGTCAGGTTGTCGATCATTGACCTCTCTGAAGATAATGCCCAGCCATTTCAGGCAGATAACAGATACTGGATTGTTTATAATGGAGAAATCTATAATTATCTTGAACTAAAAACTGAACTAATTGCAGCAGGTTATATTTTCAGAACTTCCGGTGATACCGAGGTAGTTTTAAGAGCATACCAGCATTGGGGTGACGCATGTGTTACTAAGTTTAACGGGATGTGGGCTTTCGTAATATATGATAAAGCCGATAAGAAAATGTTCTGTTCAAGAGACAGGTTTGGTATCAAGCCATTTTATTATGCAATTGTAAATGGGCAGTTTATTTTTTCCTCTGAAATAAAAGGAATTATTTCTTACTTTCCCCAGTTAAAGATCCCAAATTACAACATAATCGCTAATTACTGCCGAATGAGTATTGGTGCTCAAACCAGTCAAACCTGGTTTGAGAATATATTCAGGCTGGAACCAGCTTTTAATATGTTTATCGATTGTAATGGAATCAGAAAGTGCCGATATTGGGATTATCCGTGCAAAGTAGATAATCAAATCACGCTAAATGCAGCTATTGAAAAATACAGACAAATTCTGACAGATTCAATTAAACTTCGAATGAGAAGTGATGTTCCGGTTGGTTTCACACTTTCCTCCGGGATAGATTCTTCTTCAATTGTTTGCTTATTAAATGGTCAATTTGGTGGTAATAAGAATACTTATACCGCAGCTTTTCCAAATTTGCCATTTCATCGGCTTGAAAAACAAAACTTCAGGGAAGATATATTAATTAATGAATCTGAATTAGTAAAAGGATTGACAGACAAACTTGACTTGACGGCTCATATAATAGATATAAAATATGATAATTATACTGATGATCTGAGAAAGATTATCCGCTTCCTGGAGTCGGGTCATGGCTCACCGGCAATTTTCCCTTTGAGCCAGATACTTAAAGTTGCCAGCAGGGATGTCAAAGTAGTTTTGGAAGGGCAGGGAGCAGATGAGCTTTTGGGTGGCTATATTAATGAATTGTTTCTTATTTATATTTTAGAATTAATTGGGAAATTCCGGCTGTTAACCGTATTTCATGAATTTAAAGCATTTGCAAGGATATACTCTCTAAAAACAGCCTTTATGCTGTATATTAGACAGTCAAATCTCAATTTTATTAAAAGATTATATTATAAGCTATCTGGTATTGAAACTTTTTATACTGGTAAACTGAAAAATTATACTGAAATCCGTGACTATCCAATTGAACCTTTTGGTTTTGATAACAGGTTAAATGAACATTTATACAAGGCACATACAGGAGGTCTTGTCAGCCTTCTCCATTATGGAGATGCAATATCAATGCGCAACTCAATTGAAAGTCGTCAACCCTTCCTGGATTATCGCCTGGTCGAATTTGTTTTTACACTTCCCTCTCGATTTAAGTTGCATAACGGGAAGGGAAAGTATTTACATAGATTGGCTATGCAAGGGATTGTACCTGATTATATAATAAATAACCCGATTAAGCTTGGATTCGATTCCCCATTGTCTGAAATGTTTGTGCGGGAAGATGAGAATTCTCCTAAAAACATTCTTCTTTCAGATAAATGTATTGAACGAGGTTTGTTTTCCAGGCACGCGTTACTCAAAGCTTTTAAGGAACAAAAATCAGGTACTAAAAATCATTCCCGTTATCTTTTTCGGATGTTAAGCGTTGAATTGTGGTTTAGAGAATTTATCGACAATAATTAGAAGAGCCTCGTTTTGTATATTCAAAAGAAAATTATAAAATGGAGTTTTTGCCTATGGCTAAGACTCCATTTTGTTTTATTAATACTTTTTAAATATCTCGTCGAGTTTCCTTCGGTTTACCAGAATAATAAGAAGCAACAGTGTCAGAAAGAAGCAGCTTGTGATCAGGTATTTCCCATAATACATAGCCCCATTATCTCTTCTGGTGGGGAAGGAAAAATCACTTATCACGGTTACCACTCCTTTATATAAATCATTCTCAGATTCCAAGGTTTGTTTTTTCGCATAGAGCAAATAAATATCAGTATATACTAACTGAGTTTTTTGTTCCTGCATAAAAACAATCTGCCCACCGCTCGAAGGTTTCATATTTCGTGTTTCTTCAAAGTATTTAACCTTCTGTAAACTATCAAGTTGAAGTATATCAAAATTAAGTCTTGCAAGTAATTCCTGGTTTTGGATTAAACGAATCCGGTTTCTTAGCTGATATAATGAATCACTCTCGATAAACTTTATAATACCGTCTCGCACCAAATTTAATTCCTGGGGTGAATGAATTATCACACGAACATCAAGCCGGTCCTGCATCCTTATGTTGGTAGTATCATGTACATCGTGATTGCCCTTATAATCAACATAATCAGGAATGCCATCTTTACTCTCATCAATAATCCAGTATGCGCTTATATCAGAAATGTTTTTTACTGATTCAGGTTTTATTGATAAAGCTTGTGACAAAGCTGATGAGTTAATTTCTGAACAAAATGCATGAAGTTGGTTTATTTTAGAGATTATTTCCGAAGTTGTACCAGAATTATCTCTCATTTTCTTTTTATCCATGAGAGCAAGATTATTCCTGAAAACCAGGTCAGAGGTATAAAATGAAGTAGAAGCAGTTTTCAATAGGTAAGAGATCCCTATACCGGCTGCAATACTTAATCCCAGCGGCAGCCATCGTTTTAAAAGAAAAACAACAGATATGAGAAAGGCTCTTCCTAAAGCTTTACCCCATCGGTTTAATGTATTGCCCATTCTCCTGAAGAGATCCAAAAGATCTATTTCGTCATCTCTGACATTTTTATTAGGTGTGGTGATTTCAGACATACTTTGAAGATTGACTGGTTTGTTATACAAATATATTCAAATTTGGACTGAATCCAAGAATCATTTCAAAGGTTCATAGTCGTTTGAATACTTTAAGTGCCAGATCACTCATTAATGGTTTATAATCATGAACAAATTCGCCAGTTACACGGTTACCGATAACCAGACAGATTGTCAAGGCTTTGTGTCCAAGCAATGCCGACAAACCATAAATAGCAGAGCTCTCCATCTCATAGTTGCTAATTGTCCTGCCTCTATAAGAAAATTCTGACAGCTTTTTGTTTATTTCATTATCAAATGTTTCAAGCCTTAGTCTTCTTCCTTGTGGGGCATAAAATCCGGGCGCTGAAATTGTTATTCCTTTTTTGAAATCCTCATTTTGAAATAACTCCAACAGCTCTTTATTTGCATTTACAGCATAAGGGTAGGAGAGTGTATCGGGCCATTCAAGAAATTCTGCCAGAGTATCAGACAAACCGGTATCAAGTATCCAGTCATAGCCTTCATAGAAATGCAGGAGTCCATCAAATCCAATGGCAGTCTCTGTAAGGACGCATGAACCTGCCGGTACATCAGTTCTCAGTCCACCCGATGTACCAAGCCTGACAAATGTCAGTGAAATAAGATCTTCCTTAATAATACCGGTATTCAAATCAATATTCACGAGAGCATCAAGCTCATTTACTAAAATATCGATATTATCAGTTCCTATTCCTGATGAGATGACAGTTATCTCGCTATTTTCGAATGACCCTGTGACAGTATGAAACTCCCTGTTTTCTTTTCGTACCCTTATATCCTGCATCAATGACGCGAGCATGTCAACCCGACCCGGATCACCAACAATAATTATATTATTAGAAATGTCACCGGGTAGCAGATTAAGATGAAATATACTTCCATCGTTGTTTGTGATAAGTTCTGTTTTCTTTAACATACAGAAAAAATTTGGTTCAGGTTTAAAATTGTGAGAGTAATTGTTTCAGTTTTGTTTCTGCAACTTTTAAATTGTACTCAAAACTTATAAGACGGGTAAGTGATTCCACGAAACTTCCTTCTGCAAGACTGACCTCCAGGGAAGTTGTCTGTCCAAATCTAAGACGCTGAATTGAAATTTCCATATTTTCTTTTGCCAGTATGGCATTGTCTTTTTCAATTCTTAACAGGTGCAACTGATTTTCAAATTGTGTAAGTGCATTTTGCAATTGTTGATTCGCCTGCAGTCTGACGCTTTCAAGATTATACTCATCGGATTGGAGTTGAATTTTAGCAATTTTTATCTGTCTGCCTGCATTTCCTGCCTGAAAAACAGGTATTGAAATAGTGCCTCCAACCGATGGCCCGATTATACGACTTGTTAAGGGATTACTCCCGGGAGTATTGCTTTGGAACAAACCATAAGCGGCATTAAAGTTTATTCTGGGGAATAAAAGCGTATTCATCTCCTTTAAGCTTAGTTTGGATACATCAACTTGCTTTTTAGAAGCTAGAATACTTGTATTACTTGAATCAAGTTTCTGAACTAATTCCTTTTTGTCGATTAAATCGTTGATAGGTATGGAATCGAGCACTTCGAATGATATATCTGCATTTCTGCCAAGAAACTGGTTTAGTGTTCTTTTTGCGGCGATTATTATTGATTGCTGATTTATAGCATTTTCCTGATAGACATTCAAATCAATTTTAGCCTGCAATAAGTTCGTTTTTGGAGAAAGTCCGGCATCATAAGATGTTTGAGATATTTTTACACGTTCTAAATTATAGGTAATGACTTCGTTAATAGAAGCCAGTTCCTGTTTCTGCCTCACGACATCATAATAAGCCAGAATTACATCATATACAGTTTGCAACACTCTATCCCTGAATTGAATTTCACCTAAAGCCTGGATCTCATTCAATTTTCTTTTCGTGACAAACATTTTACCTCCATCAAATAAAGTCCAGTCAAGACCAACACTGGCATTTAAAGAATTGGATTTAGCATTTGATGAGGTTACCAGGGTACCGTCAGCAAGTTTTTGCTGAACATTTTCAGCTGTAGAGTAACTTTCAGAACCACTAATACTAATGGTTGGCAACATACCCGCATTCCCGCGGGTATTATTAACACTGTCGGTGCTGGCATTATTTCGGGCGACCAGAATGTCATAATTATACTTCAACGCTATACTAATTGCATCGTGTTCAGTAAGTGCATTCTGAGCATAAGTCATTGGAATAAAAAACACTATTAAGCTTAAATTCAGAATAAGTTTCTTCATTGATAAATAAATTTTCACTTTATCTCAGTATTTAAGCTGGTTGAAACGTCATGTTGTAACTTTTTATCAGCCATTAATATATACATTACCGGAATTACAAACAAAGTAAGTATCAAAGCAAAAAGCAATCCGCCAACAACTACAATTCCTAAAGGAACACGACTTGAAGCACCTGAACCTAAAGCCAAAGCTATAGGAAGAGCACCGAACATGGTAGCCAGGGAGGTCATCAATATAGGGCGCAGTCGGGAGGCAGCAGCCTCATAAGCTGCTTCTGGGATTTTAAGTCCGGCTTTGCGTTTCTGATTGGCAAATTCCACTATCAGAATTCCATTCTTTGTAACGATACCAATAAGCATTATCATTCCTATCTCAGAAAATATGTTTAAGGTTTGTTTAAATACCCAGAGGGAAAGTAATGCGCCGGCAAGTGCCATAGGTACCGTAATTATAATAATAAATGGATCGCGGAAACTCTCGAACTGGGCAGCCAGAATAAGATAGATCAATATTATTGCAAGTATCAGTGCGAATAAGATATTAGAACTGCTTTCAACAAAGTCGCGCGATGCTCCAAAAAGATCAGTATGAAATGAGGTATCCAATAGTTTTGCTGATATCTTACGCATTTCAGCAATTCCTTCACCGAGAGTCCTGCCCGGTGAAAGTGTAGCTGAAATTGTAGCTGACTTATAACGGTTAAAATGATATAAAGTCGGGGGACTGCTGCTCTCTTCAGTTTTTACAAGGTTATCAAGCTGTATCAATTTGCCGGTGTTGCTTCTGACGTATAATGATGTAATATCCTTGGGCTGACTACGTTCAGAACGTTCAACCTGTCCGATTACCTGGTATTGTTTTCCATTCCGGAGAAAATAGTCATATCTGCCGCCACTTAAAGCTAGTTGTAAAGTAGAAGATATGTCGGATTCATTTACGCCGAGATTTGTTGCTTTAAGCCGGTCAACTGTAATGTTAAGTTCCGGTTTGTTGAATTTTAAGTTCACATCTACATTGCTGAAAATAGAGTCTTTCCGTGCTGCGTCAAGAAACTTTGGCAATACATCCTGGAGCTTATTAAATTCCAGGTTTTGTATTACAAACTGAACTGGCAATTGTGATCCTCCCGACATGGAAGTAGTAATAGTCTGTTCCTGAGTTGGTATAATTCTCGCTTCCGAATAACGCCGGAATATCTTTATCAGTTTGTCATATACCTGTTGTTGGGTGGTTTTCCTTTGATTAGGCTCCGTAAGAAATAAATTAATTCCTCCCACATTTGTGCTGGATGGGCCACCTCCGCCACCTGTCCTTGCAAATGATAACCGAGACTCAGGAATACTGTCAGTCATTTGCTGAGAAATTCTGTCGACTAAAACATTTGTATAATCAAAATCTGCTCCCTCAGGTGCTGTAATTGTAGCCCTGATAATACTATGGTCTTCCAGCGGCGCCAATTCTGACTTTAAGAATTTTAAAATGGTAAAAATCATTATTAAGCACACAAAAGGTACGGTAATTGAGATCCATTTATGTTTGATAACATAGCTAAGTAAAGATCTGTAACTTTTATCGAGGCCGGCAAAAAATGGTTCGGCAGCGTTATAAAAGCGCGAATGTCCGATTCTTGACCCGCCAAGTCTTATATTAAGCACTGGTGTCAGAGTAAGAGATACAAAAGCTGAGATTATAACTGCGCCGGCCAATACGATACCGAATTCACGAAATAATCGTCCGGTAAATCCCTGCAAGAAAATTACCGGAATAAAAACCACTGCAAGAGTGAGTGAGGTGGAGATGACAGCAAAGAAGATTTCACGGGTGCCATGCAATGCTGCTGTCCATTTATCCATTCCAAGTTCTCTCTTTTTGAAAATATTCTCAGTTACGACAATACCATCATCAACAACCAGACCTGTTGCCAGGACAATGGCAAGCAACGTAAGTACGTTAATTGAAAACCCGAAAATGTACATTATAAAGAATGAACCAATGAGCGATACAGGAATATCAATCAGAGGTCTTAATGCGATTACCCAATCCCTGAAAAACAGGAATATGATAATAACTACCAGTATAATAGCAATAATTAATGTTTCTGTAACATCTTTCACAGACTGGCGTACAAACTTTGATTTGTCATAGCCAACATATAATGTCAGACCAGCGGGAAGGTTTTTTTGAATGTCATCGAACCTTTTATAAAATTCATTGGCTATGTCGATAGTGTTGGCTCCAGGCAGCGGGACCAGAGCAAGCATTATACCTTCGGCACCATTCAGTTTAACTTCTGTTTCTTCATTTTCGGGACCAAGAATCGCTTCGCCGATATCGCTCAGCTTTATCATCTGATCATTAGTCTGCCTGATGATCAGGTTATTAAAATCTTCTTCAGTAACCAGTAACCCGTGAGTTTTCACTAAAAGTTCTGTACCGGTGCCTCTTATTTTTCCGCCGGGAAGGTCTATATTTTCTTTAACTAAAGCTGAAAAGATATCTTGAGCTGTTATGTTAAATGCTGCCATTTTATCAGGATTCAGCCAGAGTCGCATTGCAGGACGTTTTTGTCCAAATAGTCCGACAGCACTTACTCCAGGGATTGTCTGCAGTTTTTCCTGTAAAACATTCTCAGCATAATCACTCAGAGCGGTAGCTGTAAGAGTGGTGCTTTGAATGGCCAGCGTTATAATAGGGTCGCTGTTAGCGTCTGCTTTGGTAACTATGGGAGGAGCATCAATATCCTGGGGCAAACTTCGTGCAGCTTGTGAAGTTTTATCGCGCACATCATTGGCAGCTTTCTCCAGATCGGCACCAACATTAAACTCAACAGTTATATTACTGCTACCGACGGTGGACGATGAGGATATAGTTTTAACGCCTTCTATTCCATTAATTGCCTTCTCTAATGGTTCGGTTATCTGTGATTCCATAATCTCAGAATTTGCACCAGCATAAGAGGTTTGCACATTTATAGTTGGCGGGTCAATTGCAGGGTATAAACGAACTCCCAGAAAATTGTATCCCACTATACCAAACAGTACAATGATCAAGCTCATTACAATTGACGCTACCGGCCGTTTTACTGCAAAATCGGATAATGTCATATCGGATCTCTTTTAACTTTAGAAAACTTTAAAACAGCATTCGGTTTAAGAAAGAGTATTCCGGTTGTCACAACAGTATCACCAGGACTGATGCCACTGATTACCTGCACAGATGACGAATTACGAATCCCTGTCACTATTGTTACAAAGCTGGCCTTCCCATTTTTAGCAACAATAAGTTGTTTTGTTCTTGCCTGTGGAATGACTGCCTCAGTAGGCACCATAAGTGCATCCTTCTTTTCATTCAATCGAAGTTCAACATTTGCAAATTCACCCGGTATAAGCGATGTTGTATTACTTTCAACTATTGCCCGTCCGTTTAAATTGCGGGTATCGGATTCGATTCCCTGTTCTGTCGCCATAACTGTAGCAATATATTTTTTGTCATCACCCTGAACGGTGAATGTTACTTTATATCCAGGCTTTATAGTGCTGCTGTATTTTTCAGGTACGCTGAAATCTAGTTTAAGATGTTTAACATCCCGTATTGTTGCCAGAGCAGTTGCAGTCGTGACCTGTGCACCAATACTAATGTTACGTAACCCGATAGTCCCATCAAAAGGGGCACGAACCTCAGTTTTGTTAATTTGTACATTCAATACTTCAATATCTGCTTTAATAGAGTTTATCTGCAGTATTGTCTGGTCTAAATCCAATTGACTTATCCCATTCACTTTCATCAATTCACTTTGCCGGTTTTCTGTTTGCTGTTCTAATTGCAGCTGTGCCTGCGACTTCTTAAGTTGAGCCTGCAAATCGCCATCAAAAAGTTTTACCAGTAAAGTTCCCTTTTTTGCAAACCCGCCTTCGGACAAATTGATGCCAACTACACGGCCAGGTACTTCCGGCATTAATGTTGTTTCTTCAAAAGGTTTCAATGTCCCGGAAATCGTGATGGTTTGATCTAATACTGTCGGATTTACAATAACCCCTTCAACTCTGAGACTGACAGCTTGTCTGTTAACAGTGTTTTTATCAGGCGCCCCGGAATGGCATGAACACAAAATACCAGAAAATGCAATGATTGTAAACAGGTTAACAAATTTTTTCTCGAACATCATTTGTTGGATTGATTAAGTTTGAACATTTTACAGAATGAAAGAGTAACTATAGATTCATATAATATTATTACTTGATAAAATCTGATTTAAAATGTTAATTAACTGCCAAATGTATAGCTTTTATTAGTATCCTTTATAGTGTGAAACATGAATATTATGTTAAATTTTCATAAAAACCCATTGCCATATTTCTGAAGAAGACTACGACTACTATATAATTAATAAAAAGAAATTACTTTTGTTGAGTTTAAAAAACACTTTCTATGATTCAGCGTATTCAGTCCGTATATCTTTCATTTACAGTTGTGATATCTTTACTGTTACTTAAAGGAAGCTTTTTAGCTTTTTCTGAAAAAACAGGGTCTGTGATAAAAGTTACATTTAATGGGATAGTTCGTGATAATTTTGGACAAGGGTTGGAAATGATTGAAAAGCTTTTACCATTATCTGTTTTAATTATTCTAATTCCAGCAATTTCACTAATCACAATATTTATCTTCAAAAACAGGAAGATTCAATTGTGGTTCTCATTATTTTTGGTAATACTTGCTTCAGGATTTGTAATTGTTTCAATTCACGTTTCGCTCAGTATTGTTTCAAAGTTTGAAGCAAGAATAATTCCCGGATTTAAGATGATCGTGCCAATAATTATCTTAATCATTTCAATTTTAGCATACCGGGGAATCAAGAAAGATGACCAGCTTGTTAAATCGTATGACAGGCTGAGATAAATACTGTTGCCCAAATTAACTGGATATCGGTAAGATTGCTTCGCAACACTCGCAATGACTGTATAAGTAAGATTAATTCCAGATAGGAGTTAAACAGAAGCAAAGTAATTCCACGGTCATTGCGAGGAGCGTAGCAACGAAGCAATCTCAACGCCAAAGTCTGATTATTGTAATAATAGGGGAATTTAAATTATCTGCATATTCTCCTGGGTGGTAATTTTTTCACAATAATGACATTTCAGAGACACATTCTTTTTTGAAACCACTTTGAATCTTGTTGTCACGGATTCGAAGTTTGTTATACACTTCGGATTCATGCACCTGGCTATTCCAACTATATTATCCGGCACTTCCACAACTTTCTTCTCAACGACTTCATAGTCTTTAATAATATTTAATTTGGCATCAGGAGCTACAAGAGCAATCCTGTTAATATCTTCATCTTCGAAAAAAACGCCGGAGATTTTAATAATAGCTTTTCTCCCAAGTTTTTTACTCTCAAGGTTAGTTCCGAAGGTTATCTGGTTATCTATACGGTCCAGACCCAATATCTGTATAACCTTAAAGAGATTACTTGCCGGCACATGGTCAATAACAGTTCCATTCTGTATGGCACTGACACTCATTTGTTTTGCTTCCTTCATCACTCTGACCTTTCTTATTTAATTCCTAATAGTGAACATATAATAGCCTGACGCGTATAGACTCCGTTCAGAGCCTGTTCAAAATAGTAGGCTTTTGGATTATTATCCACATCCTTATGTATCTCATTTACCCTGGGAAGCGGATGCAATATCCGCATGTTAGGTTTAGTGTTTTTCAACATCGAGTTTCTGAGAACATATACATTTTTAACCTTCTCATATTCTATGGGATCAGAGAATCTCTCCTTCTGAACCCGCGTCATATATATAATATCTGCTTTGGATATTATATCCGTAAAATCATTGTGCTCATAATATTTGAGACCCAGGTTGTCAAGGTATAGTTTAAATTCGTCAGGCATTTTAAGCTCTTCGGGTGAGATGAAATTGAAAGTTGTATTCCACCTCGACATTGCCATCATCAGAGAGTGAACTGTCCTCCCGTATTTAAGATCACCTACCATAAAAATGTTCAGATTATCGAGTCTGCCCTGGGTTTTCCGGATTGAATAGAGATCAAGCAAGGTTTGGGTCGGGTGCTGGTTTGCCCCATCGCCGGCATTTATAACCGGTACACTGGCAATCTCACTTGCATATCTTGCACTACCTTCAATAGGATGCCTCATTACGATGAGATCGCAGTAATTGTTAACGGTGAGGATGGTATCATTTAAAGTTTCTCCTTTTGAAACACTTGAATTTGCAGCATCAGAAAATCCGACAATCTTCCCGCCTAACCTGCTAATCGCACTTTCAAAACTTAATCTTGTACGGGTAGAAGGTTCAAAAAATAATGTTGCTATAACCTTTCCTTCAAGTAATTTTTGTGTAGGTTCTTTTTCAAATTCTTCAGTCAGATCAAGAATCCTCAGGATCTCTTCTGTCGAAAAATCATCTATTGATACTAAGCTTCTGTTTTTCATTAATATGGCACATTAAATGCTCATGATTGATCCGGTATCAAATTTAGTCAAGAATTATCTCAACTTCATTTAATGTTGATAATTAATTAAAAAATAATAATTAGAATATTTCCTTAACGAGTTTCAATATATTTGTATTTCAGACCATCAATCCGTGAAAGGCGATTAAGAACTTTTTCTTTTACTGATACTCTGAAATCTAATAAGATACGGCATTCAAGATCAAATGATTGTTCTGATTGTCCAATGTTTTCTTCCTTAAGTATCCTCATAACATCATTCATGGAAATAAATGGATAAGTGATTTCATAGTACTCATTTACTGTCTTCTCTGTCAGTTCTGCATTTTGAATTGCAGACAAGGCAGCAGACCTGTAGGCATTTATTAATCCGCTAACACCAAGTAAAGTGCCTCCAAAATACCTGCTTACTACTATAATGATATTCGTCAAATCAAATGAATTTATCTGACCCAGAATTGGTCTCCCTGCTGTGCCTGATGGTTCTCCGTCATCATTCACTCTCCAGATAATTCTTTCGTGTCCAATCACATAGGCATAACAGTGATGCCTCGCTTCATGATGTTCCTTTTTAATTTTATCTATGATCGGTTTTATTTCTTCCTGACCAGAGACTGGAAAAGCAAAAGATACAAACCTGCTTCCTTTTTCTTTATATATTCCCTGCGAGGATGACGTTATTGTTTTGTAGGTATCAGAATTCATTTTCAATTAAACAACCCAGCTTTCATATAATGATAAGCACAATATTAATTAATTCTATGTTCCCCGGTTACTGATTGTTATAAAAAATAATACTTTTGTCAACAATAGAATGCGTATGAGTGTATTATTAGATGAAAAGGATCTGCATAAACTAATTGTCATTGGCGATAGAATTCTTATTAAACCCAAAGTTCCTCAGTCAAAGACAAAAAGCGGATTGCTGCTTCCTCCTGGTGTAAACGAAAATGAAAAGGTTCAGATCGGTTATGTAGTTAAAGTTGGTCCGGGTTACCCTATACCTTCGGTAAATGATAATGATGAACCCTGGAAAAACAGGTCTGATGAACCAAAATATGTTCCGCTTCAGCCAAAAGAAGGAGATCAGGCAGTGTACCTTCAGAATAGTGCCATAGAGATAGAATTCAATAAGGAAAAATATATTGTAGTACCACATTCCGCAATATTACTTCTCCTAAGGGATGATGGACTTTTTGAATAATATTATTACATATGGAAAATGAGTTTTTAAAAGGGAAAAAAATACTAATTGTCGAGGATGACTTGTCAAGCAGATTATATCTTAATAAAATACTTGAAAAGGCCGGGGTAGTTATCCTGAATGCTGGTGATGGGCAAGAGGCAGTTGATGTAGCTTTAAATAATCCTGATCTTGATATTATTTTGATGGACATTCAGCTCCCGGTAATGGATGGTTATACAGCATTAAATAAAATCAGGGAGGTCCGGCAGGATCTTATCATCATCGCACAAACTGCTTATGGCCTTTTAGGCGATAAAGAGAAAATCCTCAATTCCGGATTTAATGATTACGTTATTAAACCCATTCTGTCACAAAACCTTATAGAAAAACTAATAACAAACCTTAAAAGGAAATAATCACTCTTCAGGGTAAACTGAATTCAAATTACTCCGGGTAAACAGCAATCTTTATGAATTCTTTTCTGAATTCATCAATTTCGTGAATCCATCTTTCTTTTTCAATTCTGATATTATTCCTGGAAATTAATGATTCTCTCATTCCCGAATCACCTGAAAGTATGTCAAACGGCATCAGGTTGTATTCATATTCATATGGTGGCAGCTTGAATTTGAGAGCATGTGGCCCCGTAGTTTCAATTATTGCATCAAAGATTTCCAACGCAGTCCCAACAGGCTTAAAACGGTCGATATCAGTAATATGTATCTGCAGACCATGGCAAAGTTCTCCGCAGAATTTATGGAATGTTGGAATAAAATCATGAGTTCTGAATACACATCCTTCAACATGCCTGTTATCAAGATTCTTTTTAAGTTTTTCCGCATCAATAAACGGGGCGCCAAAAAGCTCAAATGGTATCGTTGTACCTCTTCCCTCAGATAAATTGAGTGCTTCAATAAGTACTGTGCCAGGATATATCATAGCAGTTTGTACTGTCGGTATATTTGGCGATGGTATGACCCACGGAAGGCCTGTATCACTGAATAATGAAGATCTCCTCCAGTTTTTCATCCATACAACATTCAGGTCGCAACCCGGGTAATATTTCTCTTTAATCCAGAGTGCCATTTCCCCAATGGTCATTCTATGACATAAAGGAATTGAGGCGCCTCCTACGAATGTAAAATACTCTTTTTTCAGAACCGGACCATCAAAGGGAAGTCTGCCAATCGGATTTGGTCTGTCAAGCAGCCATACAGGTATCCCTGATTCTGTACAAGCTTCCATACATAGTTTAACTGTCCAGATGTATGTATATAATCTGGCTCCAACATCCTGAATATCAATTAAAAAAACGTCAATTCCATTCAGCATTTCAGGAGTCGGTTTACGATTCTTCCCATAAAGGCTGTAAATAGGAATGTAAAATACCGGATGTTTCTGGCTTTGCCATTCAATCATATTATCCTGAGTCTGACCATGAATACCATGCTGTGGCCCGAATAGACCAGCTAACCTGCAGTCTTCCCGCTCAAAAAAGATATCTGAAATATGTTTGAAATCCTGTGTGATGCTTGGAGCATGACATAAAATTCCAATTCTTTTACCTTTTAGTTCAGCAGGAAATTCTTTTAAAATAGATTCCAGTCCGGTAATTACCATCTGTGAGTTTTTATGAGCAAATATATACTTAACATTGTTAAATGATCAATAACATTTATCTTAATAATTTAAAATGATTATTCTTTTATAAGTTTGGGCATTAAAAATATTTTCAAATATGAAGAAAAGATCGATTAGCTATCTGAATATTGAATTACTCTTCTTATTATTTCTGGTTTCATGTACCGGAACCGGCAAAAAGAGTATCAGTATATTTGAGACAACTGATGTGCATGGGGTTATACTTCCATATGATTTCACTGAAAAAGAAAAGCTGAACGTTTCCATGGCCTCATCATTTACTTATATTAAGCAGATCAGGAAGGAAAAAGATGCCACTCTGCTTCTTGATAACGGAGATAATCTGCAGGGACAACCTGAGGTATATTATTATAATTATATTGATACTGTACAACCCCATTTTGTAGCTGAAGTAATGAATTATATGGTATATGATGCATGTACTGTTGGCAACCATGATGTAGAAGCCGGCCATGGAGTTTACGACAGGTTAGTTAAAGAAGACAACTTCCCGTTACTGGCTGCAAATGCAGTTAATATTAAAACAGGTAAACCATATTTCAAACCTTACCAGATTATTGAAAAGGAGAGGATTAAAATTGCTGTTTTTGGCCTTGTCACGCCTGCAATTCCAAATTGGCTGCCACCTCAACTATATTCAGGCATTGAATTTAAAGATATGGTTGAAACCGCAAAGCAATGGATGCCTGTCATTTTAAATGAAAAACCTGACCTTGTAGTCGGATTATTCCACTCCGGGTGGGACAGAACTGAGGGGAAGCTGCAAAATAATAATTTAAGTGAAAATGGCACTGCTGCCGTCGCTTACAATGTTCCCGGATTTGATATAATATTTTGTGGTCATGACCATAAAGTGGCAGATGAGAAATTTGTCAATTCAGCCGGCGATACTGTACTGATCCTAAATGGAGGCAGCAGATCGGAAAAACTGGCTGAAGCAGATATAACATTTACTTCAGGGAAGATTAAAGGAAAGCGACTGATGAAAATTTCAGGCAAAATTATAAATGTAGCTGATTTTAAACCTGATCCTGAATTCATTACAAGGTTTTCTCCGCAATATAAAATAATTGATGAATATGTAAACAGGATAATTGGTAGTTCTTCGGCAACCATCACATCAAGAGATGCTTATTTTGGTCCATCTGCTTTCGTTGATATGGTTCATTCAATTCAGCTTGAGATAACAGGTGCAGATATTTCATTTGCTGCACCACTCTCTTTTGATGTTCAGATTAACAAAGGTCCGATAACTGTGGGAGATATGTTTAAACTCTACAGATTTGAAAACATGCTTTATACAATGTCACTGTCAGGAGATGAGGTTCAGAAATATCTTGAGTATTCATATTCGGAATGGCTTAATACAATGAAGGGCCCTGCTGATTTATTGCTTAAATTACGCATTGGAAAAGACGGAAAACCAACAATAACAAATGATAAAGCATGGTTTAAAAACCAATCATACAATTTTGATTCAGCTGCCGGGATCAATTATACAGTTGACGTAAGCAAACCAGAAGGAGCCAGAATAGAGATAAAAGGTTTTTCAGATGGCAGACCTTTTGACAAAAATAAAATGTATAAGGTGGCCGTTAACTCATATCGTGGTAATGGTGGAGGTGGCCATTTTACCGAAGGCGCCGGAATAACTAAAGATGAACTTAGAAAAAGACTCATTTCCTCTACAGATCGTGATTTAAGGTATTATATATTAAAATCAATTGAAGCAAAAAAAACAATAAATCCGATACCTTTGAACAACTGGAAGATCATTCCTGAAAAATGGGTAAAAACAGCTATGTCTTCTGAATATGCTTTGCTATTCGGAAGAAATAAATAGATTTGAAAAATTAAAATGGTGGAAAAGGAGACAGATTTTATATCAGATGGAGCAAAGCTTCCTGTTGTGGAGGAGTTCTTTTCTTTACAGGGAGAAGGCTTCCATACCGGGAAAGCAGCATACTTTATCAGATTAGGAGGATGTGACATTGGCTGCAACTGGTGCGATTCCCGTTTTTCCTGGAACCCGGATTTACATCCTATGGTTGCAACAAAAGTAATAATCGACCGCGTTATTGAATCAGGTGCCGATTCGGTGGTTGTTACAGGTGGTGAACCGCTTATGTGGACACTTGATTTGTTATGCAATGGATTAAAAAGTGAAAATATAAGCACTTTTATAGAAACTTCAGGAGCATATCCCTTAAGCGGAACCTGGGATTGGATATGCCTTTCCCCGAAACAAAACATGCCGCCAGTTTCTGAAATCTGTAAAGTTGCTGATGAGCTGAAAGTAATTATTCAGGATAGAAGTGATTTTGAATGGGCTGAAAAATATCATGGAATGGTAAGTAATGAGTGCAGATTATATCTTCAGCCTGAATGGAGCATATTTGAAACCATTATTCCTGAAATAGTTGAATATATCAAGAAGAACCCAACCTGGAGAATTTCACTTCAGGCTCATAAATATATGCATATCCCATGATTCAGGTATGAAGTACATTTTTACCATCTTCATTTTAACAATTTTCTGTGCAACATCGCGGGTTAGTTTTTCACAGAGTTGGCATACTTCATCAAACAAAGCCCTTAAGATATATAATGAAGGTGTTTCTGCTTTCGATTATCTCGATTTCAATAAAGCTGAAATCGATTTTAAAGAAGCCATCTCAATAGACAATAAATTCTATGAAGCATATATGATGCTTGGGGAATTAATGTCAAAACAAAGAAGGTTTAGCGAGGCGTCATTAAATTATAAAACAGCGGTAAAAATAGACTCTCTGTTTTTTAAGCCTGTTTTTTTCAATCTGGCAAATGCGGAAATGATGTCGGGAGATTATTATAATGCTCTGATTCATTTTAATGTTTATCAGGCGCAGGAGGGAATGTCATCTGTGAATAAGACTGTTGCCACGAAGCGAATAAAAAACTGTGAGTTCGCTTTGAATTCAATAAAGAATCCTGTTTCATTCAGTCCGGTAAGTGTAGGACCCGGAATAAATACAAGTGATGATGAATACTGGCCATCAATAACTGCAGATGGTCAGACACTCATGTTTACCCGGCAGCCAAATCTGGCTAATAATCCTGGTTTTACCGGAGTCGTGCAGGAGGATTTTTACGTAAGTACTTATTCTGATAATAAATGGCAGAAAGCATTTAATGCCGGAGCACCCCTGAATACAATTCAAAATGAAGGAGCTCAAACCATTTCTTCTGACGGAAGCTATATGTATTTTACCGCATGCAATCGTGTTGGTGGCATGGGAAATTGTGATCTGTATTTTTCAGCTTTTAACAACGGGAAGTGGTCAGAACCATCTAATCTGGGAGCTCCTGTTAATACAAACCACTGGGAATCAACACCATCAATCAGTGCTGATGGTAAAACCCTTTTCTTTTCGAGCAGCAGACCTGGAGGTTTTGGCGGCAAAGACATCTGGTTTACACGATTAAATGATAAAAATAAGTGGAACGAACCAGTAAACCTTGGAAGTGTCATTAACACGGATGGTGATGAAATGTCTCCCTTCATACATTTCGATGGAAAGACACTTTATTTTGCTTCTGACGGCAGGGTCGGAATGGGAGGATTTGATCTATTTGTGACCAGAATGAATGATGATAGCACCTGGACCGATCCACAGAATCTTGGTTATCCAATAAATACCTTTAATGATGAAATGGGACTTATAATAGAGTCAGGCGGACAAAAAGCATATTATTCAACAATACGTGATAAATCAAAGGGAAAGGATATTTTCTCTTTTAACCTTTATGAATCAGCCAGACCTAATCCTGTATCCTATATGAAAGGTAAAGTGTACGACAAAGAGACAGGTAAGTTATTAAAGGCAGATTATGAGCTAATTAATCTCTCAACAGGGAAGATAATTATAAAAAATATTACAGATGAAACCGGCAATTTCCTGGTTTGTCTTCCTTCAGG
>Ga0182027_10002192_pt1 | contig 31863 bp, 28 predicted proteins | sample 712E1DmetaG_FD_121300 | JGI IMG/M metagenome (GOLD analysis project Ga0182027, IMG submission 121300) | Permafrost microbial communities from Stordalen Mire, Sweden - 712E1D metaG (Illumina Assembly) | ecosystem: Environmental > Terrestrial > Soil > Wetlands > Permafrost | place: Sweden...
AAAAAATATGAAAACAATAAAAAAGAGTTTAGGATAATTGCAGACCACATAAAAGCAGCTGTTTTCATAATCTCAGATGGGGTAACCCCAAGCAACACAGAACAAGGATATGTTTTGAGAAGATTAATAAGAAGAGCAGTAAGATACGGACAATCTTTGGGAATTAAAGAAAATTTCGTTTCTGAATTAGTTGATTCTATAATTGAAGTTTATCCTGAATATATAGAATTAAACAAAGATAGAAATAATATAATTACCGAATTAGAAAGAGAAGAAAACAAATTCAGACAGACTCTTGAAAGAGGTATAAATATCTTTGAAAGAATAACCCAAGGAAAAAAAGGTATATCCTGCAAAGATTCTTTTCTACTTTACCAGTCTTATGGTTTTCCAGTTGAGATGATTGAAGAAGAATGCAAAACAAGAAAAATAAAATTCTCAAGAGCGGAGTTTGAAGGAGAATGTAAAATTCATCAGGAACTTTCAAGAACAGCTGCTGCAGGAAAATTCAAATCAGGACTTGCAGATAATTCGCAAGAAACAACAAGATTGCACACAACAGCTCATTTACTCTTAGCAGCAATAAGAAAAGTTCTCAAGGATTCTTCAATTCACCAAAAAGGTTCAAATATAACAGCAGAAAGACTGAGATTCGATTTTAATTTTCCAAGAAAATTAACAGATGAAGAAATAAAAGCAATAGAAAATGAAGTTAATTTAAATATTAGAAAAGGATGTAATGTAATTAGAGAAGAAATTCCTCTTGAGGAAGCAAAGAAAAGGGGTATATCTGGAGTGTTTGAACATAAATACGGAGAAATTGTTTCTGTTTACACAATAGGAGAATGCTCTAAAGAAATATGTGCAGGCCCACATGTGAAGAATACCTGTGATTTGGGAAAATTCAAGATTGTCAAGGAAGAATCTTCATCTAGCGGAGTCAGAAGAATAAAAGGAATTTTAGAATAATTCTCACTCGCTATGATACTCATCAATCAGACCATATTTCTTTTCCAAATTTTTATAAATTATATCCCTAATGAAATTTATACGCCCTCTCTTCTCAATTGCACTCCTTATTCTTATTAACTTTTGAGCATCAGAATATTCATAAACCCCTTCTCCAAAAGAAGTTCCATTGGATATAATATAAAATTCAGGATTTGTGTATAGCTTTCCAACTCCAATATAAGATATTTTATTGTCGGTTATTATTGCGGGTCCAGTAGTTTCTACGAAGCAGTATCCACTCTCCATTAAGCTATCTTTAACAGGGCATTCTATTCCTAAAGCCTCATGATTATAATCCGGATAATAAAAAAAAGCAGTTCCATATCCGAGTTCTCTGAGTAAAAAAGCTAGTAAATCTGTTTTTTCCCCACAAATTCCTTGCATATCATAAAGAACTTCATATGGATATCGAGAATAATTAATTATACTATTCCCAAACATAGAAGATTTATTTGAAGCTCCAAAGGGGATATTCTGAACAATACTTATTGCTATTCTTGCTTGATCTTCCTTATTATCTGTTATATTTTGTATTTTAATAACCAATGGCATAAGAAATTTTCTCTGCTCTTCTTCGTCTATTGCCTTTAATTTAAAATCTAATCTTGAAGAATTATCTCCGTTGGTATAATGGATTGAACGTGGAACTTTTGAGATATAATTAGCAAAACCTTCATAAACAATAAATCCAATTGAATAATTATCTCCTCTAAGAGTATACTTTAGATATATCCTTTTTGGATTAGTATAATAAGAAGAAATACAAAAATTATTTTTCTTAGCAAATCCTTCTGGACATCCGCAAAAAGAAGCAGAATCAACTATCATACCCTCAGAGCAGGAGTAAGGTTTCGTTGTAGAACACTGGTTATATAAGCTCCCATCTCCACATGTATTCTCAGTTGGTTGAGATATCTTTTTATCAAAAAAATTAACGAGCCCAAATCCTCCTGAAAAAAGTATAAGAAGAACAAGTACAAATAAAGTTAAAATTAAATATTTTTTTTGAGATGAAATATTATAATTATCTTTTAAATATTTTAAACCAGATTTATAACCCCCCATGCACTAAATAGAAAAAGAGAATATAAAAATCTGATTATTCCAATATTTTACATAATAATTCTGGAAATTCTTCTTTTTTCATATCTTCAAGAGTAAAATGTCCTCTGTTAAGTAACTTCACTGGAGCTATACTAAACAATTCGGAGATAACCTCCACGGATTTTAATATCTCTTTAGAATCATTGTTGGATACAAAAACTGTAATTTTTTTAACAAAATCTCTAATGTCTCTATTTATTTCAAAATTCAATAAATCATTAATAAACTCCCATTTTTCAGAAGGCAGAACTGCTGGTGCAACCAAAATTAATTTGCCAACTTTTCTCTTTTTCTCTCCTAACCATCTTAGTAAAAATGCACATCCGGTACTATGCCCCACCAAAACGGTATTTTGATCTATTCTGTTTTTCTCAAATTCTTTTTTCCAATCTGTATAATTAGGATTCCAGTCTTTAGGATATAGTTTATTTGAAACATCTATATCTTCTTTTTCCAGATTCTTTTTTATCCAGGGCATCCAATGCCTTTTATTCTCGGGTTTTCCTTTTCTTGCATCTTCCTCGCTTGAATTAGAGCCATGAACAATTATTACGTTCATTTTATTAAAAATAAATTTCTCCTTTGAATTCTTTGTGTAACATAATATAATGATGTAAAAAGAGTTTTAAAATATATATTTCTTAGTATTTGGGTATAAACTGTAAATAAATTTTACTCAAAATATATTCCTGGAATTCCTGGAATTGCTTTCTTAGATTTATTTTCAGGGTCATATTTCTTCTCGTCTTTAACAGAGAATATTTCTAATTCTCTTCCAATCTCTTTTCCAATCTTGGATTTATTGAGCTTTACAAGTTCAAATGGAACAACATACACATAGACTTTCTTCACAGAAGTAACTTTCTCAAACTTTCCAAGAAGATCTTTAATATAATTTGCATATTTCTGATTTAAATCAATTTCCTTATTCTGAATTTTTAATTTGGAATCATCAACTTTGGGCCATTCAGAAACAGAAATAAAATCTTTATGCCCAAGTTTTTCCCAAAGCTCTTCTGTTATATGTGGGCAGAAAGGAGCCATAACTTTTATCCATTTCTCAAGGAAATTTAATATAACTTCCTTGTTTTCTCCTCCGTCTTTTATATACTCTTTTAAAGAAGAAGAAAGCAAAAAGAATGCGGAATTTGCAGCGAATCTCAAATCAAAATTCTCAAGGGACTCATTTATTGTCTTTAACTCTTTATTTAATGAAACTAATAATTTCTTATCTAATTCATCTTTCTTTTTTCCTTTCAAAGCTAAAGCATTTTCAACTAAATAATAAATTCTCTCAAGATTCTTTCTATAGGAAGATACAATCTCCTCATCCCATATGACATCCACCTCTGGCCCTGCAATATGAGCATAGTACAATCTCATTGCATCCACTCCAAATTCTTTTATAGCCTCAGGTATGGGTTGTGCTCCTCCTTTTGATTTAGATATCTTACTGCCTTTTCCTAAAACCCAATAATTTACAAAAATTCCTTTAGGCCACATTTCTTTTGGGAGTATTCCAACATGGTTCATAATAAACACTGGAAAATGAACAGTTTGATGTTCCTTTCCTCCAAGATTAACATCAAGAGGATACCAATACAAAACATCTGCTCTTATTTCCTTCCATATTTCTTTCTTGGGTTTCCCTTTTCCTAAAAAAACATAATCAAAAAATTCTTCATTCATCTCATCAAGATTTATTTTTCCTTTGTTAAAATACAAAGATACTAAATAGTATATAGGGTAAAGAGTTGAATCGGAAATTGGCTCAACAATCCATTTCTCATCAAACGGAAGCTTTGTTCCTAACCAGCTTCCAAGCCTTGCACAAGCTCTATCCTGAAACCAGTCCAGAACATTTCCAAGATTATTTTTATATTGCTCTGGTTTAACGGTCATTGTTTTGGAATGTTTCTTAGATAATTCAGTTAACTGTTTATCAGAATATTTTATGAACCATTGATCATCAATTTTCTTTATCATTACTCTCTCCCCGCATCTGCATATTACTTCTTCAGACAAATCAATCATTACGTCAGCAACTCCCGATTTAATAAGTTCTTCTTTCATCTTTTCTTTTGCTTCAATTACACTCATTCCAGAATATTTTCCACAATTATCTAATAATACTCCCGTGTGGAATCCTTCTTTATAAACTTCTTGAGTTAATTCTTCTAATCTTTTATCGTCCTGGTTTTTAATTTTATTTTCTTCTATGATTTTAACACCTGCATTATCCCCATATTTCTTTGTTCTTATAATAGGAATTACTTTTATTGCCTTAACAATTTTTGAATTCAATTTGTATTTCTTCATCTCCTTATCATTTTCCTGTAATTCTTTTAAGGCAATATAATCATAAGGTGCATCGGAGGGAACACATGTTACAATTCCCGTACCTATGTTTGCTTCTACAAATCTTGAAGGGAGAATAATAAGTTCTCTCTCAATTCCTGGAGCCACAGCGTATTTGCCTACAAGATTCTCTTTAAAATTCCCAACGAGAGAGAGATTATCCCTTTGATATTTTAATTTCTCATATGCTTCCTTACTAACAACCCAGTTTTCTTTTTCAACTTTTACCTCTACCAAATCCACTTCTGGATTGATCCAAAGATTAGTCTGACCAAAAATCGTTTCTGGTCTAAGAGTAGCTGCTACCAAATATTTGTCTTTGTATTTAAATTTTAATAAAGTAAATTCCTGCTTCTCTGCATTTCCTCCTTTGGATATATCTGTTTCGGAAGCATCTACTGCCAAAGGCCCATGAATAGGACATGCAGTTGCAAAATAAGGTTTCTGAACTAAAAGGTCTGCATCTTTTAATTTTTTAAATTGCCACTGAATAAACTTATTATAATCTGGAAAAATTGTACACGTAAATCTTCTCCAATCTGATAAGAAACCAAATCTTTTCCAAGATTCTTTTTGATAAACTTCATTAAAGTGCTCTACAACTTTCTCAGGAGTATTAAGAGATTTTATTTTCTCTTTTGCACACCCATTAGCCAAGAGATAGTCTATCCAATCTTTATTATTAGTTTGAACTTTCTTTGCAAAAGCTATTGCCTGATTTCCAGATGCATGAGTCCCAACTGGAAACAAAACGTTGAATCCCTGCATTCTTTTATATCTTGTAATTATATCTGTATAAGAAAATCCCCTCATATGCCCAACATGAAGATAACCTGAAATACCAGGATATGCAAAAATCATAAAGAACTTCTTTTTTTTCTCATCTCTATTGGCTTCATATATTCTCTTCTCTTCCCATTTCTTCTGCCACTTCTGCTCAATCTTTGTGAAGTCAATCTCCTTGTTTTCTGACATAGTTTAAGTATTATTCAGGAACTTTTAAATATTCTTCTAATTTAACATAATAATGAGAAAGATTTTAACTTATATTATGGGGGAAGTAGTGTCCACAAACGAAGCGGAAGCCTTCACTCTCTTCAAAAGATCAAACTTCGGACAGCCTATAGGACAAAAGATTCAATACTCTCTTTCAGAAACTCTTTATCTAGTTGAAAAAGGAAAGATAGAAGTTATTAAAAATAAAAAAGTAATTGGGTTTGAAGAATTATTTAAGCTTTTCAAAAAAATTGATTCGAGAATTCAACTCAAATATCCAGTCTTCAGGGATTTGAGAGATAAAGGATATGTTGTAAAAACAGCATTAAAGTTCGGAGCAGATTTCAGAGTCTATGAGAAAGGAAGAACTCCTGATGAAGAACATGCAAAATGGATTGTTTTTGTTGAACACGAATCAAATAAGTTCTCCTGGCAGGACTTTTCTTCAAAGAACAGAGTTGCACATTCAACAAAAAAGAACCTCTTAATAGCAATTCTTGATGAAGAATCAGATGTTTCTTACTATGAAGTAAGTTGGGTTAAAACATAAAAAACCCAAACATAAATCTTTATAATCCAAAACGCTTTTCTAAATTAATGCCTACCCAAGATGCTTCCCATATAAGAGAAAAAATTCTTTCAATTCTAAGAATGAAGGGCCCAACTATTCCAGTTTATATCTCTCAGGAAATAGGAACTAGCATGCTTTTTACATCTGCCTTCCTCTCTGAACTTCTATCTGACAAACTAATAAAAATAAGCAACATGAGAGTTGGAAATTCCCCAATTTATTTTATTGCAGGGCAAGAACCTCAGCTAGAAAAATTCTCACATTATCTGAAAAGTAAAGAAAAAGAAGCCTTCCTTCTCCTTCAAGAGAGCAAATTTCTTAAAGACTCTGAACAAAGTCCTGCAATAAGAGTTGCACTCAGATCAATAAAAGATTTTGCATTTCATTTTAGAAAAAATAATGAAATATTCTGGAGATACCTAACTACGCCTGAATCAGAATTCAAACAGGAAATAACTCCAATAGAAGAACACAAGTATATTGAAGCAAAACCAAAACCATTTGACAAAAGAGAAAGAGAGATAGGTGAAAAGATTATCAAGGACATAAATATAGAAGAAATAGAAGAGATAAGAAAAGACAAAGAAAAACTTGAAAAGAAAGAAGAAATTGAAACAGAGATTGAAGAAGAATTAAAAGAAGATGAGGGATATATTACATTGTCTCTACCTGAAAAGATTAAGGAAGATGAAAAACTTGAGGAAATCATGGAAGAAACTACTAAACATGAAAAAACAAAGACTCCCAAAGAAAAAATTTCAAAACCAAAGGCAAAAGCAAAACCAGAAAAAACACAAAAAAAGCCAAATGTGAAAAAACAAGACGACAAATTCTTTGATAAGATAAAAGAATTCCTATCCAAAGAGACAATTGAAATTGTCAACCTAGAAAGCTTCAATAAAAACGAGATTTTACTCAGAATAAAATCAGATGGAGCAGAAAAATTGCTTGTTGCTTACAATAAAAAGAAAATATTGGACACAGATATAATAAATGCAAACAAAAAAGCTTCAAATTTGAATTTAAAATACATAATTTTAAGCATGGGAGAGCCATCAAAAAAACTCTCAAATTTGATTGAATCTGCACAAAACCTTGAAAAAATAGAGAAAATAGAGAAATAAACTAATCAAAACCTTTAAAAACAAAATCTTACACGAATTATAATGGGAAAAATAAAGTCTAAAATGATAAGAAAAGCAGCTAATGCTCTTACAAAAGAAGACCTGGATTTTAATAAGGACTTCGAGAAAAACAAAAGCATATTGGGAAGAACAATGCCCAGTAAGAGATTAAGAAATAAGATTGCTGGATTGATTTCTAGAATGAAAAGACAAGAAGAAAAGACAAAACTAGAGCTTGCAGTTAAATAATTCTAAACCTTAAACTTTTAAAAGCGCATATCTATAATAAAATGGATGGCTCTGTAGCTCAGTTGTTTAGAGCGCGGCTCTCATGGAATTGAACTTGTTCAATTACATTGACCAAAATCTCTGATTTTGAGTCTTTGGATAGAACGGATAGTTGTTTGAGAAAGGCCGAGGTCGGGAGTTAGAATCTCCCTAGAGCCATTTTATAATTTAATTTTAAAATATATAGGTATATATTATAAAACGTATGTAAATTTAAAAACTTTCTTAATCAAAAAAATAGATGATAAACAAGCTTAGTAAAAAAAGAATATTTTACCTAATTATGACTATCATAATTGCTATAGTAATATTCTTAGTTTCTGGTATTTCCTCTTTTCCAATTATAGAAAAAACAGGAATTGATCTTTCAATATTCTATCACTTTGGAGTATTCTTCATGTTTGCCTTCTTTCTCTCATTAACTCTTATAGATAAAAAATTAAACACCAGAACAATTATTATAATTCTCCTGCTCTCTCTTGCATATGCAATGTCTGATGAATTCCATCAACTCTTTGTTGTAGGAAGGTTTGCAGACATAAAAGATGTAACAATAGATTTCATAGGAAGCATTTACTCTGTCCTAATTGTTAAGACCATTGAAAAGTGGAAAAAGTTGTAATAAATCACCTTCGGAAAAAACATTTTAAAGTACTCCATAATTTAGAACAACTTACCTCTCTAAGATAACAACTCTAGAACTAGACAAGAAGCGCTGATTTTATAAACTTCAAGTTTTTAACTAGAACATTAACCAATTAAGTATTTTGAAAATGGAAGAAAAAGAGGAGCTGAAGTTCAAGGATTCAAAAATATGTTTTCTTAGTAACTTCCCTCCAAAAGAATGTGGAATAGCAACATTTACTCAAGACCTTATAACTTCTCTAAATAAAAAATTTAATCCCAAAGTAAAATCAAGAGTAATTGCATTGAATGAGGAATCAAGTTTGTATAACTATGACGGCCGAGTAATAATGCAGATGAACAAGGATTACCTAGAAGATTATATAGACATCGCAAAAAAGATAAATCGCTCAGAAAAAATAAAACTTGTTTGCATTCAACACGAATTTGGGATATTTGGTGGAGAATATGGGAGTTATATTATCCCTTTCCTTGAGACAATTGAAAAGCCAGTTGTGGTTACATTCCACAGTGTTCTTCCCGAACCAAATAATCTAAGAAAAAATGTTGTAAAATTTATAGGAGAAAAGAGCGCGGGCATTATTGTAATGGCAGATGTTGCTGTGGACATATTAAACAAGGATTACGGAATAAGTAGAAGCAAGATACATGTAATTAGACATGGAATACCCGACACTCCTCTCAAAGCAAGCGAACCACTAAAGAAAAAACTAAGACTTGACAACAAGATAGTCCTATCTACATTCGGTTTATTGAGTAGAGGCAAGGGTATAGAATATATGATTAAGGCACTTCCATATCTTGTGAAGAAATATCCAAATATTTTATATACAATCATAGGTGAAACTCATCCAGCAATAAGAAAAAAAGAGGGAGAGGAATACAGAAATTCATTAATTGATTTAGTTAAGAAACTTGGATTACAGGAAAATGTAAAATTTTATAATAAATATCTTGATTTAGATGAGATAATAGAATATCTTCTTGCATCTGATATATACATATGCACCAATCTTGAAAGAAATCAGATAGTTTCGGGTACTCTTTCATATGCAATGGGATGCGGAAAGGCAGTTGTTTCAACTCCAAACATATATGCGGAAGAAGTTTTATCCCATGAAAGAGGAATACTTGCAAATTTCCAAGATCCAAAATCTTTCGCAGTTGCAATAGACAAATTACTTTCTGACAAAGAATTAAAGAAAAGAATAGAGCAAAATGCATATGCTTTTGGAAGATCTATGATATGGCCGAATGTTGCTTCCAGTTATTTACACTTATTTAACAAAATAGTCAAACTAAGAGAAGAAACTACAGAGAAATATCCAACAATAAAATTAAATCATCTAAAGAAATTAACAGACAATGTTGGATGTATACAATTTGCTAAGCTAGCAGTTCCAGATAATGCTTCTGGATATACTGTAGACGATAATTCAAGAGCTTTAATTGTATCTACAACTCATGATAAACTCTATAACTCAGAGATTTCAAAAGAACTTTCAAAGATATACTTAAATTTTCTGGAAAAGGTTCAGGACAAAGATGGTAAGTTTAATGATATGAGTTATGAGGAAAGAAATCTTATACCTAGCAGTGAGGATTCAACAGGAAGAAGCCTTTGGGCCCTTGGATATTTAATAAATAACAGCAAAAATAACGAATTAATAGAAAAAGCTAAAGTTATGTTTGATAAATCTCATAGTTTAATTAACGAAAATAGCTCTCCAAGAGCAAAGGCATTCTCAGTAATAGGATTATACCACTATTATAAAAAATATAATCAGGAAGAGATACTTTCAAAGATAAAATCTCTTGTTGATACTCTCGTTGAATCTTATAAAAGGGAAGCTACAGAAGAATGGAACTGGTTTGAGAGCTATCTAACATATTCCAATTCAAAAATACCGGAAATGCTTTTCTTGGCATACAATCTTACAAAAAATAAAGAATATTTGGAAATAGCTGAAAAAAGTCTTAATTTCTTAACCAAATTAGTCTTTTTCAAAGACGAATTATCCCCAATAGGGCAAAATGGATGGTATAATAGAAATGGTGTAAGATCTTTCTTTGATCAGCAACCTATAGATGCTTCTTCAATGGTACAAACATACTTAATAGCATATTCAATTACTCAAGATAAAAAATACTACAACAATGCTGTTCTTGCATTTAATTGGTTCCTAGGAAAGAATCATCTTAAACAGATGATATACAACGATGTAACAGGTGGATGCCACGATGGTCTTTCAAAGAATTGCATAAACTTAAATCAAGGTGCAGAATCTACAATAGAATATTTAATATCAAGGTTAATGCTTGAAGAAATAAAAAAGGAAAAACCAATTATATAACTTTTAATCCCTCAAAGTCAAATTTGAAATCTATTATTTTCTCTCCAAATTTTTTCTTCAACCTATTCTTATCCCCTAAAAAGAGTATACAACCTCCACCACCTGATCCACAAACCTTTGCTGCTATTGCTCCATTTTTCTTCGCAATAGAAATAATATCCTGGGTACTTTTTGGAACAATACTTTTGTGCAATTTCTTCCTTTCTTCAGTCTCCTCATTCAACAATTCAGCAAATTTATCCATATCTGATTTTAACAAAGCCTTTTTCATTTCAATCGCTATTTTTTTTATTCTAAGAAGATTAGAATTATTCTTCCCCTTTCTTAAATCATCCATCATTGCTCCGTTAGTATTTCCTGAAAAATGAGGTTTTCCCGTATAAACCAAAACTAATTTGCTCTCTAATTCTTTTATAAATTCTTTGCTCAGATTTAATCTCTCCACTTTAACTTTATCCTTATTAAATTTCATAAAATTAATTCCCCCGATTGCTCCTGCATACTGGTCCTGCTTTCCTCCAATCAAACCCATTGCCTGTTCCATCCCATAAACCTTTTCAGCCAATCTCATTTTATAATCTGAATCAAAATTGTCTTTTCTCTGAGAGATTAATGCCAACCAAACCAAATTCATTACACCAGATGTACCTAAACCTGAAGAAGTAGGAATATTTCCTGTATATTCAAGATGGGTTGTCTTATCATTAACTACTAATTCGCCAACAACATATCTGTTTATTGTGGCATTAAGAACACACCCTCCATATTTATCCTTAAACGGAGAAATGTCTGTAGTTCCTCCAGCAAAATCAATTCTAACAGGAGCCATCACTCTTTTCACAATCATTTTATTAAAAGACTAGCACCTAATGTTCCAGGGTGATTAAGTTTACTCCATTGAATAGGCGTGATCCTTGGTAAAATAGAATATTTCTTTGCTTCTTTTTTAATCATATTTAGAAAAACAGCACCAGTCTCTCTTACTCCGCCAGCCAAAACAACTACTTCAGGATCAAAGACATTTATCAAACTCCCAATTCCTTGTCCCATATGCTTTGTCAACTCTTCCAATATCTCTTTTGCCTTCTTATTCTTCATTTTTAGTAAATCGCTTATCAATAACTCTTTACCAAAGGCTTCTCTTGTTACTCTCTTTGTATTTTTCCATCCAACAAGAGACTCAAAATATTTTCCACCATCTAAAACTATATGCCCCATCTCTCCACCGTATCCATCTCCTCTATATAATTTTCCACCAACTATAATTCCTCCACCCACTCCTGTTCCTAAAGTTAAAATAATAAAATTCTTTTTCTTTACACCGAAATGTAATTCAGCCAATGCAACACAATGAGCATCGTTAAAAAGCTCAACTTTTTTCTTAAATCTCTTCTCTAGAGCGGCTTTTAGATTATAATCTTTAAAAGGAAGATTTGGTGGATTTCTTATTACTCCATCTTTTAATGGTCCAGGACACGCTACCCCTATTCCTTTCACATCTTTCTCCATTAAAAGTTCAATATTCTTAAATAACAAATTAACAAGATCTCTTTCATTCTTTGGAGTTTTATTTTTTATATATTTTATAATATTATTATTCACAACTAAAGAAACTCTCAAATTTGTTCCCCCTAAATCAACTGCAACAACTTTTGTCATCTTATTTTCTTTTGTATTTGTCCTCCATCCTTATTTCATCTTTCTCACTAAAATTACCAATTGAAATCTCTAACACTTTTACAATTTTATTTCCTGCGAATATTCTATGAGGAGTATTTTTAGGTATTTTAACAAACCCCCCTTCTTTAATAAAATTTTTTTTATTTTTTATCTGAACAATTCCAGAAGTAATAAAATACCAATTCTCTTCTCTTCCTTCATGTTTCTGTAGGCTTAACTCCTGTTTTGGTTTAATCTCAAGAATCTTAACTGTACACTTCTCATTTAGAACAAACTGTTTGAATAGACCCCAGGGTCTTCTAACCTCTTTCATTATTTAAAAAAAGCAGAGTGTTTTAAATAGTTTATGATTAAAGGAATATTCTTATAGACTATTTCTAAAATTTTAAAAACTAAACTTCCCTTACATCAAAAGGTCAATATAGCATAAATGGGAAAAAAAGAGGACATACTGCTCAACATTCTTCATGAAGAGCAGGATAAAAAAGGATATATCTCTATAGAAGCTCTAAAAAGAATAAGCAGTCAATATAATATTCCTATATCAAGATTATACGGGGTAGTTAAGTTTTATACTATGTTTAGAACAGAACCTCAAGGAAAATATATTATAGAACTCTGTGGCTCTCCAAGTTGTGTCCAAAACGAAAGTAGAGAAATAGAAAAATTTATAGAAAAAGAATTAAAAATTAAAATTGGTGAGACAACAAAAGACAAAGTATTTTCAGTGTACAAAACTTCCTGCATAGGCTGTTGTGATGAACCCCCTGCAATGCTTCTTGATGGAAAACCCGTGACTAAGTTAACTATATCAAGAGTAAAGAAATTACTCCAAGAATTAAGAAAAAATAAGTCAAAAACAAAGAAACCTCAAAATAAAATTAAGAAAGTAAAAAAGAGATAAAAAATAAAAATGCAAATACTCAGACAAACAAACTTAGAAGCATTAAAGTTAGCTATGAACATAGGTCCAGAGAAGACTCTTAAAATTCTTGAAGAGAAAAGTCTTGTTGGAAGAGGAGGGGCAAATTTTCCACTTGCAAAAAAATGGAAGTTAGCAATGAATAGCAAAAACAAATCAAAAGAAATATTTCTTATATGCAATGCCGATGAAGGAGAACCAGGAACTTTTAAGGATAAATTTATACTAAAGAATAATCCGGAAACTCTCATTGAAGGAATACTAATTGCATCCTACGTTCTTAAGACCAAAAGAGCTTTCATATATCTTAGAAATGAATACGATTATTTAAGAGAAGAATTAGAAAAAAAGATAGAAACTATTCTTAAAAATTCAGGTATGAAAAATAAAGTGAGTATAGAAATTGTAAGAGGTGCTGGAGCATATATTTGTGGAGAAGAAACAGCAATAATGCAATCAATCATGGGATACAGAGGACAAGCAATGTACAAACCCCCTTATCCAACAGACGAAGGACTTTGGGGAAAGCCAACAGTGCTTAATAATGTTGAAACTCTTACATGTGTCCCTCAAGCACTTCTCTATGATGATTGGAATCCCAATATGAGGCTTTTCTCTCTATCTGGAGATATTGACAACCCAGGAGTATATGAATGGGAACTTGGAGTGAAGATGGCAACTATACTTGATACAATAAAACCAAGAAAAGAAAGGAAAGCTATGTCCTTTGGATGTTTTGGGGGAATAATGCCCTTGAATAAAGATTCTACAATAAACACTGAAACAATATGTAAAGAAGATTGTCAGCATGGAGCATTTAGTATTATATTCATAGGAAAGGAAAGAAATATTGTTGATATATGCCTCAGCATAGCTAAATTTTATGCATATGAATCTTGCGGAAAGTGTACTCCATGCAGAGAAGGAACAATTAGAATATTAAATCTTCTAAAAAAAATAAGGGATGAAAAAGCAAATGAAAGTGACTTAGTTCTTCTCAAAGATATGGCTCAACATATTAAAGAAACAAGCCTTTGCGGTTTAGGACAGTCTTCTACAAATCATATTCTTACTGCACTTCAACATTTTAAAGGAGATTTTGAAAAATATCTAATCAAAGAAAACAGGATAGATAGTACAAACAATAAGCCACAAAAACAGGTAAAAAATGAAAATTAAAATAACAGTTGACGGAAAAGAAATGAAAGTTGATTCAAACAAATCAATTCTAGAAATTTGCAGAGAAAATGGAATTAAAATACCAACCTTATGTTATCACAAAAGTCTTTTCCCAGAAGCAAGATGTAGAATATGCCTAGTTGAGATGAATAGAAAATTGGTAACTGCCTGCTCTACAAAACCTCAAGAAAATGCGAACATACTAACAACTTCTGAAAGGATAATAAAAGCAAGAAAAATGAATTTGGAATTAATGAGTCCAAATATAAAAATAAATGAACTTGCAAACGATTTTGAAGCAAAAGAAATATATGATCAAATAGGTTTGGATACTGACAGATTTGTTTCAATAAAAGATTATCATCCAGATTTAGGCGCAGCTATTGTAAGAGATAATAATAAATGCATAAATTGTGGAAAATGCATTGCTGTATGTGCCAAAATTCAGGAAATATATGCAATTGATTTTGCAAGCAGAGCGCACAACGAACATGTAACACCTTATGAAGAAAAAAAATTAGAAGAAGTTGCATGCATAAAATGCGGTCAGTGCTTAATTAATTGTCCAGTTGGAGCAATACAAGAAAGATCTCACCTTAATGAAGTACTCCAAGCTCTCAATAATCCAAAGAAACATGTTATTGCACAAACAGCACCATCAATAAGGGCAACACTTGGAGAATTATTTGATATGCCCCCTGGAACACTTGTAATGGGAAAAATGGTTTCTGCTCTAAAGAAGGTAGGATTTGATAAAGTATTCGATGTAGATTTAGGGGCAGATATGACAATTATGGAAGAATCAGCAGAATTATTAAAGAGAATTAAATCAGGAAAAAATCTTCCTATGATTACAACATGTTGCCCTGGATGGATTTTAATGATGGAATACTTTTATCATAACCTTGTTCCAAACATGTCTACATGCAAAAGCCCCCATGAAATGTCTGGGATGTTAATAAAAACGTATTATGCAGAAAAAGCCAAAATTAATCCTAAAGATATTGTTGTTGTAAGTATAATGCCCTGCACTGCAAAGAAATATGAATCCACAAGAAAAGAATTACACACAGGTGTTGATTATGTCCTAACAACACGAGAACTTGGAAGATTAATAAAACAAAAAAATATTGATTTTGTAAACTTAAAAGATGAAGAATTTGATCCTGTCTTAGGTCTCGCATCTGGTGCTGGAGACATATTCGGAACTGCCGGAGGAGTTATGGAAGCAGCACTAAGAACTGCATATGAAACTTCAACAAAAAATAAACTTAAAAAAGTAGAATTCAAAAACTTGAGAAGTGGAAAAGGAATAAAAGAGGGGATGATAATCCTCAAAGGTAAAAAGATAAAATATGCTTGTGCAAATGGTGGAGCAAACATAAGAAAACTTCTAAAGAACAAAGATAAATACCATTTTATAGAAATGATGGCTTGCCCTGGAGGATGTGTGGGAGGTGGAGGACAACCAATATACTTCGATGAAAAAGTCTTACAAGCAAGAGGAAAAGCTCTTTATGAACAAGACAGAAAGAGGGAATTTAGAAGATCCCACGAAAATCCAATCGTAAAAGCAATATACAAAAAATATCTAGGACAACCTCTGAGCAAAAGAGCAGAAAAATTACTTCATACAAAATATTCTATTAAGGATAAATTTTAATTTATTAGTTATTTTATCAATTCTCTCAACTTCTTCTCAGGATTCTTTGCCTTTGTTATTGCTGATGACACAGCAATTCCTGCAGCACCAAGTTTGCATGCAATAATAACATCTTCATGCGTATGAACTCCTGCACCAACAAGAAATTTCATCTTTATTTTACTCTTTATCTTACTTATTAATTCTGGTTTCTCCTTTGAAACAGATTTCTTTCCACCAACTAACTCGGGGGGTTCAATTACAAGATAATCTGGTTTTAACTTTTGTATCTTCTCAGCCTCTTTCAAGTTACTTGCAAAAACTAATATCTTTAATTTAACTTTTCTACATCTCTCAATAGTTTTCTTAAGTGTATCATAAGATAATTTATGCTCTGAATGATTTAAAAAAGTTCCAATAGCTCCATCTTTCTTTACAGCTTCTGGCAATATATATCCTGTATTTCTTCCAGGCTCATAATAATCCACATGCTGTACATAAATTTTAAGTTTAGTGCTCTTTGAAATTTCGTATATATCGCTCGCCTGAACTCCAAGAATTATATTCCTATCCACTCTTTCTATTTCTTTTGCAATCTTAACTGCTTTTTCACCCTGCTGATATGTTTTAAGATTTATTACAACAATTGGTTTTATCATATTTTTATTTACTCCAAATTATATTCCTTATTTTCTTTGTCAATTCTAATGGATTTTTATCCTGCCATACATTTCTCCCAACTGCGAGACCAATACATCCAGCATCCATTATCTCCTTTACCTGTTTCAAAAATTCTTTCTCACCTTTTTTTATTCCTCCGGCAACAACTACTCTTGCTTTTCCAGCAGATTTAGCAGCCCACTTCAAATCCTTTGCAGTTCCTTCTAATTGAATTTTAATTATATCTGCTCCAATCTCCAATCCAGTTCTTGCAGCATAAACCATTAATTCCTCTTTCTTTTTTCCTTCAATTGATTTTCCCCTTGGGTAAATCCAAACTATTACGGGGATATTTTTGCTATGTGCTTCTCTCTGTATATTTTCAAACTCTTGCATCATTTCATCTTCATAATCACTTCCAATATAAATTGTATATCCAACTGCAGAAGCTCCTAATTTTACAGCCTCTTCAACTGTGCATAACTGTCTAGAGATAGGTTCTCCCTTAAATAAATTAGTCTTTCCATTCAGTTTAACAATCAATGGAACTTTACTTCTTTTTATTTCTTTATTATACTTTTCCGCAATTCCCTTCTGAAAAACAACTCCATTATATTTTCCTTTCTTTGCTATTTCTATTATATATTTTGGGTCTACATTCTTATCATTAAAATCAGTAGGACCATGTTCTAATCCTTGATCATATGCTAAAAAAAGAGTTTTTCCCTTTGTTGTCAACTTATCAAGTTTAATCATTTCAGTTTCATCCTTATCAAATTATTTTTAGCTCCAAAATACCTTATAACAGACTCAGATTCTCTCAATCCAAGTTCTAAAGATTCTTTTATTGACTTTCCGGATATTTGCCCGGCAACAAATCCGGAAGCAAATGCATCTCCTGCCCCTGTCCTCTCTACAACTTTTATATTCTTATGAGGAACTAAGAAATATTTTTTATTTCCATCATAACAACTTATCAATCTATCTTTATCTGTTATAACAACAATTCCACCTGTTAGAGAGTTTAGACCTTTCAGAGTATCTTTTTCCTTAACATTATTCTTACTTAGCAACATCTCTGCTTCTTCCTTATTTAAAACAAGAATATCAGTAATTTTAAGCAGCGGTTTTAGGTTCATATTCTTAATCTGATAGCTACTTGGATTGTATGCAATCTTTGTTCCTCTTTTATTCTTCATAATCTCCGCCAATTTCTTTTGCGTTTCAAAACTCTTACCCATTAAAGAACTGTAATAAAACCATTTTGATTTGAACCTTGTAATATCTGAAAGACTTACTTCATCATTTGCACCTTTGTAAGTTAAAATTGTTCTATCTCCTCCTTTACTATCCAAAATCACAGAATAACCTGTTAATTCTCCTCCAACAATCTTCCCTAAAAATTTAACTTTTTCTTTTTTAAGCAAATCAAGTATCTTTCTTCCATTCTCATCTTTTCCAAATTCACATATACATCCTGTCTTCAATCCTAATCTTGAAAAAGCAACAGCTGTATTCGTTCCTCCTCCACCAACATCAAATTTTAAATCTTTAATCAACATTTTTCCACCAACTGGATAATTCATAAAACCTTTTTTCTCAGCAACATCTGTTCCAACAAATACATCCATAACAGCAGAACCAAAACTTACAACGTCAAATTTCATTAATTCATATTCCTCTTTTGTATTTATAGAAAGATTTATTTAATTAAAAACTTTCCTACTGCCAACAATGACAAAAAAAGAGATTTTGGTGATAGTAGCTCATCCTGATGATGAAACAATTTGGATGGGGGGCACTCTCCTCAAAATCAAAGAAAAAGATGATTCGAATATAACAATTATCACTCTCTGCAGAAAAGAAGATACTGATAGAGCCCCAAAGTTTGCAAAGGTTTGTACAATGTTAGGAACAAAAGAGTACCATATGTCTAATTTAGATGATTGTGAGGAAGGAGATTATAAAAAAATATCAAATCACGAAATAATAGAAAAAATATTTAAGTTTACTCAATTTAACGGTAAATATTATGATTCCTTATACACTCACGGAGAGGAAGGAGAGTATGGGCACATAAGACATATTGAAGCACACAAAGCCATTTGCGAAATGTTAGATAAGAAATTGCTCTTAGCTAAGCAAGTTTTTTTCTTCTCCTATCTAAAGACCAAAGAGAACTCAAATATCAATTCAAATGCAGATAAACTTATAAAATTAGAAAATCCTTATTTTAAAATGAAGAAACAACTAATAAAAGAGGTTTATGGATTTAATGAAGGAAGTTTTGAATATGAATCTGCAAGAGATGTGGAGGCATTTGACATTAAGAAATAAAATCTTAAAAAAAGATTAAAATGAGATGCCTATTGCTTTATCCTTATCCTGTAGAACCGGATGGAGTAAGTTTACAGGGATATTACCTAGCTCTTGGGTTGAGAAATTTAGGAGTGGAAGTTATTGAATGTCATTACAAGGAAAGTATTCAAAAAGATTTCTATTTGAAATATCTTAAGCCAGATTTTGTAATAGGAATAGGATTTTGGGGAAATGTTCCAGATATACTATTAGACCCTCAAAGATATGGATTGGAAGTTATTCCCTGGTTCAATGCAGATGGTTGGGTCGCAAATTACAAAGAAGAATTTGAGAAATTAAAATTAATGTTTACAACAAGTGCTTGGGTTAAAAGTATATATGAAAGAGATGATGTTAATGTTTCTAAAATAATTCCTATGCACATAGGAATTGATACAAATCTGTTCAAACCAAACAATAATCCAGAATTAAATCTCAATCTAAGAAGATTATTGGGAGTAAAAGACAATGAAGTTATGATATTAACAATGGGCGGAGATGTAACTTCTAAGGGTGCTCAAGAAATGATGAAGGCTTTAGCTGAAGTAAATAAAGAATTTACTAATTGGGTGTATGTTTGCAAATCATGGCCAAGCGAGTGTGCAGAAAAGTGGAGAGAAATTGAAGAAGAGCTAGCTGATGAATTGGGAATAAGAGATAAAATAATTTTCTTAGATGACACTTTTTCTCCAGAGTTTGTTGCAAACATGCTAAATGTCTGCGATATATATGCTGCACCTTCAAGAATAGAAGGTTTTGGAATGATTCAAGTAGAAGCGATGGCATGTGGAAAGCCAGTAATTTCTATAAACGTAGGTGGACCAGCTGAAACTATAATTCATAATAGAACTGGTTTCCTAGCAGGAGTTGCAGAAGAAATAAAATTGACAGAAGAATGGGCTTATCCCCACATGGGATTTGAAGAGCAGAAAAAAATTAAGTTCGATTATCCAAAGACTTTTGGTTATAGAGCAAATGTTGAAGACTTAAGAAAATATACATTAAAACTTCTCACAGACGAAAATCTAAGAAATGAAATGGGAAGAGAAGCGAGAGAGCATGCAGTTAAGAATTTTGATTATCATGTTATAGCAAAAAAAATGCTTGACATAATAAAAGAAAAACTTAATCTTGATTAACTTTAACTGCCCTTAATTTTTTTAAAATCTTTTTTAAACTTACTTTTTTAACAGAAGTTACTCTATCCCCTGCTCCTGAATAAATAAGTAAATCTCTTTTATTTTCATCTATTAAAAGTCCTGTTGGAAAAATAACTCTCAAATTACCAAAATCAGCAATTTCGTGTTTCTTCATTGGAAAAAGTATTGGAACATCTGTTTTTGCAATAAGCTTTTTTGGATTATTTAAATCAAATAAAAGAGCTCCGGCACAATAAATAGTATCCTTGCTTGTTATATTTCCTGATATTGATTCTGAAATTTGCATCTTACTTATAATGCAATCTATAACTTTTCTCTTCTTAAAATTCAAAACCCCGTGATAAATCAAAAGCCATCCCTTGTCTGTTTTTATTGGAGGAGGTCCAGCTCCAACTTTTCCAACATCCCAATCTCCTTTTTTGAATATAATAAGTGGATGTTGCCTTCCCCATAGTTCCATATCCTTAGAATAAACAATCCACATTCGTGGAGGAGCAAATTCAAGATTTCCTTCTGGCCTTTCAATCGCTAGATATTCATTATTTACTAATTCTGGAAATAAAACAACATCTTTATTTTGCTCACTAAAAATAACTCCTCTCCTATACCAATTAATGCAATCATTTGAAATAGCATAGCTAGTTGAAATATTTTCAGCTCTTGAGAGGCTTACGTAAGTCATAACATACAAATCTCCTATTTTAGTTATTCTTGGATCTTCAACACCCAGTTCTCCATCCCACTCTAATCCGTAAAAACTAGGTTTGTCTTCTACATATTTTATTTTCATGCCAGTTCTATCTAAAAGCACTCTTCTAAAATGGGATATAAAAGTAAATCTCTTTGTTCCATCCTTAAAAAGAAAATCCAAATCTGTTGTATTTTCAATAAGCTCCTTATCAAATTTATCAATTGTTATATTATATTTATCAGTTCCAGACATTCTGGGTGAATAGCAGAACCTTTCATCTTCTGTTTTTTTTAATTTTTCCCAAACTCTTACATAAACAAGAATATCTCCGCTTGCAAGTCTTGCAACACCTGGATTAAATGTTCCCAAAATCTCAAACTCCGGACTTGATGGCTTTATATCCTCTGGCTTTATTAAAATACAATCTTGTTTTACTTTTACCATTTTATATCAAAACTTTTTTCTTCTTCAATGATTCATATGCAAGAATATACATTCCAGCTTCCCATCCCTGGAGATTTCCATGATGTTCTTTAGTTATGGGGTCTGTCCACTCTGGAAAATTTGCAGCTAAATCTCTCTCAGCTAGTTTTTTCAATTCTTCTTCAGCTTTTTTTAATTTTCCCATCTTAATTAAAGCTAGAATATAAAATCCTCCAACATATCCCCAAATTCCCCCATTGCTATAATGATTAGGAGTTCCTGCATCACAATCTTTGTAATAATCCTGCCAGTATTTACTTCCTTCTTCAATAGAAGGATAAATTACTCTAACTGGATAAGGTTCGTTTATTTTATTCTTCTTTATATGAGAAAGTATTTTCTCTGCATTATCTTTATCAACTAAATCATACACAATTGCAAGTAAATTTCCCAAAGAATCAAACCAATCTCCGATTTCCTTATATTGCCCATGGTTTTTCCATCTGTACGGAACATAAAATTCTCCATTCCATAGAGTATCATCTTTATCATCATTGACAAAAGACTTTAATTTTTTAGCTTCATCTTTTTTCCCAACCAAATTAAGAACTTTATAATATAATGCCTGAGTATTTATTGTATAACCATATCTATGTGGAAAAGCATCCTGCCAATCTGAAGTTGGAAGTTGAGTTAACATTCCTATTTCTCCAGTATCTTGACATGCCAACCAGTTTAATGCTTTATTTATAGAAGATTGATTTTCACTAATTAATTTTTTATCTTTGTATCTCTCTTCATAAAGGTAATTTCCTATTATAAACCACAAGGAAGAATCTATTGTTTTATAATCCGTATGTGGATTTCTCTTTGAAAATTTATCAACGCAATTGGGTATCTGCCCATTTTTACTTTGACCTTTTTTCAAAGTTATTATACTTGACTTGAATACTTCTCTAAATTCCTTATTCTTTACTAAACTCGCTCCTAAGCATGTAATCATAGAATCTCTTGACCAAACTGCATCATATCCATCTTTACCTCCAGATGCAAACATTCCATTAGGAGTTGAACATTTTTTTATGCATTCCACTGCTTTTTTATAAGCTATATCTATTTGTCCTTTCATTTTACTTCCTTTAATGAATTCATTATTTTTTTAAGAGAAATTTTCCTTATGCTTGTTATAACGTCTCTTCCACCAGAATATATTAACAAATCCTTTCCATTCTTATCTACAACAACTCCAGTTGGGAAAACAACTCTCTTCTTTTGATATAATTTTAGTTCATAATCCTGATGTGGTAAAATTATAGGTTCTGATTTTGCCAAAAGCTTGCTTGGATTTTTTAAATCAAATAATGCAGCAGATGCAGAATAAATATAGAATTTATCATCCTCACTCCTTACCGTGTGATATATTAACAACCATCCATCGTCTGTCTTTATTGGAGGACATCCAGGACCGATTCTTCCATAATCCTTATCATTTTTCTTAAACATATTTATGGATTTCAAATTTCCCCAAGATATTAAATCGTCAGAATATCCTATCCATATATGGGGGGGAGTAAACTGAAAATTTCCCTCGGGCCTGTCAAAAGCAACATACTTCTCTTTTATTTTTTCCGGAAATATTACAACATCCTTATCCTGTTCTCCAAAAATAATTCCTTTTCTATCCCAATTTATAAGATCGTCTGAAAAAGCAAGAGAAGTTGAAATATTTTCTTTTCTTGACAAGCTCACATAAGTCATAACATATTTACCTTCTATTTGAACAATTCTAGGATCTTCTATACCTAATTCAGAATCACTTGCTATTCCATAAAATGTGGGTTTTTTATCAATATGCAGTATATTAAACCCAGTTTCATCAAGAACAACTCTTCTAAGATGAGAAATAAATGTAAGTCTTTTTGTTGTATCATGAAAGATTATATCAAATTCAGAATTATTTGCCACATCTTTTTTATGAAACTTATCTATTTTTAATTCATAATCCCTCTCACCAACCATCCTTGGAGAATAAAAATAATTCTTATCTTCCAAAACCTTGAGTCTTTCTATAACTCTAACATACAAAATTATCTTCCCTCCCTCTCCCCTAGCTGCAGCGGGATTTATTGTCCCAATTACCTTCAAATATTTAGAAGAAGGCTTAATCATTTCTGGTGTAATTAACAATGCCTCTTTTTGCATATCCATTATATTTACAATAAGCCTTAATAGTTTTTAAATTTATAGAAGGAATTATAACAAAGAACCTGCTTCTATATCTATAATTACAGTAAGATTCTTATTTTTCCTGAGAAAACTTGCAGGAATATTTTTATCTATTTGCCCCTTAATTAAGCCCTGAACAGCTCTTGCTTTCTCTTTCCCAGAAGCCAGCAAAATTATTTTATTTGATTTTAATATTGTAGAAATTCCAATAGTAAGAGCCTTTCTCAGATACTTATTTCTCTTTATAGTTTCCAGAGATAAAGCTACTAATCTTGTCTTTGAATTTTCTAAACTTCCAGGCTCATTAAATCCTATGTGTCCATTAATACCTATTCCAACTATCTGCAAATCTATTGTATTCTTCCTTATTTTATTCTCATAATCTTCACATTCTTTCTTAAAATTTTTTGCGGTTCCATCCAGCAAATTAATATTTTCTTTTTTTACATTTATTTTATCAAAAAGATTCTTGAACATATAATGTCTGTAACTTTTTTTGTCGTTTTTCTTTATAGGATAATATTCATCCAAGTTAAATGTCCTAATATTTGAAAAATCTACTTTTCCTTTTTTATATTCACTTATTAAATTCTTATAAGTTCCCAAAGGACTTTTCCCTGTTGGAAGACCTATTACAAGATTGGGTTTTTTTGTAATTTCTTCTATAATTATCTTAGAAGCTACATCTGATAATTCATTATAATCTTTAACTTTTATTATTTTCATTTCAAAACCTCTAAACCAGGCAATTTCTCTCCGGCAATATAACTTAGTAATGCTCCTCCGCTCAAACTTATATGCCCAAACTTTTTTATGTCAACTTTAGAAGCCTCAATTGCATCACTCAAATGTCCTCCACCTATAACTGAAAAAGCTTTGCTATCCGCAACAGCTCTCAGAATTACAAAAGTACCATCACAAAATTCTTTTATGCTACAATCCCCAGCAGGACCTTTCATATAAATAGCTTTTGCCTTTTTTATCTCTTCTACATATTTCTTTTGTGTTTCTTTACCTATATCATAAATTTCATTTTCATTTGGGAATCCGCTTAATGGAATTTCTTTTCTACCGTTAACATTCACAGCAAAATCAACAGGAGTTTCAACATTTGTCAATTTATCTTTTGAAATTTTAATTAGAATATTCTTTTTCCTAAGATAATCTTCCTGTTCTCCCAATTTTTTTCCCTTATTAATTAAACAAACCTGCCCAAATAATCCACAACTCAGAACTCTATTTTTACCAAGCAACTTAACATTATCATCTGGTTTCGCCCCTCCAAGAATATATAGAGTACTTCTCAATTTCAACTTTTGAAGAGCTTTAACTTCTCTTTCTAATATCCTTCCTGCAAAACTTTTACTTATATATTTTGGAAGAAGTATTGAAGCCTGAGCTCTATGACAAACAGAAAAAGAATCATTAACATATACCTCACATAGTCTTGAAAAAAAATCAGTAAGTTTATTTTTGTCAATGTTAAATTCCTCTTTCAAATATCTTACATTTTCTAATAAAATTGCTTCACCATTCTTTAATCCTTTAATTGCTTTCTCAGCTTTCTCTCCAATTATATCTTCTACAAAACCAACTTTAGAATATTTATTCAACTGTTTACAATGCTGCTTCAAAGAGATAAAATCCTCTTCTCCAGGTCTTCCCTGATGAGCAAGAATAACAACTTTTGCTTTCTTTTTCTTTAATTCATTAATTGTTATTGCGGCTTCTCTTATTCTTTCCGAAAGCAGCAACTTTCCATCTTTAATATCAGAATTCAAATCAGATCTAAGCAAAACTACTTTGCCTCCAAAATTAAAATTATCTAAGGTTTTCATATTTTAAATTATATTTCGTACCTCATTTCAAAAGTTTAATTAAATCAACTATTCTATTTGAATAGCCGTACTCGTTATCATACCAAGAAAGAACTTTTACTAAATTTCCATTGGCCTGAGTTAATAAAGAATCAACAATTGAAGAGTTTGGATTTCCTATTATATCGCTAGAAACTAATTCATCTTCAGAATAAAACAAAATCCCTTTCATCTCATTCTGAGAAGCTTTTTTCAATGCATCATTAACCTGAGCTTTTATAACGGGTTTCTTTAAAACTGCAACAAAATCTGTAATGCTTCCACATGCAACTGGAGCCCTTATTGCTAATCCATCTAATTTATCTTTTAATTCTGGAATTACTTCTATAACTGATGTTGTTGCTCCAGATGTTGTTGGGATAAGATTTATTGCCCCTGCTCTTCCTCTTCTCAATTTTTTATGAGGAACATCTAATATGACTTGATCATTTGTATAAGCGTGCACTGTAGTCATATATCCTTTCTCAATCTTGAAATTATCATTTAAAACTTTAACTATTGGTGCCAGACAGTTTGTTGTACATGAAGCCATTGATATTATTTTATGCTCTTTTTTTAATTTATCCTCATTAACACCCAAAACTACAGTAAAGTCCGGATTCTTTCCAGGTGCAGTTATAATTACTTTTTTTGCACCCGCTTTAATGTGCTTTCCAGCTCCTTCTCTATCTGTAAATACTCCCGTAGATTCAATTAATACATCAACACTTAAATCTCCCCATGGAAGTTTTTCAGGATCTTTTTCAGAAAAAACTTTTATCTTCTTGTTATTAATTTTAATAAAATCTCCTCCTCTCTCAACCTTACCAGCAAAATTCCCATATACAGAATCATATTTTATCAAATAAATAATAGATTCTATGCTAGCAAGGTCATTTACAGCAACAACATCTAATTTCTTATCCAAAGCTATCTTCAAAACAGCTCTTCCAATTCTTCCAAGACCATTAATTGCTATCTTCACCATCTTTTATATAAAAAAAAGGATAAATGATTTAATAAATCTTGCCCCTATGAATAAAATTTAATATGTGAATTATATATTTTTTCCTTCCCAAAGAACCTTTTCCCCTTTGAGTTTTCTATGAAGAATTACTAACTCATCATAAATTCCTTCAATTAAGTCATAATTTTTAGCTTCTTCCAAATTAACCCAAGCATAATCAGTAAGGGCATTACAAAGACTTACATTCTCAGAAACACATTCTGCAAAGAGACTTATAATTAAACAAGGAACTTTATCCGACCTTATATAAACCATACTTGTAACATAGTCTATATTCTTTATGTCAAGCTTAACTTCTTCCATCACCTCTCTTTTAAGCAAATTTTCAAAGATATTATACCAATGATATGGCGTGTCTTTTTCCCTCAGAACATAATCCAAAACTTCTAGTTTTCCTCCAGGCACAGTCCATCTTCCAGGAAATGCTTTTTCCCACTCTGCCCGCTTTGTAATTAAGAACCTTCCCTCCTTATTTATCAAAATTCCCGTTACAACAGCATAATGAGTTAAATTCTTATCAAACATGAACAAAACCCACCACAACAATATTTAAATAATTCCTCAAAAAAGTTGACTAATATGGAAAAAGAAATACTCTCTTTATTTTTAACAAACAAGAGATTAAAATTTAATGAAATTGAGAAATTACTAAAGACACGTTCAAATAAACTTAACTACCATATTAAAAAATTAATAAGCAAAAATATAATTGAAAAGAATAATAATTTCTACAGTCTGACAGATACCTCAGAATATTTAATACCTTATCTCTCAGAAAAAAATTCTCTTCTACCTGTTGTATTAATCTTAGTCTGGAATAAGAAAAAGGCTTTCTTATATAAAAGAACAAAGAGACCTTATCAGGAGTTTCTAAGTCTTCCTGGAGGAAGGATTCTCCTTGGAGAATCTATAAAAAAAAGTGTAAAGAGAATAATGAAGGAAAAGCACAATCTAAATGCAACTCTTACAAAAATAAATTCTATTTCTATAGAACACATAAGAAAACACAGTAAGATAATCCATTCTTTTTTATTGATATTCACAACTGCAAAAATTAAGGAGAATGTGGATCTCATAGACATTGAAAAATATAAGAAATATATAATAAAAAGTGATTATAACCTAATTAAAAAATATCAAAACAAATCAATAAAGATTAACACCATAAATTCTGTAATTAATAATTAAATCTCACCAAAAGTTTTTTCCTGATTAATCAATTTTCTCAGAGTACTTCTCAAATCTACTACTTTAACTCTCTTCTGCACTCTTGAATTTCTGTCTCTTACTGTAACATCTTTGTTTTTAAGAGAATCATCATCTATTGTTATACAAAAAGGAGTTCCAATTTCATCGTTCCTTGCATATCTTCTACCAATAGAACCACCTTTATCATAGGCAATATTAAATTCTTCCCTCAAATCTTTAATAATATCGTTTGCTATCTTTTCAAAATCTTCTCTCTTGACCAAAGGAAAAACTGCTGCTTTTACAGGAGAAATTTTTGGGGGAAGATTGAGAGTAATGTTGCCTCTTCCATCATCACAGTAAGCTTTAGTGAGTAAAGCTAAAAATACCCTTTCAACACCAAAGGTAGGCTCTATAACTTTTGGAATTACTTTATTTTTATACTTCTCATCAAACACTTCCATACTTTCTCCGCTTTCTTTTGAATGTTGTGTTAAATCATATTGCCCCCGGTTTGCATTTCCTCCCAACTCAACGCTTCCAAAAGGATATTCATAATCCACATCAAAAGTTGCAGAAGAATAATGACTTAATTCATCTTTTCTGTGCTCTCTTATTTTTATTTCATATAATCCAAGAGAGTTATACCACCTAATTTCTTCTGCTAACCAATAAGCATGCCATTCTTCCATCCTATTTTCCTTTAACATCTGCCCAATTGTTGTCTCTTTCAAAGTTTCTTTTCCTTCCACTTGAGTCTCCGCATCCAATAAATTAACCTTAACATCTTTTTGCTCTTCTCCAAGCAAATCGCATTTCTTTTCTCCAGGGTTTATAAAAAATTCAAATTCTGCTATATTAAATTCTCTACATCTAAATAAAAAATCTCTTGGAGCTATTTCATTTCTAAAGCATTTTCCTATCTGAGCAATTCCAAATGGCAATTGCATCCTTGAATTTTGGCTTACAAGTTTAAAATCCATAAACATTCCCTGAGCAGTCTCTCCTCTCAAATATGCTTCAGACGCATCAATTGCACCAACTTTTGTCTTGAACATCAAACTAAATTCTCCTTTAATTTCATACTCTCCTCCACATTTACAATTAACTCTTCCAACTTCGCTCTTATCAATTTTTGTTGCTGTTTTACATTTTTTACAAACAACTGCAACATCATTAAAATTTTCTATATGCCCAGAAGCTTTCCATGTTCTCGGGTGAGAGATTATACTTGCATCTATTCCAACCATATTATCTCTTTTCTGAACAAAAAAGTTCCACCATTCTTTTTTTATGTTATTAAACATCTCGACTCCTAAAGGTCCGTAATCCCAGAATCCTCCATATCCACCGTATATATCTGAACTTCTAAATATAAAGCCTTTTTCTTTACAAAATTTAGCAATTTCATCAACTGAAACTTTTTTCTGAACAAGATTAGAACTTAATTCCTGTTTTTTATTCTTCAATTCTTTATTTTCGATATTTTCTTGATCTTCACTCATAGGAATATTTTTCCTAGGAAGGTTTTTAATTATTTCTGCATATTTTTTTTCAGCTTCTTCTCTATTAGAACCAAGATAGGCCACATGTTTACTTATAACTTTTTTCCCTTCTCTCACACTTTTTCTTAAATAAAAATAATCTCTTCCATTTATTTTTTGCTTTACAATATAAGCCATTAAGTTACTAACTACATTTAATTTATAAATGTTGTTAACAACTACAATTTTCTTGCAAATAAAAAATACATACATAATAAGTAACATTTATAAGTAAAAATACATAAATAATAAGTAATGGGAAGGACTCGAATAGCACAAGCTTTAATCAGAGATTTGAAGGAGAAAAAAGAGAATTCCCAAAAAAGAAAAAGTGAACTTATTGGATATCTAAAAAGATTAAATCAAGCACATTTTAATGAAAAACTTTCTGCTGCTGAATATGTTGAAACTCTCCACAAAAAAAATGATGGAAGAAACATAAACGAGTGGGTTGACTACTATGAAAATTATTCAAAAAATTGTGAAAGAGAAATAAAAAAGCAAAAGAAGGAAATAGTAAAAAGCAAAATCCCTATTTTTTTCCTCTCAATTTTATTAATTTCGTTTTTTGTATACCTCTCTATTTCCACAAGTTTTTTTCACGTAAATTTCACAGGATTTCTTGTTGGAGAACAGAGAGAACAACAATTTTCTCAAGACATTAACTTAACTTTAAACAAATCAATTAATTACAACTGGGAATTAGAAAACTTCGGACAATTAACATCACTTAAAGTTAATGGGTTAATTGAAGGAGAAGGGGAAGTAAAAATATATCTTGGAAATTTATTGATTCTTGACAGCTCAAATACAGAAAACAAACAATCAAAATTAACTGGACAAATAATCGAGGAAAATCCTCCTGTTGGTCCTGTTGAAAATACAAACAATTCATATTCAGAAAAAGAAGCTCCCTCAAAAGAAGAGTCGAGTCCTTCCCAGGGGGAGCTTCTTACTGAAAACAATCAGACAATCACAGAAACAGTTCCTAATGAAAATACAACTCAAGAAAATTCGTCAAATCAATCATATTCAGAAGAACAAACGCAGCCGGACCAGCCAGGTTCGGAAGCAACAAATGAAAGTGGGGCTCTTCCAAAAGAAGAGTCGAGTCCTTCCCAAGAAGAGCCTCAACCTTCTGAACAAAATGTAACTGAAATACAAAATGAAACAATAACCTCAATTAAAAAATTCACAGAAGTTTGCACAGATACTTGTAATTTGACAAGTTTAAATTTAAATGAATCTTCTTACACTCTAAGAATAGAAATAACAAATGCAAAATTACAGCTAAACACTATAGATTATACAGTTATTCCTAAAGAAACACTTCAAGAAATAAATAATACAAATATTACAGAAACAAATACAAGTCTAACAGAGAATGTAACAATCAATACTACTCAATATCAAGCTGTTCTTGGACAACCTGTAAAATGGAAAAAACAGATATCCCTAAATGAAAGTGGTTCTACAGTAGTTGAATTGCCTAAAGAAGCAGGAAATATAGTTGTAAACAAGATTATAGAATCATATTCAGAAAAAGAAGCTCCCTCAAAAGAAGAGTCGAGTCCTTCCCAGGGGGAGCTTCTTACTGAAAACAGTAGCATAAAAGAAAAAGCAAATGCAGATATAGAAACAAAGATAAAACCGTATGAAGAATCAATACAAAAACAAAAAACTTCTAAAATAACAGGAAATGTAATATCCGGAGGAACTTCTTCTCTTTCAGATATCCCACAAGAAATAACTCAAGTTACAATCAACGATAATGCAACAAATTATGAAATAGAATATGAAACTCCTGCACCCTATGCTATTGAAGAAAATTTAAGCAATGGCAAAAGAGTTAAAATTGTAGGTCCTGAATCAATCCATTATGAAGATATTCTTTCTTTTACTAAACTAAATGAAAATCTGAATATAAGAGATCCTTCTCAAATAAAAATATATTGGATTGAAAATAATACCTATATCCCCCCAACAAAAGTAGAAGACACAAATAATAATGGGATTTATGATTATATTGAATGGGTTGTCCCCCATTTATCAAACCAAACATTTGATATAATTGTTATAACAAAAGCTGAACATCTTGATTCAGATAAGAACTTTATATCTGATATTTACGAACAAGTAAAATCCTTAGATAATATCTGGTCTGAAACAATCCAAGAAAATGATTATATAAGAGTAACCTTTGAAAAAAATTTAACAAATACTAATGATATAACTCTCTTCCCAAGAATAGTCTCAGGAAATCCAACAATTGAAGTTTATGAAAAAGATAAAATAGAAAAAATTGCAGAGTTTAACCCAGTAAAATCAAATGAATATAATAAAATTTATCTAAAAAATCTTCAGGGAAGTCAAGATACTTTTGATTTGAAAGTTAAAGGAGGCTCTCTTGAATTGGATTATATTGTAGATCCGCCAAATAATTGGGAAACTAACTTAATAATAAATGCTTCATTGCCAAGTGTTGGGGGTTATTCATCTCCTACAGTTTTTTACAAAGATTCTTCTTGGTATTTAATTTCAGGAGCAAGAGATGGGAATTTTTATGGGTATGTTTACAATTCATCAAATATGTGGCAAGTTAATACAACAATAAATGCAAGTTTGCCAACAATTTCTAGCCAGTGGTCATTTCCTTCTGTTTTTTACAAAGACTCTTCATGGTATGTAATAAGCGGAGGTGGAAATGATGGGAAATTTTATGGGTATGTCTATAATTCATCAAATATGTGGCAAACAAATTTAACAATAAATGCAAGTTTACCTACTCTGTCAGGAACTGGTGTATATCCTTCTGTTTTTTACAAAGATTCTTCTTGGTATATAATAACTGATAAT
>Ga0182027_10002193_pt1 | contig 31861 bp, 27 predicted proteins | sample 712E1DmetaG_FD_121300 | JGI IMG/M metagenome (GOLD analysis project Ga0182027, IMG submission 121300) | Permafrost microbial communities from Stordalen Mire, Sweden - 712E1D metaG (Illumina Assembly) | ecosystem: Environmental > Terrestrial > Soil > Wetlands > Permafrost | place: Sweden...
CGACAAGGACTTCTGGATTGTCGATGTTGTGGGCAACTTCTGCTTTGTGCATCCGGCGAAACAAGGCATCAGTTCCAACCTGAATCTGATTACTGACAAGGGAAACATCTACAGCTTCACCCTCCAGGACATTTCCGCATCTTCCGCTGAGCCGGACCTGAAGGTGATCGTCGAACCCGCCGACCGCTCTGCGATTGTGGCCGCGAGCGGCCCCGCGCAGTTCGTTCCCGCCGCGCAGCTCGAACAGTCGAAACAGCAGGCCGCCGCCCTGCAATCGCACGTCGAGCAAGCGGTGGACGAGTACAAGAGCAGCTATCCAATGCAACTCAAGTTCGACTACGTCTACAAGGCGAACGAAGCCCCCTTCGACATCCAGTCGATCTATCACGACGACAAGTTCACTTACATCAAGACGAATGCGCCAGAGAAGTTCAGCGTCTACGAGATGAAGGACGGCAAACCAAACCTCGTTACCTATGACCTCCGAGAAGGGACTTATATCATCCCGAAGATCATGGACGACGGGTATGTGGAACTGGGCAAGAAGCGGATGAGCTTTGCGCGGAAAGGGTAACTCTTATGACCGAGAACAACCGTACTTCTCACACAGACGCGCAGGCCGGGACGCACGCCGAACCGCAGGTCGAGCCAACACTGCGCGGCCTATTGGAGCAGCCCAAGGGCGTCTTGCAGAAGAACCTCAAGACGTTCGTTTATCTGGGCGCGGCGCTGCTCGTGATCGTGGCGGCGCTTTTCAGCTCCACGGGCAAGAAAACGCCCGCGCAGCAGGCCGCCGCGAAAGGGCAACCACCGCAACCCACGTTGCAGGACAACACCGACAACAACGTGCAGGACTTGAAGAACCAGGTTCAGGCCGAACGGCAAAAAGAGCAGCAGGCTGCAAACATCGCCGCCGCTGCACAAGACCCGGCGCTAACGACTGCGACGCTCGCGCAGCAGGCCGCCGCCGCGGCCTTCGGCCCAAGGGGCGAGGCGTCCACTGCCTGCGGTTCGGGTCGGCCCTGCGGGCAAGCGCAGCAAGGCACCATGCCGCCGCAACTTACTCCCGAGCAGCAACAAGCGCAGCTCATTGCCGCGAAGGAGCGTGAACGGATTGACAACTCCCGTTTCGCTTCCAACCTTGTGTACTCCCGTCTTGCCGAGCAACAGCAACAGCAGTCACAACAGCAAGGCCAGATGACGCCCGTCCAGTATGACCGCACAGAACGGCAGGCAAAGACCAGTCTCGTCACCCCAAAGGCCGAAGGAGAACAAGAGGAATCGCACGGAGGCTATAAACGGCCTCTGGAAGCCAACATTGATTCGGCCATCGGTCAACCCTATCTCGTCTACGAAGGTTCGGTTCTCGACACGGTTCTGATGAATCGCCTGGACGGAGACGCCACAGGGCCGGTCAAAGTTCTCGTCTCCAATCCGCTGTATTCGCACGACCATCAACACGTCATCATCCCCGAGGGAACGGTGGTGTTGGGCGAAGCCAAGAAGATTGGCGCGGCGGGCTTCGGCCAACAACGGCGCATGGCCGTCGCTTTTCACCGTTTGATTATGCCCGATGGTTACTCCGTCGATCTCGACCAGTTTCACGGCCTCGACCAGATCGGCGAGGAAGGGCTGAAGGACAAAGTCAACAACCACTATCTGGAAATCTTCGGCACCTCGATCGCTTTGGGTGTGGTTGCCGGTGCCAGCGAGATCACACAGGGCGGCGGCACCATCACCACGAGCGGCTCGCAGGCATTCACCAACGGCACTGCGGCCAGCGTCTCGCAGTCAGCGACCAGCATCCTTGACCGCTTCCTGCAGATACCGCCCACCATCACAATTCGGGAGGGCCACCGCGTAAAAGTGTATTTCACCCAGGACTTGCTTCTGCCTGCGTATTCCAACCACACCATTCCGCAGACTTTTTGAGGAGATTTCGATGCGAACAGTTGCCCTCTCCCTCTTACTGCTATCGGCTCTGGGCCTTGCCGGATGTCAGAGCAAAGCGGAAAAGGTGAAGAAGTTGTTGGACCAATACAACGCCGAATACCCGGCCTATGCCAAGGACTGCCTCGATGAGACCTCCGGTTCCGCAAGAATGCTGACCGGAGAGAAGCTGACCGCGGAGCAAACGGCGGCCCTCGAAGCGAAGAGGAAAGAACGGGACGCACGGTGCAAGCCAGAGGCCGACCGTCTTGCACAGATCCAGCGAGAAATCCTTGCCGCACAGCAGTAACGCGGTATTGCTGTAAGGCTTTGCCACACCAACCGCAAACGAAAGGATAAGGCAATGAAGAAGCTACTCCTCACCGCACTCGCCATCGGACTTGCCACGGCGTTGCCGCCCGCAGCGCACGCGCAGTTCGGTTCCGGCATCGTCTACGATCCCACGCAGTCGGTTCACGCCGTCACGCAGATCGAACACGAAGAACAATCCATCTCCAACCAATTCCAGCAGATCGAGCAGGGCCAACAGATCTTTTCCAACACCGTCAAGATTGCGACGACCGCGTTGCAAGCCTACAACGTCGCCAAGCAGCAATACCAACTCGTACACCAGATGATTCTTGCGCCGTCGATGCTTTATCAGCGGTTCTTGTCTCCTACGACCGACCTGAGACTGCTGCAACAAATCTCGAACACCTATGGCAATTCGATGGGGTGGCTCAACTCCGCGAACACCGGAAACGGAGCCGCAGCCTCATACCAGCAGGTCAGCGTACCCAATACCACCAACATAATCCCCGGCTACGGCAGCGCCAGTGTTGCCGGCCAACTACAGATTGCCGCGCAGGGAGCCACCGTTGACATCGGCGATTCCGTTATGACGAACAATCTGCAAATGCTCGGGACTATGAGGGCCAACCAGGCCGCAAGACAAACCGATATCACGAACCTGGAAACCGCGACACAAAGCCAGGACTCCACCCAGCAGACCATCATGGCTACGCTCCAGCGCATCAATCAAGCCCTGCTCTTGCAACTGCGAACCCAGCAGGATGCCAACCAGATGAACGCCAATCTTGCCTTGCAGCAGATCGTGGCCCAAAAGCAACAGCAGGACGCGATGAAGTCGGCATTCCGCGACTCAGCGGGCTACGAAAGCTACTACAACGCCAACGTCGCCACGACCAGCGGCGGCGCAGCCAATCTCCTTACGCAAGCCTACTGAGTAGCCGCAAGCGGCAGGAAGTTAGAACAAAGCGGAAGAAAGAACGAAGGTGAAGAACATGGGTACAGGTCTCTTCGAGTTTATCGCTCAGGCGTGCCAGTCGCTCGCAGCCACGGCGGCACCCTCGATTACTGCGATGGGGATTCACATTGTCCTCGCGTTGGCAACCATCATGCTGGTTTGGTTCGGCGTACAGGAGGCGCTTGCATCGGCGCACGGCGGGGACGGGTTCAGCATGGGGAGGTTCCTCAACCTCTTCATGCTGCTCACCTTCGCATTCGCGATGGTGAACTACTACGACAGCTCCATCCCCGGCCTTGGCTTTTCCATCAAGGGTTTCATCGACGGCGGCACCATCAATCTTGTGAACCTGATTGGGTCGGATGGTTCCACCACAATGCTGAATGAGATCCATGCGGCATCGTCGAAGACAGGGCCGTCGCTTCTGACGAGCATTATGTCGCCGTACTACTCCATTGTGTACTTTGTCGTGCAGTTCCTTTTGGCTCTCCTGGCCGCAATCGTCTCCGCCATCCTGGCCTACGGCGCAATTGCGGCAACGATCATCGGATTGCTCGGGCCGATCTTCATCCCCTTTCTTGTCTTCGACAAGCTCGATTGGCTGTTCTGGGGATGGCTCAAGGCCTATCTCGGATTCAGCTTTTACAAGGTCATCGCCGCAGCCACGATGAACGTGTTGGCTCATGTGCTCACTAACTATTACATCCAGCTTGGGCAGAGCATTTCCGACCCATCAACAATCGTTCAGACGTTGCCGCTTCTGATCCTTCTCGTGCTGGTCAACGTCTACATTCTGTTCAAGATTCCGGCCATGTCGCACAGCCTATTCGGCGGCGGTGGCGGACACGGCGGCGGCCTGGGCGTGGTCGCAATGGCGGTACGGGCCGCGGTGTGAGCCGCGTCAAGAAAGGCGAGAAAGAGGTCTGAAATGAACGCAGAAACAAGAGCGATGAACGTAGAAATGGAAGCTACTCCGGAGATCACGCGCGCCGCCGAGCGCTATCTGGAGCAGTATGGCGATCCGTTGATGATGAATACCTATCTGAAGGTGACCGTCCTTGTGCTCGCCACGGTTTGTTTCGCGCTGGCGGCGCTCACGTACAAGAGTCAGAAGGCGCTCGCCGACATGCACCCCATGATTGTGCGGATTAACGACGTAGGCCACGCCGAAGCCATCGACTATCGGAACTTCCAGTACCGCCCACAGGAAGCGGAGAACAAATACTATTTGTCGCGCTGGGCGGAACTGTATTTCAGCCGCAATCGCTTCACCGTCGAGCGCGACCAGACCGACTCCCTTTACTTCCTCAATGGCGACGTGCAACGCGCCGTCATCGACCAGGAACGCCGGGACAACATCATTCAGACTTACGTCAAGGACAGCACCCTTCCGTATGTCGATGTAGAGATCAAGAACGTCATCCTTGACGACCTGCGCCAGTCGCCTTTTTCGGCGCGCATCGAGTTCGAGAAGGTGTACACAAATCCGGCGGACCACTCCGAACTCAAGCGGGAGCGATGGACCGCCAGCGTCACCTACGTCTTCCGCGAAAGCGTGAAGAACAATGAGCTGGCCGTTAACCCACTCGGCTTGACCATCGTGCGTTTCCGAGCCGACCAGGCGTTCAGCTAAGGATAAGGACGAACCGACGATCCCAGAGGCTTATTCATGTCGTTTCTTGCTGCCAATCCGGTTGGCCTTTCCTACCTGTCCCCGTGCCTTGTAGAGCGGGCTAACGCGAGCCTATCGACACGCAACGACGGTGGCGAATGGCACCTTGCTTACGGCGGACATGCCGGCTCGAATCGAACTGCGATTGCGGCGAACTTCTCTAGCCAATGGGCCGATGACAACTTTGCCCTCGCGCGTGTCTGCCGTTATGTATCCCGTCTTATGCTTGGTCACTGCTTCGGGGCCTTTCCGGCGCCCGGCGGCACTCGGTCTTCTGCTTCGCGTTCCGCGCCCCTTCGGGGTCTCGGTTCCTCCCAAAACAAGTTTGCAATCAGCGGCACAAAACGCCGCGCAAACTTCTTTCGGGCCCCTCCCAGAAAGCAGACCTTCGGCCTTGGGAGCCGGGCCCACTCGCTAGGCTTCGCCCAGTGTGACCCGAGCAACAACGGGAAATTCAACAAACGGAGACACAATTATGTACCAGAACAAAGTAACCCTCATCGGATTTGTCGGCAGCAACCCGGAAGTTCGCACTAACGACAATCGCAGCCTAACCACGCTCTCGCTGGCAACCAAGTCCTCCTATAAGAAGGACGGCAAGTACATCTCGCACACCGAATGGCACCGTTGCGTCGTCTTCGGCAAGCTCTCGGAGTTCGCCAAGACGCTCACCAAGGGCGCGCATATCCAGGTGGAAGGCGAGCTGCGCAGCCGGGAGTACGACAGCAAGAAGACCGACTCAAAGCGCCGCGTCTGGGAAATCCGGGTCGCCTCGATCCTGAAGCTGGACCGCGCTGAGAAATCCGGCCCGGAAGATCAGGAGCACGATGACAATCCCGCAGAGGAAACGGCCGCATAAGCCATTGCTTTTCACTCTTGGAAGCCCGGCTAATCGCTGGGCTTCCATCGTTCGGAGATCCACGCTATGAGTTTTGAATTGATCCTTCCTTTCCTTCGCCCGATAGAGCCGCTCTTGCTGGACGAAAGCATCAGCGAAATCATGGGCAATCCCGATGCTTCATGGTGGTACGAACGCGACGGAATCATTCACCGCGAAAAGACTATTTCCTTCGCTGCCAGCAAGCTCCGAACCGGCCTCGAAGTCATTGCCAACCAACTCGGCAAACGGCTCGACGAAGACAACCCCATACTCCACGCACAACTCCCGGATGGAAGCCGGCTTGCGGCCGTCATTCCGCCGGTCGTTCGGCTTACGCCAGCACTCATTATTCGAAAGTTCACCAGCCGCCACTACACAGTCGATGACCTGATCGCTCGCGGTACGCTGACGCGTTCGCTTGCGGACTTCTTGGCCGAACAGATCCGCAGCGGCAAAACGCTGCTTATCAGCGGCGGAACCGGCACGGGCAAAACGACGCTTTTGCGGATATTGGCTGACTTCATTCCAGAACAGGAACGCCTGGTCGTTATCGAAGATACTTCGGAACTACAAATCCAGAAGCCGAACATACTGGCCGTCGAATGCCAGACCGATACGTTCAAAGCCAACATCACTTTCGACGACCTTCTAAAGTCCGCTCTCCGGTGGAGACCGGACCGGATCATTCTGGGCGAAGTACGCGGAATCGAGGCGCGCACGCTGCTCGATTCCTTCAATACCGGCCATGCCGGATCACTAGCGACGATCCACGCTAATTCGGCGGAGAAGGCCCTGCATCGCTTCGCCAATCTGGTCATGCGGAACCACGCGCAGACCACGTTTTCCGACACCGAGGCCGAGATCGGAGAAGCGGTCGATTTCGTCGTCCATGTCGAGCGACAACCGGGCCGCCGGGTTGTCCGCGAAGTGCTCGCCCTTCGCGGTTACGACCGCGACGCCAAACGCTTCCTGATCGAGCCGGTATTCGAGGTGAAAAATGCCACAGCATAGGACAAACAACGGAACCAGCATTGCCGCCGATTTCCTCACCCGTTGCTTCGCACCGGGCGAGTCCATCGCGCTGCTTCTTCGACGCGAGAATCCCGCCGGGATTCTCCAGCGAATCGTTCCTTCCGAGCGTGCGCTTGCGCCTCGTTACCTCGGCTGGCTGGCGCACGAAAACTCTATCGGTGCGAACATCTATGTGGCCGCCAATCCGCTACACTGTGGCAGCCGCAAGCGCACCAAGGAGTGCATCGCCGCGGTGCGGCATCTGTACCTCGATTTGGATACCGATGGTGAGGCCCGTCTCGCTTCGCTCCGGGCCTCCGATGCGGTTCCCCCGCCGAATGCAATCGTCTCGACTTCGTTCGGCAAATATCAGGTCCTCTGGCGCGTGGATGGCTTCACCTCTGAGCAGCAGGAAAGCGCCCTAAAACTGCTTGCGATTACCTTTGGCGGCGATCCCGCTTGCACCGACTGCAACCGCGTCCTTCGCCTGCCGGGATTTCTGAATTGCAAGTACGATCCGGCGTGGCCTGTGACCGTCGAATACCCCGGCAATTCCACTTGGAATTCCGACGACTTCCGGCTGGATATTCTTGCGGCGGATGCCATCTTTTCGTCCCCGTCAATCACACCGCGAAAGCACCCCGCTAACCACACCAATTCCGAACACGATTGGGCCTGGGTTCTGCACGAACTCGCCCTTGGAAAGGACGCCGCGAAGCTCACGAGAAAGCTGGCTTCGCGCCGCGCCGATAAGCCCAATCCGCTCTACTACGCGCAGCGAACGGTGGACGTTGCATCGGCCAGACTTTGGCTCATCGAAGGCGTTCCGATGGAGGACGTTATCACGATGCTCCAAGTCCGCCGCCGCTTCGAGATTCCCGCCGCTCTTTGCTGCGCGCGTGCGCGGGAGATTGCCCAGACGGCGCAGCGGATAATTGCCCGAAAAAAGGTTGCTTAAACCAACACCAATAAGGAGAACGCAATGCCGCTACTTGAAATTAACCAAAGCCGTTACATCAGTGCTTCGATCCGGCTGGACGAGTCCACCGCCGAGCAGGTCGATCAATACGCCGCCTTTGTCCACGCATCCGCCGACGATGTAGTGGACAAGGCGCTCACCTATGTTTTCTCGAAAGACCGGGACTTCCAGGACTTTCTGAAGATGCCCCAAGCCAAACAAGTTGCTCCGGCGTTGCGCGTCCGCAGAGGCCCAAGCAAGGACGCGACAGAAGCACCGGAGCAGCCAACGAAGAAGCAATCCTCCGGGGTGGAACCCACGGCTTCTGCGCGGGTGTTGAAGGCATGATTTGCCCTCAGATTACGCACCGGAGCAAGAACGGTGCTCCGCACCGGGTGAATTTAGACACTCCACCCCTCGAAGGGTCGCGTTTGGAACCAGAACGGTTCCATTTGGTACCACGCGGAAAGATAAAGACTTGTGCGTACAGTGCGATTTCCACGGTTCCATTCGGAACCGTGGTCGCATACGCCAAGAAAGGGCAAACGAATGACCGCTGACACATTGGGAATCGAAACCCGTCTTTCTCGAACAAGGGGCCGCGAAAGCCGTACCCAAAGCGTCGCCACGCGATTTACGCAAGAAGAGCAAAAGGCCCTGATGGAAAAAGCGGAAGCTCAGGGGCAGAACCTCCGCGAGTGGGCACGCGAGGTGTTATTGCGCGAGGCTTATGGGTCAACGCTTGCCGTTGGCCCTGACCAAATCATGACCGAAATCGTCGCCTTGCAACTGTTTTTGACCAACGCGCTTTCGCCGGTTGCGTGCGGTGAGCGAATGAGCACCGAGCAATACCAGGAGTTGATGCGCAACGTGAAAACCAACAAGCACCGCGCCGCCCGCGAGGTCGTCGCGCAGTACGCCGCCGAAAACGAGGAGGAAAAACGCCATGCCTGAAACCAACTGGGGACGGAAAGAAACCATCATTTGGCCACCGCACAAGCCGATTTACACTTTCGGCGCGGTCTTTTTTGCTGTGGTTCTGACAGGTTTGTTCGTCTACCTCCATTTCGCGTTCGTGCTCACTCCGCTACAACAGTTCGATCTCCCGATCTATATAAAGACCACCATCGTGGCGAGTATTCGCCAGTCCAGCAAGTATCAATTGCTGCTCATGGCCGACAGGAAAGGCCACGCCTTGTACGCCCGCGATGTGGATGTTGCGGCGGGATCGACGCCGCAAGCGAATGCCCAGCCCATCCCGCTGGTTTTGTCCGATTCCGCCCGCCAGCTCGGCATGATCTACCTCTACCGCAGCGTGCCGACCGTCTACCAAAACAGCTCCCTTGTGGGCTATTTCAGGCAGCAGGTCTACGGCGGAGCAACGATTGTCGATCTGTTTCAGTGGCCACTCATCTTCGGAGTGCTCGCGCTACTGGCGCAGCTTCCGTTCGCCATTCGCAAAGACATTCTCCGCCGCAAGGAAATGAAGTACGGACGACGACTGAAGGGGCCGGTTTTCGTGACGCCAAAGCAATTTAACAAGGCCATTCAAGGTACTGGCATCGGCCTCAAGGTAAACCACTGTCGCGAAATGTTGCGTGTCCCGCTGCGCGCCGAGGACCAGCACTTCGAGATCATCGGCGACACTGGCAGCGGCAAAACCACCATCATCATGCAAATGCTGCGGCAGATCCAGTCGCGCGGCCACTCCGCCATTCTTTATGACCCGGCCTGCGAATTTATCGAGCGGTTCTATGACGCGCATCGCGGCGACGTAGTCCTCAATCCGCTCGACCGCCGGTGCCCGTACTGGGGGCCGTCGGAGGAATTGGTCCGACGCGCCGAGGCCCGAACGGTTGCCGCGTCACTCTTCCAACCCACCAATGACAAGAAGGGCGAGTTTTTCATCGAAAGCCCGCAGAAAATATTCGCCCATTTGCTTCTCGAACTGCCCTCGCCGCAGCAGTTGGTGCAGTGGATGTCGCACCCGGAGGAGATCGACCACCGCGTGAAGAACACCGAACTGGCCTCGCTGATCGACCCATCCGCGCCGCACCAACGCTCCGGTGTGCTTGGCTCGTTGAGCCTCGTCGCCGACAGTTTCCGGTTGCTTCCAAAAAAGACCGATGCCAAGACCGAATGGACGGCGCGCGAGTGGTCGAAGAACCGCCAGGGATGGATCTTCATTACCTCGCAGCCCGCCGAGCGCGAGGCGCTTCGCCCGCTGCATAGCCTCTGGATCGACATGCTTGTTCTTCGCCTGCTCAGTGCCCCGACGCCCGAGCAGCATCCGGTGTGGTTTGTGCTCGACGAACTCGCCAGTCTGCAAAAACTGCCGCAACTGCATACCGCCATCACCGAGAACCGCAAGTCACGCAACCCAATCGTGCTCGGTTTCCAGGGCAAAGCGCAGTTGGAAGTCATCTACGGCCACCTTGCCGAGGTCATGCTTTCGCAACCGGCCACGAAGATTTTTCTGAAGACGACCGAACCGAATGCCGCCGAGTGGGTCAGCCGCGCCATCGGCAAGGTGGAGATCGAGCGCATGAAGGAAACGCACTTCGACGGCTCCCGTGACGGCAGGAACTTTTCGCTCGACCGGCAGACCGAGCCGCTGGTGCTGGACTCCGAAATCAGCGGGCTGGAAAACCTTAACGCCTATCTCAAGCACGGCAATTATGTGACGCGGTTCTCGTTTCCGTTGCTGGAAGTTCCAGCGTCGAAGCCGAAGTTTATCGAACGCCTGGAGGACGACTTCATCGTGCGCGAATCGCAAAAGGAGCAAAAGGAACAATCGGACACTGTAAACAAGGATGTGCATTCAGAATCCGCACTCCGTGTCGAATCGAAGCCTACGAGCGATGAACACAGCAAGCAAAATACGGTGACGAAGGCCGCCAGTGAAGCACAAGAAGAACGTCAAACCAACTTGAACTTTGGCCCGAAGATTTAAGCCATGCTGACCATCTCCAAACCGCTTTCCGCAGGCCAAGCGCAGACTTATCACCAGAAGGAGTTCACCGCCAAGGAGCAGAACTATTGGTCGCAGCGCGGCGTGATTGCGGGCGAGTGGCAAGGCCACTTGGCCGCGCATTTCGGTCTTGCCGGGGCCGTCTCCGCCGAGGATTTTGCCAAACTCAGCCAAGGCCAGCATCCGCAAACCGACGAACAGTTGGTACGACAACGAGCGTCGTATGAATATCAGGACGCCGACGGCAAGACCGTTAAAACGATGGAACACCGGGCCGGTTGGGACGCGACTTTCTCCGCGCCCAAGTCCGTCTCGCTGACGGCGCTTGTCGGTGGCGATGAACGTGTTCGCGAAGCGCACCGGGAAAGCGTCCGCGTCGCCCTTGACCAGCTTGAACGCTACACGCAAGCGCGGATCGGCGGCAATCATCCACCCGAGACCACGGGCAAGTTTATTGCCGCCAAATTCGAACACGACACGGCCCGTCCGGTCGATGGCTACGTCGCGCCGCAACTGCATACACACGCAGTCGTTTTCAACGTCACCGAGCGCGACAACGGCCAACCACGCGCCATCCAGCCGCACAGTCTTTTCGCTTCACAGCAGTTCGCCACTGCGGTCTATCAATCCGAACTGACCTACAAACTCCGCCAACTCGGTTACGAAATCGCAACCGGGCGGAGCGGTGCGCCGGAGATCAAGGGCTACACGCAGGAGTATCTCGACGCATCCAGCCCCCGCAGCCAACAGATTCGCGAGCACCTCGAACGCACCGGCCACTCCGGGAAGGAAGCTGCCGAGATCGCCGCGCACTCGACCCGCGACCGTAAGGAAATCCATTCGCCGGGAGAAGTAATGGCCGCGCACCGCAAGGTAGCCGCCGACTTCGGATACCAGGCCGAAGCCGTTGTCCGCGCCGCCCAGGAACGCTCACAGCATCAAGAGAAGCCCGTAAACTCGGTGGACCGTGTCCGCGAATCGGTCACTTTTTCCCGCGACAAGAATTTCGAGCGCGAGGCGGTCGTCGATGAACGCGCCCTGATCCGCGACGGACTCCGGCGCGGCATGGGCGACATCACCCATGCCCAGGTTTGCGCCCATCTTGACGCCCGATTGGCCTCTGGGGAATTCCAAATTGTCGAGCGGCAGCAGGGCGTTCCGGGCCGTCAGTTCACTACCGCCAAAACCATTGCCGCCGAACAGGAAATTCTTCATCGGATGCGCGAGGGGAAAAATCAGGTCGAGCCAGTTCTTTCGCGCCCGCAGGCCATCGCCGTTGCCGACCGGCATGAACATCTCAACCACGCGCAAAAAAGCGTGGTCGAAGATGTGCTCAGCGCGCCCGACCGCATCCAAGGAATCCAAGGTTTTGCCGGCGCGGGCAAGACCACCACACTCACCGTCATCCGCACCGCGGCGGAATCGCAGGGCTATCAGGTCGAAGGCTTCGCCCCGACCTCCCGCGCCGCGAAGCAACTGGAACAGGCCGGTGTCCACGCCGGAACACTGCAAGGCTTTCTTGCCCGTGGACAGAACGCGGAACACAATCCAGAACAGAAACGATTTCTTATGATTGACGAATCCAGCCTTGCTAGTACGAACCAAATGCGCGAGTTCCTTGCACGGCTCGGCACCAATGACCGCGTGCTTCTGATCGGCGATACGCGCCAGCATCAAGGCGTCGAAGCCGGACGCCCGTTCGAGCAACTGCAGGAGGCCGGAATGCGTACCGCCAAGCTCGACGAGATCGTCCGCCAAAAAGACCCGGCCCTGAAATCCGCCGTCGAAATGCTGGCGACTGGCCAAGTCCCCGCCGCGCTAAACACACTCCGTCAGCAAGGCCGCGTGCGGGAAATCCCCGACCGCGAAGAGCGCGTCCGCGCCATCGCCAAGAGCTACGTCGAATCGCCCGCCAGTACACTCATCGTCTCACCGGACAATGCGTCCCGCCGCGAACTAAACGTCGCCGTTCGCCAGGAGTTGAAAGCCACCTGTGTGCTTGCCCCAGAAGATCATACGTTCAGCGTCTTGGTTTCGCGCCAGGACATGACCGGGGCCGAACGCTCTTGGGCCAGACACTACGAGATCGACGATGTTGTCCGCTACACGCGCGGCAGCAAAGCCATCGGGATCGACGCGGCCAGTTACGCAACGGTCGCCGCCATCAATCCATCCGCAAACCAACTTACGGTCGAGAAAGCCAACGGAGAACGCGCCACTTACGATCCCCGCCGCCTAACCGGCGTCAACGTCTACCGCGAGAACGACCGCGAGTTCTCCGTAGGCGACCGCATCCAATTCACCGCGCCCGACAAGTCGCTCGGTGTTGCCAACCGCGAACTGGCCGTCATCGAGGCCGTCCATCCCGATGGACGCCTTTCTGCCCGCCTCGACAACAATCGCCACATCGAGTTCAACCCCAGCGAGCACCGTCATTTCGACCACGGCTATGCCGTCACCAGTCACAGTTCCCAGGGCCTCACCGCCGAACGCGTCCTCGTTCACGCCGATACCAGCGTCCACCCCGACCTGCTCAACTCCCGCTTCGCCTACGTCTCCCTCTCCCGCGCCAGCCACCAGGCCACGCTCTTCACTGACGACATGAAAAAACTCAGCCCTCAACTCGGAGCCGATGTTTCGAAAACATCCGCCCTGGAAATCAGCCAAGCCCCATCCGTCGCACAAGGACTTGGGGTAGGGATATGACAGTGACAACAATTTACGATGGAGAAATCGCAATGACGAACATGACAATCATTCCAGAGAACTACAACAACATCCGTGCCGAAATCGTTGAGCTGCTCAAAACAGCCCGCTCTACTGCTGCCCGGAATGTCAATTCCATCATGACCGCCACGTACTGGGAGATCGGACGACGAATCGTGCAATCGGAGCAAGGAGGCGCGGCGCGCGCCAATTACGGCGACGAGTTGATTAAGCAATTGGCAAATAATCTGTCCGCCCAATTTGGACGCGGATTTGGGGTTGTCAACCTCAGCCAAATGCGGCGGTTCTTCCTCGCATGGCCCACAAAAGGTGGTCACCGATCAGTCGCCACACCATCTCGCGGTTACGTATCGTGGCATGGGCAAAGCGTTGTGGGACGTGATGCACGCCGATTTGAATGGCGATGGCATCGAGGACATGCTGGTGAGCACGTATGAGTGGAGTATCACCGGCACCCTTGGGTATGGGCATTTGCTAGTGCTGACCCGAAAAGATGCGCGCGCGATGTTCGAGGTTATGTCGGCGGACATACTATTGCCGCGTCAAGAGAAGATATCGCCGCGCCCGCGTTTGCCGAAACCTTTGCGCCGCGTGTCCGAATAGTGCGCACTCGGCTATGCGTTCACTATGACGCGAAACCCGAGTTGGTACATTTCACTCAGATAGTTCTCGGTGACACCCAACAACTGGAGTTGGTCATTCGAGAGTTGAGATTTGGAGACACCGGGTTGAACGATTGCAACGGTTAAGGACACAGGTACAACATGGGCTATTTCGCGGATCGTTTGCAGTGTTTCGATACTGCCGCGCTCAAATCGTGAAGGTCTGGCTTTATCCACCCGCAGACTCTCGCGCCGCATGAGATGGGTTAATAGATCGCCTTTCTTCAGCGGAGAGGCCGCCCACCAAATGCTCTTCTGTGCCTGCCCACAGACTTCGTAGAGATCGTGTACCCGGTGACCGGGGGTCGCTTCTTGTGAGTATTTGCAGTGATACAAGCCGATCTCGACCTTGGTTGGAGCGTCTAAACCCCCGACGACACGTATCGTAACAACATCCGCTAGTTCGCCTGAACCGTCATCGTCGAAAACGACGTTATACTCTTCGCTCTGCATGAGCTCGCGAATCACTCGGGCTTGAACTGTGTTTTGTTGCCTCTGCTCTCCCTGCGATTCGCTCGTGATATCAACGCCTGCCCAATCCCATGCAATGGCGCGGGTCGAATTGAATAAAGGCTGCGGACTTCTCAATACGATGTATTGATTGCCCTCTAGCGACGATCCGTCGGCAAACCAAATGACCGGAGGGTCCTCGTAGAAAAAGCTCGCCAAAGAATGTGGCTGCGCTCCTCTGCCATGCTTTACATCGGATTGTATTTCGCCACGACCAACAAAGCGGAAGTTCTCATGTCCCTCCTCACCGAACAGCTCCAACTCAAATTCCACTCGCGCATCCTCCGCTGCCATCTCAAAACGAAGCGGCCCTCCCAAAGTGGGGTTAACGAGGTTAATGCTGAGTTCGCTCATTGAGTACTCGGTGTCCCCGAGAGTGCAGAACCAATTGTTTTCATACTCGGTATAGACCGATTCGGGCCAATCGATGCTCAGAGGCATCTTCTCGGGTCTTTGCGTGATTATCGTGGGAACAAGTGTTCCCTGAAGGACCTGGTCGGGGTCGATCGAGTTGTTCAATAACTTCGCGCCGATCCCGTCGCACCAGGCGACAAACTTGTCGAGATGCTCGCGCTTTTGAGACCAAATTCTGCCTTTACGTGAAGCGCCTATAGAGCTTAGGGTGCCATTCTCGAATCCCACGCCCGCAAGAACCGATTTTTGGGCATTTCCAAGATGCGCTTGGGTCAGTCGCGACTCAACGTCGGAACCCATTCGCCCGGTATATCGGACATTGCGGCCGATCTGCTCAGTCAATCCCACATTTTGCAGTCGGAGTCGATTGATACCTGAAAAGGTTCTAAATACGCAAGGTCCCGAAATCAACGTTGCCCGGTTCCCCGTCAATGCTTGCGCCAAGGCACCGAATTCTCCCTTGTTGCTCGAACTATTGATGAAGAGAAGATTCTTTTCGGAGGACCAATAGACAACATAGAGCTCCCACTCCCATCCAAACATGCTTTCCGAATCCGTCCAGAGCATCCCGACACGACGGGCGGTGACCACGACGAGAGTATTCTGATGCGGATTGATCGAGTGGTGAATGCGCGCGCAAGAATCAGGAGCCGGGATGCCATCCCTAAAGCGCTCGGGTTGCCAATCGTCACATTCCGTTGCGTACACAACGGCACTGGTCGCCGGTTTTACAGCCTTGAGCGGAATCTCAGCGGGAAACTCAGCAAAATCGCGTATGAAATCTTGAAGAGAACTTTGCTCTCCTATCATTCGTTCGCTCAGAGCCGGAAGTAAAACATTCCAGTCCGGATCGCGAGTGTATAGCTTTCGCAACTCATCCCGTACATTCACGTCGGCAACGTTCGCAATAAACGTCGCATTGCCGAGATCTTCACGTGCCCTGGTGAAGCGGCCCGCCAACTGGAGGGTTACAGCAAGAGATTTCCGAATGTCATGAAATGCGGCGATTTTGAGCTCGGGTAGATCGAAGCCTTCTCCAAGCATGTCCACACAAACAACGATGCGCGACTCCTTGGATATAAGCTGCCGCCGCGCAAGATCGCGAGCCTTTGCGGAAGCGACTCCCGTATGCAATTGAACGGGTTTCAGGTCCGTTTCCGACTTGTAAAGCTCGTAGACTTGCTCCGCTCTCTTTACATTCTCGACGCGTGCCATGAGGATATGGCCTTTATCGAGTTCTGCGCGCAGTCGTCGAATTGCCGCCTTGGCAATCTCTTTGTCTGCCTTCTTAAGATTAAAGGCCGTCACCTGTTCGAAATTGATCGGCTTGAAATAACCGTCTTCTTGCGCTTTCTTTAGCGGATACTTGAACACTATGGTCCCGTCCAGTGGGCGTCCGTCCTCTCTGAACGGCGTCGCGGTGAACTGGACAACCCGACAGTTAGAAAAACGAGCCTTAAACGCGCTCCATGTGGGTGCCTCTGCATGGTGCGCTTCGTCGATGAACAGATAAGGACAGTGGTGGGCGAACCGGTTTTGAAGCTCCTCGCAACATTGCCCAACAATGGAACTCGTTGTAATCAACACCTGTGCCCGTGCCGCTAGGTCATCCAGTTCGGCTATGTCTTGGGGAATATGTTCAAGTTTGCAGACGAATGGAAATTGGGCACTAGACGAAAGCAGCCCGAGGCCCGGTTTCTTGAGCAAGCCCAAGGTAACAAACTTCTCAGCGATCTGATTGCGTAACACATCTGAAGGAACAACTACCAAGAGTCTGCGACATCTTGCCGTGACTAGGATGGACAGCATCGTCTCGGTTTTCCCGGTTCCGGTTGGCATAACGATCGTCGCCGGCGAGTTCGAAACTACCCAATGGGCATGGATTGCATGCAAAGCACCAATCTGTGGTCCCCGAAGACCCTCTATGTGTTTTTCCGGGTCCTCCGAAACGTAAGAAAACGCCCCTCGCCAAGAATCAAGAACGTTCTGAATTTCCTGCTCGTAAGGGTTTCCTGCAGCTTGAACGTCTGCCAAAGGATTCCGGAGCCATATACCGTTCGAGACATCTACCTCTTCATTTCGGGCATCGACTTCAGCGCCGAGGATGGTGCCATAGTTTTCGGGGAGGTTCTTGGATTTTGGCGGAACAATTAGTATCGTTCCCATTCCGTCGCTTGACTCGAACAAGAGCCCTTTGAGCCGACCTCGGGTAAAAGTCGCGAGACTACCGTCGATCCGCCGGGAGCGCTCTGCGAGCCGTTGAATGCGATTCTTCCGAGCGGTCTTTTCATCGACTGCGAAGACACTGGGGACAATCAGTTCCACTCGTCCACCTTCAGCCCCCTACCTCCGCACCGCCAATCCTGCTCAGGAGTTTGGTACATCTTACGATCCTTCCAGCACATCGCTCTGTACACAATCAGCGTTCAAAGCCTGATCGAGGATTGCATCGAGTAGGCGACGACTCTCAGTTCGGGCAGTGGTGAGATGCTCTTCCAGTCGGTCACAGAGTGCCATCAGTTCATCCACCTTGGCAACAATGCGCTCCTGTTCTGCGAGAGGTGGGAGTGGAATTGGCAGGGAACGAATGTTGTCGAGATTCAGACCGGGTTTTCCTGCGCCATAAGCTCTCTTCACTAATTCGGCGCGCCCGCCCATAGGTGCCATTAGGCAAAGAAGAAGCCAACGAGACAGTCGCCTGTCGGTGGCTTTTTATCAGGCCAACATGCTGACTCACGTACGCCTCACCAAGATCCTTATCCAATAGGGCCGGGGTGGTGACGCCAGCGCCCGTGATCACGACAAGGAGATCACCGCTGGAGACCTGAGTTCGGGTGGCCTTGACGCGTGACACAAGCTTGCAGCGAACAATGATCCTTCCCTTAGTGAAGGCGACCTCTTCGCGAATTTGCAACATGCCGTCCCATCCTGCCCGCTTGACGGCTGGGCCGATGAACTTGCTGCAAATATCGCGCTCGCTGAGATCCTTTTTATTCATGCAACAATCTTGGCTCTTCAAAAACTCCAGTCCCTAGCGCTTCTCTACCTGCTGGCTGGACTCCGGCGGTTCTTTCTCACCGCCTTTTCTATTTACCTCTTGCTCAAGCTCCTTCAGCACTTTCATTATTTCTCCGAATGCCGGCGGCTTTCCGAAGATCATTTCACCCATACGCCCATAGTCCCGTTCCAGCGCTTCTTTCCTGCCCTCTGCCGGCGCGAGCTGAAGGCTTCCGGGGTGCGCGAGATCATAACGAGCCCAAGCCGAAGGATAGAAGGTCTCTTTGTGCTTCACAACCTGCGCAAGCAACGGTAAATCCGCAAGGGCCTCTGCCTTGATGGGCCCTTTCACCATCATCGCAACGTCATAATAGTGACGTGAGTACCGATCCAGCAGCGGTTTTTCGGTAGGGCGGAAGTATTCCGCGTGGAGAATCGTTGCTTTCTCCCAGAACGTTCGTTTCGCGAGAAGTGCCACGACAGGAACATCGGCCTCCGACACTAGGTTCGGGAATTCTTCAGCAACGAACGAGCGAATGGTGAATTTGTCATGCGGCACAAATTCCGCATGTGTTCCAAGCTCAAGCACGACCTGTGGGGGGATGTAGGAAAGAGCCTTCGCGCTCGCGGGCGGATAGCGGAACTCCACAACGTTCGGGTCCTTCTTGCTGACTTCGAGGCTCCACGGTCCCCCTGCCCCAAGGATTTCCTCACATCGCTTTCTCAAAGTCGCCAGAAAGTCGCCGCCGATGTACTGCCGACACACTACCATCATCTCGTCGAGAATGGCGGCTCGTTTTGTATTCGACAAACCCTCTCGCCGTGGGTCTTTTTCGCCTGTGAAACCCAGGGCCACGTAGTCAACAGCAAGGTCGATGTCTTCTGAAAAGCGATAGATCGCATGGAATATCTTCGACAGCGACGTACCACCCTTAAAGAGAAGTCGGCCAGTGAGGGTGTCAATTGAGAAGAGCTGTTTGAGAGTCCAGCAGACCCAGAAGTCTTTCTCGATGATCGCTTCTGCCAGAACCTTACGTTCCGCCGTTTCCGCGAACACGTCGGCGCGCTCACGCGCGCTCATCTGCGCGATCTTGTTCACGCGGTTTTCTCCGCGATCTGTTTCGCCACTTCGTTGATCCACTCCACGCCGAACTGCGTTTCTTTGATGAGCTGCCGTTTTTCCGTTGGCGACAGAGACGAACGCAAAGTTTCGATCTCACGTCTGCCCACGCTTTCCTTACCCAGATAGCGAAGCGCCTGGACCACGAGAGCGAACTTCCCATCGGGACCTGCCATCACCTTCGGCCGCGCGTGTTTGAAATGAATGCTCCGGCGCCCGATCTGAACCTCTTTATTAGGCCCATCCGTCAGATAGGTGATTTTCGCAGGCACCTGTTGTGAGAGCCCGAGGAGATTGGCTGCCCATGCTCCTTCCGGCACGATCTTCCATCGCTGCCGTCGCGCGATCGCGCGCGCAGCTTCATCGACATCCGGGCTCAGTTTGCCGCCGAGCGCTTCGTTGATGCGTGGCATGTCATAAAGGCCGCGCCGGATACGCCGGATTTTGCCCATGCGAGTCAGACCGCCGATGGCCATGTCGATCGTGCCCCGGCTCGCGATATCAAGGAAATCCTTCGCCGAGAATGCCTTCCCTTTGCCAAACCGCCTAATCCTTGCAAGTATCTGATCTCGCATGGTTTGCATCGTTTATCCCGTCCTTAAAATTTAGAAAAACTATACTACTTTTTCTAAATCATACGCAAGCCATATTTTGCCTCCGACCCGGCCACTCTCAGGGCCTTTTCGAAGCTGTCAACTTTCTTCTTGCGAGGCAAGCGAGCACGCATGCGCGCCGAACCTGCGCGCCGTGACACCAACCGCGGAAACTCGACTACCTTCTACGACCCCGCAAGTACTCCGAGAGCGAACTGCATCCCGTTTGCTCAAGAAGAGTTTCCAGCCTCATGTCGCTGCGATGCCCGGCGGCGAAATCCTCGCCGTAGGTCTCGCGCAGCGTTCCAACAAGGGTATTCCCGTTTTTCGCCCGAGTTTGCCCATCCTCATCTCGGTACCGATCGTCCAGACCTGGTTGTCCAGCCATAGTTCTAGTTCCTTTCGTTGAGAAATTACCGCGCTTCTTCCAGCCCAACCCAACTGCGGCCGTTGGATTCGGTGACCAATATTGCGTTCCGTTTCCCGGTGCTGTTCGCCGCCGTTCGCGCAATATCCCGCACCTCGGAATTCGTCAGATTCCCACCGCCGTCGTATTCCGCCCACGGCAAATGGTAGGTCTTTCCGTTATCCCCCTTGATCAGACGGGAAAAGCCCTTTCCTTCCATCTCAGCATGGAGGCTCTCGTAGTCTTCCCATCTGGCTTCGTGCAGCTCCACCCGAACCGTAAATTGCGCCATAAACCTTCCTTTCTTCAAATAGATAGGTGGTCCCTGCACTACCTGAACAACAGGGTCCTTAGTGACTACTGCTCGAAATTCCGCGCCCATCGACACGGGAAAATAAATTTCCGTTTCCATGTCGATGCCCATGCTACTTTCAGCAGGAGACCAAGGGGGCCTGATCCAATAAAACGGAGAGATCGCACCGGCTAGATGGGTAAAGAAGCAGCCAGAAAAATACCGGAGGAGCGTGCCGCCACACCTGAGGAGGTCCATGCGGCGATAGAAGCCCTTACGCCAGCCGACTGGTACCGACTGCGAAAATTTGCCAACTACTATATTTTCCTGCTTGGAGAAAAAGCCGGCGACCGACGTGCAGACGATTTGCTCAGCGAGGCGTTTACGCGCTTTCTCGAACGCACACGAAAATGGGACAAAACCAAGGTCGATTTCATGGGACTTCTCTTCGGTGCCATCGAGAGCATTTCCGACAATTGGAACCGAAAGAAGTCTACCCCTACCGAGTCACCCATATTGGCCTCTTCGCTCATCGTTGAAGACGAAGACGGCATGTCCTCCGACCCGGCGGAGACTTTTCCATCGGTCTCCCTGAGTGCCGCTCAAATGCTTATCTATAAACGGACCCTCGAAGAGATCGATGCCCTGTTTGCCGACGATTCCGAAGTCCAGATGTTGCTCGAAGCATCTCGAGACGGCTATGACCCGCCGGGTGTTCGTGAATTATGGGGGTTCACGCAGAAACACTACAACGCCATTGTCGTCCGAATGCGTCGCAACATCGAAAAGGCTGGCATAACCGACCCAACGAAGGGATCGCATCATGTCCAATAAAGACCGCTACGACCTGCAGCTCACAAACGTTGTGCGGCACCTGTCCCAATCAATTGTCGACGCAACCGATGAAGAAATTCGTGAAGACGCCCGGCAGGCAGGCGTAGATTTGCAGGCTCATGCCGCCAACATGAAACGTCAGTTTGAAAATATCGCCAAAGGACTGCGCCAGAAGAAACTTGTTGCCGCCAAGGAAGCCTACGAACTTGAAGTCGGGAAGCTAAGAGAGCAGTCATTCAATCTCCCGTCTTCTCCTACTGAACGACGCGCGCTTCTTCAGTTAGTCGCGGCAAAGCATGCCGCTGGTGGAGGCTTACTTACTGCCAAATTCCGTGATTTCGATAAGTTGTCCGACAGCGACGTGGCGAGCCTGCTCGAAGAACTCGCGGTTCTCGGACTACTCCCCGATACCGGTTCCGAGAGCGGGTAAATCTATGGGTGCTCCTTTCTTTCGTTCTCCAGATGCTCTCCTTCAAGACCTTGGAATCACGGAACCCGAGGAGTTGGATGTCCGCGCAATCGCGCAGCATTGCGGCGCGACGATCCTCTACAAGCCTTTAGAGGGGTGTGCCGCACGAATCACGGGCAACGAAGATCGTGCGATCATCGCGATTGATAGCAACTCCCGAATTGAGCGCCAACGGTTCTCTGCCGGTCACGAACTCGGACACTGGATGTTTGATCGCGGGAAGATGTCCCTGTTCTCCTGCGAAGAAAAGATATTCCTTAAAGAGTGGTCTTCAACGAACCCTGAGACAAGGGCAAACCGTTACGCAAGCGATCTCCTCATGCCCGTTACCATGTTCAAACCTCGGGCGAAGGCCTTCACTCGGATGGACTTCGATACTGCGAAGTCCTTGGCCAAAACCTTTACGACAAGTCTTACCGCCACAGCCATCCGTTTGGTCGAACACGGCCCGCTCCCGGCAATGCTCATCTGCAGCAGCGCAAGCGGCATCCAATGGTCGGTTCGGGGGGATGGGGGCAAGACGCTGTGGGCACAGGCACCCGGTCCCAACACGTATGCTTACGACATACTGCATGACCTAGAAGATGACGCATCGGGCGATGTAGACGCTTCGGCATGGTTCGACCATCCGGTTGCAGAAGGTTCTTATATCCACGAGCACTCCATCCGTAGCTACCAGGGCTTGGTTCTCTCACTTCTCTGGTGGCGCGACGAGGCAATGCTCATCAAGCTCGACGAATATGAAGAAGAGCGCGCCGCAAGGCGTTCGGACTCTTGGCCTCGCTGACCGCGCCGCGTTCGTTCTGCGCATCTGGGCCCTCTTTCGGTTCCCCATAGAACGGCGGGGCGGAAGAACCCTCCACCCTGTATTACCGTGAACTTGCGTTGCTTAAGGTCGCTACCTGTGCGCTGCAAGTCCTTCAGTTTACGTTTTCAGGCGGGTTCGAATCGCACTTTCTCTGCCCGGAGGCGTTTTGCTTTTCGTCACCTCGTCATAATGGCACAATAGGGCTCCCGGTGTTCCGAGCCGACTGACTGTCGGTCAGTCGCCAATGCCACGCTCGCCACCTTTGAGACTTCCCGTGGGTGCCCGCTGTGTGCTGATTCCCATCAATTTTAGTAGACATATCTGACGAGCGGTTTTCTGCCGTTCCATTTGCCTGATTCTGCAAGGCAAAACCAACTGCTCGGATGCGCTTGGCCGCGCGTTCCTTCTCCACTCCCACGGGCGAGGGTGACCGCTTCGGGACGGCCCTTCGGGACAGCACGGCTGCGCGCCAAACGATAAAGCCGCTTTGGCACTTGCCCTGCCCGCCTCTCGGTCCTTCCCCCTCGCCCTCCTTCGTTCCTCTTTGTCTCCCGGTGGTCCGTTTTTTCCTTCGCTTCGCTCTGCACTGAAAGAAAAAAACGCCCCACCGGGCAGACAAAGGAAAAACAATGGAATATCACAGCAACAACAACACCCACACCGACGGCTCAGCCGCCGTCAATGCGGCTTCCGGCAGTAATAACCGGAAACCAGCCACCGCACAGCAACTCATCCGCGAAAACGTGAAATATCTCATCGAGCAACTGGAAGCCGGACACAGCGAAAGTCTCACCGCGTTTCTTGATGCAATGGCGCACTTCCATGCGTACAGCTTTGGGAATGTCCTTTTAATAGCGAGACAAAAACCCGACGCAACAAGAGTTGCCGGGATGTTCACTTGGAACCAGCTCGGCCGCCGCGTGAAACGCGGTGAAAAGGGCATTGCCATTCTCGCCCCGATGATCGGCAAACGCCGCAAGAAGCAGAACACAGAAACCGGAACAAACGAAGACGAAGCAAATAAGTCCGCGCTATTGGGCTTCCGCCGCGTATTTGTGTGGGATCAAGCCCAAACCGAAGGCGCACCATTGCCATCCATCGGCGAGGTCACCGGGGAAGCCACTGTGTATCTCGACCGCTTGCGGCAGTTCGTGCAGGAGCAGGGCATCACCGTCGAACTTACTGACGACATCGCCCCGGCCTTGGGTACGGCAGTCGGCACCACTATTCGACTCTTGCCGGGGCAGACCGAGGCCGAAGAACTTGCCACATTGGTACATGAGTACGCCCATTTGAAGCTCGGGCATTGTGAGCGCCGCACCACCACGACCAAGACTGTGCGCGAGACAGAAGCCGAAGCCGTGGCCTTTGTGGTCTCGAAAGCCATCGGCCTGAATCCGAATTCCAGCGCCTCGTACATTCAGCTCTATCACGGTAACGCCGAGTTGTTGATGGAGAGTCTTGAGGTTGTACAGCAAACCTCAGCAGTGATTTTGGCGGCAATCGAAATGGAAGAACCCGTCCCGCCGGAAGCGCAGGAACTGCAGTCCGCGCCCGAGGCAACACCGGAAACCCAAGAGGCGGATTACCCGCCCGCACCGGCAGATTTCGCCGAGGTAGCACAACCAGCCGCCTAAAACACTCACACGCAAATCGGCGCGGACAGGCGAGGTCTGTCTGTCCGCATGACTTCCACCATTACTCAGACAAAAAGGAGACGCATCTTATGGAAAACGCAGTGCAAAGCAACAATGAATATCGCAGTGTTCCCGTTACCGCGCTGGTAGAGTCCACCAGCAATCCCCGCAAAAGATTTGACGCCAAGAGCCTTGAAGAGTTGGCTGCCAGCTTTAAGGCCCAAGGTGTATTACAGCCCTTGCTTGTCCGCAGCATTGAAGAAGACAAGTACGAAGTCATTGCTGGAGCGCGGCGACTACGCGCCGCCAAGCTCGCCACGTTGGAAGAAGTGCCCGTTCGCATCATCGAACTTTCGGACGCGGCTTGTGTCGAAACGCAATTGGTCGAAAATATCCAGCGTGAAAATGTGCATCCGTTGGAAGAGGCATTCGCGTTTTACGGCCTCTTGCATACGGACGGCCTTCAATACGACATCAACAGCTTGGCAACGAGGGCCGGGAAAAGTCCGGCATTCGTGGCCACTCGACTTCGCTTGGTCGAGTTACAGCCGTCCATTGCTGAGGCGTTTCTGGCCGACGAAATCGGGGTCGGCCACGCGCTCGAAATCGCCAAGCTGCCACAGGCGGAACAACAGCGGGCGTTTGATGCTGCCTTCCACACCGTTTGGAACGGCGGGAAAGAAACACGCATTCTGCGCCCCGTCCGTGACTTGACGGCGTGGATCGAGCAGAACATTTTGCTGTCGCTCGATTCCGTGTCGTTCGACAAAAACGACGAGACGCTTGTGCCGGAAGCGGGAAGCTGCGCAAATTGCCCGAAGCGCACCGGCTTTAACACCTTACTTTTCGATGCGGCTTTGCAAGACAGTTGCACCGATAAAGATTGCTTCAACAACAAGCTCACGAAGAATGTCGAGCGTCAGATCGCCGAGAAACCCAACTTGGTGCAGATTACAAACGAATGGAAAGCGCCCGGAAACAGCGCAGTGCTTGGACGGAACCAATACGTTGCCTTGAATCTCTCGGCCAAGTCTGCGAAATCCAAGAAGCCGCTCTCGCCCTATCAGAAACCATGCAAGCACATGAGCGAGGCCATCGTAGCAGACGGCACCGAGCGCGGGCGCGCGGTGAAAGTCTGCGCCGAGCCGAACTGCCCGGTACACTTCGCCGACCGCCGCGCTCCTAACCCGGCGCAGACAGCCAAAGAACGCGAACAACGCCGGAAAGAACTGGAACACCAGAAGCTCGAAGCCACGGTGCGGCACCGCACACTGGCCGAAGTGCTCAAGCGCATCGGCGCACCGCTTGACCGCGCCGACCTTGCGCTGGTTGCGAGTGCTCTTTTGAACAAACTTGAACCGTTGCGAAGGGAATTGCTGGCGCGGCGTCACAAGTTGGTCGAAGGCTCGGCCAGCGAAGTTACGCACCCGCAGGTGCAGCAGGCCATTGCTCGGTTGCTTCGGCAGCCGGACGAGGGCGCACTTTCAAAACTGCTGATCGAGGTCGTTTTGCTGGAATGCACAGATCGGGCGCCAACCAGCGACCCGGACGTGCTGATCGTGACGGCGAAGCGGCATCGCGTGGACGTGGACAGAATTCGCAAAGCCGTTGAACAGGACTACACCGCGAAGCGAGCTAAGAGTGCCGCCAAGCAAAACAAAGCCACCAAGAAAGGCTCAACGAAAACCGCAGCATAACCCAACCCAACCGCTCAGGCGCTCGGCAACTGTCCGAGCGCCATTCTTCTTCTTTGATTTTCATTTCTGGTTCGCCAGCGGGAAGGTTCGTTCTCGTTGTCCGTCTGCGCCCAGCCTGAGGCCCGCCCATTCAAAGGTGTCCTGCTGGCGCAGGAGTCTTCTTTATCCCACCCGACCGGCTGGTCTAAACATGCCCAAACGTGCTAGTGCCGTGACTGCGTGATTAGTCATACGGTGGGGAGGGACGGGCGGGACGCCCCGTTCTCCACCGGCCAGTTTTGATCGAAAGCACGAACTATCACGCGGTCGTGGCACTAGATGTTTTACCCGGCTAGATTTCATGTAACTGCGTACAATCAAGGCTCACATTAGGTTATTAGAATGGAACTTGGTCATCGGGTGTCTCGGGTTCGGAAGCCGGCGCTTCGGTAGGTGTGGGCAGCTCGGGAGCTACATCCTCATTCGGCACTGGCTGCTGAATACCCCAAGCAGCAATCACTTCGGCGAGTGGGAAGGGATCTTTCTCTTTGCTCCACTCGTAGAACGGAGCAGCAGTCTGGCTATAGGGTCCGGGAATGGGCCGGTCGAATTGAACACGACTCGGCACATGGAACGCGCTGCCGAAGACAATCGCCTCCCCGGAGGCAAGAATGGTCACCTGATCTAGAAGGCGCCGAGCCTGCATCGGAATGATGCGGCGAAAATGGTCGATATCGTCAGGATTCTGTAACCGATGGCTGATGAAGTTTGCGCATTGGCTGATGATGGTTTGGCTAACTTCGCTTGGCCGCTGGCTAGCGATGATCAGCGATAGTCCGAACTTGCGCCCTTCCTTAGCGATCCGCTCGAACGCTAGACGCGAGAGTGTTTGACCCCGCTCTTCATCGGCACGCGGTGGACGTGCGTAGTTGTGAGCCTCTTCCAGAACGAGCACCCACGGGTGCTTGTAGCGACGCGCGGCAGCTAAATTCTCGCGCGCTTCGAGCAGCACACGGCCAATGATAGTACATGCGTATGGCAAGACCTCGTGGCTCAACATCGAGAGATCAATAATCGAAACGCGTGGCCCCTCTTGCTTAGCGATACCAAAACGTTCCATCCATTCCGCGAGGGACTTGATGACTGTGGGTTGATCCTCATAGTTTAGGAAGGATTGCCAGCGCGGATCGTCGAGACGAGTTTTCAATCTTAGCTTCAGTGTCGTGAGATGAGTTTCGATCCGAGCAGCGTCTTCGGGTGCGGTCGCACTATCGAGCAGCGTCGGATCAACCAGTCGCGCCTTGGGAATGTTGCGCGGACTATCGGCGGTCGTAGCGCTCAACGTGGCCACAGCAACATCTCCCGCAATAATCCCCTTGAGGCTTCCGATGACAACTTCCGTAGCACTTCGAATCGCAGCTTCGTTATCGGGAGAGTTCCAATCGAGATTTTGATGGGTAGCTCCGTATTGTGCCTTGTGAGGCAGCAGTGTGGCGCGCAGCTCATTCAAGCCCGTAACCGGTCGCTGGCCCACGTAGTCCTTCAATATCTTAAACTGGCGACAGCACACCTGCTTGTAAGGCTTATTAGCAGCATCTAAGGTTTGCAGTATTAGATTTGCTTTTGTGATGGCGTGCCGCAACAGGTTATTGCCTGTTGTGTTTGTAATACCGTCGGTTGGCGCCTTCGCTATCGCCCACCAATCCTTGAGGACGGGCTCCTGTGTTTGTTCCGACGCGCTCAGCCAAGCGCAAATCTCCGTGGCATTAAAAAACCAAAGGGGGATGCTAAACTCACTGCCATTCAGGTAGACGCGATCAGGCTTTCGAGCTTGTTCCTTGTCAGCGGCCACAAACGCCCGACCGTATTCACCATTGATATCCAGAATGAAAATGTGCGGTTCATTCCCACTCTCGTTGAGTACCTTCATCGCATTCTGCACTAGACTTGAAACTGAATATGACTTTCCAGAGCCTGTATTTCCGACGATAGCGAGCGGGCGGGAGAAGAGGTCGTTGTATGACGCTTTGACTACACTGGTCGGCTGCCCTGTTCGGCAACCAATACGAAGGTCGTGGTCGAAGTCATATCCGTCATAGCCGTCAGGCTTGTTTCGCCGCGGCGGTGTCTCGAATACCGCCTTCAGAGTATCGGGCGCACTGATTTCCGCTGGCGTATCGAGCGTCGGCAAAATCGTAATTCCGGGACTGAAGATGCCTTCCTTGTCGCTCTGCTCAATCGTGCCAAGAAGTTGCACGTGAGCAACGCGCCGCGGCTTCATCAATTCCAATGTGAGGTCATCACCCGTCGCTGGGTCGTAGCTTTCGCGGGCTTCAAGATCGGTGATAATCCCGATGACTAGCTGGCCGGCACCAATCGAGAAGGTGAGGTAAGCATTGATTGCGACAGCCTTTTGCACGCCGTCAAGCGTCGCCCTGGAGGCGGATTTTGTTTCAGGGAGAATCTCGACCTTAACTCGGAAGCCTTGGACGGCCACAATGTGGCCTATGACGCGAGGGTTTTCCATAGCTATTTGTCGGCGTCCACGCCATCCTCCTCGGCGTCTTGTGCCGTTGCCGTCCTGCTGTAAGCCTGGATTTGCTTCTCAAAGCGGCGCAGGCGGAGGAAGTCATCGAGCCATTGAACATCAGGCATAATCGAACGGGCGAAGTCATCAAAGTTCGCGAGCTTAAACTCCGATTGATTGAAGGCTGCTTCAGTCGGCGTCAGCACAAAGGCGCGTTTTCCTAAATCCTTATACCGTCGGACGCGATCAATAGTGCCGCTTTTGGGGTTTGGTTCAACCACAAGCATCACTAGCGATGGGTTCATGAGCGCCGATTCGATGATACGGCTAACGTGTTCGTCACCGAAGCCGTAACCCAAGACGAGGAGGAAGGTTTGCGGCGCACTCAGCCTGATCTGGAACGAGCGGAATAGGTGGGCGAAAGGCATCGTCAGTGTCTGCGCAAACTTATTTGCAGTCGGCAAAATGCCAACTACCGGAAAATCGTTGCTGAGCCTCGTGAGCTTCTCCGCTTTCCCTGCCGCATCAAGATTTCGATACATGGTGAAGTCTTGCAGATCCGGGTGACGCGCGCGCAATTCGCCGTCACGTACTTGCCAGTGGATGGACCCGTGCAGTTTATAGAGGTGCAGGAACTTGTCGAAACGCCGGACGCGGCCTTCGGCGACTTCCCCAGGGTAGTAGATATCGAGGCCGTAGACCGAAGGATCAAATCGCGCATCTGCTCGACCAGTAAAACCATCGAAATACTGAATGCCGAGCAACTCAAGAGCTTGCTCGAAGAGCGTGTCGTAGTTCAATGTAAATAGATGCGCCCGACCGAGATTGCTGTCTCTCGCGACGAGCTTCGATAGAAACGCGAGATGCGGCGCGATGTCCGCAGCGACGGTGGCAAATTGATCCGTATCGGGGAGAGTCAGCGCACACTCTGCGAAGATCGCTTTACCAACGTGTGCGATAAATGACGATAGTTCTTTTTGGGTTGGATTCGCGGTCCCCCGCCATTGAACACCTTTGAATGGCGAAGATGGGGCAGAACCGATAAAGTTCGCATTCACTAAATATGACAGCCAATCTTCAAAACCAATCTTCTTGCTGCCGTCACTCGTAGGAGCAGTGCGCGCTTCGATAAGAGCAGAAATGTTAGTGGGAAGCTCGGGTAGCGCCCTGATGGTCGACAGTACGTCCTTCTCAAGATTGACCATGGTCTTACCACCGGAGGTTACCGATGTCCCCGCGCCAGCAAGGACAACAAGGTTCTCCATTCGCAGCCATTCGGCAATTAGCGCTTGAAGACGCTGCCGACTGTCTCTGGCGTCCAGCGTGGTCAGGAGATCGTTGATTTGTCCGTCGTCGGATGGTCCGATTAGCTGATAATCGCTCGGAACCTTTTTTGATTCGTCTGCCACATCGCACTCCCGAAAATCACAACTTGAAGATACACCTCATTCAGCTTCTGCTAAAGCAGGTGCTAGTGGTTTAAGGGAAACAACCCGCGTTTCCCTCGCGTTTCACCTGGTTCACTTCCGTCACAACGCTCGACCGACGGGCGGTTTCGGGGAACCACGCTTTCATTTATTGTTCGCATTTGAGAAACTAACAAGAAGTCTACCGTTCTAACCCGTGTCGCCGCCGTCTGCGCCGCCTCGTTGCTGCCACTTCGTTGATTCTCTATTTGCGAGGTTTGTTGAGTGAGCATACGTGTCCCAAAGCGAGCAGTAGTCACAGTCGCTCTTGTCCTCGTGGGCCTTCTTGCCTTCTTGAGCTACCGCTTTATCGGGATTCACCGCATTCTCACCGCTGGTAAGCGGGTTGGCCAGCGTGCAGAAGCGAGAGTCGCGGAAACGTCAACTGATCCGCAAGAGCTTCTCGCTGAAGCCAACCGCCTGTACTGGCTAAACAACGGCCCGAAGGCGGCGCCGCTCTACGCCAAGGCCGAGAAGCTATTTGCCGCCCGGGGCGATAGCCGGAACGAGCTTTATGCCAAAGTGGGCCGCCTCAGATCCGAAGCTGAAACAATGTCGTTTGTGGAGCTTTCGCGAATCCTGAATGAACAGCTCCAGAATCCGATTGTCCGAAACGACTCAAGGCTGCGCCTGTGGTGCCTCATCGCGAAGGGCTACACGGATCTTGAGATTGACTATCGAGCCTCAAAGCGCGATTGGCTAGAAGCGCAGGACATCGCTAAGAGCCTGGGCGAGGACCAATGGGTGACGAGGGCCTCCGGCGAATTAGGCCTTATTGCTTTCCTAGAAGGAAACCCCGGACATGCGGCCAGACTTCTGGGAGGTGCGCTCCTGTCAACCATGGCGAGCGGCGACACGGCTGGTCAAGTACGATTTCTAGAATTACTCGGAAGAGGATTTGAGGAAGTTAAGCGCCCCGCGGAAGCACTGAAATTCTTCGAGAGAGCAATCAAACTGGCGCAGGCCGATCCTGACTGCGGACTGCCATTCATGGGTTATGAAGGGAAAGCAGATGCCCTGGCCTCGCTCGGTCGAACCGATGAGGCAAAGTCGGTGCTTGAGAGCGCACTGAACAAAGCGCGATCGCAAGAGAAGCACGGCCACGAAGCGCAGTTGCTCATTCTTCTCGGAAAGCTTGAGGCGCAGACGGGGAACCGACAACAGGCGCTGACATATTTGGAAGATGCCGGCCAGTTTGCAACCCGACTGCAGTACTACCGAATGGAAGCCGACGCCATGTTCGAACTAGCGACACTCTATCGTGATGGCGGTGATCTGGTCACAGCGGACGCGCGTGCCACCCAGGGTCTGGCTGCCAGCCAGCAGGTTGGTGATCGTTACTACGTGCCTCGCAACTTGACGATGCTGGCTGATTTGAAAGCGCGGCGTGGCCGCTTTGCCGAAGCAAACGCACTCTACGAGCAGGCGGAAGATGTGATTGAGGGAATGCTCCTCAGCGTCGATGAGCCGTACTGGCATAGCTCAACTGCAGCGGCGATGAGTCAGACCTACTTGGGACACTTTGAACTCATCACCAAGAATGGCGATGCGCCCGGAGCGTTCACCGTTTTGGAACGTGTTCGAGGCCGAACCCTTGCTTGGGCTCTTAAAGACAGAAAAGCACTCCCGTCAGCGGAATCAGGGCAAACAGCCACACTGGAAGGCGATGTTGCAGGTCTACAGGTCCGATTGATGCAGACCAGCAGCCCAGTCGAACGCGGACAACTGCTCGACAATCTGGTTGAATACGAGCAGCGATTGGGTCTGGCGTGGACCAGAGATGATGCCCCAAGCCAACGCCTTCCTGTGCAGCCAGCAACATTGACTAATGTGGAGAACGACCTGCACCCAGATGAGGTGCTCTTGGAGTACGTGCTGGATGATCCAGCTTCCTTCTGTATCACGGTGACGCGGCGAGGTGCACGCATCCAAGCACTGCCGGTTGGTCGCAAGGAAGTCGAGAAACTGGTGCAGCAATTTGTCGACGAGGTGCGCGCAAAGGGCGGTGGAATCGAAGCCTCGAAACGTCTATTTC
>Ga0182027_10002194_pt1 | contig 31858 bp, 14 predicted proteins | sample 712E1DmetaG_FD_121300 | JGI IMG/M metagenome (GOLD analysis project Ga0182027, IMG submission 121300) | Permafrost microbial communities from Stordalen Mire, Sweden - 712E1D metaG (Illumina Assembly) | ecosystem: Environmental > Terrestrial > Soil > Wetlands > Permafrost | place: Sweden...
TCCCTGAGCAAGAGGAGAAAAAGTGATGCAGCCAATGCCGTCTTTTTTATATACATCAAGCAACCCATTTTCAATTGTCCGCTCGAACATACTGTATTTTGGCTGATGTATCAGGCAGTGATTTCTGAAACTATTTAATATTTCTTCCGCCTGATGTAATTGTTCGGCATTATAATTTGATATGCCGACATAAATTGCTTTGCCGCTTCTCATTATATCTTCAAGAGCTCTCATTGTTTCTTCGAGAGGTGTTTCAACATCAGGACGGTGATGATAAAAAATGTCAACGTATTCCAATCCTAATCGTTTTAAACTTTGGTCCAGGCTTGCAACCAGATATTTACGGGAACCATGATCTCCATATGGTCCCGGCCACATATCATAACCTGCTTTGGATGAAATAATAAGCTGATCACGGTAAGCGGCAAGGTCGAATTTAAGAATGCGTCCCATTGTTTCTTCTGCCGAACCGTAAGGCGGTCCGTAGTTATTTGCCAAATCAAAATGTGTTATTCCCAAATCAAAAGCATGACAAACCATAGATCGTGAATTTTCATATTTATCGTTATAACCGAAGTTATGCCAGAGTCCGAGAGAAATCGCAGGCAATTTTAATCCGCTTTGACCGCAACGATTGTATCTCATTTTATCATACCGGAATTCATTAGGTACATACATATAATAACCCTCTTATTTTGTAATCACTAAAATATAAATATCATAATAGAATATCTCAATATTTTCATTGCAATAGAGTTATTAAAATTCTTTGTAAATTATTCTTTAAACATATTGAATGATCGATTTGTCGAATTGACAAATATTTCATGTTGGATTAATGTCTAAATCTTCTTTTTTCATTTTAGTTCTTTTCATATTTACCGGTATCGATCACATTCTGGCTGAGGGATACTCGGTTCATGGAAAAATTATCTCTCCTAACAAATCACCTTTACCATGGATTCATGTGAAGCTTGTTAACAGGGCAGACACTACAAAAATATTCCGCACAACAACTAATACCGACGGCAATTTTTTCTTTACCAATATTCCCGTACAGAGTTATCGTTTTGAAGCATCCGAGGTCGGTAAAAAAACAATCAAAATAATCGTTCAAGTAATAAACCGGGACCATGATCTGGGTTCTCTTAGTATGACCGAAGCGCCGATTCAAATCGGCGAGGTTGTAATTTCAAGCCGGGTTCCTCCGGCAGTTCAGAATGGCGATACTACCGAGTATCAAGCTGCAGCCGTAAAAATTAATCGCGATGCAACTGCAGAAGATATGTTAACAAAACTTCCGGGAATAATTGTTAACAATGGTACAATTACGGCAGGAGGAGAAACAGTACAAAGGGTTCTTGTTGACGGCAAACCGTTTTTCGGAGATGATCCGACACTTTCTGTTCGGAACCTTCCTGCAGAAGTAATAGAAAAAATACAGGTATTCGATCAAATGAGCGATCAGGCTCAATTCACAGGTTTCGACGACGGTCAATCAGTTAAAACCATAAATGTTATTACAAGAAGAAACCGGGCTAACTTGAATTTCGGAAAACTTGCAGGAGGTTATGGTGAAAAAGGAAAGTATGATGCGGCAGGTAATGTTAATTTTTTCAACGATACTTCAAGAATATCAATTCTTGGTTCTTCAAATGATATAAATCAACAGGATTTTTCGTCTCAGGATATTCTGGGAATTTCATCATCCAATAATCAGGTTCGATCTCCCGGCAGCGGTCGCGGCTCAGGAGGAGGAGGTTCAAGAAGATCAGGAGGATTTGGAAGATCCGGCGGATCAGGATCATCGCTATTAGGACAACAACAGGGAATTAATACCGCAAGTACTTTCGGAGTAAACGGAACAGATAGTTTGACTAAAAGTCTGTTCGCACAGACAAGTTACTTTTTTAACAGAACCGATAATCAGAATCAACAACTTGATGCCAGACAATATCTGCTTGGCGGTGATTCGACTTACCTTCTCAAGCAGAAAAGTAATCTATCATCTGAAAATTTCAATCACCGGATTAACTTACGCATTGACTATACGATTGATAAATCTAATCTTTTAACTATACTACCTGTAATCTATTTCCAATCAAACAATGCTGATAATAATTTAAACGCATCAACAATACAAAATTCCGGTGCGTCTTTTACTTTGTCCGATATCAATAATCACAATACAGGATTTAATCTTTCAACTCATATTATATACCGTCATAAATTTGATTATCCCGGAAGAACAATTTCACTCGACCTTGGTTTAGCAGCAAGTCAAAAACAGACCCATGGTGATCTTTCGTCTCTGAGTCAATATTCAAATAAAAGGATGGGTCAAAACGACACACTATCACAACAGTCGGATTATTTATCGAATGTTCATACAATCAGCGGAAATCTGGTTTTCACCGAACCGATAGAAGCTAATAGTCAGCTTCAACTTACTTACAACCCGTCATTTTCAAGAAACACGGCTGATAAAAACACATTTAATTTTAATCCTATTACCAACGATTATTCGATCCCCGATCTTCAGCTAACGAACTCATATACAAACGACTATATAACTCAGAATATGGGAGTTGGATTCCGCTGGCATGATAAGGAATTAAACCTTACAACAAATCTCGCATATCAGATAGCTGAACTAAAAGGTGATAATCCGCTAAACCCCGCGACTGATTTAGACAGAAAATTTGACACATTTATGCCGAGCGCACTTTTATTGTTTACATTTGAAGATCATAGAAGTCTTCGCTTTTACTACCGAACATCTACCGCTGCCCCTACAATAACACAACTGCAGCAAGTAGTGGATAATTCAAATCCAAATCTTCTTTCTACCGGGAATCCCGATCTTGAACAGTCGTATTCACATTCGCTTATGGTTCGTTATAATCTAACTTCAGCAGTTAAAGCAAAAAGCATGTTCCTCCTTCTTTCAGCTGTATATACAATGCACTATATAGCAAATGAAACAATACTTCCTACCCGTGACACTACTCTTTCCGACGGTACGAAACTGACACAGGGTTCACAGCTTACCCGTCCGGTTAATCTTGACGGGTACTGGAATTTACGTTCTTTCTTCACTTACGGTTTACCGTTTGATCTTATTAGCAGTTCGCTTAATCTGAATGCAGGTGTTACATATACACGAAGTCCCGGAGTGTTAAATAATATTACCAGTATAACAAATTCAGTAGGGCCAAGCGCCGGATTCGTAATAGGGAGCAATATTAGTAAAAATTTTGATTTTACTATTTCATATATGGGAAGTTATACATTCGCGCGCAATTCAATGCAAATTAATTCAAACAGTAATTATTATTCTCACACCGCATCTCTGAAATGGGTTTGGGAATTCTGGAATGGATTTGTTCTTAATAATCAGGTAAGTAATGCAGTAACTTCAGGGCTAGCGGCGGGATTCAATCAAAACATTATTTTATGGAATCTTTCGGCTGCTAAGAAATTTCTTGCTGATGAAAAAGCAGAGATAAAATTCGGTGTTACTGATTTGTTTGCTCAGAATAAAAGTGTAAACCGTTCTGTTACCAGCACATATATTGACGATACTTACAATCAGGTTTTACCAAGATATTTTATACTTACATTTACTTATACAATGAGATAAAAAAATTGAGAAACTACACGGTTTTATTTTGCTTCTGAGAATGGGCTATCTCATACTCTAACTCAGGATCAATATTTTGTTTTTCAACTTTAATTTCTCTCTCCATTAGTTCTTCATGATGAGCAAGTAAATAATCAAGCTTCTTTTTACCATAGGAAATGCTTGTAATTAATACAAACAGCACCGGAACAATTAGTATTGCAAGCGTTGATGCTGCAAGCATTCCGCCGAGAACAGTAAATCCAATTGTATTCCGGGCAACTGCGCCGGCTCCCGTTGCGAATGCAAGAGGCAATACGCCTAAAATAAATGCCATTGAGGTCATTATGATTGGACGAAGTCTTAGTCTGACAGCTTCCAGTGTGGATTTTATTAGTTCCTCTCCCCGATCGACACGTACTTTAGCAAATTCTACGATAAGAATAGCATTTTTAGCAGAAAGTCCTATCAATGTTATAAGTCCAATCTGGGCATAAACATTGTTGGTAAGACGGGGCACACACATCAGCATAAGAATGGCGCCAAAGGCACTGATAGGTACCGCAAGCATTACGGAAAATGGTACAGACCAGCTTTCATAAAGCGCCGCCAGGAAGAGGAATACAAAAGTAATAGAAAAAATAAAAATATAAACAGTAGTTGAACCTGCTTTAATTTCTTCATAGCTCAATCCGGAAAACTCATAAGTATATCCGCGGGGTAAAACTTTATCTGCGGTTTCTTTCAGAGCTTCTATTCCCTGTCCCGAACTGTAACCGGGAGGAGTTGATCCATCAACTTCCGCAGAGCGGAATATATTAAAATGCGTTACCAGTGGCGGCGCTTCATTTGCCTTATAACTGATCAGCGTACTTAGCGGCAGCATTTCTCCTGCCTGGTTGCGTACGAAATATTTATCTATATTTGAAATCAATGCACGGAATGTAGTATCTGCTTGCACAACCACATGAAATGTTCGGTCATAAAGAGTCAGGTTATTGATGAACAAACTTCCCATAAAAGCCTGCATAGTTGTAAACACATCTGAAATTTTAACTCCCAGCTTTTCACATTTTTCCCGGTCCAGGGTAAGATCATAACTTGGAGTATGCGCACCGTAATAACTGAAAGCAGTGGCAATTGGAGGATTTTTATGAGCTTCGGCTACAAACTTTTTTACTACTTTTTCAAATGCGAAAACATCATCATTTGTATTGCCCTGCTCAATCTGCATACTGAATCCGGCTGCCTGTCCGATACCGCTGATAGGCGGAGGAGGAATCACTACTACATTGGCATTTTTAATACCTGCCGCTGCAATTCGTTTTTTAATCACCGTCATAATGCCGGGCACCTGTTCTTCCGGTAATTGGCGTTCTTCCCATGGTTTTAACATACAAAACATAGAACCGCAATTTGAAGTTGTTCCTGAATTTAGTATGTTCAAGCCCGACAAAGCGGTAAAGTGACTTACTCCAGGTACGGATGCTACCACCTTCATTAATTTTGTAATAACTTCAACAGATTGTGTTGTAGATGTTCCTTCGGGCATTTGATATGTTATAAAAAGACGTCCTTCATCTTCGGACGGAATGAATCCCGATGGTTTACTTTTGAACATTAGAATTGCACCGACGCATATACAAACAAGCAGAATGACTATGTACTTAGCATTTCTGATGCTGCGATTTACTCCATGAGTATAATCATCAGTTAGTTTTCCAAACCAGATATTGAAAAAATAGAAAAACTTACCAGGCCATTTTGATTGTTTACTTATATGTGATGGTTTTAAAAGCAGTGTGCATAGCGCAGGCGTAAGTGACAAAGCAACGAATGCCGAAATCATTACCGAAATTGCGATTGTAATTGCAAACTGCTGATATAAGCGTCCTACTATACCAGGTATCACTCCTACAGGAACGAATACGGCAGCCAGTATAAGCGCTATGGCTACAACGGGCGCTGAAATATCTTTCATAGCGCGATATGTAGCTTCCTTAGGTGACATCCCGCGCTCGTCAATATAATGCTGTACGGCTTCTACTACAATAATAGCATCGTCAACCACAATACCTATTGCCAGCACAATGCCGAACATTGTTAGTTTGTTAATTGTAAAACCTAACGGCATGAAAAAACAGAAGGTACCTAAGATAGAAACAGGTATAGCAAGAAGAGGAATAAGAGTAGAGCGCAAGTTCTGAAGAAACAGAAACACAACTAAGGCTACCAGTCCCAGAGCTTTCAGCAATGTTATTATAACTTCCTGCATGGAAACTTTTATAATTGTGACTGATTCAAATGGGACAGAATAATCAACATCAGCCGGGAAAGATTTTTTCAGCAATTCCATTTCTGCATAAACATTATTTGCCGTTTCAAGGGCATTGCTTCCAGGCGATTGGTATATCATTACTATTGACGACCGTTTCCCGTCAATAAAAGAATTGCTGGAAAATGTGAATTTACCCAGTTCCACACGGGCTACATCTTTAAGATAAACCCGTTCGCCGGCGGATGGGATTGTTTTAACAATTACTTGTTCAAATTCGGAAACATTTTTCAGCTGGCCGTTTACTAAAATACCTGATTCAAATGTTTGTGAGTTAGTTTGGGGCGGAGAACCTACCGAACCTGCGGCTACCTGCACATTTTGAGCATTTAATGCTGCGATGATATCCTGGGGAGTTAAACCATGTGATGCCATTTTTTCTGGATTCATCCAGATACGCATGCTGAAATCATCTGTTCGCGTATTAATATCACCCACTCCGGGTACACGCAACAACGCATCCTTAATAAATATATTAGTATAATTATCGAGGAATGAAATGTTATGTGTCCCTTTTGGGGCGAAGATGGCTACCTGCATAAGCATACTGGGATTACGCGCCCGCACCGTCATACCTAGCCGGCTTACTACGGAAGGTAATAAGGGGGTAGCAATACCAACCCGGTTTTGAACGTTTAAGGCTGCGATATGTACATTTGTTCCAACATTAAAAGTAACATTTATTCTTACAGCTCCGGTATTAGTATTGGTACTTTGCATATACTCCATGCCCGGAGTGCCGTTTACCTGTTCCTCAATAGGAGTTGATACTGTTTGTTCTACAGTTTGGGCATCCGCCCCGGTATACTGCCCGGAAACCGATACTGCCGGAGGAGTAATATTAGGATATTGATCAACGGCAAGATTAAATATACAGATGATACCAGAAATCATTAATACGACAGAAATTACAATCGCCGTAACCGGCCTTTTTATAAATGTATTAGCTATCATTGATGATCAGGTTTATTTAACTCGCGTGAAATATTGATCTCATATTCCAAAACGGGATCAATATTTTGTTCTTCAACTTTTTTAGCTTTTTCCATCAATTCCTCATGTTGAGTTTGCAGATAGTCAAGCTTTTTCTTACCATAAGAAACACGTGTGATTATTACAAACAGTACGGGAACAATAAATATTGCAATTGTTGAAGCGGCAAGCATTCCGCCAAAAACAGTAAATCCTATTGTTCTTCTTGCAACGGCACTGGCTCCTGAGGCGAATACGAGAGGCAAAACGCCAAGGATAAAGGCAAGGGAAGTCATAACAATTGGCCGCAGACGAAGTCTTACGGCTGTCATAGTGGATTTTACAAGTTCTTCTCCACGATCAACGCGCACTTTGGCATATTCCACTATCAGTATTGCATTTTTTGCTGCGAGTCCTATCAGTGCAATTAATCCTATCTTAGCATATATGTTATCTGTAATACCCGGCAAAAAGCTAAGCGTAAGTATTGCGCCGAATGCGCCTATAGGTACTGCAAGCAGTACAGAAAAAGGTACCGACCAGCTTTCGTATAATGCAGCAAGGAAAAGAAACACGAAAGTGATGGAGAAAATAAAGATATAAACAGTAATTGAGCCTTCTTTTAGTTCTTCATGGCTCAACCCGGAAAATTCATAGTCGTATCCATTCGGTAAAACTTTTTCGGCTATGTCTTTCAGGGCAGCCAGAGTCCGGGTACTGCTATATCCGGCTGGAGAAGCTCCGTCTATTTCGGCAGAACGAAAAATATTAAAATGAGATATCAACGGCGCGGCTTCTGTCGGTTTGTAACTTATTAATGTTCCTAAAGGAACCATTGTCCCTGCTTGGTTGCGAACGAAATATTTATCAATATCAGATACCAGTTGACGGAAAATTGTATCAGCTTGTATTACCACATGGAAAGTCCGGTTATAGGTAGTAAAATCATTAATATACATACTACCCATATATGCCTGGATTGTTGTAAATACATCCGCAATATTGACTCCCAGTTTTTCACATTTCTCCCGGTCAACTGTAAGACTGTAATTAGGAGTATGTGCAGAATAAAAACTGTATGCATTTGATATTGCCGGATTTTTATTTGCCTCGGCAACAAATTTGTTTACCACTTTTTCGAATGCATGCACGTCATCATTTGTATTTCGCTGCTCAATCTGGAAACTGAAACCAACTGTTGATCCCACGCCTGGGATAGGCGATGGCTGAATAACCTGTACATCGGCATTTTTTATTCCAGCCTCAACAACACGTCTCTTAATTACATTTATAATGCTGGGTACCTGTTCACTCGATTTTGACCGTTCATCCCACGGTTTAAGTTGGCAATATATTGTACCGCAATTTGAATTTGTAGCGTTTGTTACAACATTTAATCCGGACAGTGCTGCATAATGTCCAACACCCGGAGTAGATGTAATCACATTCATCAGACGGGTCATAACTCCAACGGATTCAGTAGTTGAAGAAGCCGGGAGTAATTGAAAAGTTACATACAGACTTCCATCGTCTTCGGATGGAATAAATCCGGTTGGTTTATTTACAAATAAGAATATGGCTCCAACACATATGCAAATAAGCAAGACGATTATATATTTTGAAGCTTTAATGCTGCGATTCACTCCGTCAGAATATTTATCAGTGAGCTTATCAAACCAGTTATTAAAGCGTTCGAAAATCCAATCATGCCATTTTGCTTTTTTATCAGTATGAGACGGTTTTAATAAAAGTGTGCAAAGCGCCGGTGTAAGTGATAAAGCAATGAATGCGGAAAGCATTACAGATATGGCAATTGTAATAGCAAATTGTTGATATAACCGGCCGACTATTCCGGGAATAAATCCTACAGGCACGAATACAGCGGCCAATATAAGCGCAATAGCGACAACAGGCGCTGAAATGTCTTTCATAGCACGATATGTAGCCTCTTTGGCTGACATTTTGTATTCGTCGATATAATGCTGAACTGCTTCCACCACGATAATAGCATCGTCGACCACAATTCCAATTGCCAAAACAAAACCAAACATTGTGAGTGTGTTAATAGTGAACCCAAGCGGTATGAAAAAACAGAATGTACCTAAAATAGAAACCGGGATAGCGAGAACAGGGATAAGAGTGGAGCGCAGGTTCTGAAGAAACAGATACACAACTATGGCAACAAGTAACAGAGCTAATAGTAGTGTGTCTACTACATCATTCATAGAAACTTTTACAACTGTGACTGCCTCAAAGGGTACTTTATAATCAACATCGTTAGGGAAAGATTTTTTTAATTGTGCCAGTACAGTATTCACTCCGGTTGCTGTTTTAAGGGCATTGCTTCCGGGAGCTTGATAGATCAGAAGGCAGGAAGCCCGATTTCCATCAACAAATGAATTGCTGGAAAATGTGAACTTGCCCAATTCCACTCTCGCCACATCTTTGAGATAAACAAGTTCACCGGTAGAAGGGATTGTTTTTACAATAACATTTTCAAAATCCGCTACTTTGCTTAACCGTCCGTTTACAAGAATGCCTAATTCAAAAGTTTGTGTTTTTTTCTGAGGAGGGACGCCTGCAGAACCTGCTGCAACCTGCACATTTTGAGCATTTAAAGCTGAAATAACATCCTGAGGGGTAAGCCCATGTGATGCCATTTTTTCGGGATTCATCCAGATACGCATACTGAAATCATCTGTGTATCTGCTTATACTCCCCACACCGGGCACTCTTAGAAGTGCGTCTTGTATAAAAATGTTAGTATAATTATCAAGAAAAGTAATGTCGTGAGTTCCTTTTGGCGCAAAGATGGATACCATCATAAGCATGCTTGGATTTAGAGCTCGCACTGTAAGGCCTAAGCGGCTAACCGCTGCCGGCAACAGAGGAGTAGCTATACTGACACGATTTTGGACATCAAGAGTTGCTATATCAATATCAGTTCCGAGATCAAAAGTAACGTTCATTGACATCAGCCCGTTATTGGTATTGTTGCTCTGCATGTATTCCATTCCAGGCGTCCCGTTCACTTGCTGTTCAATAGGAGTGGCTACTGTTTGCTCAACTGTAAGAGCATCTGCACCGGTTAGTTGACCGTTAACCTGTACAACAGGAGGAGTGATTTGAGGATACTGTTCCACCGGTAAGTTAAGGATACATATTATACCTGTAATCACTAATACTATAGAAATAACCATAGCAGTTACAGGTCTTTTAATAAAGGTATTAGCGATCATAGTTTATTCATCGGATAGGGGAATGAATTTAATTTTAGTTGCATATTGCTTCTAACTGCCTGTTCTGCAAATTATTTTATCTGGTACTGTTATTTTTTGTCTGGGCAGCGTTGCGTTTTTCCGATTGCGTTATTTGTGAGCCATTATGCAATGACTGCACCCCATCAACTACTATTTTATCACCCTCTTTGATTCCATTTTTTATTATCACGTTCGGCGCTATCGTTGCTCCAAGTTGAACTTTCTTTTGAAATGCAAAGATAGCATGATCCTTTTTTGCCTGGTTGGATCCGCTGTTGGCATCAACGGGATTTACGATCATTGAATCTTTAGCCAGATAAACAAAATACTCGCCCATTTCCTCAACTACAGCATTATTAGGAATTAACAATTGCGGAGTTGATTCTATATTATGAACTCTCACAATAAAGCTCATACCAGCACGTAAATAGTGTTTTGGATTAGGAAAAACTATTCTAATTCTAATAGTGCCTGTTTGAGGATCAACTGCCCTATCTATTACCGAAATCTTCCCCATATAAGGGTAAATAGTATTATCCGGTAATATCAGAGTGAAAAGAGAATCAACCGATTGATTCCTTTCATTTTGAAGATTTTTAAAATAGGGTAATTGCTTTTCATTAATAAGGAAATCAACACCTATCGGGTCATCGGCGGAAATGGTAATAAGTATAGTTTGACCTACATTCACCAAATCTCCGAGTTTCACCTGGCTGAATCCTATTGTACCGTCGAATGGAGCTGTAATAACCGAATAGTTTAAATTAGTATTTGCAGTTTTTAAGAACTCTGCTGCTGATTTATAAGCATTTTTGGCATTTTCCAATGTAATCATTGCATGATCATAAATCTGTTTTGCAACCGCTTTATTTTTATTTAGATACTCATAACGATCTGCATCCTGTTGGGCCTGTTTGACATTTCCTTCCGCTACTTTAAGATTAGCCGCAGCTGTATTGTAATTGTTTTCATAAATACGTTTGTCGATCTCAAAAAGTTTTTCCCCCTTTTTTACAGAGCTTCCTTCTTTAAAAAAGAGCCCCGTAATATATCCCTGTACTTCTGGTCTCAGATCTACCTGTTTCAATGCGACAGTTGTAGATGTGTACCTGTCAAAATAAACAACTGGTTGAGCCTTTACTGTAAACAGATTAACAGATACGATAGTTGATGGCGGTGGCTGATTCGGTTTACAGGAGAATAGAATCAGGCAGCTTAAGGTTGCGATGCTTAATATAGTTTTATTCATAATTTTGTTTGATTTAATGCTTAATAATTATATGAAAATTCGCCAATTGCTTTTTCAACATCTACTTTACTTGACAATAGCTGGAATAATGCGTCTATATAACCTATTTCTGCGGTTATTAGATTCGATTCGGCAACAATTAAATTTAAATAAGCTACTACTCCTTGCTTATATTGCATTGACACAATGTTGTACACTTTTTGTGCGCGTGATTTATTGTCATTCATCAGGTGCCAGTTATACAGATTGCTTTTATAATCAGCTAAAGCGGAATTATACTCTTTATTAATCTGGGCTTTCAAATTAATCTCTGTTAAATCCAGAATCTGTTCCTGAAGTTTTGATTTATGGAGATTTTCAACCCGTGAAAATCCTGTAAATAACGGGAGATTGAAAGACAATCCAATATAAGAATAAGGATAAGCGTTTTTAAAAAGATTAGATGTTGTATTATTCTCATATTCATAGTAATAATTATAAAAAGCAGAAACGGAAGGCAAAAATGAAAGTTTATAGTAAATTGTTTGCTGGTGTTGCAGTTCTTTTAATGTCAGGAGCTCTTGATACTCTATACGATTTTCAAAATTCAAATGCTTTGTAGTGTCGCAAATTATATTCTGTTCCATCCTCGAAGTATCAAAAACCACATTAAATTGTTTTTCATGTGAATAACCCATTAACTGTTTTAAAGCATCATAAGCAGGCGTAATATTTTCAATTTGTCTTTTCAATTGGGCTTTAGAATTATTGAGAGTTATAACAGCTTGTTCATAATCTGTTTCATCAACTATACCTCCTAAAAACTGATGGTATGTATCACTTAAGGTTGAGCCCAGGCGGGTTGTATCTTCTTTCAACACATTGATCTGTTCAAGAGTCTGCAGCAGATTATAGAATGATTTACTAACAGCTGAAACAATAAATATCTTTGTACTGTCGGTAATTTGTTCAGCCTGTTTAATATTTAAAGGCGCTCTCTTAGCAGCATACAAAAGCTGCGGATCGAATATTGTTTGCGAAGCGGAAAATTCCGGAATAAAAGTATTGATAAAACCGTTATGTGCAGTAATAGGTGGTCCGCCGGGAATCGGGTTGGAGACAAACGAAGTGGGTAATTGATTGTAATGCAACAGACTACCTGAAAGATTTAACTGTGGCAACCAACCAGATAAGTTGATAGCATTATTAGTTTTAACAATTGACTGATTAATAATCGATTGCCCCATAAGTGGCTGGTATTGCAATGCATAGTTGATACATTGTTCAAGTGTAAAAGATTTAATAAAGCCGGAGGATGAATCAACTTGTGAATATGTATTTACCGGAAAATTCACTAAAACAACGGCGAAAATAATTAATTGTTTTATTCTTTCTTTTGTTACTATGAAATTTACTATCCACAGTATATTCCAAGATATTAGATGTTTTTCATCACAAACTGCAGGTGGGGAATAGTTTTTTCCCGTATTTAATAATCCCATAAGTAACATTTCCCTGCATTTATTAATACCTGCAGATTAAAAATAACATTTATAATTGATATAATATATTTCTCATTGCGTCCCATGCTAATGTTGTCAAATTCTGACAAGAAGGAATTCCTTATATAAGCAGCAATGTGACACTAATTATCTTATTTTGGTTTAAACTCATAATTATAAATAAAGATTATTATAAAAAGTCTTCATTGAAAAAGGAAAAACTATATTTTTGTAATAATTTTATTCGGGACTGAAAAATAAAATGATATTTAATAGTTATTTGACACACAAGAATTAGTGTTTTCAAATACGCATTCAGTTTTGGAAATAACATTAATCGTATTTAAGGCATTTATTAATTTTCTTCTCAAGTTCCTCAACATTAAATGGTTTTGAGATATAATCGTTACACCCGGCGGTTAAACATTTATCTTTATCCTTGTCAAAAGCGTGACCGGTTACGGCTATAATAGGGATGGATTTATATTCATTAGACTCTTTTAATAACCTGGTTAATTCAAGTCCATTCAATCTTCCTTTCAACGAAATATCCATTAAAATAACATCAAATCCTTGATTTTCTAATGTCTGCAAAGCCTTAGTGGCATTATCAACAATAACCGAATTATATGATTTTCTTAATTTCACAGATAAAAATAATTGATTAATTTCTTCATCCTCTACTATCAAAATGGATGGTTTTATAAGTTCATTTATTTTCCCTCCGGTACCAATTACGCTGGTTTCATCTTTTAATTTATTTATCTCATCTTCGTCATTTGTCAAAAATGATTTTTTAAATGTAATAGTAAAAGTAGAACCTACCCCTTTTTTGCTTTTTACTGAAATATCGGCATCGATTAAAAATAGAAATTTTTTAACAAGCGAAAGTCCCAATCCAACTCCTTCATAAGTGCGCGTGTAACCGACTTCTTCCTGAGAATAAGGGTTAAAAATACGATCAATATATTCTTCCGATATACCAATGCCGGTATCACTAATATCTATATTTATTTTATTTTCCGTATTTGTATAAAGCATTATTCCAATTGATCCGGTTTTCGTGTATTTAACAGCATTATCTATTAAGTTAGAAACGACTTGATTTATACAGTATATATCGGATTGAATCAAAACCTTCCCAAGCTTATTGTCAAATGTCAAAACAAGTCCTTTTTGTTTGGCAACAAAGTCAAACTCTTCGAAGAGTTCATACAGTACATCATTAAGATCAATTTTTTTAGGATAGTATTTAAATTCACCCACCTGTAATCTGGAAAAATTTAAGATCATATCAACGGTTCTTATAATTCTTCTGCTCGATCTATCAATACCGATAAAAAATTCTTCTTCAATCGGTGTGATATATTTTGAAAATACATCTTTTATAATTGACGTCATTCCCAATACACCGTTGAGAGGTGTTCTAATTTCATGAGAAATATTAGCGATAAAGGCGTCTTTTAATTCACTTGCTGCTTCAGCTTTTTCTTTCGCCTCCATTAAACCTATCTCTAATTTCTTTCTATCGGTAATATCTTTACTAATTCCTACTGTTCCAAGTATTTTACCTTCACTGGTTCGCAAGGGTAATTTTGAAACAAGACGCCATGTCTCTGCGACGTTCTCTTTAATTTCATGGAGACAATTATCAATTAATGGTATTTGCTTTTCAATAACATTTTTATCCTCAGCTTCATAGATTAAAGACAATTCATTACTGAGAAAATCAAAATCTGTTTTTCCTACAGTCTCTGCTTGAGTTTTTGCTCCAAGTGACTGCAAATGAGAAATGTTATTAAGAATAAATTTGCCTTCAACGTCTTTAACAAAGATTCTATCCGGAATAATATCGATTATTAAATGAAGCATTTCCTCACTTTTCCGAAGGGCATTTTCTGCATTTTTACGCTCGGTAATATCACGCGATATAACATGAAATCCTGTTACTTCCCCTTTTTGAATTACAAGAGTTACATTCTGTCCGTACCAGCTAATTTTTCCATTCTTGTTAATAATTGGTAATTCAGTATAGGTGGAAAATCTTTTTTCAAGAAATTGACGATAATAATGACGTTTTACTTTTACCCTATATTCAGGTGTAATCAGATCAATGAAAGTTTTGTCTTTTAAATCCTCTGTTGTGTACCCAGTTAATTTGAATGCTGCTTCATTAATATGTAAAAACTTGCCATCTCGATCGGTCATATATATAACGTCAGATGCCTTTTCAATTACTTCACGATGCAATTTTTCAGATTGTTGAAGCAATTCACGATTAGTATAAGATTCCGTGACATCAGAAAAAACAAGAACAACACCTTGTATTTCTCCTGAATCATCGCAGATTGGAGCAGCGCTGTCTGAAATATTTCTTTCCGTTCCATCACGGGATATCAGGACGGTATGATTTGCCAACTCTACAAATTTTCCGGTTCTTAAAACTTCATCAATAGGATTATCAAGGGGTTTTTGGTTAATTGCACTTTTTATTTTAAAAACTTGATTTAGGTTAAGCCCCATAGCTTCCTTGAAAGTCCATCCGCACATTTTTTCGGCTGTTCTATTTACTAATGTAATCACTCCTTTTTCGTTGGTAGCGATGACACCATCGCCAATTGATTGAAGTGTAATAGAAAGTTTTTTTTCACTTTCCTTTAACTTCTTTTCCATATCGAATTTGTACAAACTTATCTCTATAGAAACAAGCAGATCTCTTTCTTCAATCGGCTTAATAATATAAGCGTAAGGAGTAGTAATTTTGGCTCTTTCAAGTGTGGTTTTATCAGAATATGCCGTTAAATAAATGATCGGGACATTGTATTTTGTCAATATTATTTGAGCAGTTTCTATGCCGTCTTTATCGCCTTTGATGTTTATATCCATTAATATCAAATCGGGCATTGATTCCAATATCATTTTAATTGCTGCATCGCCGTTATCGGCAACTCCTGCAACCTCGTAACCCATCACCTGTATTCTTTGCTGAAGCTCAAGTGAAACAAGCCACTCATCTTCAACTATAAATACTTTTTTCATCTATTTTTATCCCTAATTCATTGTCAAATACTATTTGAAACTCTCCGAAGCAGCAGGTATAAAAAAGATTAACCTGCAATGCTATTGTTAAGGAACCTGTGAATAATATTCCTAAATTGACTTTATTTTTGATCGTCAAATTCCAATTTCTTTGATAACCCTGACTTGAATCATACTTCAATTTAATCTAAATATAGCTTTAATATAGCATTCTTTGTAAATCCTATTCAATTATCGCCGCCCATTTATAAAAGTTTATTTTTATTCATGATAATAAATTTTATCAATTTAAACTGCAATCTCCATAGGGAGATATTGACAAGGAATAGCAATGAGTAAAAAATCCTCCAAGACAAACGATTATGTTAATTACAGAAAACCTAAATTCTTCATAACTTAGTATTGGGATTAATAAAGACTAAATTAATTATTTAATTTAACGATAATTATTAGACTACAGTTATATGTATATTTTTTTTGTGTTGAAGTAATGAATACAAACTTTCTTTTATATATTCCGAAGCATTGATACGAGAGTAAATAGAGATATGGAAAACATCCAAAATCCATTAAAAATCCATACAAGTATTAAGGCGTTTTCAATTTTTTTTATAATAACCCTTTTTTTGTTTACATGTTTAAAAGCCCAGGAAGAGGAAGTTCATATTTCACACCTAACTGCAGAGGAGGGATTATCTCTCAGTCAGGTTGCGCAGATCTATCAGGATAATTTTGGTTTTATGTGGCTTGGTACTTACAGCGGATTGAACAGATATGACGGTTATAATTTCAAGGTTTTTCTTCCCGAACCTGAAAATAAGCAAAGTATTTCCAGCCATGATATTACATCAATCTTTCAAGACAGTAAAGGTATATTATGGATTGGCACTAATAGCGGATTGAACAGATATGATTTTAAAACCGAATCATTTAAAAGGTACCTTTACGATTCAAATGATCCACATAGCTTAAGTTACAATCTTATTTTATCCATAATGGAGGATAAATCCGGAACTTTATGGATTGGGACAGGAGGATCTCTTAATAAGTATAACCGGGATAAAGATAATTTTACGAGATTAAAGATTCGCATCGGCAACAAATCAATTCCATCTTCCACTTACAATAACATTGAAAGCATTTCTTGTATTCTACAGGATTTTAAAGGAAATCTTTGGATAGGCATATGGGATGGAATGATAAATATGGATACAAATGGGCGTGTCCTTAATCAATATTTTTATGAAAATGGGGACACTCATAAAATTGGAGCCAAATCAATTTCTTCTATTTATGAAGATAAAGAAAAGTTTATTTGGATTGGAACTAATGGCAATGGTCTTTATAAATATAACCCTTTCACTGGTAAATTCACGCACTATCTTTCCAAGGATTCAGATCCCACAACAATTTCTTACAATTATATAAATGTTATTTTTCAGGATAACAATAATGACATTTGGATAGGAACAAAAAACGGTCTTAATAAATATAATGCCAAAAATAACAATTTCATAAGAATTTATAACAACGTTGAAAAACCATTAAGTATTATAAACAACGAAATTCTTTCGATCTATCAGGACAAGTCCGGACTTATTTGGGTTGGTACAAATGGCGGTGTAAGCCGTTTTTATAAACCGGCAAATAAATTTTATAACTACAAAAATGATAATCATGCCAATGCCTTTAGTTTAAGTAATAACAGAATTAATTCAGTTTTCATCGATAATAAAGAAAATATCTGGATTGGTACTTTAGACGGGTTAGATAAAATAACAAGCGGCGAAAAACAAATAACTCATTATAGAAATAACCCCCGTGACAAAAATAGTGTTAGTGATAATTATATAACAAACGTAATTGTAGATCGTTCAGGATACAGATGGGTTGGAACTTATCAAAGCGGATTAAACCGGATAGATCCCATCACCGGAGAAAATAAAATTTTCCTTCATACAAATAGGAATACTACTTCATTAAGTAATTCCGGTATCACTGATCTTTTTGAAGATCATAATGGCACTATCTGGGTTGGTACATGGTATGGGCTAAATCGATACAACAAATCAACAGAAAAGTTTTTGAGGTATGAAAATACACCTGATGATCCAAAAAGTCTCAGTCATAGTTCGGTCTTGAAAATATACGAAGATTCAAAAAACTTGCTTTGGATAGGAACCGACGGCGGAGGAGTGTGTATGTTGGATCCTAAAATAAGTGCGTTTACTGTTTATATGCATGATAGTTCCAACTCAAATATTATTAGTAATAACAGAGTATTAACTATTATTGAATCCAAAGATGGTCTAATGTGGTTTGGCACAACCGACGGGTTAAATAGTTTTGATAGAAAAACGGGCAAGTTCACTGTATTTAAGAAAGAAAACGGCTTACCGGGAAATTTAATATTCAGCATTGAAGAGGATAATAACGGTTTACTCTGGATTTCCACCGATAACGGTATATCATGTTTCAACGAAAGAACCGGAATTTTTACCAATTATTCAAAGAAAGATGGTTTGAAAGAATTGGAATTTATCGCCAAAGCATCTTCCAAATCCAATGATGGTAAACTATATTTTGGCAGTAAAACCGGGTTGATGTTTTTTGATCCCAATAAAATTGTAGACCGATTATCAAAGGCGCCAATAATGTTTACCGATTTAAAAGTCTACAACAAATCGGTACCGATCCACCCAAACAGTAAAACAATATTACAAGAATCTATAACAACTTCTAAAAGTATTGAAATTCCATCTGAAAGCGGTGAAATTACAATTGATTTCGCACTATTGTATTATCAAAATGTTCGGGGAAATACATATCAATATATACTTTCCGGATTCGAAAATAATTGGAACGATATAGGTCATCGTAATTCCGCAACTTATGCCAATCTTCCACCGGGGAATTACATTTTTCAAGTACAAGCGGCCAATTCAGACGGTATAAAAGGCAACAATGTTGCAAGTATGCAAATAGTAATTGTACCTGCCTATTATCAAACTTGGTGGTTTAAGGTTTTTCTTGCATTTGTATTCCTTGTTTTAATAATTCTATTCTTTCAACAAAGAACTAGAAAAATAAAATCGCAAAATAAAATTCTTGAGAACCACGTTGCGGAAAGAACCAAAGACCTGGATAAAACTATCACCGAACTGAATCGTGAAGTTACCGAGCGTAAAAAAGCTGAGGCCAATGTTTATGCCACGCTCGAAGAAAAAGAAGGCCTTTTACTTGAAAAAGAAATCTTACTGAAAGAAATTCATCACCGTGTAAAAAATAATCTTCAAATCATTTCAAGCTTACTTTACCTGCAATCTCGAAAAATTAAAGATGAAAAATTGCTTAACATGTTTGACGATAGTCTTAATAGAATAAAATCCATGGCATTACTTCACGAAAAATTATACCAGTCAAATGATTTATCAGAGATTAATTTATTTAATTATATCAACAGCCTTTTAATGCAGCTTAAGAAATCGTACTCTCGAAACGATATTTTGATTAGAGATTCTGTATTAATCGACCACGATATTAATTTTAACCTGGACACTGCAATGTCCTGCGGTCTTATGGTAAATGAATTAATGACAAATGCATATAAATATGCTTTCCCAAAAAATTGGATAAAAAAACAAACATCCGATTTTGAATATAAAATTGAAGTAAGTGCTATTAAAGAAAGCAATAATATGTATTCACTAATTGTTAGTGATAATGGTGTAGGAATCCCGGAAAGTTTTGATATTGAAAAAGCCGAATCGCTTGGATTAAAAATAGTTGCTTCAATGATCAAGCAATTAGACGGTTTGTTAGAAATAAAGAGAGAAAAAGGATCTCTATTTAAGACTACATTCTCTTATAATAAAAAATGATTAACCTTGGTTTGGAAGAATATTAAAGAATGATCTTTATTTATTGAAAAAGTCTTCTGTTCTACTTAATAAATTCGATGTTATCCAAACATAGAAAATACTTTTCCATCGGTCGGCTGTTTGTTTCCCACTGAATACTAGTAACTGCTTTTAGAATTTCTTTCAAATATACCGGCTTTGATTTCCAACTAGGTTGTCTGAAATCGTCATATGGAATAATAAATTCTTCCCAATCATTATCAGCAAAAAATTCGCATCCATGATAAGCGTAATCTTTAATTATTGGGCTTTCCAAGCGGACTAGAAAATTAACTCCATTCCCCCGAGCCCAAAATTTAATTCCTTTGAATTGGGAAATATCAATCGCCTGTCTATCTGAAGTAAAACTTAATCCACATCCTACAAATCCAAAAGGATATGAAGTAGTAACTTTCCCGCTAATTCTTAGGAATCCGTCGGAATTGCAGGCTCCTTTTCCTTTTTCATTAATAGGAATTAGGACTAAGCTATTATCTTTATTCTTGGAATTCTTTTTCAATTCATTTATTGTAGATGTCCCTTTAGGATTTTCATTTTCATCAGTAAATGCATAAACAAATCCGTTGGTAGATATATTTGTAGTGTTGTTTTTATTTTCAAAGTCTACCAAAAGCGCCGATAAATCTTTTTCTGTTTTAGTTTTTAAGGAATCTTTTGGGATTCCCACGTTAACATGTTTGGAATTATTGCATGAGGAAAACAATAGTAAAGTTAAAATAAATAACGATTGGGTCACAAATATTTTTTTCATATATATATGCAGCAATTACTATATAATTCGTTCCAAGTATTCAATAATTTTTCAAACAAACTTAATTCAAATTTATTATTTTACTAAGTATTAGAATATCTAAACCAACTATCATTATTCTGAAACAATTGTGGATATTCCGTTAATCTTTTGTTCCTTTCATAAAGAACCAACAGTGTATTTATTATCGATTGCTTTGGAATTAAGTTTATTTGCTGAAATTGTAACTGTTCAAAATTTCATTTGATAGTGAAATAAGGTTTTTAACCTCAAAACACTATTAGAACAAAACTTAAAATAACATATTATAAAACAAAAAATATTCTCTCATTGTTGCGTAACAGGAAATATAACTGTTGTTGAATTTATTAAGAGATAATTCATAATTTTTAATTTTTTTAATGAATCAATTACTAAAGTTTCACTAATCAATAGCAGCCATTTGGTGGGTTTGAGGACCTGTCGTTTTTTTCTTTTTCTTATATCTTAAAAGCAGGATCGGGATTACACAAAGAAAAGTAATAATGGCAGCAATAAAAAAATCGTCATCGACAGCGGAAACGAATGCTTGGAGACTCATATGATATTGGATCAATGCCTGAGCTCTCTTTAATGAGAGATCCATTGTGCCGCCGACAGCATGTTGTGCATAGCGGGAAAGACCTACAACTGTGCTCTGTGCTGCAGAAGAATATTTTCCTACAGCCTGTCCATATACAGTCATATGATAAATTGTTCTACTGGTAAGAAGGGTTCCCATAATCGCAACGCCAAAACTACCGCCTATCTGTCTTAGTACATTATACAATCCTGAAGCTTGAGCCATTTTTTCTCTTGGTATTTCCGAAAGTGCAATAGCGCTTAGCGGAGTAAAAATGAATCCCATTCCCATTCCTCTAAGATAAAGAGAAAGCATGATGCTTTGTGTTTCTGAGAAAAGAGATAAATTACGGTTAATCAGAAGACTAAAAGAGAGAAGAATAATTCCAAATAGAGCAGGGATTTTTGGATTTATTTTATCAGACATTCTCCCGGCGATTGGCGCCATAAAGCCCTGTATTAGACCAATCGGCAAAAAGAGTGAGCCGCTCTGGAATGCTGTGTAACCTAGTCCGTTCTGCAAATAAAGCGGCAGTATAAATGTACTTCCAAACATTCCCATCCCGAAAATAAATAGGATCAAATTCGCAAAACCAAAATTAAAATTCTTAAGGAGTCGCAATTCAATAAGCGGGTACTTGATATTGAATTCAACAACAAGAAAGACAACAAACCCAACAATTGATAAACCGAAACATGAAAGAATAAATCCTGAAGTCCAACCGCCAGTATTCCATGCAGAATTTCCGTCTGATAATGCAATCAATAAAAAGGAAAGAAATACTGAAACTGAAATAAACCCTAGAAAATCAAATGGTTTATTCTTGTCGGTTTTATATTCGCGTTGAATAATTAAAGTAGCAATAATACCAAAGACACCAATAGGAACATTTACATCAAAAATCGAGTGCCAGGCAAAATTATCAATCAGGTATCCGCCCATAGTCGGGCCTAAAGATACAGATGCAGCCGCGGCAATTGACCAGAATCCCAAAGCTACTCCACGCTTTTCAGGCGGAAATTCTCTAGTAACAATTGCCAATCCTACCGGCATCATTAACCCAGCACCGGCGCCCTGAATTATCCTAAAAATTATAAGAACGGATTCATTCCACGAAAAGGAACATAGCAAAGATCCGAAAGTAAAGAGGAAAAGGGAAAATGAATATGTTCTTTTATATCCGAAATGATCGGCAATCCAACCTGAAGTCGGAAGCATCACAGCAACCACAAGTAAATATGCTGTTGCTACCCACTTTACAGTATCAACATTGATTCCGAAAGTCGCCATAATTTTAGGAAGTGCGACATCAACTATAGTTGCATCCAGCACCGCCATGAATGTCCCGATCATTACATTCCCCAACACCCACCATCTATATGATGAATGTTCATGATGCAAAGACGGAATCTGATTAATTGCCGATCCTCTAAGAGATTTTTTCCTTAGTCCGAACATGCCTATCTCACTTTCACAGAAACGTCCACCGACATACCGGGTCTAAGAACAAGTTTTTCTCCATTATTATAAGAGTTATTATTTATTGAGATTTTCACCGGAACACGTTGCGTTACTTTTGTAAAATTACCCGACGCATTATTCGGCGGAATAAGTGAAAATTCAGAAGCAGTATACATTCCGATATCGAATATCTTACCTAAAAATTTTTTTCCGGGATAACTGTCAACCGACATTTCCACAACAGAATTTAAATGGAGTTTGCCTACTTTCGTTTCCTCCATATTTGCCGTAACCCATAAGTTTTTAACATCATATATTATGAATATCGGTTGACCGGGTTGAACAACATCTCCTGTAAGTACCCATCGTTTGGCAACAAAACCGTTCATCGGCGATGTTATGATTGTATTTTGAAGCTGGCTTTCAATTACGCCAAGTTGGCTTTTTGCGGAAGTAATTTTTGATAAATCAATATTATATGATGCGACAGCAGCATCAAGCGCTTTTTGATCATGATCGTACTGCTCCCTTGTTATTACCCCTTCTTTGAACTGAACTTGCGCGCGATTAAAATCTTCTTCCGATTTATCGACCATTACCTTAGAAAGTTTGCTGCTTTCTTGGGATAGTTGAATCAAAGCTTTAGCAGAAGTTTTCTGAGCTAAAAGATCAGTATTATCTAGCTTTACCAAAACCTGACCGGCTTTTACAGTATCTCCTTCCTGTGTTCCAAGAAATTCTATTCTTCCCAGAATTTTAGTGCTGATTGAAACGCGGTCGGCATCGATATAGGCGTCATCGGTTGATACATAGTCCTGCATATTGACATACACATAGTAAGCCGCAAAAACAACAATGATCAATAGAATAAAAAGTGGAATAATAACACTTTTTTTCTTATACATTGGAAGATTATCAATATCGGCATCTTCGTTACTTCCCGGGACCTTAGCTCCGGAAGCAGCTGGATCCGATACTCTATTTTTGTTCTCCCGATTTTCCATTAATCTATCCTTATTTTTTTAATATTCCATTTATAATTATTTCAATTATTTCTTTCATCGCAACTTTCATTGCCTCAAATGTTTCATCGTCAAATACATTCTGCCGCATTTTTAAATTCCATACCCGGGCACCGAAAAGCATTTGAAGTATCATTTCAGCAGTTTTATTTGGATTAGAGACTGAAAACTCTCCTCTTTTTTTACCGATTATTAAAATTCTTTGTAATATATCGATTTCAGCATGCTGAAATTCCTTGAACAATTCAAAATCAAAATTTTTTGACTCAGCTGATCCTTGAATAGTAAGAGCGCGTAGATTGACCAATTTCTTAAAGTATTCCAATCGTTCAGATGCATATATCCGGAAAATCTTACTAGCGGAAATATCCTGTTTAAGAATCTTTTCAATTGATGAGAAAAATTGATCGAACTCATTTCTAAGTACCGTTTCGAATAAGCTCTCCTTTGTCGGGAAATAATAATAAAGAGAGGCTTTTCCCAAACCAACATCCGAAGCAATCTCATCCATAGTCACTTTAGAGAACCCATAGTATGCAAATCTTTTACATGCTGCATCAAGAATTAAACTCTTTTTTTCATTTGAAAGTTGTTCTGCCATATCGTCAACCCTAAAACTATTCGACTGAATTGTTCATTTAGTCAAAAATATAATAATTAGGATTCATTATCAAGGGTCTGCAGAACTAAGCGGCACCGTCTATTAATTTTAAAGTATGTGAATTATAGGAAGGTATTAAGAATAAATGACAAATAAGTACTCAATGTCGACTTGACAAATGAAAAAGAGTAAGATTACGATTAAGACTAAGATGATAAAGTAAAATAGAATTTACTTCCTTTACCGATTTCACTTTCAACCCATATTTTTCCCCCGCTTTTTTCGATAAATTCTTTACAAAGAATCAATCCTAGTCCTGTTCCTAATTCATTCTCTGTACCGGAGGTAGAATGTGCGGCATCTAATCTGAAAAGATTATCAATTGTTTTTTGATCCATCCCTATTCCAGAATCAATAATACATACCTCCACGATATTATCATGTGCAGTTGCATTTACGGAAATGACGCTTCCTTTATTGCTGAATTTAATTGCATTAGTCAAAAGATTGCGTATTACAGTATTTAACATATCTTCGTCGGCAGTTACATGAAGCGGTGCTGAAATTTTATGTAAAAGCTGAATTTGTTTTTTCTCCGCAGTTTTATTTAAGAGAAGAAAATTCTCATTTATTAAATCAAGCAGTTCATGTTTTCGAAGATTAAATTCCAATCTACCTGTCTGGGATCGAGACCATTGTAATAAATTTTGCAAAAGGTTATGATTCAAGTCGGCTGAATTTTTCATCTCCTGGATATAAAACAACTTTTCATCATCGGATAGCTCAGTGAAATCTGAAAGCAGCAAGTCGCAAAAACCTAAAATTGTTATAAAAGGATTTTTAAGGTCGTGGGCAATGATTGAAAAGAATTTATCTTTCGTCTGGTTTGAAAGTCTAAGTTCTTCAACATATGCTCGTATTTCTTCGGAATTCTTTTTCCTTTCAATTAATTGTGCAATTTGATTCGAAACGAATATCAAGAGCTGCATCTCATTTTCGCTATATACATTTTCATTTTCATAATCGCTAAGAACTATTACGCCGATCACCTTCCCTTCTATTTTTAAAGGAACTCCCAGCCAAATTGCCAATGGCGATCTCGAAAGCTCAACTTTTCCGCTTTGTTTTAATTCCAGAGCTTTCTTTGCATCTAAAAGAATTGCTTCACCATTTCTTAAAACATATTCGGTCAATCTATTGCAGGGTTTTCTAGGAATAGGCCTTAAATCACGTTCATCAATAAAATATGGGAAATAGAGTAAATCAACTTTATCATCGTATTGAGCAATATAAAAATTATTTGCCGGCATTAATTTCTTAATTACTTCGTGAATATTTTTATAAAGAGCATTCATATCCGAAGCTGTATATGCAGTCTCGGATATTTCGTAAAGAGCTTCATTTAGCAACTCTGTTTTTTTTCTTTTGGTTATATCGTGCCCGATACCTACGAGTCCGACAATTTTTCCATCGGAATCCCATAAAGGCAGTTTGGAAGTTAGTAACCAATGAACCTGTCCATTTTTATCTACAAAAGATTCATCTTGATTGAGAAAAGGTCGACCGCTTTGCATTACTAATTTATCATCCTTGTAAAAAACAGAAGCTGTTTTTTCCGGAAAGAAATCGAAATCGGTTTTGCCTTTGACTTCCTCTTCATTTTTACATCCCATATTTTCAATATCAGCGCGATTACCTAATGTTTTGCGACATTCAAGATCTTTAGTGTAGATAGCATCCGGCAAGTTATCTATTATAGTACGTAACAGAATACGTTCATTTTTAAGAGTCTCTTCAACTTTTTTACGTAGTGTTATATCTCTATTCATTCCTATCAATCCAATGACTTTTCCAGACTCGTCCTTCATCAATACTTTTGTAGTCAAACTCGTTTTACCATTAAACGTTTCTTCCAGATTAAAAATCTGTTGGCCTGAATCCATAATTGACTTCTCATAACTACGATATTGAACCGCATCATCATAAGGAAAAATATCAAAATCGCTTTTCCCGATAAGATCTTCTTCTTTTTGAAATTCAGGTTTAATTAATCCGGCATTGTGAACTACAGCATTATTACAAAGGAGAAAACGTCCTTCAGGATCCTTTACGTAGATTTGATCAGGGAGATTAGTAATTATTGCATTTAACATCCTTCGATTTGCCGATAATGTTTCTTCCATCCGCTTTCTTTCCGTAATATCTTCATAGGAACCAAGAATGCCAATTACCTGGCCTTCACTATCATGCAGAGGAATTTTACTTGTCCGCAGCCATAACTGGTTTCCATCCGGCGTACTTTGTGGCTCTTCATAATTAATTTTCGGTATATCTAATCCCATCACTTCTTCATCATTTTGCCGATATACCGATGCAGTATCTTTCCAACTTAATTCAAAGTCGTTCTTCCCAATAATTTCACTTGGTTTTTGAAGGTAAGCATCCTTAGCAAATGCTTTATTACAACCTAAAAAACAATAGTTTCGATCCTTCCAAAATACACGCTGTGGAATGTTGTCCAGAACAAATTGAAGCATTTCCTTTGGAGGTGATAATTCATCTTCATATTTTATTTTATGAGCGACTTTGGATTTATTCTTTATTTCAACTTTATTCAGAAAAAGAAATTGAAATTTCTTTTTCTGTAAACTAACAGATACAGTATTAATTCTGTAAATAGTTTCAAGGTTATTTTTTGAAGAAAATATTATTTCAGAATTCAGGGGGAATGGGAATTTTGAGTTAAGAAGTTGGTTTTTTGTTTTCTTGAGGATTACAGCTGCGGCATCTGTACAATAAATAATTTTATTTCGATTACCTAAAACAAAAATCAATTCGGATTTTTTTGCAGAGAAAGTTTTTATTAATTCTTCGGTAAACACATTTTTAGAAAAATTAATCTTTGATTTTTCTTTCGGAGTCATAATTAACTCATCCAATATGTAAATATTAATGAAATATATGATTTTGATTTACTTAATCAAAAAGCAAAATTAAGAATTGGGACTAAAGATATTATATGTAGTAATTATTATAATCATTTTCTGTTATCAAATAATATTTTGTTTTACATAATGAAACTCCCCTTCGCAGAGCAACGGAGTATCTTATACTTGCCTCGCGTTGCAGCCCCGCTTCGCCTCTCGGCTTTAGCGAGGCGAGAAGGCAAGGCGGGAGATTTTTTTTTATGCGCAGCAAGCGGTAAGGAATTGACCTTAAAACCGCCTCCGGCCTGTCTGCCGACCCGCTTCGCCTCATGGCGTTAGCGAGGCGAGCAAGGCAGGCGGATTAAACTTGGATAATTTTTGAAAGGTTGTATTCAATTAACTATTTTATATAAAAATATTTGAAGGATTTTATTGGTAATTTTTCATAGCGATTTAATGCAATAACTCATAATCAGTCCGGAGACAAATTATGAAAGGTTTCAAACTCATAAAGTTTTTACTTTTTTCACAACAAAGTAATGTGAAGAATACTTTCCTAAAAATTAATACCTTGATAAATACTAAATACTTTTTATTCTTTACAATGACAGTCCTTTTGTTTTCAGGAAAAGGAAACGACAAATTATATGCGCAGGCAGAATTAACCGCATGGGGCAATCTAAACGGAATACGGGTTGAAGGACATTTAATGAATTTCAAAACAAGCATGTGTTTGGTTGGTCCTTCGATAGCGGAAGTGACAGAAACTGCGAAAGAAAAGCAGCATCCAATTTATACACGTAAAGGAGATAAACAATTCGTTACTTCCGAGCTTTCAAAATTTGCATTTACGGAAATGATTCAGGATACCGGCAACGCCAGAATAAAAATCAATATTAAAGTTAAAGCCGTAACCGACACAACACTTACCGGGGCATTTTTATGTTTTGATTTCCCTGCCGACGAATATTCCGGTGCAACAATCCAGCTAATAGATTCAGCCGCGACCACAATCGATACAGTCTCTCTTTTCCCGAGTAGAATGGGGAGAATGCCGCGTTCGTTCAGGCTTAGAAATTTACTTATTCAAGCCTCAGTAAAAGGATTTCGTATAATATCTGCAACCCGAAAGATTGAAGTAAGAACTGAACAGCCTACAGAAATCCTTATTCAAAAAGGCAATCCTCGTTTTGGGAATGCGAACGATAAAATCTATCTCGGAATACTATTAGGACATTCGAAAGAGGGAGAGACGGCTGAAAAAACATTTCTGGTCAAGGCTTCGGGTGAAATAGATAGAACGCCTGTTCAAATCAGGATTGATACGCAGAATCCCGGAAGAGAATTTGACGGTATCGGGGGAAACTTCCGAATTCAAAATGAAAAACTGGACTCAGCAGTAATCAATTATTGTCTCGATAATTTAAACGTAAAATGGGCACGAATTGAAATGCCTTGGTACAGTTGGCATCCGGTTGAAAGCAATGATCCTATTGAAACGGCCAGATCGGGTAAACTTGACGCCAATGTACGGAGTGCGATGGAGATGGCACAAAAACTTTCTATGAAGCATATTCCGATAATAATAAGCGCATGGTTTCCGCCGGCATGGTCTATCGTTGGAGAAACTAATTACAGAAATGAAAACGGTATCTTTGGAAATCCTCTCAATCCTAGAAAAATGAGAAGTATTATAAAATCAATAGGTGATTATTTTGTTTATCTCAAAGAAGCATACGGTGTTGAACCCAGACTGTTCTCGTTCAATGAATCCGATCTTGGCATTAATGTACGAATGACCGGACAGGAGCATGCTGATTTTATTAAAAAGCTGGGAGCCTATCTGGCTTCAAAAGAGTTAACTACAAAAATGCTTCTCGGCGATAATTCGGATGCTACTTCAATCGATTTCATTGAACCTGCTCTACAAGATCTAACAACCCATCAATATATCGGGGCAATTTCATTTCATGCATGGCGGGGATGCGATAATTGGACTTTATCAAATTGGGCAGATGCGTCAAGAGAATTAAATGTTCCATTGCTTATAGGTGAAGGAGGTACAGATGCTCAAGCCCATCAATACCCGGATATATTTCATGAATCTTCATTTGCTCAGGATGAAATTGATATTTATGTACGGGCATGCAATATCGCTCATGTAAAATCGATATTACAATGGCAGCTTACTTCCGATTACTCTTTATTAAGCGGAGGCGGAATTTACAGAACCGAAGGACCTCTTCAACCTACACAAAGATTCTGGAATCTGAAACAATTAGGCATAACACCCGCCGGTTCATACATCCTTCCGGTAACATTTGGAAATAAAGTTATAAGCTGTGCAGCTTTCGGAGAAATACAGTCCGGAACTTATAGTATTCATATTGTAAACCATGGCGCCGATAGAAAGGTTACAATAGATGGACTTCCAAAGAATGTTAAGGAACTGCATATTTATGTGACTGACAGCAAACGAGGAATGGAGGAAGGCAAACTTATACAAGTATCGGACGGCACAGCAAAATTCACAATCGATGCAGACTGTTTTACTAGTTTGATAAGTGCGAAGTAAATTGCTATTACTGCTTATGACTTGAAATGTTGTAGTCCAAATAATTATCTCAAGCCAAGAGTTAATGTGAAAAAATGCACTATGGCGAAAAGAGTATAGTGCATTGCCAAAATGCTATTTATAATACCTTCCTAAAAATCCTACGATTGCTTTTTTAAGTTCAGGAGGATCTATCATACCAAGTTTTTTGTATATGATTTTGCCGCCGGGTTGTATTAATAATGTGTAAGGAAGCGCTCCAGGCCAGTCTTTATCAACGGCTTCAATCAATTTGTATTTGTCATCCGAATTGTATTGATAATTTTTTGTTGAAGCATACTTCTTTGTCAAAAATTTCAAGACTTTATCATTTACGGAAATGTCGTCTGTACTTAAAGTTATCATTTCGAATTCACGGTTTCGATACATCCTGTTAATTTCTATCAAATCTGAAAATTCAGCAGAGCAAGGTCCGCACCATGTTGCCCAAATATTGACAAGTCGCAAATTCTGACTATTATTTTTCAATAAATCACTTATTTCATTCAAACCAATCTTTTGAAGTTCTACTTTTTCAGTATTCCATTTTTCAATTGCTTCTTTCGCAGAATCTTTCTTATATGCCCATTTGAGAGAGCAGCCGAAAGTTTTAGTTTGTTCAACCGCTATTTTCTTTCCTGCCAGCAAATCATCTATAGCATTTCGCGCGTCACTAACCGTAACTTTTTGAATTTTTTCATAATCATCAATTCTTCCAGCATAGCGAAGTTTTCTTTCTTTATCAAAAATAAAAACGTGCGGAGTTGCCTGAGGTCCGTACTTTATTGCAACTGATTGGTCATCTCCGTCATATAGATAAGGAAAATTAAATCCTTTGTCTTTTGCGCGAATTTTCATTTCTTCCTTTGTATCTCCAATATCGGTATAACCCATTTCATCAAGTCGTAAAGCTCCGGGACTATTTGAAGAAATACAAACAATCTGCACATTTTTACTTTTATAATCATCCGTCAATTTCATAATTCTGTCTTCATAAGCTTGAGCAGTTGGACAATGATTTGCAGTAAAAATGACTACGAGGATTTCTGCATTTGAAAAACTGCTTAAGCTATAATTTTTTCCGTCGATGCCCGTTAAATTGAAATCCGGCGCACTTGAACCTATCTCAAGTGTTTTATGGACTTCCTGACTAAACATCAGCGTAGTACCGAGTAATAATATTATCGTCATATATTTCGAAATTGATTTAATCATTATCCAGCCTCGTTTTTTATAAAATTATATGTTGATATAAATAACTGTCAAATTGATATTAATATTAATCCAGATTTATACCTTCCAAAGCAACAACCGGTTTCTCTCCATAAGTATCGGAATTTTGTAATTCCATTGTTATTACTTTCTTTTCTCCCGGCATAAGAGTGATATAATTATCATCAAAAATAACCGGCAGGATTCTCTCTTTACTCTTTTGGCGTATTACTTTTAATTTAATTAGCGGAGCTACCGTTTTAGTGTTATTAAACAAAGTTGTTGTAAGTAGAAAACGGTTTCCTTCTTTAACAATTTTTGTTTCTTTTGATATCTTAATTTTAGCAAGAGTATTTAGCGCAGTTAAATCTTCATACTTGAAAACTTGCCTATAATAACTCCACATTGAAAGTTTGGTATTTGACTGAGTATTCTTTTTTGCGCTTTCCTTTGCGCTACTCCAGTATAAATTCTCCGAAACTACTTTATTTCCTTTAGTCAGTTTCAGTCTGATAAAAAATACTTCACTCAAATCAGAAGGGTATTCAAGTTTGAAACAGCGGTTAATATTATCAATCGGGCAATTAACCGGCAACTTCTTATCTAATTTAACTGATCCGTCTAGATTCAATAACTGAATTTCCGCAGTTAAGTTATTGCCTTCAGATTTGCTGTAATTTACAACTTCGATACTATCACTGGAAGCATTCCATTGAATATGAAGAGGTTCGCAGGCTTTTTTACAACCAAAATAAGCGGCAGTCGGTTCGAAATAATAATCATAAGTCTGCCAGACCATTGAAGGCCATGAA